>Ga0068859_100006359_pt1 | contig 11984 bp, 6 predicted proteins | sample KBSSwiS22_FD_66585 | JGI IMG/M metagenome (GOLD analysis project Ga0068859, IMG submission 66585) | Switchgrass rhizosphere microbial communities from Kellogg Biological Station, Michigan, USA - KBS Switchgrass S2-2 | ecosystem: Host-associated > Plants > Roots > Rhizosphere > Soil ... | reverse complement strand
GGAATAAGAAGATTTCTCAAAAAATCATTTTTTGAATTTCCCTTTGCAACTGGCTTTGGCCAGTCTTTCCACAGCCATCGCATAGCTTGCGGAAAAATAGCAGTACCCTGTGCGCCACTGTGTCCTCCTGTACCCCATTCATGATTCACTTCATATCCGCCAAACTGCAATGCCCTTTCCATTCTTTCATTGGCTTTCCACCAATCGTCAAAATTATTATTCAGATCATTGGAACCATCCTGTAAAAATATACGGATGGGTTTTGGTTCATACTTGCGTATTAGCACCGGATAACGATCGCCACCACGTAAACCGGTATATGTTCCTATCGCACTGAATACTTTTGAAAATTCTTCCGGGTGTTCCCACGCTGCAGTAAAAGCACAGATAGCTCCGCTGCTTGAGCCACCTATTGCACGATCATTCCCATTCTTTGATAAATGAATGGCACGACCATCGCTTGTTTTTTTCTTTTCAACATCTGGCAATATTTCATTGAGAATAAATCTTGCATAAGCATCTCCTAATCCATCGTATTCAAAACTTCGGTTGAAGCGATTAAGTGCACCGGAGCCGCTATCAGCCATTACTCTTCCCGGCGTTACAAATACACCTATTGTTATCGGCATTTCATTTTTATAAATCAGGTTATCAAAAACAGTTGGAGCTTTCCATTGTATGCCATCCTGGTTTACGTAAACACAGGCAGGTTTATCTGGTTTATATTGTGCGGGAACATAGATCCAATATTCACGCCATGTGCCGGGAAAAATTTTTGACTGATCAAAAGTAAAACGTATTACTTCTCCTTTAGGAACGCCGGAATGTTCTACACTGGCAGAATCAACAGGGTAATTTTCTGTTGCAGGTTGAGAAAAAAGTAGGGTATGACTAAGAACGCTTATAACAAACAATAGCTTTTTCATAATGAATCGTTAGTTGAAGATGATTATCGTTGGAAATTGAAGATAAAACCTTTAAGGGAATTAGATATTGAAGATCTTAAAAAAGATACAATGTCTTACTGAATAAAATTGAAATGCGAGAAAACTAAGTAGCTATATTGCGTAAATTATATGGAAAAGAAAAAAGTGGTGATAATCGGCGCAGGACCTGCAGGTCTGACGGCAGCTTATGAATTACTTAATAAAAGCGATATTATACCTATTGTTATAGAAAAACTGAATATACCGGGCGGCTTAAGCAGGACGGTAAATTATAAAGGAAATAAAATTGACATCGGAGGTCATCGTTTTTTTTCCAAATCAGATAAGGTGCTGGAATGGTGGCTGAAAATATTACCATTTGAAAAAGATGTGGCTGGCCAGGTAAATATTAATTATCAGAATAAACTCAAAAGTTTTTCTGCCCCGGTTGTTGGGAATACATCTCCAGATGAGGTCATGTTGCTAAGAAACCGGAATTCGAGAATCTATTTCTTGAAACAGCTTTTCCCCTATCCTGTTACTATGAATATTTCTACTTTAAAGAAACTGGGAGTTATTCGTTCTTTAAAGATCCTGTTCAGTTATTTTGTTTCAAAAGTTTTTCCAATAAAATCAGAGAATACGCTGAAAGATTTTTTGATCAATAGATTCGGAAAAGAATTATATAAAACATTCTTTGAAGATTATACCCGCAAAGTATGGGGCGTAGAGCCGGAGAAAATTCCTGCTGAATGGGGAAGGCAAAGGATCAAAGGGGTTTCAGTATCAACAATAATTGCAAATGCAATAAAGAAAAAAAAATCCGATGATCTTCGACAAAAAAATGTTGAGACCAGTCTTATAGAAAAATTTCTGTACCCCAAATATGGGCCAGGCCAGCTATGGGAAAAAGTAGCAAACAAGATCGTACAAGCCGGAGGCACTATTATTTTTGATCATGAAGTAAAAGAATTGAATACAAACAACGGTGCTATTGAAAAGGTATTAATAAAACATACATTAACAAGCGAACAAAAAATAATTGAGGGAGATTTTTTTATATCGACAATGCCCATAAAAGACCTGGTAAATGCTTTAGATGAACCATTATCCAAGAACATTATTGAAATAGCAAACGGTCTCGAGTATAGGGAGTTCATAACAATAGGGCTTTTAGTAAAGCAATTAGAGCTCAAAGGAAAAGATGGAAATTTAATAAAAGATAACTGGATATATATCCAGGAAAAAGGGGTTAAGCTTGGAAGGTTACAAATATTCAATAACTGGAGTCCTTTTATGGTCAATGATCCTGAAACCGTTTGGCTGGGCCTTGAATACTTCTGTCAAAGGGACGATTATCTTTGGTCAATGTCTGAACAAGATCTGCTGCAGCTTGCAAAAAATGAATTGATGCAAATAGGAATCATTAATAAAAATGCAGTGATCGATGGCACAGTAATAAAAGTAGAAAAGGCATATCCCGGTTATTTCGGAACGTACGACAAAATCAATGAGGTTAGAGATCGCCTTGATCAATATGAAAATCTTTTTCTAATCGGAAGAAATGGTATGCATCGTTATAACAACCAGGATCATTCCATGCTTACTGCGATTGAAGCAGTCAATAAAATAATTAATGACGACAGGGATAAGTCTTCAATATGGGCTATCAATACTGAAGATATTTATCACGAAGAAAGTTAAATACAGCATGTTTATCAGCTTAATTAAATCAGTAGGATGTCTTACGTTTTTTCTTTTACTATGGACAGTTCCTTTGTTCAGGAATAAATGCATTTATTTTTCTAGCAGGGTAGAAAATTTTTTACAAAAAAATAAAAAGCTTGTTCTTTTTACAACACTGGGACTATACATACTCATTACAATTATTTTACAAACACATCATGGGATTGAAGGTGATGAAGGCCAGGCCTGGCTGATTTCCCGTGATTCAAGGTCATTAGGTGAAATGTATTCACTAATGGGATACGAAGGCTCACCGGGATTATGGCACACTATTCTGCTGCCTTTTTCGAAACTTGGCGCTCCTTATACAACAATCTATTATATCAATCATTTCTTTGCTATTACTGCAATTGCTATATGGTTATTTTATGCTCCTTTTCCTTTGATTGTTCGCGTACTATTGCCTTTCTCTCATATTCTTTTAACCGAATATTCAATTATGGCAAGAAGCTATGCATTGAGTACATGTCTCTTGTTTATTTCACTGGCCCTTTATAAAAATTATTATAAAAAATGGGTGTTATGGACGGCAAGTTTTTTCTTGCTTGCCAATACAAATATTCATAGTACACTTTTATGCTGTGGTTTTGTCTTATTTCTTTTTCTAAATTGGCTGATAAAAAAGAATAAGACAGATGGCAAAGCAATGCTGGTAATTGGACTGGGAATTCTTTTAGCAGCGATACAAGTATATCCTCCAAAAGATCTTGAATTGCATTTGGCCGCAATAGAATACCAGGGTTCTTTAACAACAATACTGACATCGGTTGTAACCGGTTATACGCCTTTGTGTGTACTCATATACTTTGTTTTCCTGTTTCAAATAATGCTCGTAATAAAAAATAAGTTTAATTTATATGCGCTTATTGCTACCCAACTTGCATTATTTTTTCTTCTTGTCTTTAAACATGTAGGAGAAATGCGTCATCACTTCTTTTTATTCTTTAGCATTTTGATGTGTTTATGGATAGGAATTAAGGATCGCTATAAGGATATAGCTCATCTTATTCTTTTTGCCATACTTATTTTAATGGCGCCTGCATCTATACCAATGGCTGCAAGGAACTGGAAGCGGGACCATACTTTCAAAAAAGAAATGGCTATGTATATAAAGAATACCATAAAATTAGATACTACAACTTTTATAGCCAGCCATCCTGATAACTTACCAACTTCACTTTTACCTTATATACCACATAAACTTTTTTATATGCCCGATGATGAAAGATGGGGTAGCTATGTGATATGGACGCAGAAAAGAAAATCGGGACTTTTCAATGCAGAAGTAGTGGGGAATGTTGCTGGGCTCCCCAACCAATTTAAAACCTATCAAAGATATTTTTATATTACCATATATGAACTGCCGGCTGACTCAACAAATTATTATCATATTAAGCTTTTAAAAAAAGTAGTCGACCCATATTTAGTAAGCATCTCTAATTCCTGGGGTACCTATTATTTATACCAGCTTCCGCAAATAAAATGAACTGATCAAATAATATCGATCATTCGAAACAAACGATTGATTGACTTAAGTAAAAAATTTCCTGAAAAATCCCTGTCAAAATTTTTTGGATTAATTAATTCCTATCTTTATAAAAGAAAAAGCAGGCTGACTGGAAAGCCACCTGCGTATGCTTCAGGTCTCATTGACCCTTAACATGAGAAAACTTTTTATGCAGATCCGGGCTATATGCCCGGATTTCTATTTATATAAAGCCTTTAAATTCTGTACCAAAAGTAAAATTCCTCTTTAGTTAAATTTCGCCTTATTTACCCAAGCATGAAGTTTATCTACTGAAATTGTAGGGTATTCATTAGTCAGGTTTAAATACCACCTATCTAAAAAATAAAATGCTGCTATTTAAAACAGCAGCATTTTATTTAAAGCTTATAGATTTTGTTAATAACCCGGGTTTTGCGGCAATATATTTTTATTAGCGTCAATTTCGGGTTGAGGAATAGGCCAGGTCCATTCCCTCCTATTAGAAGCTAATGTGCAGAAACTTGTACAATTAGTTCTGTTAACAGTGCGGGTCGTTCTTTTAAGATCGAAAAAGCGGTGACCTTCACAGACCAGCTCTTTTCTTCTTTCATCCTGTATTGCATTTATTAATGCAGCGCCTGTAAGAACAACGGGAACATATCCGTTAATACGAGCAGCTCGTAAAGTATTTAAATCAGCAAGGCTTAATGCTTCATTTGCTCCGCCTTTTCTTGCATAAGCCTCTGCCCTTATTAGATACATTTCGCCGGTGCGGAAAGCCTTAAAATTTACAACTCCATCAGGTTTTTGCAACTGAGAAGCTTTGGCAATATATTTTGACAACACACGTCTGGACGATCTGTTTGGATCAGGAGGATTGCCTTTATTTATTACTTTAAAATAGGAAGGAAACCGGATATCATTTGCCTGGTCATAACTTGCCACTAAAGTTGCATTGGGGCTATATTCACTCCTGTTTGTTGTGGGAAAATAAACATTACCGGATGGCGTACCCTGGCCTCCTTCAAATACACATGACCAAAAAACTTCGGCAGTAGAAACATCGGTCCATATATTGGCAAAATCGCTTCGGCTTGCAATTGGTATAGCATTAATTGCCAGAGTAGAATATTTTATAGCACTGTCAAGCTGATTGCTATATAAATACATTCTTGCCAGGATTGCATTTATAGTATTTGCATCCATATACGATCTGTCATTACCGGAATTAATTTCATGATCCATGTTATTCATTAAATTCTTCGCAGTCTTAAGATCTGACTCAATATGATCATAATCTTCTTTAACGGTTCCTCTTGATGGCTTTTGTTCATAATCAAAAGCAGTGATATAGGGAACTCCGGGTTTCGTTGAATTACGGTCATAATCATCTACCCAATATCTCATTACATCAAAATGGACCAATGCCCTGATAGCAAGAGCCTGGGCCCTGATACGATTTACTGCACCCTGATCAGCGGAAGCAAACTGTCCGATATTATTTTCAACAATGTTTGCATTTGTAATAATACGGTAGGCAGCCGTCCATGTATTCTCAATTTGACTTTCATCTTCAGCATATATCCATAATGAAAATACTTCTTCGTTCCCGAGCGATTCACTGCTTTCATTTACATTATCACTCAGCATGTCAGGTAAACAAACAAAAGCGTTTGAAGCGGCCGCTGTAGCTCCATAATAATTCGTATTGCGAAATGAAGCATACGCACCAGTTAAAGCAAACTCATAATCTTCAATAGATTTCAAATTTTTCTTTTCGAGACTGAATGCAGGATTTGTTTCTATTACCTTTTTACAAGATGCTATTATAATCGAACCCGCCAGGATAATGGTTAAAATTTTTATCGTTCTCATATATTATTAATAGTTTATTTTTTTAGAAACCAACATTTAAACCAAACGTAATTGTTTTGAGAGGAGGATAATGTGCTCCACCTAATATCCCTGTTACTACTTCAGGATCGTAACCTTTGAAATTGTGCCACACATGCAGGTTCTGACCTTGTGCAAAAACTCTTACGTTTCTCAATTTTATTTTCTCGAGCACCGATGCCGGCAATGTATAGCTCAACATTACATTTCTTAACCGCAGATAATCTGTTTTTTCTATGAATCTTGTTGTTTCTGAATGCAAGGCGCTGAAAGGACTTGGTATATTAGTTATGTCCCCCGGATTTCTCCATTCTTTTAAAAGATCGACCGATAAGTTCGAATACCAATAAATAGGGTTTTCTACATTTAGCCTGTCATTATTATATGTATAACCACCAAAAGCATAACTAAATAAAACATCCAATGCAATGCCTTTATAATTCCATGAAGAAGAAAAGCCACCAAAGTGAGGAGGATCAGATGAACCAATGATTACCCTGTCATCCGGATCATACACATCAGTGGTTGTCTTTCCGTCTTTTTTATAATAAAGTGCATCACCCGTTTGCGGATCTACGCCGGCATACTTTACTAAATAAAAAGAATTGATAGCCTCTCCTACTCTGTTTATAAATAATCCGTTTATGTTATCATCCTGTCCGTTCTGTTCAAGTAATTTGTTTTTATTGAAAGTATAATTGGCTTCAAGATTCCATTTGAAATCTTTTGTTCTGATAACATCTCCATTTAATGAAACTTCAATTCCCTGGTTTTGTAATCTTCCCAGATTGTTGGTGATCGATGGAAACCCTGTAGTACGGGATAATTGCCGGTCTAAGAAAAGTTGTTTAGTTATATTCCTGTAAATCTCAACTGTGCCCCCAAATCTTCCATTGAACATTGTGAATTCAATGCCTGCATTAAACATGTGTTTTCTTTCCCAGGTTAGCGGTCTCTCGAGGTTTATTAAAACCAATCCTTGCACACCATTATAAACAGTAGGACCATACAATTCACGGGGAACAAAATCACCTATACCCTGGCTTCCTACAGATCCGAAACTTGCCTTTAACTTTAAAGAGTTAAGCCAATTTCTTGTGCTTTGTAAAAAATTCTCTTCGCTTATGATCCAACTTGCACCCACTTGCCCAAAATTTGCCCAACGTCTGTCTTCTGAAAGACGTGATGATCCATCTCGTCTGGCGCCTGCATTGAGATAATATTTTCTTTTATATCCATAAACAGCATCAACAAAATAAGAAAGCAAGCCATTTCTTGAACCATTACCTGCAACAACAGGAATATAACCGTTAGTAGCATTACCTGGAGTGATCCCTGCTTCATTCTTAAAAGGCCCTGTTAAACCATACCCGGTAAAACCAAAGTTTTCACTCTTGCCCTGAATAATCTCACTAAATGCAGAGGCATTGACCTCATGATCGCCAAATATTCTTTGGAAGGTTAATGATGTTGTTCCCGTATAACGGAAATTTTTTGCAAAAGCTCTGCTGACCTGGCCATTTCCACCTTGGGACTGTGAGCCTTGATCCGTAGTTCTGTCCAGGTAAGTAAAACTTTCATCTTCGGTATAATCAGCTCCCCATACTGTTCTAGCTTTAAGGCCTTTTACCCAGGGAATATTAAACTCAATAAAAGCACTTCCTATTCCCTTTAGCTGATCTGCATTTCCCTTATTCTCCAAAAGTTCCTGCAAAGGGTTAGGCTGTCCTTGCAAATAATCCTGTTGGTATTTTCCATCAGCATCGTATAAGCTTATATATGGATTATACCAACGAATAGCATTAAGAGGACTTCCTATGTATTGATCATTTTCTCTTGTACCTATCAATCTTGAATATCCCAATGTGGCATTGAGACCAACTTTAAAATTTCCAAATGTGTTATCAATATTCACTCTGCCTGTATACCTTTTTAATCCGGTAGTAATAACGACTCCTTGCTGATCGAATATGGAGCCGGATATATAAAAATGTGTTTTATCATTGCCGCCCGATGCACTTACCTGGTGTTGTTGTGTAATTCCTTTATGAAAAAGAATGTCTTTGATCTTGAAATTTAATTTTCCAAGACTATCAATTTCTGCTTGTGTCCATCCAAATGGGTTAGTACCGTAATCAGGGCGATCATAACCTTCGTATACAAGTTTTTCAGCCGAATTCATTAATTCAAGTTTATCAGATGGTAATTCTGAATAACCATATTGAAAGTCATAATCCACTTTGGTTTTACCAGCCGAACCTTTTTTCGTTGTAATTACTATAACACCATTTGATCCTCTTGAACCATAAATAGCAGTTGAAGTAGCATCCTTTAATATATTGAACGATTCAATATCGCCGGGATTGATGGTGGCAAAATCAGCGGCATTAACCTGTATACCGTCTATAATATATAGAGGCGTATTTGTTCCATTGATAGAACCTTTACCACGAATCGTTACAACTGCTGCTTCGCCTGGCTGTCCACTTTGAGATTGGGATAATAGACCAGGAACTTTTCCCTGCAAGGCTTTATCAAATGAACCCAATGGCTGCAGCTTTATTTCGTCACCCTGTATTTTTGAAATAGAACCAGCGACCTGCCTTTTATTTTGAGTTGTATAACCCGTTAGCACCACTTCTCTCAAACTCTGTTGCTCAGAAAATTGAAGAATAATGCTTAGCGATGAGCCGGTAATCTTTACTTCCTGCTCTACAAAACCAATACTTGAAATAATAAGTGTTCCGTTTTCAGGAGCTGAAATTCGAAACTCGCCTTGTTGATTTGTTGCCGTGCCATTCCGGCTTCCTTTTACCCGAACACTTGCGCCTGCAATACCAGAGCCATCTCTTGAATCTGTTACTTTACCCGATACTTCACGCTGTGCCTGTGCAAAAGAAAAACACGAAACTGCCATTGTAAATAATAGTAAAAGCCTTTTCATTTGTTGAATTTTTAGTTAGATAGATTATGGACACAATGAACCCTGATAATGCTCTCCCCAATCATGTATTATGAACTGAAACATGAAAAATAATAGATGGAACATGAAAAACAGGAAATTAATTTCGCAAGAAAATCGGGGCCGGATTGAATAAGATTGCTATAAAGATTTTAAAAGAAACAGGAACATATCCTTCAATGCATTTTCATTTTTAAAATCGACGTCATGCGTTTTTAAATAGTTTTCAATCTTAGTATTTTGATTCGGGAACAGCTTTAGAAGATTCTTTTTATTGGCTATATTGAAATGCCTGGCAGCATCAACAAAATAATATTGGGTCTCTTTTGTAAAAATCAGTTCTTTACCCACCAACAGCTTGTAGTTGTTCTCTACAAATGAGTTTGCGTTTTCAATTGTTTGCGATGATGTTGGTAAGCCGTAAGCTCCTATTTTTTGTTCATCGCTAAGTTTTAACCGATGAGATACTGCAAATTCTGCCGGTGGATAGCCTGCAAGTAATTCTATACACTCTTCACCATTACAATAAAATAGGTTGGTATCAATAGCAACCAACCTGATGGGATTGTTATAAGAAAGAACAAGTGTATCCCCTTTTTTATCAATGAACTCTATTTTTTTCAGCAGCATATTGTAATTAAGCCTTCCGCTTGCTGAATCATTATTCATAAAATACACCTTGCCATACATAAATTGAGGAAACCGATACATCTGTTTGTAAATTGCAGTAATGTCCTCACCGGCCTTGATTGTAATAGTTGTTCTGCTCTGACCGGATAATTGGTTCGTGCACCAAATGCAAGAACACAAGAACAGTAAAATAAATCGGCAGAAATGTTTGTTACACTTCATTGGTATTATTTAATTTACTACATCAACACATTTACAGAAGCAAAAGATAAAAAGCCGCATTGAGCGGCTTTTTATTACATGATTTATTATTGCTTTCTAAGCGAAAATTGTAAGTTGCCGAAACTTCCTGTACCTTCTGTCCACGTCATATTTAAAGAAAGTGTTTTAGCACATGGGAAAATAAAATTATTGGCGCCAGGTGTGGTTTTAGCTGTTGGCGGAGGCTGAGCAGCATCATAGGTCCATGCAGTTCCAACAGTTTGCAAAGCAACTGATGGCGTATTGGTAAGCGGGTCAACCGTAACAATAATAGGTTGAGAATTTACTAGTGTTCCAGGATGATTGGTAGGATTGTAATTAAAAGAAAAATGAGTAGCATCAATTGCCGTTAAAACAATTATATCTCCGGGATTAGTATCTGCCCAACCATCTTTAACTACAACAAAATTGCCCTGGTAAATAGCAGGATCAAATGCACATAATGCTACAAATTGTACTTGTACCTGGGCGCCTTTACCATTATTCAAAGTGGGATCACCGGCATATTCACCTAAAATACCAGAACCATACCCCACGCCGACAATTGGAAAAGCATTATATTTTGTTTCATTTTGTGTTATTATATCAACACCAAAATCGTAAATATCTCCTTTAGTAATTGTTCCAAATAAAGAAAGTAATTGAGTTCCTGTTACTGCTACCGTAGTTGGATAGGTTGTAATATTGGCTTGTACAACTTTGACATTATTATTATCGTTGTTTTTTCTTACCACAAGATCCATGCTTTTTGGTGGAATATCCGTTTTCCAGAATACATCCACAGTAATGTGCTGACTAAATGCTGCTGTTGCGGCAGGACTAGCGGTAGAGATAGCCCCGCTACCAGCCGCATCTGCTGTTACTAGAGGGAGAGGTACTCTTTGCAATTCTGGTATTCTTGGATTATCGCTTTTTCGACAAGAGGCAACCAGGATAACAAGTGCAACCAAAATATTATAGACTATATATTTTTTCATTTCTTATATTTTAATAATTAATTATTGCAACCAGAACGGTTTATATGTACTCGGATTTTTTTGTGCCGGGGCATTGCTATTAACATCCAATTCAACGGTAGGCCATGGTATGGAAAGTGGATATGGCAAACTTGTTTGTACAGGCACTGGTTTTTGTGCTCCCGGGTTAACGGGGTCACCGTTTATAGGAGGTTGCACAAAATGATTGGGCGCCATAACCGGATCATTTGGATCAAATATTATTGGAAACTTTGTTCTTCTGTAATCAGTATATGCATCTATTCCATTTCCAAAATTTGATATCCATTTTTGAGTCATGATGATTTGCAATTGCTTGGTCGGATCAGCATCATACGCAGCCATTACATTATTTATATAAGTAGTTACCGCAGCGCTTCCAACCAAAACAGGAGGTGTTTGACTGCCTTTAGCCAAATTCACAACAAAGTCAACTTGCTTAAATGATTCATTAATTGCTGCCAACAATTTAGCTCTTGCATCTCCTGCTATTACACCGGCTTTTATTAATTCAGCCTCTAAATACAATCTATCAGCATAAGTAATAAATCTATACGGAGCGGCTCCTGTCGCACTGTTTTGATTAAGACCAGTACCACGTCCTTGTCCATCATCATATCTTCCACCTGAAGGATACATGCCTAAGGTTGTTAAGCTATTTTGCTGACTTCTGCCTGCATCGGGACCAGTAGTCCCAAAATAAATGGAAACAAAAGATCCATCACGATATTCGGTTTGGTTTGCGTCATTAGGAGCTACCTGACCAACTTTAATTTGATTAAAGAAATAATAAGGAATACGTGGATCAGGGTTATTTAAATTACCCGTACCCGGCATAAATTGATTAATGCCTTTCATTGTTTCATAAAACCATGGGCTGATATCTATGGTCCGTTGAGAAGCAAAATATTCACGTTCGCCTGGGTTTCTATCATCAGGACTCACACTTGAACCAAAAGGCATCATAAAGCCCTGCGCTGTGCTGCCTATTAAATTATTTGCAGTTATTAAAGCATTTACTTCTGCACTAACATTTTTTACCAGCCTTTCTTGTGTATATAGTTTTAGTTTTATTGTATTAGCTG
>Ga0068859_100006358_pt1 | contig 11987 bp, 8 predicted proteins | sample KBSSwiS22_FD_66585 | JGI IMG/M metagenome (GOLD analysis project Ga0068859, IMG submission 66585) | Switchgrass rhizosphere microbial communities from Kellogg Biological Station, Michigan, USA - KBS Switchgrass S2-2 | ecosystem: Host-associated > Plants > Roots > Rhizosphere > Soil ... | reverse complement strand
TCCAGGATATCCATTACATCCTGCCAGCGTTTTTCATTTTTACTGCCTTCTATATTGGTATGGGCCAGTTCATCTATCACTACCACTTCAGGATGCAAATTCAATATTGCCTGCACATCCAGCTCTTCCAGTTCTTTTCCTTTATAAAATAACCTGCGGCGTGGAATCACGGGCAATCCATCCAGCAGGGCATGTGTTTCTGACCGGTTATGTGTTTCAATATAGCCTATTTTTATATCAATGCCATTGCGCAACAGGGTCTGGGCTTCCTGCAGCATACGGTAGGTTTTACCTACACCGGCGCTCATGCCAATATAGATTTTAAACTTTCCCCGCCTGCTTTTGCGGATGAGTTCTAAAAATTGTTCAGCACTTTTTTCCTGTTCGGGCATATCATTATTTTACGCAGCAATAATTCAACTGTCAATGTCATAAAATGTTCCTGCGAAACAAAAGCCAATAAGTATAAATTGCTTTTTAAATTACAATTTTTAATCACCTGGATAACTTATCCAACGCGATATTCAGTTTCAGTACATTCACTTTCGAAGTTCCGAACAATCCAAGAAGCGGCCCCTGGATATTTTGTTCTACCAGCGCACTGATCTTAGCTTCATTCATCTTACGCACAGCGGCAATGCGTTTTACCTGCACTTTTGCTCCTTCGGGAGATAAATCCGGGTCCAGCCCGCTGCCCGAAGCCGTTACCAGTTCTGAGGGTATTGCTGATTTATCGATACCCGGGTTGTGTACTAAAAAAGTATCGATTCTATCCCTTACCTGTTTCAGGTATTCGGAGTTAGAAGGGCCTTTATTGCTTCCACCGCTGCCGGCGGCGTTATAGCCTGCGGCAGAAGGGCGGCTATTGAAATAGTTATCGGCGGTGAAATTCTGCCCTTCTAATTGGTAGCCAACTACTTTATTGTTTACAGATACGGTCTCGCCTTTGCCGCCATTGGGCGCAGCCTGGGCAATACCCAGGATAAGTAAAGTATATAGCCCGATAAAGACTATTATGCAAACCAGTGTAAGTCTGATAGCGGGAAGAATATGTTGTTTCATGTTTTTAGTATTTAAAACAAGTGAATATTTATTTCGATGTTCGTCATTCTTGATTCATTATTCAATTAATATCGGATAATGAATATTGAATAGAGAAACTAGAACCAAAAGCTGACCACCATGTCAAGTAGTTTTATGCCAATAAAAGGAATGATTACACCACCCAATCCATAGATCAATAGATTTCTTCTGAGCAATGCGCTGGCACCAATTGGTTTGTAGGCAACTCCTTTTAAAGCGAGCGGGATCAATAATGGAATGATAATGGCATTAAAGATCACGGCCGATAGAATGGCGCTTTCCGGGCTGTGCAGGCGCATAATATTCAGGCCCTGCAGAGCCGGGATAGAGATGATGAACAAAGCAGGAACAATGGCAAAGTATTTTGCCACATCATTGGCAATAGAAAACGTGGTAAGTGTACCCCTTGTCATTAATAATTGTTTACCTATCTCAACAATCTCAATCAGTTTGGTGGGGTCGTTATCCAGGTCAACCATATTCCCCGCTTCTTTTGCGGCAGCTGTTCCACTGTTCATGGCTACGCCCACATCTGCCTGGGCCAGCGCAGGCGCATCATTGGTACCATCTCCCATCATGGCCACCAATTTCCCCTGTTGTTGTTCTTTTTTTATATAGCTCATTTTATCTTCCGGTTTAGCCTCCGCTATAAAATCATCTACCCCTGCTTTTTCAGCGATGAATTTTGCGGTGAGGGGATTATCGCCGGTTACCATAACGGTTTTAATGCCCATCTTCCTGAGCCGTTCAAACCTGTCTTTTATACCGGTTTTAATGATATCCTGTAATTCTATAACACCCAGTATTTGCTCATTCTGGCTTACCACCAGGGGCGTTCCCCCATTAGATGCGATGGCGGTTACGCTGGCGGCTGTTTCCGGCGGAATACTGTTCCCGGCTTTTACAACCATGTTTTTGATTGAATCAAATGCTCCTTTCCGGATTTTTAAACCGCTGGGCAGGTCTATGCCGCTGCTTCTTGTTTCAGCAGTGAATTCAATAAACCTTGCCCCATTTGTATTGAAAGTATTTATATTGATACCCGCCAGTTCAATAATTGATTTCCCTTCCGGTGTTTCATCGGCCAGCGACGACAGGGCACAGGCTTCTATGAACGCGGTTTTGTCAATTCCATCAGCGGGATAAAAATTAGTTGCTTTGCGGTTGCCAATGGTGATGGTTCCCGTTTTGTCAAGTAATAGGGTATCCAGATCGCCGGCTGTTTCTACTGCCTTACCACTTTTGGTAATGACATTCGCGCGCAGGGCCCTGTCCATACCCGCAATACCAATAGCGCTTAAAAGGCCGCCGATGGTGGTGGGTATTAAACATACAAATAGCGAAATGAATGCTGCAATAGTAATGGGTGTGTTGGCATAATCGCCAAACGGTTTCAGCGTTACGCATACAATAATGAAGATTAAAGTAAATCCGGCCAGCAGTATCGTAAGGGCAATTTCATTGGGCGTTTTCTGGCGGGAAGCGCCTTCCACCAATGCGATCATTTTATCCAGGAAGCTTTCACCGGGTTCTGTGGTAACCCGCACTTTAATCCTGTCGCTCAATACCTTTGTTCCGCCTGTTACAGAAGATTTATCACCACCAGATTCCCTGATGACCGGTGCACTTTCTCCGGTAATGGCGGATTCATCAATGGTGGCGATGCCTTCAATGATTTCGCCGTCCATGGGTATGGTGTCGCCGGCTTCGCAAAGAAATACATCGCCTTTTTTGAGCTGCGCAGAAGGAACAATTTTCACTTCATTGGTGTAGATTTCTCCAACCGGGAATATCTTCTTTGCGGGCGTATCTTCTCTGGTTTTACGAAGACTGTCAGCCTGCGCTTTGCCCCTTGCTTCGGCAATGGCCTCGGCAAAATTGGCAAATAATAATGTCAGCAACAGCACTGCAAATACAATTAAATTATACGCAAGGCCACCCTGTGATTTTTCGCCAGCCATAATCCAGATGCAAACGGCCAGCATAACGGCTGTACAGATTTCCACGGTAAACATAACCGGGTTGCGAAACATGATCCGCGGGTTAAGTTTGATAAAGGATTGCTTAAGCGCCGTGTTTACCAGCGAAGCTTCGAACAATTTATTTGATTTATTTTTTGCCATGATTTTATTTTTTGATCGCAGACTATGAATAGAAAATGAAAAGCAACCATTGAGTGTTTGATCTTATTTCTATGTACGCGATTTATTTTTTTTAAAATTCCCCTGGGTTTTAGGCCTTCATTCCAAAATATTCTGCAATCGGGCCCAGCGCAAGTGCCGGGAAAAATGATAAGGCCGCTATAATAAATATTACGGCAAATATCATGATGCCGAATGTGGAGGTGTCTGTTTTAAGTGTACCTGCACCCTCCGGTATATATTTCTTTTTCGCAAGAATGCCTGCAATGGCTACCGGGCCGATAATGGGTAAAAACCTGGCCAGCAACATCACCGTTCCGCATGCTATGTTCCAGAATGGCGTATTATCGCCCAGGCCCTCGAAACCACTGCCATTGTTGGCAGAGGAAGAAGTAAACTCATACAGCATCTCGCTGAATCCATGGTTACCCGGGTTGTTGAGCCAACCGGCATAGCTGGCGGGGTCATGTGCATACAAGTGTGATGAAATGGCAGTGCCTACCAATATCAAAAAGGGGTGAAGCAAAGCAATAATAGCGGCGATCTTCATTTCTTTCGCTTCAATCTTTTTACCAAGGAACTCAGGTGTTCTTCCCACCATCAGGCCACTGATAAAAACAGCGATGATAATAAAAATGAAAAAGTTCAAAAAGCCTACCCCAGCGCCACCATAAAAAGAATTGACCATCATTCCCAGCATAGCAAACATTCCGGTAAGCGGTGTAAAGCTGTCATGCATGGCATTTACAGAACCATTTGATGTTACGGTTGTGGTAATACCCCAGTAAGCGGATGCGGCCGGCCCAAAACGAACTTCTTTTCCTTCCATACTACCCAGGTTTTGCAACACACCCATTTTTGCAATGGCCGGATTGCCGTGCATTTCATAGTAGATGGATGGCAATAAAAGAACTAAGCATCCAAGTGTCATTACCCCAAATATCATCCAGGCAAACCGTTTTCTATTGATCATATATCCCAATGCAAAAACAAGTGCTATCGGAATTAAAATGATGCATACATTCTCTACCATATTGGTAAAGTAATTAGGGTTTTCAAACGGATGTGCGCTGTTTACACCAAAATATCCTCCGCCATTGGTGCCTATTTGTTTAATAGCAATCATGGCGGCTGCCGGACCTCTTGATACATTCACCGTATCACCCTGTACGCTTATAAACTGATCCTTTCCCTGGAAATTCATAGGTGTGCCGTTGAAGAGCAATAGGATGGCAACCACGAATGAAAGCGGCAGTAAAATTCTTGTGCAGGATTTTACGAAGTAGTTGTAAAAATTGCCCAGTTTACCGGTATTCTTTTCTTTTAAAGCCTTAAATACTACAGCACAGGCGGCCATGCCGGTGCCGGCACTTACAAATTGGAAAAACATCAATAGCAACTGTCCGAGATAAGACACACCGGTTTCGCCGGAATAGTGCTGAAGATTGGTATTGGAAACAAAACTGATAGTTGTATTGTAGGCCAGGTCGGCTGTCATAGACGGGTTGCCATCGGGGTTTAAAGGCAGCCAGCTCATGTTCATCAACACCAGCATGGACAAGAGAAACCAGGCTGCATTAATAACCAGCATGGCAACCATGCTCTGCTGCCATGTCATTTCATTTTGTGGTTTGATACCTCCAGCCTTAAAAAATAATTTATCCAGGGGGTTAAAGACGGCATCCAGCCAGGTCTTATCGCCATTATACACTTTGCCGATATAGCGCCCCAGCGGAATTGCCAGCAGCACCATAATAATAAACATGGCTAATACGCCAAAAATTTCTGTATTCATTTGATTGTGTTTTTTACCCGCCTTGGGGGATTGGGTTAAAATTTTTCCGGTTTGATGAGCACATAACAGATGTAACAAAACATCAGTATCGAAAGAATAAAGAGCGCTGTCATTTGATTATATTTTAGCTTACGTGATAAGGCATTATGTATTGTATTCAATTGCTTATAACCTGTTGCGGGCAGTAGTTAGATTTTATCAAAGAAATCAATTGATTTAAAAAAAATGACAAAGCCTATAAGCCCTGCTACTATTAAAATGATGGTTAGCATGTTTGGCAGTTTAGTGAGTAATTATTTTGAATTTATAATAGACCATATACAGGATGGAAAAAGCTATCAGCCAGGCGATTGCTACAATGAGCACATCTTTTGTTTTATAATTTTTCCCGGGCAACTTTATTTCTTCTTTCGGGTTGAGGTGCCAAAAGCCATGCCTTAGGAACGGTCGATGGCTAATAAATGCTGAAAGCCTTGCCAGGCAAGTGTTTGGCTGTTTATGCCGCCGGGTTAACGGATGGGCCAAAACACAAACACCCTTCCGAAAAGGAAGGGTGTTTGTCAAAATGAAAATGTTAAATATGCTGGATGCGTTTTAACGGTATGTTATTGACAGGCGTGACCACTAACGGTATTTTCTCGATGGCGGTATCGCTCCAATCCAGGCCAAATGCTTTCTTGTCTGATTGAGCCAATTGGCCGATGGCGAAATAGGAATTGAGTATAAAACCCTCTCTCAGCGAGAATTCATTTTCAATAGAGAGAAATTTCTGGATAAGAACATAGCGGGTATCAGCGGAGATATCATGTTTATTAAGCGGGGCATGGGTGATATTGTTCAGATCCAATTGATGATGTTCTACCATTTCCTGCAGCACTTTTTTGAAGAATAGATTGATGCGGGGTTGTATGCGAAATCCCAGCCTGAACTCTACCCGCAATATTTTATCGTGCTCAATTTCTTCTACTGAATATTCCATGGTATAAGGTTCATCAGTCCTGTCGATATGAATAAACCAGTAAACATCCGCGCGTTTGGGCCGCTTGCTGAATATGGATTCCAGTATTCTTTTTTCGATGCTTCTCCTGTTATTGGCTTTTGAGAGATAAACCAGGTGGGTAGCATACTTAGGCTCTAGTGTATTTGCACTTAAATTGTGCAGGGCAGGTATAAATGCATTGATATTTTCAAACTGGAGAAAGCGGTTAGTGATTTTTCTTGCTTTAAACCAGATATACATAATGAATACCAGGGCTATTTCAAAAACAAGGAACATCCAGCGTTGTTTTATTTTTGCTACGTTGGCAATAAAAAAAGACAATTCAACCGATAAAAAAACCACCAGTATAATGCCAATAAGCCAGGGTGCCCACTTCTTTACAAACTTCATATAATAGAACATGAGCGTTGTGGTCATCAGCATCGCCACCGTAATGGAAAATCCATAAGCCGCTTCCATTTTACCTGAATCTTTAAAGTAAAGCATCATTGCTACACATCCAATCCACAATATCCAGTTGATACTTGGAATATAGATTTGTCCGCGGATATTGGTAGGGTATTTAATAGTGATGCGTGGCCAGAAATTCATGCTTACGGCTTCGCTGATAAGCGTAAAGGAACCACTGATTAATGCCTGGCTGGCGATGATGGTGGCTAAAGTGGCGATAACGATGCCCGGTAATAAAAACCAATGCGGCATGATTTCGTAAAAAGGGTTTAACCCATCCAGGCTTGTCTTTCCACTATGCATTAGCCAGGCTGCCTGGCCAAAATAGTTTGTAATCAAGGCTACTTTTACATATATCCAGCTTACCTGGATATTTTTTTTACCGCAATGGCCAAGGTCAGAGTACAAAGCTTCCGCGCCCGTAGTGCATAAGAAGACTGCACCGAGCAACCAGAACCCTTTTGGGTAATGCAGCAGCAAATCGATGGCATAATATGGATTAAATGCCTGAAGAATGGACGTGTAATGCGTTATTTGCAGAATACCCCAGAACATAATCATGCTGAACCAGGTAAGCATAATGGGGCCAAATGAACTGCCCACCACCTTAGTACCAAATTGCTGAAAGAAAAACAATAAGGAAATAATGCCAATTACAATACCAATGGTAAGCGTGTTGCCCGGTACAATAATTGTTTCCAGGCCATGTACACCATTTAAACCTTCAATGGCAGATGAAACAGATATAGGCGGTGTAATAATGCCATCTGCCAGCAATGTAGCAGCTCCCAAAGCTGCGGGGAAGTATAGCCAGTGGCGGTAACGGTATACCAGGGCATACAGTGAAAAAATACCGCCCTCACCCTTATTGTCGGCCTGCAGGGTAAGGATAATATACTTAAAGGTGGTTTGTAAAGTAAGGGTCCAGAAAACGCAGGAGATGGCCCCGTACACCAGCTGATTAGTAATAGGCCTCTCCCCGATAATGGCCTTAAAAACATACAGGGGGGAAGTGCCAATGTCTCCGAAAATAATTCCAAGTGTTACGAGTAAGCCGGCGGCGGTAACTTTTTTTAGGTTAGGGTGCATGATTGATCTGGCGGCGGGAATGCAGTATCAAAGAAATATTTGATTGGATTACCTGCAGCACATGGTTGCTTTGGTTAAAAATAATGGTTGTATAAAACCACCAGCTATTTCAAAGAATGTGCCCGGAAAAATATTTACCAGGCCATGAGGTATAAACACCGCCTGGCCAGGGAGTTTTAATAAAAATAGATTGCGCGCTGAAAATATCGCTTTACAAAAACCCTTCCGTTTTGAAAGGGTGCATTGTCAAAATGGAAGAGTCGCTTGTCAGCCATGATCCTTTCTGGAGGTTTTTACTTCTATAATCTTGTAGTAAAAAATTACAAAGGAAGCCAGCGAAGAAACAGCATTGGCCAGGGTTACCGGCAGATCGTGTTTTAATAAGCCGTATACCAACCAACTCACGGTTCCGCTAAACATCAGTGAATACATGGGCAACGATAAATCGCCGGTAGATTTTGTTTTCACCGTTTTAATCACTTGTGGAAAAAAAGCCGTGGTGGTTAAAAATGCGGCCAGCAGACCGATGAATTCTATAAAGTGCATAGGATAAAGGTAAGCTTTTAGCGCTTAGCCCTTGGCTGTTAGCGGCTAAAAGCTAACAGCTGGTAGCTAACAGCTTCTTACAAACGGTATTCCTCTATCTTCCGGTACAAAGTAGTAAGCCCTATGTTTAGTAGCCTGGCCGTTTCTGTTTTATTGCCTTTTGTATGATTGAGTACACGTTGAATATGCAGCTTTTCCACGCTGGCCAGGTCAAAAGCAGAAAGTGTTTTTGAGTCATAGGCCGTAGCCTGCAGCTCCAATGGCAGGTTGCTGACCGTTAGCTCCGGGTTGTCGGCGAGTATTACAGCACGTTCCATTACATTTTTCAGTTCACGGATATTTCCCTTCCAGTCGTGTTGCTGCAGGTGTTCAAGAAAATCTTTGCTCATGCTTTTTATATGAGTATTTGTTTTTTGAGCAAAAATGCCAAGAAAGCAATTGGCTAAAACGGGAATATCGCTTTTCCTGTCGCGCAAGGCAGGCAACGAAATAGTAAACACATTTATCCGGTAAAATAAATCTTCCCTGAACTTGCCGTCTTGTACATCCTGTTTCAGATCACGGTTGGTGGCGGCAATAATGCGTACGTTTACCCGGGTTGATCGGGTGTCGCCAACTTTAATAAATTCATTTGTTTCCAGTACACGTAATAATTTTGATTGAAGATCGGTATGCATCTCCCCAATCTCATCTAAAAAAAGTGTTCCGCCGGAGGCTTCCTCAATCAATCCTTTTTTGTCTTTATTGGCGCCCGTAAAAGCACCTGCTTTGTGTCCAAATATTTCACTTTCCAGTAATTCTTTGCCGAATGCACTGCAGTTTAATGCCATAAAAGGTTTGCCCGCCCGTTTACTTCCATTATGAATGGCTTGTGCAAATACTTCTTTGCCGGTACCGGTTTCACCCAGCAATAAAACCGAGGCATCGGTCGGCGCTACTTTCTTTGCAAGTGAAATAGCTTCCTGTATAATACCTGATGCACCTAAAATACTTTCAAACCCATATTTTTTTCCAACCTGCTGTTCTAATTGTTCAATACGTTTTTGAAGCTGTACTTTTTCCATCGCACGGTTGAGCAGGGGTATGATCTTATCATTATCATCGCCCTTGGTAATATAGTCGAAAGCCCCGTTCTTCATTGCCTGCACGCCATCGCGTATATTGCCGTATGCAGTTAGTAAAATGATTTCTATTGACGGGAATTTCTGTTTGAGGGCAGAAATAAAATCAATGCCCGTACCATCTGGAAGTTTGACATCGCAGAGCACCACATCAATGCTTTCCCTTTCCATTATCTTCCAGCCTGTTTTTAAATCAGGGGCCTCAAATATCGCAAACCCCTCGAGCCTTATAATACGGCTAAGCAGGGACCTGAGTTTTTCTTCATCATCAATTACTAAGATATTGCCAGCAGCCATAAGATGTATTATTGCCGTCAAAAGTAATTAAATAGCAATCACAATGCGAAACATCATTTTAGAACAAAACGTTCGATACCGGACATTTTATAAAGTTGGTTTTGTTGTAAAACGCTGGCTGTAACATTTTTATGTCTGGCACCGGGATTGACATACTACTGGTCTAAAACAATCGCATGGATACGGTAATTGAAGCAGAAGTGATTGCTAAAAAGAAGAAGAAGATCATAATCATGCTGCTGATGACGGTACTGTTGTTTGCTGCAATCATATTCGCATTGCGTTTTTCACTTTCCAGTACTATCGCTAAATCGGTTATTACAACTGCTGTTGCCGAAAAAGGAGATATTGAAAATACCATTACCGCTACCGGCGAAATATTGCCCGAGTTTGAAGCCAGTATTACCAGTCCTATCAATGCCTCTGTTCAAAAAGTATTGATTGATGCGGGCAGCAAAGTAAAAGCCGGTGAATCGATTCTTGAGCTCGATAAATCCGCCTCCCAAACAACATTCGAAAAACTGAAATTCCAGCTGGCATCAAAAGAAAATGACGTTAAAAAATTAAAGCTGGAACTGGACAAAAGCTTTTATGATATTAAATCCAGCAATGATATCAAACAGTTGCGCATCAACAGCCTGGAGGCAGACGTGGAAAATGCCAAACGTTTATTTAAAGCGGGCGGCGGCACCCGAGAAGACATTGAACAGGCGGAACTGAACCTGAAAGTGGCAAAACTGGAGAAGCAGCAACTGGAAAACGAAATAAAAAGTAAGCAGCAGACCATGCAGGTGGAAATGAAGGAAGCAGCAATTGCTGCCGCCATACAGGCCAACGATTTGCACGAACTGGAACGCAAACTGCAACTGGCCAATATTGTTGCCAGCAGGGCGGGGGTGGTAACCTGGGTAAACAAAAACCTGGGTGCGGCTATACGTGAAGGTGATGCGCTGGCACGCATTGCAGATTTGGGGAGTTTTAAAGTGCAGGGAAGCATTGCTGATGCTTATCTCGACCAGCTGCACAATGCCATGTCTGCCATTATCCGCATTAACGAAACGCAGGTGCGCGGCACTGTTGTAAACATCCAGCCTTCGGTGCAGAATGGTATTGTCAGTTTTACCGTACAACTTGAACAACGCAACCATCCCTTGTTGCGACCCAATATGAAAGTGGATGTATTCCTGGTAACGGCAGCAAAAAAGAATGTGATAAGGGTAGCGAATGGCCCGGCTTTCAAAGGTGCATCGGGCCAGGACATTTTTGTATTGAATAACGGTAAAGCGGAAAGAAGGGCGGTGCATACCGGCATGACCAATTTTGATTTTGTAGAACTGCTGGACAATGTAAAACCAGGTGAAGTAATCATAACATCAGATATGAGCGCCTATAAAAATGCAAAAGAACTCACCGTTAACAACTGATGTAATGAAGAAAGGATGTATGTATTTGATAACAGGTATACTGGCTTTTTCAAAGGGTTATGGTTTTCCCGGCGGCGATACGCTTTTGTTGAGCCTGCAGGAAGTTGTGCAGATGGCTAAAAACAAATCCATTGCTTCCAAGCAGGCGGTTACTACCAGGGAAACAAAGTACTGGCAATACAGAACGTTTCGTTCCAATTACCAGCCACAATTATCGTTGAACGGAATATTGCCGGGCTACAGCAAAACATTTACCGAAGTGGTGCAACCCGATGGTACCATACAGTTTCAGCCGGTGCACAATAATAATTCATCGCTGAATCTTTCCTTTAGCCAGAGCATTGCGGCTACCGGTGGTACCGTGTTTGGTACCACGCAACTGCAACGCTTCGATGATTTCGACCGGAAGAACACCCTGTATAATGGTGTGCCTTTTGGGATTGGGTATAGCCAGCCCCTGTTCCAGTTTAACCAGTTGCGTTGGGACAACAGGATTGAACCCCTGAAATTTGACGAAAGTAAACAGGCCTATATTGAATCGATGGAGCAGATTGCCATCAAGGCAAACGGGTATTTTTTTGACCTGCTGCTGGCACAGGTAAACTTCCAGATAGCAAACACCAATCTCTCCAATACACTGAACATACTGCGCATTGCCATTGAAAAATTTGAGATTGGAAAAATATCGAGAAACGAAATCCTGCAATTGCAACTGGAGCGTGTGAAAGCCCAAAAGGCATTGGGTATTGCCAAAAGGGATATGGAAATTGCAACACTGAACCTGCGTTCTTTTACCGGGCTGCAGCAAACAGACAAAATAGCCTTGCTGTTGCCGGATGCTGTTACAGGCATGCAGGTGCAGGCCGATAAAGTATTGGCAGAAGCTTATGAAAACAGGAGCGATGCCATTGCTTTTTCCAGGAGAATTGCAGAAGCCAACAGGGATGTTGCCAAGGCAAGGGGCGACAATGGACTGAACGCTACCCTGACCGCCCGGTTGGGGTATTCAAAAAGCGCTGCTACGGTACCGAAAGTATACCA
>Ga0068859_100006357_pt1 | contig 11988 bp, 5 predicted proteins | sample KBSSwiS22_FD_66585 | JGI IMG/M metagenome (GOLD analysis project Ga0068859, IMG submission 66585) | Switchgrass rhizosphere microbial communities from Kellogg Biological Station, Michigan, USA - KBS Switchgrass S2-2 | ecosystem: Host-associated > Plants > Roots > Rhizosphere > Soil ... | reverse complement strand
TACCGGGTGCGCAAGGCCTTCAGCGCCGAATTCAGTTGCGAGCGCGAGCGCGCGAATGCCGCGTGCCTGCCGGTGCGCCCGATGGTGCTCCGCTTCTCAGCCCCGGTTCCGCGAAAGTCGGCGGAACAAGTCGAGCTCCGCGCCCCGGCTGGCGCGCCCATGAAACCGGTCTTCGACAAGGACGACAAGGGCGACGAGGTGAGCGCGGTCACATTCGCCGCGCCGCTCCCCGAGAACACGTCGTTCACGATCGAAGTGCCCCGCGATCTCAAGGACAACGTCGGCCGGCCGCTCGCTAACGCCGCCGCATTTCCGTTGAAAGTGGCGACGGGAGACACGCCACCGCTCGCCAAGTTCGCGGCCGCGCCGTTCGGCATCGTCGAAGCCGGGACCGACGCCATGTTGCCCGTCACATTGCGGCACGTGCAAGCCGATCTCAAGACCCCGCCCGCCAATGCCGGCGGCGTTCGCGTCAAGCGTATAGAAGCCGACGCCGACATCCTGTCGTGGTACGGCCGGGTTTCCCGCTACCACGAGCGGAGCGTGACGGCGCGCGAAGCGGGCTTGCCCGAGGCGCAGTGGTACACGGTCGAGGATGCCGAGAACGCGAAAGGACGTCCGATCAAGCGCCGCGTCGAGCGCTACGTCGAGACGCGCGAGGTATCGCTGCTGAAAGGCGCCGCCGACGTGAAGCGGCTCGACCTCCCGCAGCTCGACGGCGGGGATCCGCGCCCGTTCGAGGTCGTCGGCATTCCGCTTGCCACTCCCGGCTATTACGTGGTCGAGATCGAATCGCTGCGGCTCGGCACGTCGCTCCTCGACAGGAAAGATCCGATGTACGTGCGGACCGGCGTGCTCGTCACCAACCTCGGCGTCCACTTCAAGCGAAGCCGCGAGGCGAGCCTGGTCTGGGTGACCACCCTCGACCGGGGCAAGCCCGTCGAAGGCGCCGACGTCGCGGTCTACGACTGCCGCAGCCGCCAGATTTTCTCGGGACGCACCGATGCGCAGGGTCTCGCCCGGATCGGCACGGCACTCGCCGCGCAACCGCGGGACTGCCTCGTCGACCAGGGTTACTTCGTCACGGCGCGCAAGGCCATCGCCTCCGGGCCGTCGCAGGGCATCGTCGATACGAGCTTCGTCTTCAGCCAATGGCAAAAAGGCATCGAGTCGTGGCGCTTCAACCTGCCGACCGATTTCCAGCCGGAGCCGGAGGCACGCGCGCACACGGTGTTCGATCGCACGCTCTTGCGGGCCGGTGAAACCGTGTCGATGAAGCACTTCGTCCGTGCCGAAACCACGAAGGGTCTCGCGTACGTCGACCCGGCCCTGCTGCCGGCACGCGTGAAGATCGTCCACCAGGGGAGCGGGCAGGAGTACACGCAGCCAATGCAGTGGAACGGGCAACGCAGCGCCGTGTCGACGTGGAGCATTCCCAAGGCGGCGAAGCTCGGCGTCTACACGGTATCGCTCGAGCGCGACGTCCCTCCCGCATCGGCCGCCGATCGACAGATGCCGCGAAGTGTTGCGAGCGGCGAGTTTCGCGTCGAAGAGTTCCGCGTGCCGCTCGTGGATGCGCGCGTGAGCGGCCCCAAGGGCGTGCAGGTCGCGCCGCGCGAGATTCCGGTGAGCGTGCAATTGAGTTACCTGTCGGGCGGCGCGATGGCCGGTGCGCCGGCGCGCGTATCGGCCTTGCTCAAGAACCGCCCGCTCAACTTTCCCGGTCATGACGAGTTTTCGTTCGAACCGCCGCGCGACCCCGCGAGGACGACGGCGCGGGACGAGTCGAGCGAGGACAGCGATGCGAACGATGCGAGGCTCGTCGCCGACAAGCTGCCGATCACCACCGACGCGAATGGCGCGGCGACGGTCACGCTGAAGGAGCTGCCCAAGGTCACGCGCCTTTCCGATCTCGTCACCGAGGTCACGTTCAACGATCCCAACGGCGAAGTGCAAACAGTCTCGACGCGCATCCCGGTGTGGCCGAGCGCGACGGTGCTCGGCATCAAGGCAGGCGCATGGGCGAGCAATCGCGGGCAGGTGAAGTTCACGGCTCTGGCGCTCGACACGAATGGCAAGGCCGTCAAGGGCCAGCGCGTCGAGGTCCGCGGACGATTGACGCAAATCATCAGCACGCGCAAGCGCATGGTCGGAGGCCTCTATGCCTACGACAACCGCGCCGACGTGCGCGACCTGGGCGTCCTGTGCAGCGGCAGCACCGACGAGCGCGGCCTCTTGCTGTGCGAGGCAACCCTGTCCACGGCGGGTCAGGTCGAGCTGATCGCGCAGGGCAAGGACAGCGCGGACAATCCGGCCGAGGCCGCCACCAGCATCTGGGTCACGAAGCAAGGCGAGCTGTGGTTCGCGCAGGACAACGACGACCGGATCGACGTCCTGCCGGAGAAGAAATTCTACGAGCCCGGCGAGACCGCGAAGCTGCAGGTGCGGATGCCGTTTCGCGATGCGACCGCCTTGGTGAGCGTCGAGCGCGAAGGCGTCATCGAGACGAAGGTCGTCAACCTGCGCGGGGACGACCCGACGGTCGAGCTCAAGATCGACAAGTCTTGGGGACCCAATGTCTACGTCAGCGTTCTCGCGCTGCGCGGACGAATCCGCGACGTGCCCTGGTATTCGTTTTTCACCTGGGGCTGGAAAGAGCCGCTCGCGTGGGTGCGGAGCTTCTGGTACGAAGGACGCGAATACCAGGCGCCGACGGCGATGGTCGACCTCGCCAAGCCGTCGTTCAAGCTCGGCGTCGCGGCGCTCAAGGTCGGCATTGCCGAGCATGCGCTGCAGGTGAGCGTCACGCCCGACAAGCCACAGTACTCGATCCGGCAGAAGTCGCTGGTGCGCATCAAGGTCACGCAAGGCGGCAAGCCGGTGGCGGGAACCGAGGTCGCGTTCGCTGCCGTCGACGAAGGCCTGCTGGCGCTCCGCAACAACGGCTCGTGGGACCTTCTCAATGCGATGTTCCAGGATCGCGCGTGGGGCGTCGAAACGAGCACCGCGCAAGGCGAGATCATCGGCCGCCGCCACTATGGCCGCAAAGCCGTCGCGGCGGGCGGCGGAGGCGGCCGCGGCCAGGCGCGCGAGCTCTTCGACACGCTCCTCCTGTGGAAAGCGCAGGTCGTCCCGGATGCGAACGGCGAAGCCGTGATCGAGGTGCCGCTCAACGATTCGCTCACGAGCTTCAAGCTTGTGGCCGTCGCCGACGAGGGCGCGCAGCGTTTCGGAACCGGCAGCGCGACCATTCGGGTCACGCAGGACCTCCAGGTGCTCTCGGGACTGCCGCCGCTCGTGCGCGACGGCGATCAATTCACCGCGATGCTGACGCTGCGCAACACGACGGCGCGTGAGATGAGGACTCGCGTCACGCTCGCGGGGATCGCCAGCAAGGGCGGCGGCATCGCGCCGACGCCCATTGCGGTGCCGGCTCAGGATGTCGCGATTGCCGCGGGCGGTGCGAAAGAAGTGACGTGGCCCGTGACCGTGCCCAACGAAGTCGTCAGCATCGGCTGGGAAGCCGCGGTGGAGGAGGCCGGCGACGCGCCCGATCGCGCTCGCGATCGGGTGAAAGTGACGCAAGCCGTTTCGAGTGCGGTGCCCGTTCGCGTGCTGCAGGCGACGCTGTCGCAGCTGGACAACTCGTTCAGCGTGCCCGTCGCCGCACCGGCCGACGCATTGCCGGAGAGCGGCACCAAGCGCGGCGGTCTCAATGTCGGTGTCCAGCCCCGATTGGGCGGCGCGCTGCCCGGGATCCGCCGCTATTTCGAAACCTACCCTTACAACTGCCTCGAACAGCTGACGTCGAAGGCGATCGGACTTCGCGACGCAACGCTCTGGTCAACGCTCGTCAACGCGCTGCCCACGTACCTCGATGCGGACGGCCTCGCCAACTATTTTCCGCCCCGCGCGGAAGACAGGGCGAACGGCAGCGACCGCCTGACGGCTTACCTGCTCGCTGCGTCGCACGAGTCGCGTTTCGAGCTCCCTCCTGCTTCGCGCGACCAGATGCTCTCCGGACTCGCGGCGTTCGCCGAGGGGCGCATCGAGCGCAAGTTCTGGTCGCCGCGACCGGACCTCGACGTGCGCAAGATCGCCGCCATCGAAGCCTTGTCCCGCTACGGCCGTGCTCAGCCGCGGATGCTCGGCTCCATTGATCTCACGCCGAACCTGTGGCCGACCGCCGCCGTCATCGATTGGCTCAATATCCTGCGCCGCGTCGACGGGATTCCGGAACGGGCCAGGCGGCAGGACGAGGTCCAGCAGATCCTGAAGAGCCGCATGACTTATGCCGGCACGACGATGACGTTCAACACCGAAGGCGACGATTTCTGGTGGTGGCTGATGGACAGCGCCGACGCCAACTCGGTGAAGCTCATTCTCGCCGTGCTGGACGATCCGCGCTGGCGTGAAGACTTGCCGAGGATGGTGGTGGGGAGCCTCGGACGCCAGCGCAAGGGCGCGTGGTCGACGACGATCGCGAACCTGTGGGGCTCGCTCGCGCTCGACAAGTTCTCGGCAAAGTTCGAATCGGCGAAGGTCGTCGGCTTGACCAATGCAACCCTCTCTCCCTCGAATACCGTGCTCTCGCTCGACTGGGCGAGGGATGCCAATGGCGGCGTGCTCAAGCTCGCCTGGCCCGACGGGCCCGGAATGCTCGGCGTCGCCCAGGTCGGCAGCGGCAAGCCGTGGCTCACGGTGCAATCTCTCGCTGCCATCCCGCTCAAGGCGCCGATCAGCGCGGGCTACGACATCAAGCGGACCGTGTCCGCGGTCGAGCAGAAGGACAAGTCGAAGTGGTCGCGCGGCGACGTGATGCGCGTGCGCCTCGAAGTGGACGCGCAGTCCGACATGACCTGGGTGGTGGTGAACGACCCGGTGCCCGGCGGTGCCACGCTGCTCGGCTCGGGGTTGAGCCGCGACAGCGTCATCGCCACTAGCACCGAAAAGCGCGCGACCACCGCGTGGGCCGCGTTCGAGGAGCGGAGCTTCGAGGCGTATCGCAGCTATTACGGCTATCTGCCGCGCGGCAAGCACGTCATCGAGTACACGCTGCGTCTCTCCAACGCCGGACGCTTCTCGCTGCCGCCGACGCGCGTCGAGGCGCTCTACGCTCCCGAAACGTTCGGCGAAACGCCGAATGCGACGCTCGAGGTCGCGCCATGAAGTGGATTCTCCGCGGGCTGCTGGTCCTGGCTGCTGCCTCTTCGTCCCTGGCCGTCGCGGCGCTGCCGGCGTTCGATGAGGTCAGGGCCGCCTACCGCCCGTCGGACGTGGTGCTTCTGGACCGGCACGGCGTGCCGATACAGACCTTGCGCATCGACAAGACCGTGCGCCGGCTGCCCTGGGTCGCGCTCTCCGACATGTCGCCCGCGTTGCTGAGGGCGCTGGTGCTGAGCGAGGACCGGAACTTCTACGAGCATGCGGGCGTGGACTGGGGCGCGCTCGCCAAGAGCGCATGGAGCAACGCGTGGAACACGCGCACGCGCGGTGCGTCCACGCTGACGATGCAGCTCGCGGGCTTGCAGGACGATGAGCTCGCTCGCCCCGAAGGCGGGCGCAGCATCGGGCAGAAAGTGCGCCAGGCCCTTCGTGCCCGGGAGCTCGAAACGCACTGGAAGAAAAGCGAGATTCTGGAGGCCTATCTCAATCTCGTCGCGTTTCGCGGCGAGATCGTGGGCATCAACGCGCTGGCGCAGACGATGTTCGACAAGCATCCGAGCGGCCTCGATTGGGAGGAAGCGGCCATCGCCGCCGCGCTGGTGCGCGGCCCCAACGCCAGCACCTCGACCGTCGCGCAGCGCGCGTGCGGCATCCTGAAGCTGCAGTCGCTCGGCTGCGAAGGCATCGACGGGCGCACCGAGCTCGCGCTGTCGCGCCGCGGCACGATGCCGCTTGGCGAGCAGCTCGCGCCGCATTTCGCCCGGCAGGTGCTTCGACCCTTGGCCGACAGCGCGCCCTCCTCCGCGAAGTCCGAAGCTTCGACTGCACTCCCGACGCGCGCGATCGGCGACGCGCGAACCGCGCCGCGTGCGATCCGCACGACGCTCGACGCCGGCCTGCAGCGCGCAGCGATCGACGCATTGCGAACGCAGCTCGCAGAGCTGCGTAGCCGCCACGTCGAAGATGGCGCGCTGCTCGTGCTGGACAACGCAAGCGGCGAAGTCTTGGCTTGGGTCGGATCCTCCGGCGGCTTTTCGGGCGCGGCGGAAGTCGACGGCGTTCTCGCCCGCCGCCAGCCCGGCTCGACGTTGAAGCCGTTTGTCTACGAGCTCGCATTCGAAGAGCGGTTCATCACGCCCGCCTCCCTCCTCGATGACTCACCGGCACAGCTCTCGACCGCCAGCGGGCTGTACCTGCCGCAGAACTACGACCGTCAATTCAAGGGCTGGGTGAGCGCGCGGACAGCGCTCGGCGCGAGCCTCAACGTTCCGGCCGTGCGCGTGGGCGCGATGCTCGGGCCGGACGCCCTCTTCGCGCGCCTCAATGCGTTCGGGCTCGCGCTCCCGGAAAGCGGCGGCTACTACGGCGCGTCGCTCTCACTCGGCAGCGCCGACGTCACGCTGCTCGCGCTGACCAATGCCTATCGCGCCTTGGCCAACGGGGGCGTCTACCGGGACGTCAACTTTGGCGGCCGGGCAGCCGCGGGGACGCGCGTCGCCGATGCGCGTGCGGTTTATCTCGTCACTGACATTCTCGCCGACAACACGGCGCGCGCGCGCACGTTCGGGCTCGCCAATGTGCTCACCACGCGAGGATTCGCCGCGGTGAAGACCGGCACCAGCAAGGACATGCGCGACAACTGGTGCATCGGCTTCACCGACCGGTTCACCATCGGCGTGTGGATCGGCAACGCCGGCGGCGAGGCCATGCACGACGTGAGCGGCGTGAGCGGCGCCGCGCCGATCTGGCAAGCGCTCGCAGTTCATCTCCACAGGACTTCGCCGTCGCGCCCGCCGGCCGCGCCGCCGGGCGTCGTGCGTGCGCGGGCGGTGTTCGAACGCGGGCTCGAACCGTCGCGCCCGGAGCTTTACCTCGCCGGCACCGAAACGCGCAGAAGCGCCGCCGTGCAGCGAGTTCGAGCGCCCGATTTCGGGATCACGAGCCCTCTCGACGGCAGCCTGTTCGCCATCGACCCCGACATGCCACCCGCTGCGCAGCGAATCACGTTCGAAGGCGAGAACGGCACGTGGATGCTCGACGGCAAGCGCTTGGGCGCCGGACGCATGCTCCGGTGGTCCCCCTGGCCGGGGCGGCACGAGCTCACACTGCTCGCGCCCAACGGCAAGGTGGTCGGGAGCGTTCGCTTCGAAGTGCGTGGGGCGGGAATGAAGTCGGCGAAGGCGGCGGCGAAAATCGCCGCGGGCGGCTGAGGGTTTTCAGCCAGGTGGCCGCGTGTCTTCAGCCTCGCGCCGAATGACCGGTGCGGCGAGGCCGTCGATCGCGACGTCGATGCAAGCCGGAAGACCGGACGCGTGCGCGCGGTCGATCGCCGCAGGAAGCTCACGCGCTTCCGTCACGTGCTCGCCGTGGCCGCCCAATGCAACGGTCACGTGGTCGTAGCGCAACGGTCGGAGCTCGCAGCCGATCAGCCGGTCGGGACCGTAACGCTTGAGCTGAATCTGGTACTCGGCGTTCCAGCGCGCGTCGTTGCCGACCACGGCGACGAACGGCAACGCATGGCGAACCGCCGTGTCGATTTCGGCCGCGTGAAACCCGAACGTGCCGTCGCCCAGCAGCGCAACGACCGGCGCGTCGGGCCGCGCGAGGCGTGCCGCCACGGCGAACGGCAACGCCGAGCCGATCGATCCCGCAACGCCGTTGATCACGCGATGAGGCGCATGCAGGCACGCCTGCGCCCATTGACCGAATTCGCCGCCGTCGCAGACGATGACCGATTCGGGATCGCTATCGAGGAGGCGTTGCAGCGGCCGGCACGCTTCGACGGGATGGAGCTTGCTGCCCTCCGCGGAACGGGCGCCATCCCACGCCGGAGGCCGATATGTGAGTGCCGCTCGAACCTCGTCGACCCAGTTGCCGGGCGTGGGCACATTTCGCGCATTTCTTTGCGCAAGCGCCGCGAGCATATCGATCGCAGCGGAAACGTCGGCCACCTCGCTTCCGACGACGCGATCGCCCAACGCTCGCCGAGTGCGATCGAGTTCGAGGGCATCGGGATCGACCTGGACGAATGTGCATCGCGGATCGATCGCCGGCACCCTGCCGAACGCCAGCGTGAAATCGAGGCGCTTGCCAAGCAGCAGGATGCAGTCGGCCTGCGCGAGGACCGGAGCGAACGCGCCGAGGCAGGGATCGTTGATCCCCCGCGGGCTTTCCATGCCGACACAAGCGATCCCAAGGGCTGACTCGAGCCGCGCGAGATGCTCGCGCCCCGCGCGCGTGAGCGATGCGGGTCCGGCGAGGATCAATGGACGCTTCGCTTCCCGCAGCGCTGCGAGCATCGGCGCCGCCTTGCCGTCGTCGATCGCAGCTCGCTCCGGCGAAAAGAGCGCGGCGGCGCTGGTGGCGTCCTCGTCGACGCGGGATTCGAGCACGTCGGTGGGAAGGCTCAAGTGCACGGGACCCGGCCGGCCCGACCGAGCGATGCGCACGGCGCGCGCGATGTCCGCCCCGATGGCGGCGGCGCCGGCGCAGGTCCACGACGCCTTGGTCACGGGCGCGGCCATCTCGGCCTGCTTCATCTCCTGGAACGCGCCGAGCCCCGCTTCGTCGTGCGGCGCGTGACCCGAGAGCAGCACGAGCGGTGATTCCGCCATCAGTGCGGTATAGAGCGCCGAGAGTGCGTTCGCATGCCCCGGACCGCCGGTGACGAGGGCGATCCCCGGCTCGCCGGTAATGCGCGCCCACGCATCGGCCATGTGCACCGCAGCCGCTTCGTGCCGCGTGTGCACGAGTTTGAGCCTCGCGTCGCGGATTGCGTCGAACACGCACATGACGTGGTTGCCCGACAGCGCAAACACGTGCGGCACGCCCGCGTTGGCGAGCGAGCGCACCAGGGCGTCGGCGCCGCGCACGGTCAGAGGCCGAAGGCCGCTGCCAGGAGCTCGTACGACCGGCGCCGCGCCGCGGGGTCGAACGTCCACGTATTGACGACGAGCTCGCCGAGATCGAGACGCTGCGCGAGCGCGGTGAGGCCCGCCGCCACCTGCTCGGCGGTGCCCACGAAGGCCTTGCGCCGCAGCTCGTCGATTCGCATGCGCTCGGACTCGGTGTACGGATGGGCCATCGCCTCCTCCGGCGAAACGAGCGCATTGCGCAGGCCTTGTTCGAAACCGACGCGCCAGTATTCGCGAGTCGTGAAGAGCTGCCGCGCCTCCGCTTCGGTGTCGGCCGCGAGGGCCCAGACGCAGATCGTGGCGACAGGCTGCGGATAGCGTTCGCTGGGGCGATAGTTGCGCCGATAGAGCAGCAGCGCTTCGTCGACGCCGGCGCCGTCGCTGAAGAAGTAGGCGAACGCGTACGGCAAGCCGAAGTGGGCGGCGAGTCGCGCTCCGTAGTCGGAGCTGCCGAGAATCCACAGCTCGGGGCTCGTCGGTCCCTGCGGGTGTGCGGCGATCGCGCGAAAGGGATGATCGTCCGGGAGCGCTGCGCCCGAGACCCATGACTGGAGCTCGTAGACCTGCCGCGGGAACTCGTCGGCCGCATTGGCATGCGGGTTGAGCGCGAACGCGGTGAGCCGGTCCGAGCCCGGCGCGCGGCCCACGCCGAGATCGATCCGCCCGGGCGCGATTCCCTCCAGCACGCGAAACTGCTCCGCGACCTTGAGCGCGGAATAGTGCGGCAGCATCACGCCCGCGCTCCCGACGCGAATGCGCCGCGTGGTGGCGGCAATGCCCGCCATCAGGACCTCGGGAGCGGTGCCGACGATGCTGGCGCTGTTGTGGTGCTCCGAGACCCAGTAACGGTGGTAGCCGAGGCCGTCGCACACCTTCGCGAGCGCGAGCGAATCCCGGATCGCGACGTCCTGCGCGTGCCCTTGCGCTGCAGGGGACTGGTCGAGCACTGACAACTTCATCGCGGATCTCGATCGAGGGGATCGCCGGATCGTACCGCGACGACCCTCTGCCGGTCGAATCGCGGTGCGCGGGGCATGCCCGGAACCCGCGATCCCGTCATAATGTCGCCATTGGATTGGGCGGAGGAGCCCGCATGAAGTACAAGGACTATTACGCGATTCTCGGCGTCGCGAAGGACGCGAACGCCGACGAGATCAAGACCGCGTATCGCAAGCTCGCGCGCAAGTTCCATCCCGACGTGTCCAAGGAGAAGGACGCCGAGGAAAAGTTCAAGGAAATGTCCGAAGCGTACGAGACGCTGAAGGACCCGGAAAAGCGCGCCGCTTACGATCAGCTCGGCAGCCATCGGCCCGGAGAGGAATTCCGCCCGCCGCCCGATTGGGGGCAGCAGTTTGCGCAGGGACGCGGAGGCTTCGAGGACATCGACCTGGAAAGCCTGTTCGCCGGACTTGCGGGCCGGCAGGCTCGCGGTGGCGCTCGGCGCGCCGACATGCCGATCCCCGGCAGCGACTACGAGGCCGTCGTGCGGCTCTCGTTCATGCAGGCATTCAATGGCACGGAAGTCGACCTCGAGCTGTCGGCGATCGAGTGGAGTCCGGACGGCGGCGCGCGTCGCGTGCCGCATCGCGTGAGGACGCGCATTCCGCCGGGTGTCGCCAACGGCGAGAAGCTGCGCGTTCCCGGCAAGGGCGGCAAAGGTGTCAATGGCGGTCCCGACGGCGACCTCTATCTCGACATCGAGGTCGTCCCCCATCCGACCTATCGGACGTCCGGCAAGGACGTCTATGTCGATCTGCCGCTTTCGCCGTGGGAAGCGATCCTGGGCACGAGCGTCAGGTTGCCGACGCCGGCGGGCGCCGTGACGCTCAAGGTGCCGCCCGGCACCCGGTCGGGTCAGGAGCTCCGCCTTTCCGGCCGCGGCATGAAGCGCGCAACGGGCGAGGCGGGCCACCTGCACGCCATAGTGCGCATCGAAGTGCCGACAGTCGTCGACGATCGCCAGAAGGCGCTCTACAAGGAGCTGGCCGATATCTCGAACTTCGATCCCCGTGGGGAGCCCGAGCGGGAGGCTGCCCAATGACCCCACCCATCGAAGACGCGATCTACCTCGACGCAATCGCCGAGGTGACCTGGACGGAGCTCGTGAACGCGTCGGGTATCCCGGAAAGCGAGCTGACCGAGCTCGTGCGCTACGGCGCGCTCGTGCCCCGCAACCCGGACGCGCCGACGTTGACCTTCGAGGCGCGCTACCTGGCCGTCGCGAAGACCGCCTCCCGTATCCGCCACGATTTCGAGCTCGACGCCCACGGCGTCAGCATTGTCTTGTGCTACGTCGAGCGGATCGAGCGCCTCGAAGCGGAGCTGCGCGCGCTTCGCGCGCATCTCGGCTGACCCGCATGTCGACGTCGAGCGCAAGATCCCGGCGCGGGCGCTGACGCATGTGCGGCATTGCCGGGTGGTATCGCCGCGGCCGACGGCCCGTGGCGCGCGAGGCGATCGTCACCCAGTGCAACCGCATCGTTCACCGCGGACCGGACGATAGCGGCGAGCTTGTCGACGGCGATTTCGGCTTCGGCATGCGTCGTCTCTCCATCATCGACGTCGCCGGAGGCCACCAGCCAATTACCACGGAGGATGGCCGGTATTCGATCGTCTTCAACGGTGAGATCTACAACCATCTCGAGTTGCGGGACGAGCTCGTCAAGTCCGGCTGCACGTTTCGCACCAGGAGCGACACGGAGACGCTGCTCGCGAGCTTCGTCCGCTGGCGCGACGACGCCTGGCTCAAGCTCGAAGGCATGTACGCCGCCGCCATCTGGGACCACACCGGGCGCACGCTGACGCTCGCGCGCGATCCGCTCGGCATCAAGCCGCTGTACTTCACCGAGCAAAACGACGGCCTCGCGTTCGCCTCCGAACTGCGGGCGTTGCGCGTATTGCCGGATCA
>Ga0068859_100006355_pt1 | contig 11989 bp, 13 predicted proteins | sample KBSSwiS22_FD_66585 | JGI IMG/M metagenome (GOLD analysis project Ga0068859, IMG submission 66585) | Switchgrass rhizosphere microbial communities from Kellogg Biological Station, Michigan, USA - KBS Switchgrass S2-2 | ecosystem: Host-associated > Plants > Roots > Rhizosphere > Soil ... | reverse complement strand
GCCGCCCGGCGTCGATCTCGTCCAGGCGGCGGTCGTCGAGCTCCATCTCGAGCTCGACGATCTCCCGGATCTGCGCGAGGAACCACGGATCGATGCCAGTCAGCCGGTTCACTTCCTCGAGCGTGAAGCCGTTCTCGAACGCGTCGCCGACGTACCAGATCCGTTCCGGGCCGGGCTCGCCGAGCTCGCGCTCGATCGTCTCGCGGTCGGTGGTGCGCTGGTTCAGGCCGTCGACGCCGACCTCGAGCCCGCGCAGCGCCTTCTGGAACGATTCCTGGAACGTGCGGCCGATCGCCATCACTTCGCCGACCGATTTCATCTGCGTCGTCAGCCGGTCGTTGGCCTGCGGGAACTTCTCGAACGCGAAGCGCGGCACCTTGGTGACGACGTAGTCGATGGTCGGCTCGAACGACGCCGGCGTCGCGCCGCCGGTGACTTCATTCATGACCTCATCGAGCGTATAGCCGACCGCTAGCTTCGCGGCGACCTTGGCGATCGGGAACCCGGTCGCCTTGGAGGCAAGCGCCGACGAGCGCGACACGCGCGGGTTCATCTCGATGATCAAGAGCCGCCCGTCCTTCGGGTTGATCGCGAACTGCACGTTCGAGCCGCCGGTGTCGACGCCGATTTCGCGCAGCACCGCGATCGATGCGTCGCGCAGGATCTGGTATTCCTTGTCGGTGAGCGTCTGCGCCGGCGCGACGGTGATCGAGTCGCCGGTGTGCACGCCCATCGGGTCGAGGTTCTCGATCGAGCAGACGATGATGCAGTTGTCGACGCGATCGCGCACCACCTCCATCTCGAATTCCTTCCAGCCGATCACCGACTCCTCGATCAGCAGCTCGCGCGTCGGCGAGGCCTCGATGCCGCGCTCGCAGATCGCGACGAACTCCTCGCGGTTGTAGGCGATGCCGCCGCCGGCTCCGCCGAGCGTGAACGAAGGCCGGATCACGACCGGAAAGCCGAGCCCGGCCTGCACCTGCAGCGCTTCCTCGAGCGAATGCGCGAGCGAGGAGCGCGCGCTCTCGAGGCCGATGCGGCTCATCGCCTTCTTGAACTTCTCGCGGTCCTCGGCCTTGTCGATCGCCTCGCGCGAGGCGCCGATCAGCTCGACGTCGAATTTCTCCAGCACGCCCTCGCGCGCGAGGTCGAGCGCGCAGTTGAGCGCGGTCTGCCCGCCCATCGTCGGCAACAGCGCGTCCGGCCGCTCCAGCTCGATGATGCGGGCGACCGTCTTCCACGTGATCGGCTCGATGTAGGTCGCGTCGGCCATCTCCGGGTCGGTCATGATCGTCGCGGGATTCGAATTGACGAGCACGACCCGGTAGCCCTCGGCCCTCAGCGCCTTGCAGGCTTGCGCGCCCGAGTAGTCGAATTCGCACGCCTGGCCGATGACGATCGGACCTGCGCCGATGATCAGGATCGACTCGAGGTCAGTCCTTCTTGGCATCGCTCATCAGCGCAGCGAAACGATCGAACAGGTACGAGATGTCGTGCGGCCCCGGGCTCGCCTCCGGGTGGCCCTGGAAACAGAACGCGGGCCGGTCGGTGCGCGCGAGCCCCTGCAGCGAACCGTCGAAGAGCGAAACGTGCGTCGGCCGCAGGTTGGCCGGCAGCGTTTTCGGATCGACTGCGAAGCCGTGGTTCTGGCTGGTGATGACCACGCGCCCGCTGTCGAGGTCCTTGACCGGATGGTTCGCGCCGTGATGGCCGAACTTCATCTTCAGCGTCTTCGCCCCCGAGGCGAGGCCCATCAACTGGTGCCCGAGACAGATGCCGAACACCGGGATTTTCGTCGTGTCGAGCAACTCGCCGATCGCTTCGATCGCGTAGTCGCACGGTTCGGGGTCGCCGGGCCCATTGGACAGGAACACTCCGTCGGGCTTGAGCCGCAGCACGTCACGTGCGCCAGTCTGCGCCGGAACCACGGTCAGCCGCGCGGCGCGCTCGGCGAGGAGCCGCAGGATGTTGCGCTTCACTCCGTAGTCGTAGGCGACGACATGGAAGCGAGGGTCCGCGGGCTTGCGAAAGCCGCTGCCGAGTTCCCAGCGCCCCTCGCTCCATTCATACGGTTCGCCGGTCGTGACGACCTTCGCGAGATCCATCCCGGCGAGACCGGGAAACTTGCGCGCCTCGGCGAGCGCGCGGGCTTCATCGACCTCGCCCGCCATCAGGCAGCCGCTCTGCGCGCCCTTTTCGCGCAGCAGGCGCGTGAGCTTGCGCGTATCGATCTCGGCGATCGCCGGGATCTTGTGCGCCACCAGGTACTCGGTCAGCGTGCCTGTGGCGCGCCAGTTCGACATCAGCGCGGGCACATCGCGCACGACCAGGCCCGCGGCGTGCACGCGCGCGGCCTCTTCGTCCTCCGCGTTGATGCCGGTGTTGCCGATATGCGGATACGTCAGCGTGACGATCTGGCGGCAATAGGAAGGATCGGTGAGGATCTCCTGGTAGCCGGTCATCGCGGTGTTGAAGACGACTTCGCCCGAAGCGGCTGCGCGCGCGCCGACCGAGCGGCCGCGAAACGTCGTCCCGTCGGCGAGGACGAGGACGGCGGGCTCGAACGAGGACACGGCTGCGCTCCGGCGGAAGGCGAAAAAAAGCGGGAGGGACTCGCGCCTCTCCCGCTCGCTTGGAGGAGAAATTATACGCGAATCGCGCGCGCGATCACAACACCCGATACGCTTCGAGCAGCACCTGGCGCGCTTTTCTCTGCGCGCCTGCGAGCGCGATGGTCTTGTTGAGCCATTCGAGGCCCGGCGCGCCGGTCTCGAATCGCATGACCGTGCGGAAAAAATACTTCGCCGGGTCGACTTCTTCGCCGCGCGCGAGCGCAGCGAGAACCTCGGGCGGGCCATGCCGGTAGCCCTGGCTCGTAACCCGCACGACGCCGCCGCGCTCTTCCTTCAGCGCATAGCGCGCGTCCAGGTCGAGGACGCCGTCCCTGCGCACGATCTGCCAGTCGGCCCCGCCCGCGAGCACTGCGCCGCGCAGGTCCGGGCCTTCGAACGTGCCGCCGACGATGCCGATGATTCGCCGCTCGCCGAGCGGGCCTTCGCCCATCGACGTGATCTCGCCGACGTCGACGGCGAGGCGCATCAGGAATTCGAGTTGCGGCTTCACGCCGCGGCCCCGGTCTGCCGCTGGGCCCAATCCGCGCGCCGTTGCACGATCGTCGCCGCGAAGCCCTGGCGGTTCTGGTTGAAGTGCTGCTCGATCTCGGGCGAATACCCGAACACGGCCCACGGCACGCGCGTCGCCGCGGAATTGAGGACCCCGTCGGTGATTTTTTCGGGCCCCTGGATCTCGATGCCTCGAGGGGCACCGTTCAACATCAGGACGGCGCTGTGCATCTTGACCATGTTCGACGTCGTGACCCGCTTGTAGGCCCATTGCAGATCGGCAAGCCGGTGCAGGTCGAACGTGAAGTGCGCCATCCGGACGAGGTAGGTCGGGGTGACGAGCCAGCCGCGGCTCCTTGCGAGCGGCGCGCGCGACTCCTCGGCGGCTTGCGCCGCGATGCGCGCGGTGTCGCCCCACGAAGCGACCCTGGCGGCGACCGGATGCGTCGATGGCTTCAGGTAATGCTGCAACGGAGCAGCGCCAAAGCGGAACGCGAGGAATGCGAGGGCGAGGATCACCCCGATCGCGATGTAGCCGGGCAGGCGAAACGAATCGTCATCCACGTAGAACGGATAGAAGCGCTGCTTGATCGACTGCATGTCGGGCGTGCCGAAGAGCCTCGCTTCGAGCTCCCCCTGCAACGGCACCAGTTGTCCTTCGGCGGTTGCCTGCGCGCCGCCGGAGTTCCTCACGACGAGCAGCCGATCTTCGAGCACGAGCACGTGGAACTGGCCGGATTCCGAGCGGCTGCTCTCGACTCCCCTGCGCTTGCGGATCGTGATCTGCCGGATCCCGGTATCGATGACCTTGGAGCCGGTCACTCGCGCGAAGTAGCGCGGCGCAGTCGACGCGTCGCCAATCGCATCGAGCTCGGCCTTCGTCAGCGTAAACGGCCCCTGGAAGAAGTTGACGGCGTAGCGATGCTGCGCGACGACGAAGAGCAGCGCGCACGCAAGCAGGCCGCCCCACCAGATCAGCCGGTGCAATGAGGCTTTGCGGATCTGCTGCAGCACCCAGTTTTGGTCCACGGCCCCCTCCCTCTTTTAATTGCGCTTATTGCGAAGACCAGTGTATCGCCCGAATCTCCCAACCCGAAGCCGTGCGCGACAGCACCATCAGCTCGGCCGTCGCGAGGTCGATCGCTCTCGCCTGGAACGTTCCCTGCAGCTTGCCCGTCGAGCTGACCCACGCGGTATCTCCCGCAACGGCGACTTGCATCGGCCCGCGCTGCATCGGAACCGCGCGCGCGAACTCGATGTCGGCGGACAGGTGGTGCGCCGCGTATTCGGCGCGCGTCTCGCGCGCTCCGCTTTCCAGGATCACCGCGTCCGCGGCAAGCAGCCGCAACGCACCGTTCGCATCGCCGGACGCGAGCGCCTGGTGGAACGCGCGCACCGCGGCTTCCGCACCGGTCGCGTCGGCGGGCTGCGCGGATGCCTGCCCGCAAGCGAGCGCCGCAACGACGATCAGCGCCCTCAGTTCCATCGCGGGTTGGCGACGATCAGCGCGAGGAAAAACAATCCGACCAGCAAGCCGGGCGCCGCGAGCAGCCACAGCAGGACGGCAGCCCCTCTGTGACTGCCGTTCGAACGCAGCCAGAAACTTCCGGCGACCACCGCCGTGAGAGCGCCGAGCAGGATCGTCCAGATTCCGATGTTGAAAGAAGACACCGATCCGTCGGCGAGGCCCCACAGGAAGAAAAACACCGCGATCGCCGCGATCACGGCATCGATCGTCCAGGGGACCCAGAATTTCACAATGCGTCCCGGTACAGCGCGACCAGCTTGCGCCAGGCACGCTCTGCGTCCGCGCTGTTGCGAACCGCCCCCTTGTGGTCGGGCACGCACCATCCATGGCGCGCATTGCGGTAGACCTCGATCTCGGCGGGCACCTTCGCCGCTACGAAGGCCTGCAGCAGCTTGTCCTTGACTTCAGGCTCGCGCGTGTCGTCGTCGGAAGCGATCGCGAAATACAGCCGCGCCTTGATCTTCGGCGCCAGCAGGTGCGCGCTGTCGGGCTTGTCCGTGACGAGAAAGCCGCCGTGAAACGAAGCGCCAGCGCCTACCCGATCGGACACGGCCGCTGCGGTCCTGAGAACGTACGGCCCGCCCAGGCAATAGCCATGGGTGCCGATCTTCCTTGCCTTGTCCACCTCGCCCTGCGCATCGAGGAATGCAACGTGCGCGACCGCATCGCGTTCGGCGGCGCCCGGCGCGAGGAATGGGATCACATGGCGCCGGTATTCCTCCCGGTCTGCCGGGTTGTCGATCGGATCGAACGAGTCGCGAAACACCGGCGCGCGCGCCGTGCGGTACAGATGATTCGGCACGAGCGCGGCGTAGCCTTCGCCCGCGATGCGCCGGCCGAGCTCGCGCAACACGGGGCGCAGGCCCAGTGAATCCGGCCAGATCAGCACGCCAGGATGCGATCCCTGGTCCGGGTGGAGGAACACCGCATCGCACACGCCATCCGGCGTCCGGATCTCGACGTTCCGCTCGGTCACGCGCAGCCCCGCACCCGAGGCGATCCGGGTCGCGGCGCCGAGCCCGGCGGCCAGCGAAGCCGCCACGAAGCTGCGGCGCGACCGGCGGGTTTTTTCGCTCATCGCTACCGGCCCGCGATCGCTTCCCTTGTTGCTGCGACCCAGCGTTCCTCTTCCTCGATCGAGGACGCGAAGCGCTGCGAATGCTTCATGACCTCGTTGAACATCTCCATCGCGGCCTCGTTCTTTCCCAGCCGCAGCAGCAGGCTGCCATAGCGATAGCGCGCCTCGAGGCCGACGAACACCGGTACGAGTTCGCGGTAGATGGCGAGCGCCGCGTCGTTCTCGCCGCGCCCCTCGCAGACGCGCGCCTCCAGGAGCCGCACTTCCTGCGGCCGGACCTTGGGCGCGCCCGCCTTGAGCCGCTCGATCGCGCTCGCCGCCTTCGACCACTCGCCGCCCTCGACTGCGGCATTGGCGAGCCCGAGCAGCATCGCCGGATCGGAAGCGTAGGCGCCGTTGAGGCAGCTCTCGTACAGTCGTACCGCCTCGGCGTACATCCGGTGACTCACGCATTCGGCCGCAAGCGCCATGCGGTTATCGAGGCTGCCGCACAGCTCGAGTTCCTCGACGCGCTTCTTCAGGTCGGCGTCGGGCTGCAGCGCGCGCGCGAGCGACCGCGCTGCCTTGTTGGCGCGCCGATGCTCGCGCGAGCCGGGGAATACTTCGACGAAGTAGTAGATGACGCACCCCATCACCGGGAACGCCATGATGATGAAGATCCACCAGTACGGCCGGCCGGTCTTCAGCGCGTGGTACGCAAAGCAGAACTGGATCAGAACAACGATGGCACCGATCAGCGGCATTCGCCCCTCGATTCCCCGCCCTGTAGTTGCTACTTCAACCCGAGCACGTCTTTCATGTCGTACAACCCGTTTTTCTTCTCGCGCAGGAACTTCGCTGCGCGCAACGCGCCGGTCGCGTAGGTCGCCCGGCTTTGCGAGCGCACGGCGACCTCGACGCGCTCGCCGGTTCCGGCAAACACCACGGTGTGCTCGCCGACGATGTCGCCGCCGCGTATCGCGTGAAAGCCAATCTGCTTCGGCGGGCGCGCACCGACATCGCCCTCGCGCCCGTGCGCAGCAACGTCGCCGAGGCTCCTGCCGAGCGCGCCGGCAACGAGCTCGCCGAGCCTCAGCGCCGTGCCCGATGGCGCATCGACCTTCTGGCGGTGATGCGCCTCGATGATTTCCACGTCATAGGAATCGCCGAGCGCCGCAGCCGCCATCTCGGCGAGGCGAAACACGACGTTGACGCCGACCGCGAAGTTCGGCGACAGCGCAATCGGAATCTTCTGCGAAGCTTCGCGGATTCGCGACAATTGCGCGGCAGAAAAGCCGGTCGTCCCGATCACGATCCCCTTGCCCGCGGCCACGCATGCTTCCAGGTGCGCGAGCGTTCCTTCAGGGCGAGTGAAATCGATCAGCGCATCGGCCCCCGCAATCGCGGCCCTCACATCGGAGCCGACGGTAACCCCGCCGATGTTCGCGCCGACCACCGGGCTGCCGGGAGCATCGAGCGCAGCGGCGAGTTCGAGCGAGCGGTCCGCCAGCGTCGCCTCGATCAGCGCGCGGCCCATCTTGCCGCCGGCTCCCGCGATGGCGAGTCTCATTGCGGCGGCTTTTGCGATTCCGGCTGCGCCTTGGGTGGCTCTGCGGATGGTGGAGCGGCGGGCGCCGGCGCCGGGTCGGACTTCGACTCGGTTGCAACGACATCGCCGAGCACGCGGGCGAGCCTGCCGTTCTCGAAGACGACCGCGATCTTGCGGCCTTCGCGCGGCCCGCGGCGCGGATCCTTGTAGTAGACGTAATCCCAGCGATCGGCGTGGAAGATATCGGCCACGAGCGGCGTGCCGAGCACGTAGCGCACCTGCTCCTTCGTCATTCCGATCTTCAGCTGCGACACCATGTCCTGCGAGATGTAGTTGCCCTGCTGGATGTCCATCCGGTAGGGCGTGAAGACCTGGGGCGGCGTGCATGCCGCAAGCGCGGCAACTGCCGCGAGGATCAGCGCGAACTGCGCGTGTCGCACGTAGATGGACTCTCGCAAAATACGAAAGCCGTTATGATACCGCGATGAGCCCCACGCAAAGCCTGAAGGAGAGCGGTCTGAAGGCGACGCTGCCGCGTCGCAAGATCCTCGAGCTGTTCGAGACCAGCAAGGTGCGGCACTTGTCGGCGGAAGACGTCTATCGCAAGCTGATCGCCGAGGGCATCGACATCGGCCTCGCGACCGTCTACCGCGTCCTCACGCAGTTCGAGCACGCCGGCCTGCTCGCGCGCCAGCATTTCGAGGCCGGCAAGGCGGTCTTCGAATTGAGCGAGGGCGGCCATCACGATCACCTGGTCTGCATGCAGTGCGGCCGGGTGGAAGAGTTCTACGACGCCGAGATCGAGAAGCGGCAAAGCGCGGTCGCAAAGGAGCGCGGCTTCGAGTTGCACGGCCACTCGCTCGCGCTGTACGCGGACTGCACGAAAACCGATTGCCCGTACCGGGTGCCGTCGCGCCCCCGGCACTCCTGAAGCTTTTCTAGGATCCCAGAAGTTCCGCGGCGTGCTTGCGCGTCGTGGCGGTGATTTCCGCGCCACCGAGCATGCGCGCGATCTCCTCGACGCGTGCAGCGCGAGCGAGCTTCGCAACCTGCGTCGAGACTCGCCCGCGGCCCGACGCGCGCGTGACCGACCAATGCGCGTCGGCCTGCGCAGCAACCTGCGGCAGATGCGTGACGCAGAGCACTTGCCGGTCGCGGCCGATGCTGTGCAGCGCGCGGCCGACCGTCTCGGCCACCGCGCCGCCGATTCCCGCGTCGACTTCATCGAACACCAGCGTTGCGACGGGTGCATTCTTTGCCGCGACCAGATGAATCGCGAGGCTCAGCCGCGACAGCTCGCCGCCCGAGGCGACTTGCGCGAGCGGCCGCAATGGCAGGCTCGGATGCGCCGACACTTCGAATTCCACCGTCTCGAGGCCGCTGGCTGCCGGATTCTCGAGCGGCCTCAGGGCGACCGACAGCCGTCCGTCCTTCATGGCGAGCGTCTGCATCTGCGCGGTGACCGCGCGCGACAACGCGCGCGCAGCGCTCGCGCGCTTCGCGGAAAGCTTCTCCGCGGCGGCTTGGTACGCTCCGCGCGCCGTCGCCACCTCCCGCTTCAGCGTTTCCGGACTTGCTGCGAGATCGAGCTCCGCCAGCCGCTCGCTCGACTCCGCGGCGAGGCGCGGCAGCTCTTCCGGACGGACGCGGTACTTTCGCGCGGCGGCGTGCAACGCGTCCAGCCGCTGCTCGGTCGCGCGCATCGCCGCGGGATCGAGGTCCACGCGCGAGGCGTATTGACGCAGCTCCCGCACTGCTTCGCCCGCCTGCGCTTCGGCCGATACGAGCAGGTCCACGATCGGTTTCAGCCGCTCATCGTGCTCGGAGAGCGAGCGCAGGCGGCTCGCGACCGCGGCGAGCGCCGGCAGGCTCGCGCCTTCGGCTTCCGCGAGCGCTTCGAGCGAAGATTGCGCGCCCGCAAGCAGCGCCGAGCCGTGCGCAAGGCGGCGTTGCGCGGACGACAGCTCGTCCCATTCGCCGGCGCGCAGCCCGAGCTTGCGCAGGTCGGCGACCTTTTCCTCCAGCTCCGCACGCTCGGCAGCGCGCAGCGCAAAGCGCTGCTCCGCTTCGCGCGCCAGCGCCTCGAGCCGCTGCCACGCGCGCCACGCTGCCACGCAGCCGGTCACCAGCTCTTCCGCGCCCGCGTACGCATCCAGCAGCTCACGCTGCCCGGCGGCGCGCAGCAGCGACTGGTGCGCGTGCTGCCCGTGGATATCGACGAGCCACTCGCCCGCTTCGCGCAGTTGCGCGAGCGTGGCAGCCCGGCCGTTGATGAACGAGCGCGAGCGGCCTTCGCGGTCGATCGCGCGCCTGAGGATCACCACGCCCTCGTCGCCTTCCAGGCCCTGCTCCGTGAGCCATGCGGCAAGAGGCCCGCCCTGCGCGACCTCGAACTCGGCCGACAGCTCGGCCTTTTCGGCGCCCTCGCGCACGACCGCCGTCGTGTAGCGTGCCCCGACCAGCAGCTCGATGGCGTCGACGAGGATCGACTTTCCGGCGCCGGTCTCGCCGGTGAGCACGCCGAAGCCTGCGCCGGTTTCGAGCTCGATCCGCTCGGCGATGACGAAATCCCGGATCGCGAGCGCCCGCAGCATCAGCCTTCCGGCCGGATGTCCGGTGTCTCGCTCCAGCGCAGCTTCTCGCGCAGCATCATGAAATAGCTGTATCCCGGTGGATGGACGAAGCGGATCGCGTCGGCGGAACGGCGCAGCACGAGCCGGTCGCCCTCCTGCAGATCGGTCAGCGCGAACCCGTCGAAGTGCGCGCGCGCGTCGGCCGCATGCAGCATCACGATCTCGATCACGCTTTTCTCGCTGACGCTGACGGGTCGCGCCGAGAGCACGTGCGGGGCCAGCGGCACCAGCGCGAACGCCGCCACCGCGGGATGCAGGATCGGTCCCTGCGCGGACAGCGAGTACGCGGTCGACCCGGTCGGCGTCGCGACGATCATCCCGTCGGCGCGCAGGCGGTAGACGTATTCGCCGTCGATCCGCACTTCGAATTCGATCAGGCGCCCCTGCGCGCCCTTGCTCACCACCGCCTCGTTGAGGCTGAGCGTGTGCAGCACGAGCGTTTCCTTGCCGGTCGACGGGTTGCGCCGCAGGATCTCGGCGTCCATCAGCGTGCGCTCCTCGATCGAGTATTTGCCGTCGAGAATCGCGCCGACCGATTTCTCCATGTCGGCGAGCGCGATGTCGGTCATGAAGCCGAGGCGCCCCTGGTTGATCCCCGCGAGCGGCGTGCGATGCCGCGCGAGGTTGCGCGCGGCGGCGAGCATCGTGCCGTCGCCGCCGAGGACGATTGCGAGGTCGGCGCTGCGGCCGATCTCGGCAAATTCGGCGCTCGCGCCGCCATCGCCCACGCTCTGCGCGGTGTCGCGCTCGACGATCACTTCGCAGCCGCGACCCTGCAGGAATTGGCGCAGCGCCTGGAGCGAGGACGCGATCTGGTTCCCCCGCTTGCCGACGAGGGCCACGCGACGGAATGCCGGCTGCATCGCCGCATTGTAGCCGCGTGTAGAATGCAACGCATATGCTGGACAGGCGCGCTCAAGTGCTGCTGAAGACGTTGATCGAGCGCTACATCGAGGAAGGCGAGCCGGTCGGCTCGCGCACGCTGTCACGCTACTCCGGACTCGATCTTTCGCCCGCGACGATCCGCAACGTGATGTCGGATCTCGAGGAGATGGGGTTCATCGCGAGCCCCCACACCTCGGCGGGGCGCGTTCCGACCCCGCAGGGCTATCGCTTCTTCGTCGACACGCTGCTGGTGGTGAAGGAGCTCGCTTCGCGCGAGCTGCACCAGCTCGAGGGCCAGCTCCACCCCGACAATCCGCAACGCGTGATCCATGCCGCGTCGCAGCTTTTGTCTGACCTTTCGCGCTTCGCCGGCATCGTGATGACGCCGCGGCGGCACGAGCCGACGTTCCGCCAGATCGAGTTCCTGCGGCTCTCCGAAAAGCGCGTGCTGCTGATCGTCGTCACGCCGCAGGGCGACGTGCAGAACCGGATCCTGGTGACCGAGCGCGATTTCAGCGCCTCCGAGCTGATCGAGGCGGCCAACTACATCAACCAGCACTATTCCGGCCACTCGTTCGAGAACGTGCGGCAGCGCCTGCACCAGGAGCTGCGCGAATTGCGCCAGGACATGATCCAGCTGATGACCGCGGCGGTCGAGATCGGCAACCAGGCCGTAGCGGAGGGAAGCGAGCCGTACGTGATCAGCGGCGAGCGCAATCTGCTCTCGGTGCGCGACCTGTCGCAGGACCTTTCGCGGCTGCGCGAGCTCTTCGAGTTGTTCGAGCAAAAGACGCGCCTCGCGCAGATCCTGGACCTTTCGCTGCGCGGGCAGGGCGTGCAGGTCTTCATCGGCGGGGAATCCGGCGTTTCGGCGCCCGACGAGGTCAGTGTCGTGAGCGCGCCGTATTCGGTGAACGGGACCGTCGTCGGCACGGTCGGCGTGATCGGCCCGACGCGCATGGCCTACGACCGCGTCGTGCCGATCGTCGAGATCACCGCGAAGCTCCTTTCCGGCGCGCTCTCGAAGTAAGTGGCCGGCGGCGTCCTGCTGGTCAACCTCGGCACGCCGGCCGCGCCCACCGCGCCTGCAGTGCGAAGCTATCTCGCGGAATTCCTGTCCGATCCACGCGTCGTGGAACTCCCGCGCTTCGTCTGGCTGCCGATCCTGCACGGCATCGTGCTGCGTACGCGGCCGCAGCGCTCGGCGGAAAAGTA
>Ga0068859_100006351_pt1 | contig 11994 bp, 8 predicted proteins | sample KBSSwiS22_FD_66585 | JGI IMG/M metagenome (GOLD analysis project Ga0068859, IMG submission 66585) | Switchgrass rhizosphere microbial communities from Kellogg Biological Station, Michigan, USA - KBS Switchgrass S2-2 | ecosystem: Host-associated > Plants > Roots > Rhizosphere > Soil ... | reverse complement strand
CCCGATGTAAGGCAAGGCAGGTCTTAGCGGCTTCGCCGCCCCGATGTGAGGCAAGGCAGGTCTTAGCGGCTTCGCCGCCCCGATGTGAGGCAGGCAGGTCTTAGCGGCTTCGCCGCCCCGATGTGAGGCAAGGCAGGTCTTAGCGGCTTCGCCGCTCCGATGTGAGGCAAGGCTCTGCCTTGCCGTAAAGGTCTTTCTTCATTGGGGCTGCGCCCCGCGTCCGACCTTTGGTCCAAAAACCCTAGGGCAAAGCCCGAACCAGCGGCGCGGCCGCGGCGTTAAGGGTAGTCTTAACGGCGAGGCATAGCCCCGCCGCACATCGAGGCGGCAAAGCCGCAACCCTCCGGAAAAGACTTTTTGTGCAAAGCCGTGATTAGAACAGCCCTGCGTGTGACGCAGTCTCGTAAGCGTACCAAACGCCAAAGCAGACGCTGAGCAATGCAGCTAACGTTTGCACGCCTTGATGAGCGTGAGTCAAGTTCTTCGAGGTGAGTGCGAGAGGAACACCGATCAATCCTGACATCAAACACATACCGACGATCGAGCCGATACCGAAAGTTACGACGTACAGGAACCCGACCCACGATGAGCTGATCTGCGTCAGGACCAGCAAGGTCAACGCGCCCGATCCCGCCAAGCCGTGCATCATGCCGATCAGGGTCGGCTTCCAACCGATACTCGTCAACGCATGCGAGTGATGAGCACGCGCGACGGGCGCGTGCATCGTCTCGTTTTCATGAAAGTGAACGTGCGTGTGTGACTGTCCGTCGTGGCTGTGTTGATGCAAGTGAACTTTCGCATTGCTGCGGAACACGCGCCAGAGCGCACTGAGGCCCAAAGCAATAATCATAATGGCGACCGCGAGTTCCAACCACCCGCTCACACTCGCCGGGATCGCCACCCGCAACCACAACACGATCACTGCGATCACCAACAGCGAGACTGTATGTCCCAACCCCCACAAGGCGCCGACCAGTGCCGAATGAAAGACATTCTTATGCCGACTCACAATCGTCGAGATAGCGACGACGTGATCGACCTCCGTGGCGTGTTTCAACCCGAATACAAGGCCGATACTCAAAACGGCCAGCATGCTCAGCGACCCAACGTTCTCCAACATATTTGCAGCAACTATTCTCCTGCGAGCATATTTACACCACGCGTCCCGCCAAAGCCAGTACGCATGGATACAATCACGCTTAACGCAACTCGCTGGTTAGAGTAAGGTACGCATTGTGGAGCAAGTGGACGTCATTATCGTGGGGGCGGGTTTGTCGGGAGTTGGTGGGGCGTGTCATCTGAAGACCCACTGCCCGCGGAAGTCTTTCCTCATCCTCGAAGGACGTCCGCGAATGGGTGGGACGTGGGATCTTTTTCGCTATCCGGGCGTGCGATCGGACTCCGATATGTACACACTCGGGTATCGGTTCCGGCCGTGGCGTGATAACAAGTCAATGGCGGATGGTCCGTCAATCCTCAGTTACATTCGTGAGACCGCTGCGGAGTACGGCGTCGACAAGTTGATTCGTTATGACCATCGCGTGCGTCGTGCGTCGTGGTCGTCGGACGACATGCGTTGGATGGTCGAGGTTGAGACCGGAAGTAACCTGGGCGATTTCGAGCGCAAGCTGGTCCAATTCAGCTGCAAGTTCCTCTACCTCTGCACCGGCTACTACGATTACGAGAGCGGTTACACACCGGAGTGGCGCGGGGTCGAGCGGTTTCGCGGGACAGTCGTGCACCCGCAGAAGTGGCCCGAGAATCTCGATTACGCAGGCAAGCGCGTGGTAGTGATCGGCAGTGGCGCGACCGCAGTCACGCTCGTTCCGGCGATGGCGGAGCGCGCGGCGCACGTGACGATGCTTCAACGTTCGCCGAGTTACATCGTGTCGCGTCCGGCGGAAGATCGCGTGGCGAATTGGTTCCGCAAGTGTCTCCCCGACACTACTGCTTACGCAGCCGCTCGCTGGAAAAATGTACTCGCCGGCACATTCTTCTACCGCCTCGCGCGAAAGCGCCCGAACATTTTCAAGTGGATGGTCGCGAGAGGCGTGCGCAAGCAGCTAGGCGCGGCGTACGACCCGAAGCATTTCACGCCGCCTTACAATCCGTGGGACCAGCGTCTGTGCCTCGTGCCCGACGCGGACTTGTTCAAGTCGATACGTGGCGGCCGTGTCTCGCTGATGACGGATCATATTGAGACGTTCACGGAGGATGGTCTTCAACTTAAGTCAGGCGAACAACTGAAGGCTGACATCATCGTGACGGCGACCGGACTCGTGCTGAAGCTTTTCAGTGGTATGCAACTCGAGCTCAACGGCGTTCCGGTCGATATGCCGAAGATGCTCGTCTACAAAGGCATGATGTTCAGCGACATTCCGAATCTCGCTTTCGCGGTGGGGTACACGAATGCATCGTGGACGTTGAAATGCGATCTGGCGGCTGGCTATGTTTGCAGACTACTGAACCACATGGACCGGCACGGCTATGCCACTTGCACGCCACGCGTGAACGATTCAGACATCGAACTGGAGCCGGTGCTCGATTTCAACTCTGGTTACGTGCTGCGGGCGCTGCCCTCGCTTCCCCGTCAGGGATCGAAGACGCCCTGGCGACTGCACCAGAATTACGTGAAGGACCTTTCGATGATGCGATTCGGTCGCGTCGAAGACGGCACGATGGAGTTCAAAGCAGCGCCGGTGGCACAGCGAACGGAAACAGCAACGGGACCGAACGCGCAAACTCAGTCGGAAGCGCAAGCGGGAGCACTGGGCCATGGCTGAACGCATGCGTCTCGCTGGACGAACCGCTGTCGTCACCGGCGCAGCAAGCGGCATCGGACGCGCCATCGCTGTTTCACTCGCACGTCGCGGTTGTCACCTTGCGCTCGCCGACATCGATGAAAGCGGCATGGCCGCGACTGCCGATCTCATTAGGCGCGAGGGTTTGCGCGTCACGGAACATCAGCTCGACGTCGCCGATCGCGCGGCCGTCGCTGACTTCCCAAATACAATCTCCGCCCATCATCCGAGCGTCGACCTGCTCGTCAATAATGCCGGTGTTGCTGCCGGCGGCACGTTCGAACAAATCTCCGAAACGGACTTCGAGTGGCTGTTCGAGATCAACTTCTGGGGCGTGGTGCGTATGACGCGCGTGTTCATCCCGCTACTACGCAAGAGCGACGATGCGCGGATCGTGAATCTCTCGAGCATCTATGGCGTTATCGCGCCGCCGGAGCAAACAGCTTACTCGGCAAGCAAGTTTGCCGTGCGTGGATTCTCGGAATCGCTGCGACACGAACTAGCGGGATCGCGGATCGGCGTGACGGTCGTACACCCCGGCGGCGTCGCCACTGCAATCGTCGACAACGCACGCCTTCCGGCGAACGTCAGTGAAGCAGAGATAGCGCAACGCCGCGAGAAGCATCGAAAGTTGTTGACGATGCCGCCGGAGGTTGCAGGCGAAATCATCGTGCGCGGGGTTGAGCGGCGACAGTCGCGGGTGCTGGTCGGTTCAGACGCGAAAGCAATCTCACTGATCGCGCGACTGCTACCGGAATCGTACTGGAAACTCCTCGCCCGCAGCGCCGGTTAACCCCGCAGCGCCAGTTAACCAATGTCCTGCTGGAATTAATTCTTAACCATATAGAATATTTTATAGCGTCAGCAGTAATACCCGCGCTGGTTCGTCAACTTTCTCTTTCAAGCGTGATCGATCACCAGCGTTGGAGTAGACACCCGTTCTTGCCGACAGGCCGGGGGTCTACTCCACGACGGCTTTGCACAAAAAGTCCTTGCCGGAGGGTTGCGGCTTTGCCGCCTCGATGTGCGGCGGGGCTATGCCTCGCCGTTAAGACTACCTTAACGCCGCGGCTTCGCCGCTGGTTCGGGCTTTGCCCTAGGGTTTTTGGACCAAAGGTCGAACGAGGGGCGCAGCCCCAATGAAGAAAAGACCTTTTCGGCGCGGCAAAGCCGCGCCTCACATCGGGGCGGCGAAGCCGCTGAGAACCGACTTTTTGTGCGAAGCTGGCGTAAGCTTCAATTTCGTTTCGTGGTTGTTCGTGTGATTCGTCAACCGTTTGGTCTCACTGCTCAAAACGATCCACGAAATAACACGAACAATACGAAACAATACAACTCTGTCCTTACAGCAAATAGTATCGAACCAATCGAGCCTTGACCTACCCCTGAAACGTATTGACGATTACTGGTCCCAATCATCTCTCGGCGTCCTTGGACCTCAACACCTTCAGTGCGGTAGTTATTAACGGATCGATACCATTTTCAATGTCGACCTTTGAGTTGAGTAGCTCAATGTCGACTGGTACCCCTTTACCTTCGTAGCACACCATATCCGCCGACAAATATATCTGGTACGACAAACAGAACTTCCAGCCATTGGGAAGTTTTTTTTCGAGTTGATACGAAAAAATCCCGTTGGTGCGATCGCCTATGACAGTGACATAAGGCAGTTGTTTTATGGCCAGGGCAAAGGCTTCACCACCGCTAAAAACAGAATCGCAGGTTAAGAGCACAATTGGTCCCGTAAATTGGACGTCGCCTTGGGGGTCAAGGTACCAGGTCTTCAGAGGTGTAAGGTCGCCCTTCCCTGGTCCTATCTTGGTGTTCCTGTGAAAGGCAACTCGCTTGTGATCGCAAAATCGATTGATGATCGTGATCGCAGTACTGTCGTCCCCGCCGGGGTTGTCGCGGATATCGATAATGATACCTTTCAACTCGTTGAAGTCATGAGCGATCTTATCAAGGGCGGCAGTCAATCTTTCCCTCTTAACGCCTTCCAACTCGAGGATCCGAATGTAGCCAAATTCCGGGGACCTGGAGTAGAGAAGCATCCACGCCTCAGTCTCTTTTGGTAACCCAAACCCATTGTCCGCAAGAGTCTTGCCTGTCGTTCTGAAGAGCTGTTCGATTTCTTGTTTTCCGAACTCTTGATGGAATCGAGGTTTTTTCTCCGGCCGAAAGTGTCGCCTTTTCTGCTGCCCGTTTGTTTTGGTAAACAGCTCAACATGTCCATCATTCAGAGGACTGAGCATGTCGCAGAAGATTTCGAAGAGCTCGTCATCGTTGGTCTGATTCGTCACCTTGGCTCTGTAGATTTCGAACTGTTGTTTCCAGTCTACGTTCCGCAATTCGAAAAATGGGTAGCGTTCGTGGAAGGTCTTCCAGAGAAATTCGAAATTCTTGATGGGGTCGCTCACGATCATAATCAAGGTGCAAGACTGGGCACGAACCATACGATGATTTCGGAAGCCGCAAGCTGGATAGCGTAAATTTCAAGTGTGTGTCGGCCGATGAAGCCCAACGCGCCGGCGATCTTTTCTGGAGGTTGGAAGCGGCTGCGGCCGCGCAGGAATAGACTCAAGCCCACGCACATTACAAAGACTCCCAGAATGAAGATGTTGAGCTCGGCTTGAGGAAACGAGAATTCCAGTTGTTCCTGCCAGACGTAGACAATCGCCGCCACGGCGCAGGTCAATAAGCGCAGTAGACCTACATTCTGTTTCTTTATCTGGGGTAGTGACGGGCCGTGATCCACGCTGCCCACTTCGGCAGCCGTTCTGCCGTCGACATACTGGCGATGGAGGAAACCGAATAAAGCCCACAGCCACCCCTCGGCACCATAATCGAAGAGTTGCGCCGCTATCGGCAGGACCGCGATAAGCATGGAGACGATGAAGGCGACTGATACCCAGGGATAACGCTGCACAGGTTTCTCTAGATAGCGATATGCAAAGCGGATGAGTACGAAGCTCAGAAGAATGTTGGGCGCTACCCATTCCCAGTCAGCGTTAGAGCTGTCGAGCAAAGTCAGGCAAACACCCAGACCGATCCAGTGAATTGGGACGGTCCGCGACTTTGCGTAGCCTACAAGGAAGAAAAAGATCGGAGCGGCGAAGCGTCCGAGAACGCTCCACCACAGATCGCTTTCCATGAAGAAATATCCGAAATGATCAACAAGGACCAGGATGATCGCGATTGTCTTCAGCCAGTCAGTGCTGTCAACGACGTGAGACTTGCTTGCCGTACGCGCGGCATCTTGAATTCCAGCGCTCAAATTTGTGTCGCTGACAAACTCCGCGGGGCTTCCTCCATACGTGCCTGAAGTTAGGTTCATCTCCTTCAGAACCAGGGACAATGGCAAAATCGTTGTGTCACGCTCAATCACTGCGCCGCCCATTACGCTGGACCCGACGCCTATAGCGCACCCGTCGTGAATATCAGTTCGCTTCACCTTCAAGATCATGCCCTCAAAGGTGTGAAACTGGGGGTGCCCGTCGATAACACAATCGTTGCCAAAGTTCACCGAGTTCCAGTCGAAGCACTGGAGTGGCGCGACCACGATCGTCCTGCGCCCGATCTGACATCCCATCCACCGTAGGATCGAATTCGCGAGGATGGTTCCTGTAAGAAGACCCAAAGCCCTTCGGCACCATACGAAGAAACAATCCTGCGCAAAGAAGTAAGCAAAATGACGCCAGGTCCAGAACGACGTCGCGTGGTCGGCTCCCCATTCTCTGCCAACGAGGAACTTCTTGATTGCCACGCAGAGTAGAACCAAACCAACCTCTGTGAGTATCGCGGCTAAGATTGCGTTGATGATCGCGTTCTCGTTCAATCGCAACAAACAAACGTACACGACCAGCATAATCAAGCCTTCGGTGATAGGCAGTGCTCCCATGCTGAAGAGGTCGTTTAGAAAAACCCTGGTCAGAAAGATGGGAAACCCGGGCCGCCTGTTGGTTTCATTCTCAGGCTCAAATGAGGCGCTCGCAAATTTTACGGCCGGATTTCCAGCGACGGTGATTGGCTCACCAAGCCGCGATCGCATCTGTTGTCGAAACTGTATATCACTGACCGGGGTGGAAACTCCCAGGAGGAAGTTGGTTGGTAAACGCCCGTGCTCAGCCACGCTATTGTTACCGCTGAAAAAATTCCTGGGCATGTCGAGTTGGCGCAGCTGAAAGTGATTGGCGCAACAGTCGAGCACGTTAGTGAAACATCCATTAGACCAGAACACCCCGGCATCTGCGGTTGTAACCTCCGGAATTAGGTTGAACATGAGGTCGCATTCCGAAGCCCCCACCCTCGAGAACCGCATGCCGGCGAGTGCCCGCATGTACTGTCCAGTGATGGTCCAACCCCAGAGTCTCTGGATGCTGTTCATCATATGCATTCTGTAGATAAGGAGAGACCCTTTGAGTCCGTGCGAAGGGAAAATTCCCGGTGATGCTGCTGTGAAACGGATGAAGAGGCAGTCCAACAAAGAGATCACAACGATAGCGACCCAGGTGGTGATGAACGCGTCGAGGGCCAGACGCCAAACAAGTTCTAATAGTGGTGTCGCATTGAAATATGCGTCGGACAGCGCAGTTTTACCGGCAAAGGTGAACTCACGGACAAACAAAAAGATCGCGGTAGTGGGGACAACATTGAGCAATAAGAATAGGAAGATCTGCATGAGGACGTTGAGTGTTTCTAGCAACCAGATCGGATACGAGTATTGGCAGATGTCAGCCGTGCGCTTCAGTTCCAGGCATCGGCCTGTGAGCTTCGCTGGAGATCCTTCCCACATCTCATGCGAACCCACGTCGCTGAGGATGGGAGTAAACGGAGTAATCCAGGTTCCGCGACCCACAGCAACATTGCATGTGATGGCGGCCTGCATTCCGATCTTGCAACCGCTCTCGATGTGAACTGGACCAACGTGCAGGTTTTGCCCGGACCACCTCGTCGTATGAATGTACGCGCCCGTCTGGATTGCGACATCGTCCTCGATCGTGATCAAGTCAAGCGGCCCGGACAGGTTAACATTCGTCCCATACTGAAGGTTGTGGCCCACGGTCGCGCCTAGCTGCCGTAACGCGAATGCCATAAGCGGTGCGCTGCGAAACATCGTAGCCATCAGGACGACTACCATGTTCTCCATCCTTCCGATGCACCAGATCCGCAGATGCATTCTGCTCCACTTAGGGTACACACCCGGAGTCACATTATTCTTGTAACTGTCGCCACCTATGAACGACTTGATCATCATGACCCAGAGCAGGGCGGCGAAGGGTGTTACGAGGGCAAACGAGTAAGCCAGGGAGCTAAGGATCATGAGTTCCCAGAAGTAAGGGGCTACGAAGAACCTCTCGACATCGGCGAAACCTAATACTGTGAGGACCGCTCCTAAACCTGGTGAATACAAGAAAACCACAAAGAGGATCTGAACAGTTGTGAAGTATCCGACTCCCAGCACCTCTGCTGCGGTTTCGTCGCGCTCGACACTATTCTTATCGGAGATCAGTGGGGCCGAAGGGACCCTGTAGGTGTGTTGGTCAACCCGCGGATGATTAGCAACCAGCCGTGCAGTGTTGCAGTCACTGAGCAAAGATCGGACCGACACCATCCATCCCGCAGCCTGAAGTTGCTGCGCCAATCGCGCGATGGTGATCGAGTGTCCACCTGCCTCAACAAATCCATCGTCCAATTCCAACGGTCTCTCGAACACTGCCCTGCAGATCGCCAATACTTCCTCGCAGTGCTCATCCATGCTCGCATCGGCATCGAGTTGCTTTGCTTTCCGTGTCCCTTTATTCGGTATGTCCCTTCCATCTGGTATGGGCCCGGAGTTTCTAAGTATTTGCGATAGGTTAGGTAGGCACCCTCGGTCGATTTTCCCCGACACCTGCTTCAGCGCGAACTTTTCAACTACGAAGATCCTGGACGGTACTGACGGCGCTGGAAGTTGCTTGGCCAGGGTTGCAGTAACCCGGGCTGCCCACTCCACCGGAGCTGGAGCGACCACTGAGATTTCTTCTTTACAGACCGAAGGAGCGGCGACAAAGGCGACGAGCGCCTCGTTCTGGTAATCGAGAACTGCGGCTTCGATCTCACCAAACTGCGTCTGGAGAATGTCTTCAACGGCCTGTGCTTCGACTCGGTGCCCGCGCACTTTGAGTTGCGCGTCGATCCGGCCGAGAAAATGCACACGTTGCTTTTGGATATCGATCTTGCATTTGTCCCCGGTGCGATACAGACGACCGAACTGCGGGTGGGTTATGAACTTCTGCGCGGTTTGTTCCGGCAAGTTGCGGTAGCCCCGCGCCAAGTGCACGCCGCCGATGCATAGTTCTCCCACCTCTCCGTGAGGCAGTGGGTGAAGTTGACCGACTTCGAGAATGACATAGGTAACGTTGGGGAACGGCGAGCCAATCGTGACGGGCTCCCCGGGCCGCAAACTTTGGCGGCTCGTGTCGGTACTGCATTCTGTTGGGCCATACGTGTTTATTATCTGCCGCCTGCCCCTGGTCCAAGGCTCTACGAGCGCAGCCGGAAACGCTTCACCCGCTGGCACTATGTATCTGCACAGCGGATACGGAAGATCCACTTCGGGGGTTGGTGTTAATGTTGAAAGGAGTACTGGCGGACAGAAGAGCACCGTGACTTCAGCTTCGCGGAGTATAGGGACAAGGTCTGGGCCAGACCGGATCTGCTCCTTTGTTAACATGACCACAGCGCAACCAGAAACCCATGCGCTATACATTTCAGAAATGCTGCCGTCGTAGCCAAGAGAAGAGGTGAGCGAGGTAGCATCCAAGCCCGGAAGAAGATCAAAGTAGTCGGCATAGCTCAGAGCCAGGTTCACGTAACCTGCATGTGGGCACTCCACCCCTTTGGGCATCCCGGTTGTTCCGCTCGTGTAAAAGATGGTTGCAAGGCGTTGCGTAGGATCGTCCAGCCAAGTCGGCGGTTCTCTTCGTGGCATCCTCTCAGGCAACGTCAGGACGTCGATCGTCGGTAAATCGCGAAACTTCTCCTGGCCCAGCGTGAGTATTACAACCGGCTGAGCGTCGTTGAGCATGTGAGTGATCACGGCATCGGGTAAGGTGGTGTCCAGGAACATCAACGTACCGCCAGCTTTAAGGACGGCGAGGTGAGAGGCGACGATCTGCCAGTTGTCCTGTGCCATTGCCACTGCCACAACCTGGTCAGGGCCAGTGAGGAATGGAGAAAGTGCAGCGGCTATTTTTTCCGCTCGAGTGTCGAGTTCAGCAAAGGTCAGGGATTCTCCCGTGTGGGGGATCTGTAAGGCTGGAAAGTTCGGAAACTTCTTGGCGGAGCGGCTGAAGACCTCTGTCAGCCACTCGATTCCTTTCTGATGAGGTACGTTAACGAGGTGATGGTCACCAAACACGTCCGTCAAGCTGTAAGGGGAAGTGTCAACGTCACCAGGTGGCACCCTCTCCGCCGCCCAAAGGTATCGCCTCCAGGCCACAAAGGTCAGCGCAACGAAAACCGCCACGGCAGTCGTGATAAAAATTGCTGCCAAAAACTTTTCCTCCCGAGCTCGTGAATTCGTAAAGTCCTGGGTAGCGTGGGGCTCAGCGTACGTTTACTCTCTGTAATCCAAAGTTGGATCGGTTTCAGCCCAAGTCAACGGGGTGCAAGTCAACTTCGTCGTATCGAACACACCGTTTCTAGCCAACCTATCCAGGAATTCAAAAATTTGTCTCTTACGTTTATGGTCGATGTTCAGATTTCTTCCTTCTAGAAGTTCTTCACAGCGTTCCTTGTATCCATCAACGGCCACTTTGGCACTACAGAGATAGCGCTCATTCGAATCGAACGGATCACGTCTATTGCAACTTGGATCGTCCTCATCTGTAGTGGCGTGCTCGCAGGTTCTAGCCGCGTTGTGGAGAATTGTTCTAGCGTTACTGACGCAGGTAATGTGCAGCTGATTGCAGGCCGATTCACACCTTCCTTTTATTTCCGTGATGATCTTGCAGTCTTGGATGCATGCGTCCTCCACCGCCATGATCAGCTCTTGATGCCAGTCGATCTCTCCGCCGCCGGCATTGTTAGTAACAACTCGGAATGTGCCTTTATCTCTCTTTTTGAATTCGCGCAGAATCCTCTTGAGCGCCAGGAAGTCCGCAGCGCTTTTCGCATTCCGATCCGTTGGTCTTATGTCCAGTTCACCTGAAAGATAGATCTCCTGGTCAGTTCCGTTGTCGCAATATTTAAGTTGACCCTCGCCAATCTCGCCTTTGGATACCCGGACAGACCGGCATTGATTCTCCGCGAACTTCGCGGGCTGCTGGGCCGCGTGTCCCAAGAGGCACAGCGCTAATAACAAAATGATCATCGAGCGCATGCAATGAACTCATCCGCAATATAGCTCTTCTCCCCGGCGCTGAGTTTGATTTCGAATGGAATGGGTTCAGTCGAAATACCGTTGCAACGTTCCTTTTCGGCGAATGTCCAGGGTCACGCAGTGCGGACCACCACCAAGCAGCTTGGAGTGCCGCAACTTAAGTGGAATCACATCCAGCCCCTCATTCTCTAAAAGCTTTATTAGAGTTGGTTGATTACGATCGACTACGACCAAATTTGGATTGATGCTAAATGCATTCATGTCGATCCAGTCACTACCGATGCACATGGATAAGTAGTGAGGATCGTACCTGTCAGTGTTTTCCATCGGAGGGCTATAAATGACTTTCCATTGCTTCAAAACTTTGGGCAGGCTGTCATCATTGAGACGAGCAGGATTAGCCAGGACCAAGCCAGGGCGTAACGCCACCAGGGTCGAGTCGATATGGCTGCCGTAGTAAACATCTTTAAGAAAATGAACTCGATACTGCTCGCCCAGAATCGATTGAAGCCAGTGTCCCCCCATTTCGTTTCCGGTGGCGCTGACTAGATAGATCAGATCCCGCCCAAACCGAAGGATGTTCGCTGCATCAAAGGCTGGTTCATCGTCACGCGGTGTGGGCTTGTTTAAATCAACTCCTTCGAAGAGTGAATCCAAGAGCATGGGCTTGGGTGCGCTGATCCACTTCGCGCCCGACCTCATATAGTCCATTAATAGTGTGCGGTAGCTGAACGTTTCCTGCGCGCGGCCGCGGATCACATTGGGAGTTTCGATAATGTGGTCGCCGATAACCAACAAAACGTCGCGGGGGCAATAGTTGTAGTACCCCTG
>Ga0068859_100006350_pt1 | contig 11995 bp, 7 predicted proteins | sample KBSSwiS22_FD_66585 | JGI IMG/M metagenome (GOLD analysis project Ga0068859, IMG submission 66585) | Switchgrass rhizosphere microbial communities from Kellogg Biological Station, Michigan, USA - KBS Switchgrass S2-2 | ecosystem: Host-associated > Plants > Roots > Rhizosphere > Soil ... | reverse complement strand
CGTCCGGGAAAATGTCTGAATCCTTTGTCCCAAAGTCTCGGAACGGGATTGTTATCATCGCGTAAATCGCCCGTTAGTGCCAGCAGCGTGGGTATGACGCTCAAACTGTCGTACGGGGCTTCGATAGTCAGAGCCTGCGGAATCTTGGTTTTCGGACCACCCGCAATCATGAAAATCGAGTGGGTGGAGATGCGGAAGAACGAACCGTGGTTACCACCGGGATTGAACCCGCGAACGTCGAAGTTCCAATGATCGTGTGCGACGATCAGCATGTCGGGTTCGACCAGCTCACGTTTGCGACGCGCGTACATACGCATCAGTTTCTCATCCGCGCTCAGCGACGGATCGTCCGGCGAGAGCCGCTCGTTGGGGTGCCGCGCGAGTTCTTCATGCAGACCAACAAAACCGTTTGAGTAATGTGTCCGATGCAGCGCCTGCAGCCACTCGACATCTGTATGCCACTCGTTGAGCCACGCCGCGCGATTGTTTCCCGGAACGGCAAGGTTCGGATCTTCAAACATCTGTAGCGGCAAACCTGCCTGCCAGTCGATCAGCTTGAATTGCAGTTTACCATCCGCATCCTCTTTTAGATTACTGACTGGTACGTAACGGAGGCTCAACTGACCGTCAGCGCCGCGTCGCGACAGCAGCAACGCTTGTCTATCGGCACCGGCGCTAATCAAGATCACATCTTTGTCAATGTCTCGCTCGTTGATTAACGGCAGCACGGCGTCGCGCGTCAGCCGCGTCGCGATCAGATCGACCGGGCGGTTTGTAATTCCGCGTTGGACGTTGTTGCGAACCGTCACGCCATGAAGCAGCGCGAAATAATCGAGCCGCAGGAAACTGCCTGCGAAATCGAGCGAACCCTCAGGGTTGAGCGCGAGTCCGGAAGGCGCGAGACCGTAGACGTAATTCTGGAGTTGATAAATCGTGTTGCGATCGCCCATCGACTCCTTGGGTATCACTTCGCGGATCTTGATCTTCGCTGGTGCAAAAGCTTCCGGCGAGAGCGAGAGGAGATTTTGCATCCCCTGCACGTAATCCGTGTACTCGCGTTGTTCGATTTGCCAGCGGTAGAGTTGGGCGTAGATTCGTCTTGCCACATCGTCAAGACCGGCGTTCTGTTGTTCCTTCGTGAACTTCTTCGGCTGCGACTGCCAGAGTTTACGTTGTTGCTCGATCGCGGTGTTTAGGGCATTCAGTTCGGCGCCTAGCTCGGCTAATTTCTGGTTCCATTCGCCGCGGCGTTTGTCGATGGTGCTGAAAAACGCTTCCGTCGCAGCTTTACGGACATCCGCACGGAGGTCGGTGCGCTGGAGTTGCTGCAGCAGAATGTGTAGCAGGTTCAGATCGCTGTCCCGCAGGTGTACTGAGGCGCGCTCGTTACCATCGAAGTCGAGCATCGCGGTCGGATAGACCGTGCTTTCGCCTTTCAGGTAGTACGAATCGTTAGTCGTCGTCGTGATGAGCGGCACCAGCGGGTTGACGCCTTTGATCGAGTAGTCGAGCATAAGGCGCCGCTTGGTGATCACGTGGTGACCACCGCCCGCTTTGCTGCCGAGCAACTTAACGAGGTTGTAACCCTGGCTGTAGATCTTGTCGTCACTGTTGAAACCGTGATCCGAGAGAAGCACGAGCGCGGTGTCGCTCGCGTACGGACCCTTTTGAATGGCGGTCCAGACCTGACCGATTACCGAGTCCATCTGCCGGAGCACAAACGTCTGCGACTCTTTGTCGTTGTTGTGATGGGCGATGTGATCGAAATCAGGCAGGAACAGGTCGGCGTAGCGGATCTTTGGATTGTCGAGCTTAGCCACCAGCTCTCGGAGGAGCTGATCGGGGATTGCGCTCCGCATCTCCAGGCCCATCGTCCATTCATCAAAGATTTCTTTGGGCGGTCTCTTGAACTTGTTTTGCAGACTGTTTTGGAGAGTGGCATAGCGAGTGCCGCGCAGGAACAGCGACATCGTCATGTAACGCTCGTCGTGTGCATAGGCGTCCGCGAGCAGCGGCACACCCAGAGAGTCCAGGATCTCGACCGCCGGCATGTCGACACGCTGACCGACGATGCCGCCGATGTAGAACGGAAAGAAGTTCAGGTAGTCGTAAGCACGGAGCGTGTAGCGGTCGAACTCGACGTTGCCTTTGATCTGTAAATGCTGGCCCGTATCGAGCAGCGACCATGAAGGCGCGGAGAGACTCATGCCGCGGACGTAGAAGTTCGAGAGCCGGGCGCCACCTTGGTAGAAGATGTGGTCGATCCACGGCAGCACGCTCTTGCCGGATTGCGGATCGCGCTGCTGCGCTATCTGGTTAACCAGGTCGTAGGGAAGCCCGTCACACTTGATCACCACCAGTCGCTTTGGCTGCGCGAACGCAGAGCCGCATACGATCAGCAACAAAATGGCGGCCAGGTGGATTGTCCGACAATTCATGACTACGGCTGGCCGACCGCGATTGGCATGCCAGTGACGGTGGTGACGGCGATTGGCTGGTCGCGGCGAGTACCGCGCAGGTACTCGTTGGCGAGGTCGCGCAGAGTTTTATCGACGTCGGTGTTCTGTGAGATTCGCATGAGTTCGCTGCGAGCTTTGGAGTTGCGGATGCGCGACAGACTGTCGAGACACGTGCGTCGCGTTTCGTCATCTTTCGTGCGCGCAAAAACACGCGCAGTGACAGCAGCGGCGGCACCGTTCGCGAATTCACCATGTTCGGCGATGAAGCGCAACGATCGTTTCACGTCGTCGAGATTCCAGGTGATGTCGAGTTCCGCGCTCGACTTCGCAATCTCCTGTAAGAAGCGAGTGTGATACTGAAGACGCCGCGCGGTATCGAGCCGGTCTGCCATGTCGACGTCGCGCGCTTCACGATGAACATATTTCCCGAACGTCAACACGTTGAGCACACGAAACGCGATTTGAGCTTTTGTTCCGTGCTCGAGCGGAGTCAGCTCGGCGCGGCGGTCGCGCTCAACCTTCGCTGCCAGACCTTTCGGATCCTTCGCAAAGGCAACCAGAGCCGCATACTGATCGAGCGCGATCTTCGCTTCGGCGTTGATGTCGTTTTCGAACGGGTTGAGCGAAATCGTCTCGAGGCGCCCGCTAACTTCACTGCGCAAGGCGGGCTCCATCGACTCGTTCAAGGCCAGCAACAACTTTAGTTGAGAATAGGTCGCCAGGCGCGACGGCTGATTGATATCCATGCCGCGTCGTCCGGTGACGAAGTCGAAAACAGTCTTGCCGAGAAAGTACGGCAGGCTGCCAAACTTCGAAACCGAAAGAATGTTACGCGTGACGTCGTTAATCACTCGCCGTGACATCTCGCGTTTCTTTGGATTGTAGTTATTGCGAAAGTCGACGAGCAGCATCGGGATCCTGGGATTGTCGAGACCGTACAACCCGAGCGGGATCATCTCGACCGCCTGCGCACCGCGAGTGTCGGCGCTGACCGGCTGATTGTCGGCATCGAAGTAGCGTGTTGCGACATAACCGTCCCAATTCAAAAGGCGCTTATCCGTCCATGGGTTCGCGATGTTCAAGAACCGGCCGCTGAAGCGCGCCCCTTTTTGCTTCGCCAGGTCGCGCTTCGCGACCCAGACAAACGCGTGTGTGGCGCTGCCGTCCGGCATCACTAGCGGTTCGAAGTACAACGACTCCGCTTCCGCTCGTTGCCGCAGTAGCTCCCAGTTGTGCCCGCGTGAATCTCTCGTCAGTGCGGTCTGTTTCGCGTAGTAGTGCTGCAAGTTGGAATCGTCGACAAGCCCGCCGAACGTTTTGTCGGTGAGCATCAGACGCGCTTGAATCGTCGCCATCTCCGCTTCCGAAAAAGCCGACTGTCCTTCGACTTCCTGGTACAGAGCTAAGACTGACAGCGCGCGGATGATGTGCGACTTGCGATAGTCGCTCGTGTTTTGACGGTAAGTACTGGTGGACGCCTTGATCGGCGTGCCGTACGGATCGAGCAGAATGTTTTGCAGCGCAGTCCAAAAGATTTTGTTCCACACATCGCTCTCGGGCGATGCGAGATCCACCGCCGGCGGCGGTGTGCGGCTGGACCGGTCTTTGTTGCCGACGCGTGCGTAGAAGAAGGGAATCGCGGCCGCGAGTCGTTGTTTCAGCGAAGGACGGGTGTAGGTCAGCGGCCAGACATAGCGCAGTCGATTATTCTCGGCAGTGCTATCGCCGAGAGTATCGCGCAGAATAGACACGAGCGGGATCCACTTGTCGTTATTTGGGGATTCGAGATTTGGGGATTCGAGACCATCGAGTCTGGCATGGACCGTAATAAGCTCGGCGCCACCCTCAATCTCGATCCGCTCGAGGCGCATGATCTGCGACAGGGCAGTTGCCGGGTTAGTTTCGTCGACGGTGAGAGAAAGGGCATTTGGACCTTGCCCCCTCGTGATCGTCGAGAAGAGTGGCGAGATAACGAGCAGAAAAGCGATGAGTAAGCTCGCCCTCTGTTTGTAGCGCCTAAACCTTTGAGTCCTCATTCTGGGTACTAATTAATATGCAACAATAGTTGGCAGATGGGGAGTTTGTGCTGCACTTCGAAGTGCAAATCCAGCGAATACTCAAATAACTCCTTCGTCGTGCTCACCTTCTGCAACAGCTATGCCCTTCCGCGGGCCAATTTAATATACAACAGTCTGGTCTCGGTTGGACCGACTTTGTATCTCAAGTGTGACAGACCCTGCATTGTAACAGTCCGGTTAGGAGACGATTCTGGACATGGATCTGTTAATCCGACCCTGTCACTTTTACTAGTTTCCAAAGGAGTTCAGATTACCTGGACGCTGATTCGGTTGGATGCGAGGATTGACTGACTGTCTCGATCTCTTTTCCTTCTTTAGGCGGAGACTGCCAGCCGTTACGTTCGAGTAAACTTACGGCAAAGCGGATGGGGACCGCGAAGTTTGAGGCCTGGTTCTCAGTGAAGACGGCAAAATTGACACCGATGACGCGTCCGGTTGGGCCAAAAAGAGGCGCGCCCGATCCGCCTTCGGCTGTACGTGCGTCATAAACGATCCTTCGCACATCGAGGTCAGTAATACTGCCCTGCGTTGTTAATGGTTGAATACGTTTCGTCTCGGCGAGGTATCCGAGTTGCGCCATTGGAGTTCCGTATCGTTGCTGGATACCACGCGACTCAGCATCGTCGAGCAATGCCAACAACCGGTCTGGTCCAGAGGGGTAACCCATCATCACGACCGTCTTGCCGACGGCAACGGCGTCAGGATCTGTTTCCAACGGCAACACGGGAATGTTGTCCGGGAGCTCCGGTAGGTCGAGTTGGCAGACGGCGAGATCGTCTCGCTGCGCGGCTGCTTTGAACTTCAGAGGAATCGCCTGCGTGTAATCCGGAAAGTAAGCGATCAATCTTTTAAGTCGCGGTTGGGCTTTCAAGCTGATGCTTTGCGCGCGATCGTCGGCGATCCACGGCTGCACGATGTGACGGTTTGTCAAGACAAAACCGTTCCCAACGTGAAAGCCGGATCCGACAAACTCATACTCCGCAACCGCGGCGTTTCCTTCAGGTGTGAGCGCTTCGGGCGCCCCACTCTGCACCGCGCTGCCGCCGTCGTTCATTTGTGCTTCGGCGTAGCGGAGCGGGCGACCAGTTCCTGTTTCAACAAAGTAGAACGAACCGGCGATCAGACAGACACCAGCGCCGTACTCGCTACGTAGCTTCACCGCCAGTGACAGACTGTTTTGCAGATCCTCAGTGCGCCGGCTGATGTCGCTGAGTTGATTGTTGGTCTGGGAGACCTGGTCTTTCATCTGGCCGAGTTGCGAACCCTGGCTGGCAATCAGATCGCGGCTGCGTCGAATCTCCCGAAACATCGCGAACCCGAGATACAGAACGCCGCCGACCAGAATTACGACAAGCGCCAGCGCGATCAGTTTCGTGGTCGGACTAATCTCGCGTACTAGTTCGCGCGTGAACTCGCGCAGGAAAACTTTTGCATCGTCGCGACGGGCAGTTGCTGCTGACTCGATTGCGGCGGCTTCGATGAAAGGAGCGACGTGTGTTTCCCGCGACGCGCCCGACACGACCGCCGGAAGAGCGCGGATCGGAAAGAACTGCAGCAACAAGTCGCCGTCGGCCACGCGGACTTCGTCACCGTCGTGAATCTCCACGCCTTCTTCGATGGGTTCGCCATTCAAGGTAACCGCAACGGGCGCGAAGCTCATCACGCGATAAGACCCATTAGCTCGGGTCAACTCGAGCAGTACGGAGTTCGTTAGCGTTTTAGGCAGACTCGAAGATCGTAACCGCAGTTCACAGTTGTCGCAGGCGCCAATGCGAATCTGATCGTCGGTGAGGATTTCGGTGTGCCGGTCGTCGCCCGAGGAGATGTGGATAACCAGGCCGGTAGCCATATATTTCTGAACTCAAGCCTCGATCATTAAAGCGGCGGCCGAATCAGACCGCATAACTGCTTCTTGCGCGGTTGTCTTCGGTCGCCCACGTTGAGCATTCTACAGGAAGTCGAGCTAAAGGGTTAGCGAGAAAAATGGATGTCCGTGTTAGCATGAGCGCGAGGTGAGGTTGTACACGCTTGGCTAATGTGGATTTCATCAACGACTGTGAACGGCTCATGGAATTGGCGCCCATCGCTGGCGCGAACATCCAGCGTCACGTGTTTGTTTGCACCGGAACGTCGTGTTCAAAGAACGACAGCATGGAAGTGCGAAACGCGTTTGAGCGCGAGTTGAAGGCCCGTGAGCTTCAGTATGGGAAGGTTTCGAAGGGTTGTAATCCGAACGGCTCGGTGGTGCTGACTGAATGTGGATCGGTTGGGTTTTGTGCGGTCGGCGCCGCGGTGATGGTCTACCCGGACGGTGTGTGGTACGCGCAAGTGCGTGCGTCAGACGTGCCGGAGATCGTCGAGGAGCACATTGTGAATGGCCGTCCGGTGGAGCGTCTCGCTTTACTGAAAGTTCCCGCGAATTCTAAATCCTAATTACTCAGAGTTTTGTTTCCAACGGAGCACCGGTTTGCGTGCAGCGGCGGCTTCATCGAGCCGGCCGATGCGCGTGCTGTGAGGTGCGTTGCGCACCAACTCGGGATCTTCTAACGCCTCATTCGCGATCGAGCGCATCGCCGCGATGAACTGGTCCAACTCCTGTCGACCGACAGATTCCGTTGGTTCGATCAGCATTGCTCCCTGAACAATCAACGGGAAGTAGATCGTCATCGGATGGAAGCCGTAATCGATCAAACGCTTCGCGATGTCGAGTGTGTGAACGCCTTTGCGACTCTGCCGTTTGTCGGTGAAGACGACCTCGTGCATCGGCGGACTGTTGAATGGTTTGTCGAAGTCTGAAGTCAGACCATTCGCAATGTAGCGAGCGTTGAGTACCGCTGCTTCGGTTGCTTCACGTAGTCCATCGTTGCCGTGCGTCAGGATGTACGAGAGCGCGCGCAACATCATGCCGTAGTTTCCAAAGAACGCCTTGACGCGGCCGATCGACTGTGGTCGATCGTATTCGAGCCTGAACGTTGGATCGCCCACGGTCCAATCAGTCTTCACGATGCGCGGCAGAGGCAGAAACGGCTCCAACTCTTTCGTGCAGCAGCATGGACCAGAACCTGGACCGCCGCCCCCGTGGGGCGTCGAAAACGTTTTGTGCAGGTTCAAGTGGATGACGTCCACGCCCATGTCACCCGGACGAGCGATGCCGACGAGCGCGTTCATGTTCGCGCCGTCCATGTAAACCAGACCGCCGGCTTCATGAACAATCTCGCAAATCTGTTTGATGTTGCGTTCGAACAGACCGAGCGTGTTCGGATTGGTCAACATCAGACCCGCGACGTCGCCGTGCGAGCACAACTCGCGCAAGTGGTCCAGGTCGGTGAGTCCTTCGCTGGTCGAGCGAATCGTCTTGACTGAAAAACCGGAAAGATGTGCTGAAGCGGGATTGGTTCCGTGGGCCGAGTCGGGAATCAACATCGTGCGCCGGTTCGAGGTCGTGCCCTCACGCGCGTCGAGAAACGCACGAATCATCATGACGCCTGTCATTTCACCGTGCGCGCCTGCCGCCGGTTGTAATGAGACACCGGGCAGGCCTGTGATCTCGGCGAGATGCTGCTCGAGCTCGTAGATGACTTGCAACGCACCCTGCGCGTCGTGTTCTTCAGTCATCGGGTGAACGTTGGCAAACTCGGCAATTCGCGCCACGCGTTCGTTGAGTCGCGAGTTGTACTTCATCGTGCACGAGCCCAACGGGTACATGCCGAGATCGATCGAGTAGTTCCACGTCGACATGCGGACGAAGTGTCGAATGACGTCGACTTCGCTGACTTCGGGCATGCCTTCGAGATCGTCGTCGCGCTGAAACTCCTGCGGCAGCAAATCTGCGACCGGCGATTCCTCAACGTCCAACGCCGGCAAACGATAACCGATGCGGCCCGGCTGCGAGCGTTCGAAGATCAACTGCTCGTTGGAACTGATGTGTGAAGTAACTTTGGTGATTCCGTCGATCATTACTGGTTGTCAGTGGTCAGTGGTCAGTGGTCAGTAGTTAGTGGTCAGTAGTCAGTAGTTAGTGGTCAGTAGTCAGTAGTTAGTGGTCAGTAGTCAGTAGTTAGTGGTCAGTAGTCAGTAGTTAGTGGTCAGTGGTCAGTGGTCAGTGGTCAGTGGTCAGTGGTCAGTGGTCAGTGGTCCGTAGTTACTTAGCCGCGGGATGTGCCCGTTAACGAAACACACGGACCACTGACCACTGACTACTGACAAAGCACAAAGCACAAAGCACAAAAAAACAACTTCTATCTCCTCGAAACCTCGCTCAACCCATCGACCAGCGCGTCAATCTCGGCGCGGCTGTTAATCTCCGTCACGCAGACGAGAAAATCGTTGGGCCGATCGGAAAAGTACTGCCACAACGCAATGCCGCCCTCGATGCCTTTCTCTTTACCCAGGCGCGAAAGCAGTTCGCCGGCGTCGAGTGGACCGCGAACGACGAACTCGTTGAAACGGGGTCCGGAGAAGGGAAGTGAAAAGCCTTTCAGCGACTCGATCTGGCGCGCTGCGTAAGCGGCCTTTTGCAGGCATTGGTGCGCCGCTTCCTGAATACCCCGCCGTCCCATCGTTTCCAGGTAGACCGTCGCGGCGAGGGCGATCAGACCTTCGTTGGTGCAGATGTTCGAAGTCGCTTTCTCACGGCGGATGTGTTGCTCGCGCGTGGCGAGCGTGAGTACAAATCCGCGGTTTCCTTTTTTGTCGTAGGCTTCACCAACCAAACGGCCTGGTATTTGTCGCGCGTATTTGTCGCGCGTTGCGAACAGTCCGACATACGGTCCACCGAACGACAACGGCACGCCGAACGATTGTCCTTCGGCGACGACGATGTCCGCGCCGCAGGTTCCGGGAGATTTCAAGAGTCCGAACGACATCGCTTCAGTCACAGCAACAACCAGCAACGCGCCCTTTGCATGCGCCGCGTCTGCCAGTGCTGACAAGTCTTCAACGCAGCCGAGGAAGTTTGGCGACTGGACCACGAGCGCCGCTGTTTGATCGTCAACCGCATTTGCCAACGCAGTTGCTGACTGTCCGGTCTGCGAGTCGAACTCGACCAACTCGAGATCGATACCGGCATGTTGCACGTAAGTTTTTACGACTTCGAGATACTGTGGATGGACCGCGGTCGACGCGATCACCTTCGATCGTCGCGTGACGCGTTCAGCCATCAACACGGCTTCCGCCAGGCCTGTCGAACCGTCGTACATCGACGCGTTCGCCACTTCCATTCCGGTCAACTGACACACGAGAGTTTGAAACTCGAAGATCGTTTGCAGAGTGCCCTGCGAGATTTCCGGTTGATACGGCGTGTAGGCTGTAAAGAACTCGGAGCGCGAAATGAGGTGATCGACGATCGTCGGGATGTAATGCGAATACGCGCCGCCACCGAGGAAACTCGGCCGGCCGGCGCCCGCGTTTCGTCTACCCATTTTCTCGAAGCGATTAAGTAACTCGATCTCCGACAGCGCAGCCGGTGTGTTGAGGGGCCGCTTCAGAAGCAAGTCTTGAGGAATTGAATCGAATAAATCTTCCGCCGATTCGAGCCCGATGGCCTCAAGCATCTCTTTGCGCTCTTCCGGCGAGTTAGGAATGTAGCGCAAGTTTATTCGCTCTCAGCTTTCGTAAAATCTTCATACTCCGCGGCGGTCAGCAGGCTGTCGACTTCGCCGGGATTCGCCAGGCGGAGTCGGACCATCCAGCCCTCGCCATAAGGATCGGAGTTTACTTTCTCCGGTTCGTCGGCGAGCGATTCATTGAGTTTTGAAACGACACCCGACACCGGCGTGAAGATTTCAGACACTGCCTTAACTGATTCGACTGAGCCGAACGATTCACTGGCGCCGAACTCGTCGCCCGCCTTTGGCAACTCGACGTACACTACGTCACCCAATGAGTCTTGGGCGTAGTCGGTGATGCCGATGATGGCTTCATTGCCGTCAACCCTGACCCATTCGTGGTCTTTACTGTAGTGCAGGTCTTCTGGAACGTTCGCCATGGTCCCTCCAACTGGTTTGAGAATTATTTGGTGCGTTTGTAGAACGGCGTCTTAACGATCTGCGCGCCGACAAGTTTGCCGCGCACATCGATTCTGATGTCCTGACCGGCAGATGCGTATTCAACCGGGACGTACGCCATGCCGATGTTCTTCTTCAGGAATGGCGCAGGACTACCCGAGGTTACTCTTCCAACTTTTTCATCATGCACCAGGACGTCCTGGTCATCACGCGCGATGCCGCGCTCAGTCACTTCAAAGCCGACGAGACGACGCTTGATTCCGGCTTCCTTCTGTTGGGCCAATGCTTCGCGGCCGATGAAGTCGCCTTTGTCGAGTTTGCAGATCCAGCCGAGGTTTGCTTCGAGCAACGTCGTCTCTTCGTTGATCTCGTGACCGTACAGCGCCATTCCCGCTTCGAGTCTTAACGTGTTGCGAGCGGCGAGTCCGCAGGGAAGTACCCCGGTGGGCGTGCCTGCTTTGCCGGCCTCCAGCAACTTGTTCCAGAGTTGTTCCGCGCGATCGGCCGCTGCGTAAACTTCGAAACCGTCTTCGCCGGTGTAGCCAGTGCGCGAAACGATACCGCTCACACCGTCAACCGTTCCGGGGCGGAAGTGGTAATACTTGATCTCTGAAAGCGGAACGTCGGTGAGTGGCTGAAGGATCGACTCGGCGTCAGGTCCCTGCAACGCGATCTGGCAATACTCTGCACTCGCATTTCGCAACTCGACTGATTCGCCGCTGTGATGTGACTGAATCCATTCCCAGTCTTTGTCAGTCGTGCCGGCGTTGACGACGAGCAATAGATGATCGGCGGCGAATCGATAGACGAGTAGATCGTCGATCACTGTTCCTGACGGTGTGGTGAGTGCGGAGTACTGCGCCTGGCCGTCGACGAGTTTCGTAACGTCGTTGGAAGTGAGTCGATTGACAAAGGCGATTGCGTCGCTGCCACTTACGTCGATCTCCCCCATATGCGACACGTCGAACAGACCGGCGTGTGTACGTGTGCGGAGATGTTCCTCGATCGTTCCGGCGGGATACTGAACGGGCATGTCCCACCCGCCGAAGTCGACCATGCGTCCACCGAGTTGCCGGTGGGCGCTGTTGAGTGGCGTTCGTTTCAGTTCCGGGGCAGTTGCAGTCAAATTAATCACTCGCGCGGCTTGCTTCGGGCCTCACGTTGTTTTGATCAATAAATAAAGGTGAAGCCGCAAACTAGCATGCGACGTGCGGTGCGTCAAGCGAGGGTTAGTGGACAGTGGTGGTGTGGAGTTCGTGCGGCGAAAATGTATTGCTTCGGCGACTAAAGTGAAGGATTCGATCCTGCTCCCGGTAGCAAGATTGCTTCATTCAATATCGGCAAAGCCGCAAACCAGCGAGGTGTGCGGTTAGTCAAGGTTATTAGACGTCTAAATGAGGCTCTGCCGCGACGAACAGACCAAGGCTGATGTAATTAACGCAACCAGGATTCG
>Ga0068859_100006348_pt1 | contig 11996 bp, 4 predicted proteins | sample KBSSwiS22_FD_66585 | JGI IMG/M metagenome (GOLD analysis project Ga0068859, IMG submission 66585) | Switchgrass rhizosphere microbial communities from Kellogg Biological Station, Michigan, USA - KBS Switchgrass S2-2 | ecosystem: Host-associated > Plants > Roots > Rhizosphere > Soil ... | reverse complement strand
GACGCCTTGACGCCGGACAGTGGCGGCATCATGCCCCGCCGAGACCACCAGCATTTCCGAGTTGGCCATCGGCGCGAGCAACTGCGTGCGCTCCGAGGACGCCAGCCATCGATCGAACGCAGGATTCGGCGCCTGACGAGCGGCCGTCATGCGCGCGCGCATCGACTTCCGCAGCGCTTCGAGCTCGAGCCACCTGGCGCGATCGCGATCGGTGGGCACGATGACAATCGGCGGCGGATCGGGCCGGTTTTGGTCCATCACGCGCTCGGTGGTGTTGTTGAAGAACGCCTCGAGCGCGTAGTGGTCCTTCTGCGAAATCGGATCGAACTTATGGTCGTGACAGGTGGCACACGCGACCGTCAAACCGAGGAACACCGTTCCAGTCGTGTCGGCGCGGTCCTTGATGTACTGAGAATGGACCTCTTCCTCAATCACGCCATTCTCGTTGGTCGTGGTGTTGCTGCGGACAAAGCCGGTGGCGATCAGCTGGTCGAGCGTCGGGTTCGGCAGGAGGTCTCCCGCCAACTGCTCGATGGCGAACCGGTCGAACGGCATGTTGCCGTTGAAGGCACGGACGACCCAATCACGGTATGGCCAGATGCCTCCGCGATAGTTGTCGTAGTGGAGACCGTTGGTATCTCCATAGCGCGCCGCGTCGAGCCAGTAGCGCGCCCGGTGCTCGCCATAGTGGGGCGACGCCAGCAATCGGTCGACAACCTTCGCGTACGCGTCGGGGGACGTGTCTGCGACGAAGGCGGCCACGTCTTCTGGTTTCGGCGGCAACCCCGTGAGATCGAGCGACACGCGGCGAATGAGCGCGCGCCGATCCGCTGGCGGATTGGGCGCGAGCGCCGCGCCTTCAATCTTCGCCAGGACAAATCGATCGATGGCGTTGCGTGCCCACTTCTGATCGTTGACGGCCGGCAGCGCGGGACGCACGGGCGCGACAAACGCCCAGTGCTGTTTCCAATCGGCGCCCTGTTCGATCCAGAGCTTGATGGCCGCCTTCTGCGCGTCGGTCAGCGTTTTGTGCGTCGACAGAGGCGGCATCCGCCTCGCAGGATTTTCTTCCGTGATTTTTTTATAGAGGAGGCTTTGCTCGGGATGGCCGGGCACAACAGCCGCGCCGTTCCGCCGCGAGGCCAATGCTTCTTCGTGAAGATCCAGCCTGAGGTCCGCCTTGCGGGTCGACTGGTCCGGGCCGTGGCACAGAAAGCAGTTGTCCGAAAGAATCGGGCGGATCTCGCGCTGGAAGTTTACAGGCGCCGCGGTCGAAACCGGCGACGGAGCCGGTGCCGGAGCCGGGGCCGGCACGACGACTGCCGGCGGCGCCTGACCGGCCACGAGAGTGGGCCCGACGTCTATCGTGACGGCGGCGACAATCAATACGACCAATACGACGGAGAGGTAATTCAACACAGAGTCACAGAGGGCACAGAGTTCTTTTTAATAAAGAATTGAAGATTGGAGATTGGAGATTGAAGATTGCATTGATGATTGACGAATGACGATTTATTTCAGATTCTTCAATCATCAATCTCAAATCCTCAATCAAGAATCAATGCTCATTCTCCAATCCCCAATCTTCAATTCCCCTTCAAAACGAAATTCTCTGTGTCTCTGTGTTGAGACATGCGAGACGCTACGCTTTCACAATCTGCGGAATCAACGTGCCGTACACATCGGTCAGCCGCATATTGCGTCCGTTGTATTTGTAGGTCAGCTTGGTGTGATCCAGGCCAAGCAGATGCAGCATGGTCGCATGCAGATCGTGATACGAGATCGGCTGCTCTCCCGTCTTGTAGCCGAACTCGTCGCTCGATCCGATCGATTGGCCGCCCTTGATGCCCGCGCCGGCCATCCAGACCGTCATCACGCCAGGATTATGATCGCGCCCGACACCGCGCTGCGAGATCGGCATCCGGCCGAACTCGCCGTGCCAGATGACCAGCGTCGAATCGAGCAGGCCGCGCGCTTTCAAATCGGTCAGGAGTCCCGCGATGGGCAGATCGGATTCCGCCGCGTGCTGGCCATGGTTCGACTTGACGTTCGAATGTGCGTCCCACGTGTCGGTGTTCTGGTTGCCCATGCCGCCTTGAAACAGCTGGACGTACCGCACACCGTGCTCCACCAGCCGGCGCGCCAACAGGCACTGCCTGCCGAACGGCTCACTGATGTTGTTGTCCAACCCGTACAGTTTTTTCGTCGCTTCCGACTCGGTCTCGATGTCGATTGCCTTCGGCGCGCAACCCTGCATCCGGAACGCGAGCTCGTACGATGAAATTCTCGCGGACAGATCGGAGCTCCCCGGGTACTTCTCCATGTCGAGCTCGTTCAGTTTCCCGAGCAGGTCGAGGCGCGCGCGCTGCGTCTCCGCGGTCATGCCGGCTGCAGGCTTGAGGTCGATGATCGGATCGCCGGTCGAGCGGAACGTCGTGCCTTGGTACGCGGCAGGCATGTAGCCCGCGCTCCAGTTCGTCGGTCCGCCGATTGGACCTCCGCGTTTATCGTGAATGACGACGAATGCGGGCAGGCTCGTGCTTTCGGTCCCAAGGCCGTAAGTGATCCAGGAACCCGCGCTCGGGAAGCCGACACGGATCTGCCCGGACTGCATTTCGTAATGGGCCTGAACGTGATCGTTCGACCTGCCGAACACAGAATGAATGAACGCAATTTCGTCGACGTGCTGCCCGAGATTCGGAAACACCTCGGAAATCAGCTTTCCGGACTCCCCGAAGCGCTTGAACTCGAACGGGCTCGGCATGAGCGGACCCGGGTAGCCTTGACGCACGTGGATGTCGCCCTGAACTTTGTCGTCGAGCGGCTGGCCGGCGTATTTGACGAGCCCAGGCTTGTAGTCGAACAGATCGACGGCACTCGGCCCGCCCGTCATGAACAGCGAAATCACCGCCTTGGCGCGTGGCGCGAAGTGCGGCGGTTTCAGCGCGTAAGGATTGGACCCGAGCGGTGCGGCCGCGCAGGCGTCCGACAAATCGGCTGCCAGTAATCCTTGCTGGTTGAGCAGGTCCGCAAGCGCGAGCCCGCTGATGCCGCCGCCGGCCCGAAACAGGAAATCTCTACGTGACCAGAAATTCTTTGTTTTGTGCACGGCGTTACCTCATATAAAGAAATTCGCTCAGGTTCAACAGGACGTGCGTGAAATCGACCAGGGTCTTGTTCTTCACCGTGGCCACCGCGAGCGATTTTTCCAAATCCGTCGCGGATCTGCCGAGCGCATATTGATAGCCGAGCTCAACCTGCCTCGCCACATCGTCCGGCGCCTGACTCGTGATCCGCTGCGCGAGCAGCTCCGCCTGGCGCAGCACGAACGGATTGTTGAGCAGCGTAAGGGCCTGTGTCGGCACCGTCGAGACATTCCGCTGTGCGGCCGAGAGATTCATGTCGGGATGATCGAACGTCTCGAACATCGGGAACGGCAGCGAGCGGCGCTGATAAACGTAAATACTGCGGCGCCAGGCCTTCGGGCCGTCAGGTTCGTTCCTCCAGGTGCCTTTCGTCTTCTCCGTGTCGAGAATGGCGTCGGGCACGTTGGGGAAGATCGGCGGACCACCCATCATGAGATTGATGGTGCCGCTGACGGCGAGCATCGTGTCGCGAATCGTTTCCGCATCGAGCCGCTGCGGCCGGAATCGCCACAGCAACGCGTTCTCGGGATCCTTGCCCAGGTTTCCGCCGTGGTCGAAGGCCGCCGTCATCTGGTAGGCCTCCGACGTCATGATGAGACGGTGGAGCTGTTTGAAGCTCCAGCCTCGATTCATGAACTCGACAGCCATCCAGTCCAATAACTCCGGATGCGTCGGCAAATCTCCCATCTTGCCGAAGTTGTCGAGCGTCGACACGATGCCACGCCCGAAATGGTGCGACCAGACGCGATTGACGGCCACGCGAGCCGTCAGCGGGTTCTGCTGCGACCCGAGCCATTCGGCCAGCGCGAGGCGCCGGCCAGAAGTGCGGCCGTCCGGCCGCGGAATTTCCGTCGGGGGGTTGCCGTACGTCGCAACAGCGACGAACCCGGGCTTCATCAGCGATCCGTGGCTTTCCGGATCGCCTCTCACCAGGAAATACGTTGGCGGCGGCTCGTAGCGTCCGGCACCCTCGTGTAAGAACGTGCCGTTGGGTCTGTCGGCAGGTGGAAGGCGGCACTTTGGACACCCAATCGTCTCGTCGCCTCTGCCGTTGGGTGTAAACCTCCAGTCGCCGTCGGTGATGATCTCGGCCATCGGCAACGGCTTTGGCCGTTGCCGTTGCAGCGCCGTGATCTGCGCGCGCAATTCTTTCGTCTGCGCAAGCGCCTCGGGCGCCATGTTTTTCTCGACCTCGATGATCGTGCCTCCGCCCCCTGTGAGGACCTGGGTCGCGAGCAGTTGCTCTCCTGGCGTCCGTTCCGCTTCGGGCTTGAAGACGGCGGCCTGAACGTTCGCGGGGTACTCCTTCTTGATGTATTCGGCTCGCACTTTCTCGCGCGCCGGCGCTTCGATCTTGGCAATGCGATCGCGCAATGCCGCGACCTTTTCGTCAATCTCCTTGTTTGCCTTGGTATACGCCTCGGTCTCGGCGCGCGGCCCGAGCGGTACTTCGATTTCCACCCATCCGTTCAGCGATGCGGCAAGACTGTAGTAATCCTTCTGCGCGATCGGATCGAACTTGTGGTTGTGGCACCGCGCGCAGTTCACCGTCAGGCCGAGCACGCCTCTTCCCACGGTGGCAATCAGATCGTCAACGTAATCCCAACGCCGCTCTGGATTGTCTTTTTCGCGGAAGAGCACTCGCGGCCCGGCACGCAGGAAGCCAGTGGCGATCAATGTTTCCTGGGTCTTCCAGTCGAGCTCGTCGCCGGCGATTTGTTCTCGAAGGAACTGGTTGTACGGTTTGTCCTGATTGAACGCCTTCACGACGTAGTCGCGATAGCGCCATGCGTTGGGTCTGTCGTAATCCTGCTCGAACCCGTTGGAATCAGCGTAGCGCGCCACGTCGAGCCAGTGCCGGCCCCAGCGTTCGCCGTAGTGCGGCGACGCGAGCAGCTGATCGATCACCTTTTCCCAGGCATTCTCGGATTGGTCGTCGACAAATGCCGCGACCTCCGCAGGCGTTGGGGGAAGGCCGGTCAAATCCAAGTACGCGCGCCGAATGAGTGTGGGGCGATCGGCGCGCGGCGCTGCCGTCAGGCCTTTCTTCGCGCGAGCGCTTTCAAGGAACCGATCGATCGGATTTTCCAGGTCCGGCGAAACCACAGGCAGCGGTGCTTGAACCGGCAGCTTGAAGGCCCAGTAGTTCCGCTCCTCTGGCGTAATCTCCCTGTTCTCGAGCGCCGCGATCGCGCTCGAGGCCGCCGCGGGTTTCGGCGCGGCTGCCGCAGCAGCTTCCCACTGAGCGCCCTGGTCAATCCACGTCTTTACCGCGGCGATCTCCGAAGCGGTCAGCTTGTCGCCTTCCATCGGCATGACGATGTCGTCGAGCCCGGCCACAGCGCGGTACAGCTTGCTCTGCTGCGCGTTGCCCGGAACAATCGACGCGCCGTGCTCGCCGCCCTTCAACGCGCCTTCGCGCGTGCTCAGATCAAGATCGGCGAGCTGGAGGCCAGCACCATGGCAGTTCCAGCACGTCTTCTCGAATATGGGCTGAATGTCTTTGGCAAATGTGACCGTGCCCTGCGCCGGCGCTGCCGGCGGCGCGGGTGTGGGGGCCTGCGCGCTCAAGAGGGCTACGACCGAACTGGTCGCCACCGTGGCGAGAAATATCGAAGGGACTCGCTGTCGCATTGACCTTCCCCTCCTATGGACTTTTAAGCGTTCAGGATACACCGGAGAGGGTTAGTTGGGACACCAAATTTTGGTAGCGCTTTCTCCATTTTTTCGGATTTCACAGTATGGGTTTCCGGGCCGGCGATGTCGCAAATTGTCGCAAGATTCCGCTTGTCTTTCGCCGAAATTCCTCTACGATTCGCTCACCGCACTCTCATACCTTTCCAGGAGGCAGATATGTACTCAGTACGAACTCTGGGCGTGGGTCTCGCTTTTCTTCTCGCGCTTAGCGGCGTGGCGTTCGCACAGGGGACCGCCGATATCGTCGGCCGCGTCACCGACACCAGCGGCGGCGTGCTCCCGGCGGTGACGGTGACCGCGGAAAACATCGCGACCAAGAGCGTGAGAACCACAGTCACCAGCGATACCGGCGACTACGTGTTCACGCTGCTTCCGGTCGGGGTCTATACCGTCAAGATCGAGCTGCAGGGCTTCCAGCCCATCAACTCGCGCGTCGAGCTCGCCACGGGCGATCGCGCGCGCGTGGACGGCAGGCTGCAGGTCGGGGCGATGGAAGAAAGCGTGATGGTGACCGGCGAGTCTCCGCTGCTGCAGACCGACTCGTCGACCGTCAGCTCGCTCATCGATCAGAAAACGGTGCAGGATGCGCCCATCCCTGGACGAAACATCATCCGCATGGTGCAGCTCATCCCGGGCGCCAACGAGGGCGCGCTCAGCTCGCTCGCCAACGGCACGCGGCCTGACGAACGGCGTCAGACGTCGTCGGTGTCGATCAACGGCGTGAACGACGTCCTGAACAACCAGCTCGTCGACGGCATGGACAACAACGAGCGGACGATCGGCACGGTGGCCATCAAGCCGTCGATCGACGCGATCGCCGAGGTCCGCGTCCAGACCAACATGTACACGGCAGAGACGGGCCGGACGCTGGGCGGCGTCATCAACATCATCACGAAATCCGGCGGCAACCAGTTTCACGGGTCGGGGTTCGAGTTCGGCCGGCACGAGAAGTTCGACTCGCGGCTGTTCTTTGCGACGGACAAGCCGCAGAACCGCCAGAACCAGTTTGGCGGAAGCCTTGGCGGACCCATCCGCAAAGACGGGACGTTCTTCTTCGCCGACTATGAGGGATATCGGATCAAGCAGGGTGTGCCGAGCGTCGTGACCGTGCCGACGCTCAAGATGCGGGCCGGCGATTTCTCGGAACTGTCGGCGCCGATTTACGACCCGACCAGCGCAACCCGCACCCCGTTTCCCGGGAATGTGATTCCGCAGAGCCGGTTCGATCCGATCGCGGTCAAGTACATGCAGCTCTATCCGCTGCCAACCAACCCGGGTCTGGCCAATAACTTCGCGTACACCAACCAGCGCACGCAGGACAACGATGCGTTCGACGTGCGTGTCGATCACCGCTTCAACAATTCGAACACGGTCTTCGCGCGTTATTCCTATAACAAGACCGACACGCTGACGCCGAGCCTTTGCCCGCCGACCGTCATCGGTGGGAAGAGCGTCGACCCGACGTGCATCGTCGGCGGCGCGGCAACCGGCAACTACGCCGGACCGAATTACACCACGGCCCATAACATCACGGGCAGCTACGTCAAAATCCTGAATGCCACGACGGTGTTGGAGGTGAAGGCCAACTACTCGAAGCCCGACATCCTGTCGCTCGGGCCGAACAACAATTCGAACTACGGCGATTTGTTCGGCGTGCCGAATGCCAACACCGGCAAACAGGAAACGAGCGGCTTGCCGCTGATGGAAATGCGCCCGACGACGATTGCCGCGCTCGGCGAAACGCAGTGGGTGCCGCTGCAGATTTACAATCGAACGAAGCAGTACGCCGGATCCATCACCAACTCGCGCGGCGCGCACAACCTGCGGGTGGGCGGCGGCGTGGTCTTGAGAAGCTTTGGCGTGCTCCAGTCGAACTCGGCGCAAGGCCTCTGGGGCTTCGACTCGACGCCGACCAACAGCGGCGCCACCGGTATCGGAGGCAATGCCATCGCGTCGTTCCTGCTCGGCTACCCGACAGACGTGCGCCGGCTGTACACGCCGGGCATGCCTCATTACCACGTCAAGGAACCGAGCGTGTTCTTCCAGGACGACTGGCGCGCGAAATCGTGGCTCACGATCAACATGGGCATCCGCTACGACGTGTTTACTCCTCTCACCGAGGAGGACAACCACCTGTCGAACTTCTCGCCCGCCGACAAGAAACTGCTGATCGCCGGAGTGGACGGCGTGGGCAGAACCGCCGGCGTCAAGACCGACTACTCGGACATCGGGCCGCGGTTCGGTTTCTCGGCGACGCTGCCGTCGCAGATGGTCCTGCGCGGAGGCTGGGGGCTGGCCTACTATCCGAACAACAAGAACGCCGGGGCCTTCATGAAGAATCCCCCGTTCACCGCGAACTACGGTCCGAACACGAGCAACGCTGCGTCGGGCGGCGTGCCGAACCTGTTCCTGAAAGATGGGCTGCCGGCGGTGGTCTTCGCCAGCCCGGATCAACCGACGGGCAACGTGATCGGCACCAAGCTCGACTTCAAGTCGGATCGCGCGCAGCAGTTCAACCTGATGCTCGAGAAGGAATTCTCGGGCAACGTCGTCACCGTCGGCTATGTGGGTTCACGCGGCGATCGGCTGCAGCTCGGCTCGGCGACCAACTACAACCTGGCGCCGGCAGGGCCAGGCGGCGTCAACCAGCGGCGTCCGTACTTCGCGCAGTACCCGCAGATGGCCAACGTCAACATCCTGGAAAACCGGGGCAAGTCGACGTACAACGCGGCGCAGTTCATGTTCAACCGCCGCTATCGCGGCGGCTTGACGATGACCTCGCACTACACGTGGTCGCACTCGCGGCAGTACACCCCGGTCCCCTGGGACTACAGTCAGATGGAGTGGGGAGACACGCAGCAGTTCGACGTCAGACACCGCTTTGTGGCGACCGCCAGCTACGAGCTGCCCTTCGGCAAATCGCTGACGGGCGTCGCGCATGGATTGCTGTCGGCCTGGCAGGTGAACGCCACCGCCTATTTGCAGTCCGGTGTGGCGTACACCGTTGTGAACGCCGCGTCACGCACGAACACCGGGAACAGCGCCGGAACGCTGAATGGCGGCGACAGGCCGATGGTGAATGGAAACCCGAACCTCAAGGCGAGCGAGCGAACGGTGCAGCGCTGGTTCGACACCAGCGTCTTCTCGGCGGCACCGCAGTTCTCGGCCGGCAACATCGGGCTGTCGCTGATGCACGGGCCGCCTCAGCGTCGCCTGGACATGTCGCTGTTCAAGGATTTGTCGCTGGGGGGGAGCCGTAAAGTGCAGCTCCGCGCCGAGATTTACAACGTGACGAATACGCCGAGCTTCTGGCTGCCCGACTTCAACTTCGGCAGCACGGGGTTCGGGAGCATTTCCAGCACGGGGAACTCGATTCCGCGGCAGATGCAGTTCGGGATCAAGTATTTGTTCTAGTTGTTAGGCGCAAGGCCGGACATATCTCCGGCCTCGCGCCGCCAACTCCAAAAAAGGGGCGCAACGTCGCGTTGCGCCCCTTTTTCATTTTTTTTTGCAGATCCCATCAGCCCGCCGAGACATTTGAGAAATTACTTAAGCATCCGATGCTTCCGGCTCTTGTTTCCCGAACACTTTGGCATTCATTGAAGTATCTGCGGGCGCAAGTCGATTGGTACCGTCGCAAACTTGCGACAACCTGCTGTCCAGGCGTATACAAGCTCGGTCTGATGTCCTTTGATCATGGAGGACAGAGGAAAATGCAAAGAGGAATTGTTCCTCTTTGTATTCCCTCCGTGTCCTCTGTGGTGAGGGGCTGAGAACTACGTATTTACAATCTGCGGTATCAGTGTCCCGTACACGTCCGTCAGCCGCATGTCGCGGCCATTGAACCTGTACGTGAGCTTCGTGTGATCCAGCCCCATCAGGTGCAGCATCGTCGCATGTAGATCGTGATACGAAATCGGCTGCTCCATCGCCTTGTAGCCGAATTCGTCGCTCGCGCCGATCGCCTGGCCGCCCTTGATGCCCGCGCCGAACATCAGCACGGTTTGCGTGCCCGGATTGTGATCGCGGCCGACACCCCGTTGTGAAATCGGCATGCGTCCGAACTCCGAGTGCATGACGACCAGCGTCGTGTCGAGCAGCCCGCGCGCTTTGAGATCCAACAGCAACCCGACGGTCGGAAGGTCGACCTCAGCCGCGTGCTGCGTGTGGTTCCCCTTGAGATCGCCGTGGGCATCCCACGTGTCGGTATTCTGATTGCCGACGCCGCCCGCGAAGATCTGCACGAACCGCACGCCGTGCTCGACCAGTCGCCGGGCCATGAGGCACTGCCGTCCGAACTGCTCGGTGATTTTGTTGTCGATCCCGTACAGCTTCTTGGTGGCGTCCGTTTCGTTCGTCGTATCGATGGCGCTCGGGGCGCATCCCTGCATCCGGTATGCAAGCTCGTACGACGAAATGCGCGCGGCAAGCTCGCTGTTACCCGGGAACTTCTGCATGTCGTTCTCGTTGAGCTTCGCCAGCGCGTCGAGGCGCGCGCGCTGATCGTCCGGCGTTAAACCGGCCGGCGGCTTCAGGTCGACGATGGGATCGCCGGTCGATCGGAACAACGTGCCCTGGTAGGCGGCCGGCATGAAGCCCGCGCTCCAGTCGTTTGGACCGCCAAGCGGGCCGCCGCGCGAGTCGGTCATCACGACGAACGCCGGTAAGCTCGAGGCCTGCGATCCGAGACCGTACGTGACCCAGGATCCAACGCTCGGAAAGCCCAGGTTGATTTGCCCGGTCTGCATTTCATACGTGCCCTGCACGTGATCGTTGGATCTGCCGTACACCGATCGGAGGAACGCGATCTCGTCGACGTGCTGGCTGAGGTGCGGGAAGATCTCGGACACCTCCATGCCGCTCTGCCCGTACTTCTTGAAGCTGAACGGGCTCGGCATCAGCGGGCCGGGGAATCCCTGGCGGACGATGACGTCGCCTCTCACCTTCCCGTCGATCGGCTCGCCCGCGTACTTCGTGAGCGCCGGCTTGGGATCGAACGTGTCCATCTGGCTCCAGCCGCCGCCCATGAAGAGCGAGATCACCGCCGTCGCGCGCGGCTTGAAATGCGGCGCTTTCGGAGCGTAAGGGTTCACGCCGGTCGCAGCGGCCGAGCACGCGTCGGATGACGCCGGACCGGCTGCGAGCAGATTGTCGCCGTTCAGCAGATAGGCCAGCGCGAGACCGCTGATCCCGCCGCCGGACTTGAACAGAAACTCGCGGCGATCCCAGAAATTCTTGCTGCTTCGATGCGACATCACTCACCTCATGTACAAAAACTCGTCCAGGTTCAGGACGACGTGCGTGAAGGATTCAAGCGAACGCTTCTTGATCAGATCCATCCCGATCGAGATTTCGGTTTCCGTGGCCGGCCGGGCCAGGGCGATTCGATACGCGAGGTCGACCTGGGTATACGGATCGGTCGCTTCGCGGCCGACGCGATCGGCCAGCCATTTTGCCTGCGCCAGGACGAACGGATTGTTCAGCAGCGTGAGCGCCTGCGTGGGAACCGTCGACACGTTCCTCGCACCCGACATCGCGTTCAAATCGGGGTGATCGAAGGTGTCGAACATCGGGTACGGGAGCGAGCGCCGCTGATAGACATACACGCCGCGCCGCCACGCCGCCGGCCCTTCCGGCGTGTTCTCCCATTTCCCGCGGTACTGTCCGAGGAGAATGTCCTCGGGAATATACGGAAAGACGGGCTCACCGCCGACCGCGAGATTGATGTTGCCGCCGACGGCCAGCATGTTGTCGCGCACGATCTCGGCGTCGAGCCGCTGCGGCCGGAAGCGCCACAGGTAGCGGTTCTCGATGTCGTTTTTCGAGCTGGCCGCATCCTCGAAGACGGAGGCCATCTGGTACGCCTCAGACATCATCATCAGCTTGTTGATCTGCTTGGTGCTCCAGCCGCGGTTCATGAACTCGACGGCGAGCCAGTCGAGCAGCTCGGGATGGGTTGGCGCAGCGCCCATCTTCCCGAAGTTCTCGAGCGTCGCGACGATACCTTTGCCGAAATGTTTCTGCCAGAGCCGATTGACCCACACGCGCGCGGTCATCGGGTTCTGCGGCGACGCAATCCATTGCGCCAACGCGAGGCGCCTGCCCGACGTGCGGCCGTCGGGGCGAGGAATCTCGGTGGGCGGGTTGCCGTTG
>Ga0068859_100006346_pt1 | contig 11996 bp, 13 predicted proteins | sample KBSSwiS22_FD_66585 | JGI IMG/M metagenome (GOLD analysis project Ga0068859, IMG submission 66585) | Switchgrass rhizosphere microbial communities from Kellogg Biological Station, Michigan, USA - KBS Switchgrass S2-2 | ecosystem: Host-associated > Plants > Roots > Rhizosphere > Soil ... | reverse complement strand
TGCGACGGCTCCGCGCACGGCGGTTGCCAGGCGCTGTGCCTCACCTGGTGGAAGGAGGCGTGGCTGCGGCGCCCCGAGGACCCGGTCCCCGCGGCGAAGCCGCAGATGACCGAGGACGATCTCCTGCGCACGACGCGCAAGCGCGGCTACATCGGCGCCGACGTCTACTCGTGCCAGGTGACGCGCCTCCCCGAGTGGTCGCACGCGATGCGGTCGTGGGACCCGCGCCTGGTCGTCCGCGAGATCCGCGGCGGCAACGTCACGCCCGGCAAGGCGCTCTCGGTCGTGTGGCACGCCTTCACGAACGTGGTGAGGCGGCGCGTGCTGCGGGTGCGCCCCGAGCCGCACATCATCGGGCGCTGCACGGTGAAGACGCCCTCCGGCGGCATCCCCGGCCTGAAGGCGGGGGACTGGGTCGTCATCAAGTCGAAGGAGGAGATCGAGGCGACGCTGAACCCGCAGCAACGCAATCGCGGCCTCTACTTCGACATCGAGCTGCTCCCGTTCTGCGGGCGCAAGATGCGCCTGCTGCAGAAGGTCGACAAGATCATCGACGAGAAAAACGGCGTGATGATGGCGCTGCCGAATGACTGCTGGATCGTCGAGGGCGCCTTCTGCACCGGCTACCAATCGCGCCGGCGCCTGTTCTGCACGCGCGAGATCTACCCGTTCTGGCGCGAGATCTGGTTCACGCGCGCCGCGCCGCCGGAGGAGCTAGCAGGGACGGCACGGGACGCAGTCGTCGCAGGAGAGGGTGCACACGCAGGTCTGTAGGATCCCGCCGGGGGCGCTCTCGCCCGAGCACCCGGTGCACCTCTCGCAGGTCGCGGGATTCCCGTCGCCGCACGGGTCGGGCTGAGCCAGCACGAGCCAGCGGCTCACGCCGGGCCGCGACGAGCGCAGATAAAGGACCGCTTGGCGGCCGCCCGCCTTCGTCGGCAGCGCATCCTCGACGACGAGCGCGACCTGCTGCGCGTGGTTGATCGAGCTGCGGTAGGGTTCCGGGAGCGTCCCGTACACGCGGTTGTTCGTGTCGAACCACGCCTCGACGTCGCTGCCGACGATCAGACGCGTCCTCGCGGGATCGATCGTCACGCCGAATTGCGCGCGCATCGCGTCGGACGCTTCGCTCGTGAGCAGGGCCTTGGTCTGTTCCTCGAGGATCGTGACGCGCGGGTCGGAATAGGTGGACGCGCAGCCCGTCAGCACGAGCAGCGATGCCGCGGCGATGCCATGGAGCGTGCGCACGATCCCCCCGAATCGCAGCACGGTACGGCGAGAGCCCCATTCCTTCCAATGTCATGATTCTTGAGGAGATAGCAATGGCGCTCAGGGGTCCGACCCGCTTCGCCGTATCTTTCTGGGGTGGAGGAGTCGTCATGAAGAAGACCGTCCGAACGTGGATCCTCGCGGCGGCGCTCGTGCCGGCTGTGCTCGGGACGTTGAGCGCGTTGGCCGATCGGCCGCCGAGACCGTTCTGCGGCGGCGAGCCCGGCGGCAACGCTTGCCCGGAGGGTTTCGTCTGCGTGGACCTCCCCGGCGACCACTGCGATCCGCGTCACGGCGGCCGTGACTGCCTCGGCTACTGCAAGGAGCAGCGGCCCTGATCGGCGCGTGAGTTTTCGGTCTGATGTGGTGCCGAAGCCCGGACTCGAACCGGGACAGGCTTGCGCCCACTAGATCCTGAATCTAGCGCGTCTACCAATTCCGCCACTTCGGCAAGGAAGCGCGGCTAGACTAGCAACCGTTTTCCCGGAGTGTCAAGGAAACCACATGAAACCGCAGGCTCGAACCGTGGTGGGAGTTCTCCGCGCGCGCAGTGGCGCGCACGTCATCGAGCCGTTCGAGGTCAGCGAGGACCCCGCGCTCGAGGTGAAGGACGGCGCGCTCGGTGGGGCGGCGGCCGGCGACGCGGTCGTCGCCGAGATCGGACGCCCGGCGCGAGCGAAGCGAGGCTCCGAGAAGCGCCGGCTCGAGGCGCGCATCGTCGAGGTCTTGGGCCCGCTCGATGCTCCCGGCGTGGACGTGGAGATCGTCGTCCGCCGGCGCGGCATCCGGCGCACGTTTCCGGAGGCCGTGCGCGTCGCGGCGGCGAAAATTGAACGCGACATCCCGGAGTCCGAGCTTGCGAAGCGAGAGCGCTTCGCCGATCCCGCGCCGGTCACCATCGACGGCGAGACCGCGCGCGACTTCGACGACGCGATCGCGGTGGCCCAGGGGCAAAACGGTGGCCTGCGGCTGTTCGTGCACGTCGCCGACGTCGGGTACTACGTCGCCCCCGGCGACGCGATCGATCGCGAGGCCCAGACGCGCGGCACGAGCGTGTACTTCCCGGATCGCGTCTACCCCATGGTGCCGCAGCGCCTGTCGGACGACCTCTGCTCGCTCCGGCCCGGCCAGGACCGCCTCGTCCAGTCGGTGATCCTCGACGTGGACCGGAAGGGGAAGGTCGTCGCGACGCGCTTCGCCGACGGCTTGATCCGCTCCGCGGCGCGCCTCACGTACACGCAGGTGGCGTCGCTCCTGGACGGCGAGCCGCGTCCCGAGATCCCCCCCGCGGTCGCCGCGATGTTGAGGCGCGCCGAGACCCTGCGGGTCCTGCTCGAACGGCAGCGCCGCGCCCGTGGCAGCATCGACTTCGACCTGCCCGCGCCCACGATCCTGCTCGACGTCGAGGGCGCCATGACCGGCATCAAGGTCGAGCCGAGGAACCGCGCGCACCGGATGATCGAGGAGTTCATGCTCGCCGCGAACGAAGCGGTCGCGGCGTGGCTCTCGGCGAAGAAGGTGCCGAGCCTGTTCCGCATTCACGACGCCCCCGATCCGGAGAAGGTCGAGGTGCTCGAGAGCTTCGCGCGATCGCTCGGCCTGACCCTCAAGCACCGCAAGGACGGCATCCGTCCCGCGGACGTCCAGGACCTGCTCGAGCAGGCGGAGGGGAAGCCGTTCTCGCCGGTCGTCTCGACGGTCGCCCTGCGCTCCATGATGCAGGCGCGCTACGCGACGGCGGACACGGGGCACTTCGGCCTGGCCGCCCCGCACTACCTGCACTTCACGTCTCCGATCCGGCGCTATCCGGATCTCGTCGCCCACCGCGCGCTGCGCGGGGCGCGGCACCGCGCGAAGGGGAAGCTGGGCGATCTCGAGCCGATCGCCGAGTCGTGCTCGCGCCTCGAGCGCGAGGCGGAATCGGCGGAGCGCGAGCTACTCGAGTGGAAGAAGGTGAAGTACCTCTCGGGGAGGATCGGCGAGGCGTTCGACGGGATCGTCAGCGGCGTTGCGCGCTTCGGACTGTTCGTGCAGCTCGCGGGGGGGATCGGCGAGGGGTTGCTGCGCGTCGAGCGGCTGGGAGGGGAGTGGTTCGAGCACGATCCCGCCCGCCACGAGCTGCGAAGCCCGAGGGGCGAGCGCGCGTTCCGGCTCGGCGACGCGATCCGAGTCGTCGTGGAGCGCGTCGATACGATTCTACGACGCGTGGACCTGAGGCTCGCGGACGAATCGACTCCGGAGCGTCGCGAGCGACCGCGAAATCGACGGCGCCGCCGCTGATCATCGGGTGTATTCTCGGACCGGCAAGGGGCCGAGGAGAACGCCATGGCTTACGTCGCGTCCGACATCATGTCGAGAGACGTCTTCTGCGTGGACAAGTCCGCCGACCTTCGCGATCTCGCGAAGCTCTTCCTGGCGAAGAAGATCACGGGTGCCCCCGTCATCGACGGGCGCGGCGATCTCTGCGGGGTGATCTCGCAGACGGACCTCCTGTTCTATCAGCTCTCACGGGACGACGAGCTGGCGGTGCCGTCCGACTTCTACTCGAACACGAAGGTCGAGGGGCGCTCCCTGACGACCGGCTTCCAGATCGAGGACGTCAACACGGCGACGGTGGAAGAGGTCATGACGCCGATCGTGCACTCGGTCACGCCTGAAACGTCCGTGGATACCGTCGCGCGGCTGATGACGCGGCGCCACATCCATCGCGTGATCGTGCGCGAGGGCCGCAAGGCGGTCGGCATCATCTCCGCGCTCGACATCCTGCGGGTCGTCGGCGGGGGAGGCACGTCGCGAAAGAAGGCCGTCGCCCGGGTCCCCAAGGCCGCGAAGGCGAAGCCCAAGAAGGCGGCGCCGAAGCGCCCGCGCGCCGTCGCCAAGAAGCGCCGCCGGGCCGCCTAGCCCGAAAAGGGGTCTGACCCTAGAATCTTCCGGCGCGGGACGACCCCGCTGCGGAGAGCCCACGATGGATCGATGGTGGTCCGACGGTACCGAGCGGGGCGGTGTGCTGTGGGGCGGGGTGATCGCGATCGTCGCGACCGGCGCGTTGCTGGGAGTGTTCCAGAACGCGCTCGTGCGCACCGGGGACAAGGACGACGGGCTGGCGTGGAAGTACGAGCCACCGAAGCTCCAGACCCTGGAGGAGATCCAGGCGCAAGCGGCCGCCGCGGGTGCGGGGAGCGCGCCGACGCCCGCTCCGGTCGCCGCGGACCCGAACGACCCGCTCGGCATTCCGGTGGGCGTCAGCGACATCCCCGACGTCGGGCGGCCGATCGAGATCACGGTCACCAAGGCCCGTGAGCTCGTCGACGCGAAAGGCGCGGCGATCATCGACGCGCGCGAGCCGGCGGACTACGCGGCGGGGCACATCCCGGGCGCCGTCAACCTGCCGTTCGACGAGGTCATCACCGACCCCGCGCGGCTCGAGGCGTTCGATCCGCAGGGAAAGCCGATCCTCGTCTATTGCGGTGGGGTGACGTGCGAGCTGTCGATGAAGCTCGGCCACGAGCTCGTGAGGCTCGGGAAGAAGCGCGTGCTCGTCTACACGGGCGGTTGGCCCGAGTGGAACGACATGAAGTTCCCGGTCGAGACGGGCGCGCCGGGGCAGGGGGCCTGATGCTCGAGTTCTTTCGCCACCCCACCGTCCGCCGCGTCGCCCAGCTCGGGGCGGGGGTGATCTTCCTCGCGGCGGCTCTTCCCAAGATCGCGGATCTCGAGGCGTTCGCGGTGAGCATCCACAACTTCCACATGGATCCGGTCGTGCCGATGGCGCTGACCAACGTCCTCGCCGTCACGATCCCGTGGATCGAGCTCGTCGCGGGCCTCGCCCTGCTGGCCAACGTGAGGCCGCGGGCGGGCGCCGTCGTCTACACGGCGCTCATGGCGCTCTTCACGGTCGCCGTGATCGCGGCGCTGGCGCGAGGCCTGTCGTTCGACTGCGGGTGCTTCGGGAAGTCGGGCGCCGCGAACCTCGGGGCGCAGAAGCTCCTCGAGAACCTCGGGATGCTGGCGCTGGGCGTCGTCGCGTCGCTCGAGCGGCGCGGCTGACGGGCTACTTCGCGGACGCCTTCGCGAGCGCCTTCGCCAGGCGCGATTTCGTCCGGGCGGCGGTGTTCTTGTGGATGATCCCGTGGCTCGCGGTGCGGTCCACGAGCGTCACCGTCTCGCGCATGAGGGCGGCCGCGCCCGCCGCGTCGCCCGCGTCCAGGGCCTTGCGGACCTTCTTGACCTGCGTGCGGAGCTTCCCCGCGTGCATGCGGTTGCGCAGGCGGCGCTTCTGATCTTGCCGGTTCTTCTTGATCGCGGACGCGTGGGACGCCATCAGGGATATGCCTCCGAAAAACCGCCGGAGTCTATCAGGGCTTTCCGAGGGACGCCAGGCGGTCCTTCGCGATGCGCGCCTCGTCGGTCCCGGGGTAGGTCGCGACGACGTAACGGAGCTGCTCGACCCCCGGGCCGACCTGGTTGAGCTGGAGGAAGGCCAGCGCCTTCTTGAGGTTGGCCGCCGCCGCCTTGTCGCTTCGGGGGTACTTCGACAGCATGGCGTCGAAGGCGTCGATCGCGGCCTTGCTGTCCCCCTGGCTGAACTTGCACTCGCCGATCCAGTACAGGGCGTTGTCCGCGAGCTCCGATTCGGGGAAGCGCTCGGCGTACTCCTCGAATCCGGAGACGGCCAGCGCGTAGTTCCCCTTCGAGAAGTCGGCGTACGCGGACGTGTAGAGCGCGTTCGGGTTCGGGATCGTGCCCGTCCCCGCCTTGGGGGCGGGGACGCCACCCGGCGCCGTCAGCGCCGGCTCGGCGTCCGTGACCCCCGTCGGGGGCGGGACGGAGCGCCGCGCGCTCTCCTTCGCGAGGGAGACGTCCTGAGAGAGCTTGTCGACCCGCGCGCTGACCTCGTTGAGCTTCTCGTTGCTCGCCGTCGTCTGGCGGGTGACCTCGTCGAGCCGGGCCTGGAGGTCGGCGACGTCGGAGCGCTTGACGACGTCGCCGGACCCGATCTTCTGGTCGATCGTGTCGACCTTGGTCTTCAGGTCGGCCTGGGTCTTGTTCGCCGCCTCGAGCTTGCGCTGGACGTCGGCGATGTCCTGCCGGATCTGGTTGATGTCCTCCGGCATGACGCAGGCGGACGACGCCGCCGCGGCGAGCAGCACGAGTGTCGAGAACCTCGTCACGGCTTGATCGTGAACTCGGCGCGCCGGTTCTTGGCGAAGGCCGACTCGTCGTGGCCCGGGTCGGCGGGCTTCTCCTCGCCGTAGGAGACCGCGGTCAGCTTGGAGCCGTCGGCGCCCAGGCTGACGAGGTACGCCTTCACCGCGTTCGCGCGACGGTCGCCCAAGGCCACGTTGTAGCCGATCGAGCCGCGCTCGTCGCAGTGGCCGCCGATCTCGACGTTGTACCGGGCGTGACCCTTCAGCCACGTCGCGTTCCCCTGGAGGATCGCCGTGGCCGCCTGGTCGACGTCGTTGCTGTCGTAGGCGAAGTAGACGGTCTTCAGCACGCCGCTGCGATTGAGGTCGTCGATCGATTGCTCCACCTGGGTTGTGTCGACCTTCTGCGTGGGGAACGGCTCGGCCGCGGGGGGCGCCGTCTCGGGCGCCTTGGTCTCCTCGATGGGAGCGGGCGGCGACGGCGGCTCGGGAACGGTCTCCGGCGCCTTCTTCTTGCATCCACTCGTGGCGAGGGAGAGCGCCGCGACGATCACGAGCGCGGTGAGAAACGGTCTCCTCATCGGTGTCATGGGGGGGCCTCCTCGGGGGAAGTGGAAGGAACGCGGCGAGTCTAGCGGCGGGCCTCCGAGGTCGCAAGCACGAATCGGGCGGAACGATTACGGAAGTCGGTGCGACCAGTCGGGAGTCTGCGCATCTCCGCCTTTCGTGAGCCTCCGCACGTCGGTGCCGTCGGCGCGCATCGTGTAGAGGTCGTAACCCCCCGTGCGCGACGACGCGAACACGATGTGACGTCCGTCGGGAGACCACCTCGGGTTCTCGTTGTTCCCCTCGCCGTGCGTGAGGCGCGTGGTCGCTCCGGTGGACACCTCGAGGACGACGACGTCGAAGCGCCCCTCCACGCGCGAGGCGAAGGCGATCTTGTCCCCCTTCGGGGACCAGGCGGCGGCGTCGGCGTAGTTGCCGTCGGTCGTGAGCCGGCGGACGTTCAGCCCCTCGGCGTCCATCACGTAGATCTGCGGCGGGCCCGCGCGGTCGGAGGTGAAGGCGATCTCGCGCCCGTTGGGCGAGAACGTCGGGCTCGTGTCGATCGCGGGCGAGCTCGTGAGACGCGTGCTCCTTCCGCTCGACAGGTCGAGGAGGTAGATCTCGGCGTTCCCCGCGGCGTTGCTCGCGTAGACGACCTTGCGGCCGTCGGGGGACCAATCGGGGGAGATGTTCATCGTCCCGCCCGCGGTCGTCGCGCGGGTCACCTTGCCGTCCGCGTCGAGGACGTCGATCGAGGGCGGCCCGGTGCGCCACGACATGAAGGCGAGGCGCTGCGCGATCGGGGACCACGTCGGCATGAGGTTGATCGAGCCGGTCGTCGTGATCCGGCGGACCCGCCTCCCGTCGTAGTCCATCATGTAGATCTCCTTCCCCTTGCCGTGCTTGCCGACGAAGGCGATCCACGTGGACGAGATCCCGAGCTGTCCGGTGAGCTGCTGGACGATGTCGTCCGACAGCTGGTGGGCGACGCGCCGCACGAGGTCTTGCGGGCCGCCGTAGCGCCGGTCGAACAGCGTGGTCCCGGGGGCGGCGGTGTTGAGGAGCTTCGCGCGGAGGTCGAGCTTGCCGCCGCTCGTCGCGACGCTGCCGATCGCGACCGATGCCGCGCCGACGCTGGCCCACGCCGCCGCGGGGGTCGCCTCCTTCGACGTGGCGGTGAGCGGGTAGAGCGCGGGGTCGACGACCTCGAAGTAGCCCGAGAAGTCCAGGTCGTCGCGCACCGTCTGGGCGATCTCGCGCGCGGCCTCGCCCGAGAGCGCGTCGGCCGTGGGGTCGGGGATCGCGATCTTGATCTTCGTGAAACCGGAGCCGGAGATGACGCCCCCGATCCCCGGCGGCGGCGAGGGCTCCTGGGCGTGGGCGGCGGCGGCCGCGAGGAGCGTCGCAAGGATGGCGCGTCTCATCAGCGTCCCTCGGGGGTGAGGTCGAATCTCATCGTGGCCGGAAGCGCGTCCCCCTGCCACGCAGGCGGGACCGGCGGGAACGGCGAGGCCTCGATCACGGCGCGCATCGCGGAGCGGTCGAGGCTCGGGACACCGCTGGACGTGACGATCTTCACGTCGCGCGCGCTGCCGTCGCGGGCGATGACGAACGAGACGGTCGCGGAGTATGTCTCGCCCTGCTCTTCGAGGTAGGGCTTGCTCCACGCGGACTCGAGCGCGGCCTTCACGGCGGCGCCGTAGTAGCCGAGGGAGGCGTCCCCGCTGCCGCCGCCGAGCGTCGGCGTCACGCCGGTCGGGCCGGCGGCACCCCCGCCGCCGCTCGCGCCCGGAGGGACGCTCGGGGTGGGGGAGGCCTCTCCCGTCGCCTTGTCGTCCGAGGGGGGCGCGGCTTCGGGCGCGGTCTTCTTCGGCGGCTCTTCCTTCTGCTTGGGCGCGGGGGTCGCCTTGGGCTGCGGCTTCGGGACCTCCTTGACCGTGTGCGCTTCCTTCGGCTCGGGCGCCTTCGGCGGCGCGGGCGCCGGGGCGGGGGCGGCCGCGGGGCGAGGTGCCGAGGCCGCGGGCGCTCCGGGGAGCGGACCGGCCAGCGCGACGACCATCGCGTCGTCGAAGCTCTGCGGCGCGCGGTGCAGCGACGACACGCCGAGGATCCCGATCATCAAGAGGCCGTGCGCGACGAGCGAGCCCGTCACGAAGCGGGCGAGGTGGCCCCGCGCCCTCCGGAAGCGGAGGACGATCGCGAGACGCGGGCTCATCGGCTCGCCGTCTCCGTGCCGGTGGGGACCGTCACGAGCGCGATCCGCGTCACGCCCGCCTTACGGATGAGGTCCATGACGTGGAGCACCTCGCCGTAGGGAATGAGCTTGTCGGCGCGCAGGAAAACCGTCTCGCCGGAGCCGCCCGCCGCGAGCGCCTTCATGCGCCGCTCGAGGAGGTCCGGATGGACCGGCTGGTCGTTGATGCGCAGCCGTCCGTCCCGGTCGAGGGAGACGACCGTGCGGGGGTCCTTGATGTCCTGCGCGGTCTCGGTCGCGGGGAGCTCGAGCGGGATCCCCTTCTGGAGCATCGGGGCCGCGAGCATCGAGATGATGAGGAGCACGAGCATCACGTCCACGAGCGGGGTGATGTTGATCTCGGCGAGCGCCCGATGCCGCGAGCTGCGGCCGCCCCCGTCGTTCGAAGGTCCCATCGCCACGTCAGCTCCGCCGGCCCAGGACGCGGTGGATCATGTCCGCCGAGAACTCCTCCATCCCCGCCTCGAACAGCCGCAAGCGGCGCTGGAAGTAGTTGTAGGCGATGAGCGCCGGGATCGCCGCGAACAGGCCGGCCGCCGTCGCGATCAGGGCTTCGGCGATGCCGGGAGCGTACGCGGCGAGGGACGCGGTGCCGGTGGCGCCGATGCCGCGGAAGGCGTTCATGATCCCCCACACCGTGCCGAAGAGGCCGATGAAAGGCGTCGCCCCCGCGGTCGTCGCGAGGAAGCCCAAGCTCTTCTCGAGATCGGTCACCTGCACCGAGATGTTCTTCCGGAGCACGCGGTCGAGCGCGCCGATCGTGGCGGCGTCGGCCACCTCGCCGGCGGGCGGGTTGAGGCTGATCTCGCGGAACGCGGCGCGGAACAGGCCGGCCAAGGGGCTCCAGGTCAGCCCCGCGGTCGCGTCCTGGATCGAGGCGAGCCCGCCGCCCTTCTTGAACCGCTCGAGGAAGACATCCGACTCGCGCTGCGCGCGCGCGAACGTGCGCCACCTCTCGAGGATGATGCCCCACGACAGGACCGAGAACGCGATGAGCACGAAGAGGATGAACTTCGCCATGGGGCCGGAGTCCATGACGAGCGCCCAAACGTCGAGTCCGCGCGCGGGGGCTGCGAGGAAGAGCGGCACGACGCGCATGGTACGCTATCGCGAACGCCTGAGCCTCCTCGAAAGCGGCGACCGATGCTCAAGACGCTCCGCATCCGGAACCTCGTCACGATCGAGGACCTCGAGGTCGACTTCGCTCCCGGGCTCAACGTGCTCACCGGCGAGACCGGAGCGGGGAAATCGATCCTCGTCGACGCCTTGGGACTCTGCGCGGGAGAGCGCGCCGACCTGTCGCTCGTGCGCGGCGGCGCCGACCGCGCCGTGGTCGAGGCCGTCTTCGAGGCGCGCGGCATCGGCCCCTCGCTCGAGGCGCGCGGTCTCGACGCCGATGGCGACGGGGTCGTCGTGAGGCGCGAGGTCGGCGGCTCGGCGCGCGCGCTCGTCAACGGCTCGCCGACCACGGTCGCGATCCTGCGCGAGCTCGGCGCGCGCCTGCTCGAGCGCCACGGGCAGCACGAGAGCCGCGGCCTGCTCGACCCCGACGTGCACCTCGACCTGCTCGATGCCTTCGGCGGCCACGACGACGCCCTCGCGGGCGTCGCGGCCGCCCACGGCGCCCTCGCGGCGGCCGAGGAGCGCTGCGCGCGGCTGGAGGCGCTGGAGCGCGACGCCGCGCGGCGGACGGAAGAGCTGACCGTCCTCGTCCGCGACGTGCGCGGCGTGGCGCCGGAGCGCGGGGAGGCGGAGCGCCTCCGCTTCGAGAGGGTGCTCCTCCAGAACGGGGCGTCGATCGACCGGCTCCTCGAAGAGGCGATCACGCGCCTCGACGAGGGGGACGCTCCGGCGATCGTCGGGGTCCACGGGGCGGAGCGGCGCCTCCTCGAGCTGGGCCGGATCGACGCGTCGTTCGACGCGATCGCCGAGCGGCTCCGGGGCGCCCGCGTCGAGCTCGAGGACGTGAGGGACTCGCTCGCGGCGCTGAGGGACAAGACGCGCTCGGACGCGTCGCGACGGGAGGCGATCGAGACCCGCTGCCACGCCTTGGAGCGGCTCCTCATGAAGTGGGGCCCGTCCGAGGCGGACGCGCTCGCCGCCGCGGACGACGCGGAGCGCGAGCTGGCCACGATCTCGGACCTCGACGGGGAGCTCGCGTCGGCGCGCGCCGCCGCCGGGGCCGCGCGGGATGCGTACCGGGCCGCCGCGGCGTCGCTCACCCGGCGCCGGGAGAAGGCGGCGGGCGCGCTCGGTCCGGCGGTCGAGCGCGAGCTCGCACCGCTCGCGCTTCCGAAGGCGCGCTTCCGCGTGGAGCTCCGGCCGGTGCGCGAGGGCGCGCCGTCCCCGCGCGGGGCGGAGCGCGCGGAGTTCCTCCTGGCGGCGAACCCCGGGGAGCCGGCGCGCCCGCTGGCGCGGGCGGCCTCGGGCGGCGAGCTGTCGCGCGCGATGCTCGCCCTGCACGTCGTCCTCGACCGCGGGGACGCGCGCGCGGTCGTGTTCGACGAAGTGGACGCGGGTGTCTCCGGGGCGGTCGCGCTGGCGGTGGGAGAGCGGCTCGCGCGCCTCGCGAAGCGCCACCAGGTGCTCTGCGTCACGCACCTCCCGCAAGTCGCCGCGGCGGCCGCGGTTCACTACCACGTGCGCAAGCGCGTGGAGGGGGGGCGCACGCGCTCCGAGATCGTCCGGCTCGCCGAGGACGCACGCGTGGACGAGCTCGCGCGTATGCTCGGCGGCCGCGAGGCGGGAGCGGCGGCGCGCGCGAACGCGGCCGAGCTCCT
>Ga0068859_100006341_pt1 | contig 11999 bp, 6 predicted proteins | sample KBSSwiS22_FD_66585 | JGI IMG/M metagenome (GOLD analysis project Ga0068859, IMG submission 66585) | Switchgrass rhizosphere microbial communities from Kellogg Biological Station, Michigan, USA - KBS Switchgrass S2-2 | ecosystem: Host-associated > Plants > Roots > Rhizosphere > Soil ... | reverse complement strand
CACCCGTGACCGCCGACGAATGGAAGCACGTGAAGAGTCTGTACACGCGCTTCAACCAAACCCTGCTCTGGCTCGACGACAACGGCGTCCACCAGCCGCGCGTGAGCGCGCTGCTCAACGCCATCGCCAACGCCGACAGCGACGCAATGCGGCTCGATGCCTACCCGCTCACGGATCTCGCGCAGACGCTCGGCGCGATAAACAGCAAGCATCCGACGGCGGAGCAGCTCGCCAATGCGGACGTGCTCCTTTCGTCCGCGTACGTGGCGTACGGCGAGAATATGCTCACCGGCCAGATGGATCCGTCGCAGTTCAACCAGAACTGGCACATCAGCCGGCGCGAGGAGCGAATCGACAGCGCGCTCACGCTCACGCTACGCGCGGACGACTTCAACGCCGGCCTGGCGCGCATGCGTCCCCACGATCCGATGTACGACTCGCTGCGAATCGAATACGGCAAGTATCGCCAGCTGGTCTCGCGCGGTGGGTGGCAACCCATACCGGCGGGCAATGGCGGCGTGCTCAAGCGAGGTGCTGGGGACTCGCCGGCGCGCATCAGTGCGTTGCGCGCCCGGCTTGCTGCGGAAGGCTACTTGTCCGATACCACGACGCCTGCCACGCCGCCGCCGGCGAGCAGCGCGAACACGAAGGCGACAGCAACAAAGACCGCGGTTCGGCCGGTGTACGACCATTCGCTCGCCGCCGCGGTCGCGCAATTCCAGGCGCGGCACGGGATCGTCGTGGACAGCATGTTGGGCGGGGAGACTGTCGAATCGATGAACGTCCCGGCCGAGTATCGTCTGGCGCAGATCGCGGCGAACCTCGAGCGATACCGGTGGTTGCCGCGCGACCTCGGCACGCGATACATCCTCGTGAACGTGCCGCAGTTCTACCTGCATGCGTTCGACAGCGGGCAAAAAGTGCTGGACATGAAAGTGATCGTCGGGCAGGAATACCAGGACAAGGCGACGCCGGTGTTCAGTGACTCGATGGAGTTCGTCGTGTTCCGTCCCTATTGGAACGTGACGCCGGCGATCGCGGCGAAAGAGATCTTCCCGAAGGAAGCAGCGAACCCGGGTTATCTCGCCGCGAACAACATGCAGGTATACAACGACCACGGCCGCCAAGCGGTGCGCCAGCTGCCGGGGCCCAAGAATTCGCTGGGGCTCGTGAAGTTCATGTTCCCGAACGATTTCAACATTTACTTGCACGACACGCCGAACGACGAGTTGTTCAAGAAGGACATACGCGCGTTCAGTCACGGGTGCATCCGTCTCGAGAAGCCCGCCGAGCTCGCGCAGTGGGCCCTCGGCTGGCCGGCGGACCGCGTCCAACAGGCGATGGAGAGCGGCGGCAACAACAAGCAGGTCAATCTGCCGCGCAAGATTCCCGTTTATATCGTCTACTTCACGGCGTTCGTCCAGAACGGACAACTCGTGTTCGGAAACGACCTGTATGAGCGCGATAACACGCTGGTGAGCGCGCTGGCGAAAGTGACGGCCCCGAACGACACCGTGCGGCAGGCGCAGGAGGCGTTGCGCGCGCTGGCGAAGGGCTAGACGCTTGAGGTGAGAGCCGCCTAGCTGATAGCTTCGGCTCTCTCCTCCCTTCGGGTTTCTACATGCTCAGGCGCACCGCGACGCTGGCCTTCACTCTCCTCTCGATCGCGGCGGCTGCGCAGGGACAGCGGGCGTTTCGGGTCGACGAAACGACGATCGCCGACGTCCACGCCGCGATGCGCGCGGGATCGTTGACCTGTCGGGCGCTCGTCGAAGCCTATCTGCGACGGATCGACGCCTACGACAAACAGGGACCCGCGGTAAACGCGATCACCGTGCTCAACACCGACGCATTGACCATCGCGGATTCACTCGATCGTCGGTTTCGCGAGACGCGGCAGCTCACGGGACCGTTGCACTGCGTCCCGATGATCGTGAAAGACAACTTTCAAACCATAGGGCTGCAGACGGCCGCGGGAAATCTGGCGCTCAAGGGTTACCAGCCGTCGGCCGACGCATTTCAGGTGAAGCGCATCAAGGCCGCGGGCGCGATCGTGCTCGCGAAGTCGAACATGGCGGAGTTCGCGTTCAGCCCGTACGAGACGGTGAGCTCGGTTCTCCCCGGCTACACCAAGAATCCGTTTGCGCTCGACAGGGTAACGGCCGGGTCGTCCGGAGGAACTGCAGCTGCCGTCTCTGGAAACTTCGGCGAGGTCGGCCTGGGAACGGACACAGGCAACTCGATCCGCGGCCCGAGCTCGCACAACGCGCTCGTCGGAATTCGCTCGACGATGGGTCTGACGAGTCGCGCGGGAATCGCGCCGCTGAGTTTGTTTGCGGACATCGCGGGGCCGATGGCGAGGAGCGTCGCCGACGCAGTGGCGGTATTCCAAGTTGTGGCCGGCTACGACCCGGATGATCCAGCGACCGCAGCGGTGAAGGACAAGCCGCTTCCCGACTACTCAGTGTCGCTCGTGCGCGACGGTTTGAAGGGTGCGCGCATCGGCGTGCTTCGTCAGGCGTTCGAGGGACCGACGGTAGATCCGGAAGTTCGCGCGGTATTCGCGCGCGCGATCGAGGATCTTCGGCGCGCTGGTGCAACCGTGCTCGACACGGTGATGATCGTCGAGATGGATTCGGTGACGCGATCGAATCGCGGCGGATGCAACCCGTTCAAGTACGAGTTCAACGCGTGGCTCGCGCAGCAGGGCGACCGTGTTCCGGTGAAGACGCTCGACGAGATCGTTCGTTCGCGGCGATACCACCCCGCGATCCAGGCTCGGCTCGAGGCTGGGAACAACGTGCAACTCCCGCCTGACTCCGTGCCGGGATGTCAGGGTCGGCAGCGTGTGCGAGAGGGACTTCGGGATGCGGTGACGCGCACGATGGACCGACTTCAGCTCGATGCGCTCGTCTATCCGACGTGGAGCAACCCACCACGGCTCATCGGTGACCTCAACACGCCGGCCGGCGACAACAGCCAGGTTTTCTCGCCGACGACCGGCATGCCGGCAATGACGGTTCCGATGGGCTACACGCGAGGCAACGCGTTGCCGGCGGGAATGACCTTCTTCGGTCGCGCGTTTGACGAGTCGCGCCTGATCAAGCTCGCGTACGGGTACGAGCAGGCGACGAAGTGGCGCCGCGAGCCTCCGACGGTTCCTCCGCTGAAGTAGGAGGGGGGTCACGGCCCGTGCGCAACGGAGCAAGGAGATACTCGGATCCATCTTCTCACGTCTCCCAGCTGGCGGCTGACATCTCGATGCTGGACTCGCTGTCAGCGTCGAGATATCAGATTGACTGCGAAAGGCTGTGGCGCCCAAGCTGACATCTCAGGGCTCATCGTGAGTCCAGCATCGAGATGTGAGGTTCGAGTTTGCGAGGCGTGAGAGGATGGCGCGTTTCGCGCACGGGGCATCGCGGCGCTGGGGGTAAAAAACAGTACGGGAGGCGGTGTCGTCACGCCCCCCGTACAGCTCTCTCCCCCACTTGACGAGCCGCGCCCCACCTTCAGCCGCTGAGCGGCCCTCCCTTTCGCGGTCCCGCCGCAGTTGTCTAGAGCACTGTTCGTGCCACCGCCGGAGTGCGGGTCGTTGGTTCACGCCTCAGGCCGGCTCGCGCCGGCCGCTGCGTAATTCAATGATGCACGCGGAACGCTGGCGCCCGGTTTCGCGTACATGTGACTTGTGACACAACGCGTACTCCCAACGTCTCCCTCCATCCGACCGCGGCCGATATCTAGTGTTGCATAAGATGATACGTCGAGCCTTGCTCCTCGCTGCGCTTCCACTGGCGACGCGTGCCGTCGCTCAAGTGGTGCAGGCCACGCCGGTCGCGTACGATCCGCCCGCGGTCCCGCGAGAGTTTCGCGCCGCTTGGGTAACGCCGATGTGGGACCGGGGGTTCAAGGATTGGCCGTCGTCGCCCGGCCTCTCGCCGGATTCACAGCGTGCCGAGCTGCGCGCGCTGCTCGACCATGCCGCGTCGATCGGGTTGAACGCGGTGATTCTGCACGTTCGTCTCGCGGGCGACGCGCTGTATCCGACGAACTACGCTCCGTGGTCAGCCTATTTGTCCGGGACATCCGGCGGACCACCGGTACCGACCTACGATCCACTCGCGTTTGCCGTGAGCGAAGCACACGCGCGCGGGCTGCAGCTTCATGCGTGGTTCAATCCCTTCCGGGCGATGTTGCCAATCTTTGCCGGCAAGGCGGCACCGACGCACGTGACGCGCGCGCACCCCGATTGGATCGTGAAGTACGGCTCCCAGACGTGGATCGATCCCGGCAATCCGGCTGCGCGGAAGTACGTCCTCGAGACGATCCTCGACGTGGTCAAGCGGTACGACGTCGATGGCGTACACCTGGACGACTACTTCTATCCGTATCGCGAGACGCGCACCACCGTGCGTCGCGTCAAGAAGAAGAAAGTGCGCGTCGTACGCGAGATCGCCTTTGCCGACACAAAGAGCTGGCAGCGATACGGAGCGGCGAAAGGGTGGACGAACCGCGACAGTTGGCGCCGCGCCAACATCGACGACTTCATCCGGTCGGTCTATCAGGGTGTGAAGGCGACGAAGCCCACCGTGCTCGTGGGCATCAGTCCGTTCGGGATTTGGCGATCGGGGACGCCCGCCGGTGTCACGGGCCTCGATGCGTTCAGCGAGATCTACGCTGACGCGCGGCGTTGGCTCACCGAAGGATGGGTGGATTACCTCGCGCCGCAGTTGTATTGGGAGGTGAGCGGCGCTCAAGATCGATTCCGCGCGCTGGATGCCTGGTGGCGCACGCAGAATCCGCTGGGCCGGTACATCTGGCCGGGGCTGTACACGTCGCACGTGTACGGCGGATCCGATCCTTGGCCGGCGGCGGAGATCGAGACACAAATCGCGACGATTCGCGACTCGCGCACCGGTTCGAACGATTTGCCGGGGCACATCCACTTCCGTCTCGCCGCCCTCTTCGCCGACCGGGATCGCATCGCTGGCCAGATCGCGTCGGAGTACGGGCAACGGGCGCTGGTACCGGCGTTCCCGTGGCTTGGCGCCGCGCCGCCGGGATCGCCGCTGCTCGCCACAGTTTCCACTGACGGACCCGCGTCGTTCACCATCGCCGCGGGCGACACGACCTCCGTTCGCTGGTGGCTCATTCAAGCGAGGGGCAAGACCGGCGAGTGGACAACGATTCTTCGTCCCTCGTCGCTCGGCCAACTCTCGACTGAATCCCTTGGCGCCGCCGACCCCGACGAAGTCGCTGTGAGCGCCGTGGGTCCGACCGGCCTGGCGAGCGCGCCATCGGTCCTGATGCTCGGCGGATCGGGTCGGTAGCGTCCGAACAATCGGAATCGCGACGACGCCAGCATCTGCGCTTTTGGAGAGTTGGTACGGTTGGATACGGGACAACTAGGATTGAACGGGAAGACCTACAGGGCCAGCCTTGGCGCGAGAGATCGCGACCAACAATTCAAAAAACAACTTCCGGTTTGTTGTCCTGTTCTGTTCCGAGGTTGTCCGTATCTGATGGTTCAAATCGTCCTCGGTCTGCGGATGGTCCGTGGACCGCGACCACGCCGGCATCTGGGACCGTCGAGGGTTGGTACACCTAGATACGGACAAAAACAGGAGTGGGACGGACCATCTACAGGATTTCGCACGTACGGTCCGTCCCCGAATTCCTGTTGGTTGTCCGTTCGGTTTCCGAGTTTTCCCGTATCTAATTGTTCAAACGCTCCACGGTCTGGGGATGCCCCGTGGTCGCGATCCGCAAGAGCTGGGTCGACGCGCTCGCTGCGCTCGTTCGGGACGACTACCATTCGAGCCATGCGCACACTCAAAACGCTCGGAGTTAGCCTCGTCATCCTGCCGTCCGCGCTGCTCTCGCAGAACCGGACGCGCGCAGCCGACGTCTCCGTCCCCGATAGCGCGCGGCCGGCCGCGAGGGATTTGCGCGGGCTGCGGTGGAGACTGGTCGGGCCGTTCCGTGGTGGGCGCGCCGTCGCGGTAACAGGCGATCCGACCAAGCGAAATGTGTTCTACTTCGGCGCCGTCGACGGCGGCGTGTGGAAGACGACGAACGGCGGCACGAGTTGGCGAAACATCACCGACGGTGTCTCGAGGATCGCATCGGTCGGCGCCATTACTGTCGCGCCATCGGACCCGAACGTCATCTACGTCGGGAGCGGTGAGGCCGATCTTCGCGAGGACTGGACGTACGGGGACGGCATGTACCGCTCCACCGACGCCGGCGAAACATGGTCAGCCCTGGGTCTCACGGATGCGCGCCACATCGCGCGCATCGTCGTCGATCCGCGCAATCCCGACCGCGTGTTCGTCGCGGCGCTGGGGCATGCAAGCGGGAAAAACGCGATGCGCGGCGTCTATCGATCGAGCGACGGCGGCAAGAGCTGGCAACGGGTGCTGTACAGCGACGATTCCACCGGCGCGATCGACATCGCGATGGACCCGGGCAACTCGCGCATCGCGTACGCGGCGCTGTGGCACATGCAGCGCACGCCGTGGGGATTCACCGCCGGGAACGGCAGCCTGTGGAAGACGACGGACGGCGGCGATACTTGGCGCGATATCTCACGCAACGCAGGCATCCCGAAGAACCCGCTCGGACGCATCGGTATCACGGTGTCGCCGGCCAACCCGCAGCGGGTGTACGCGACGATCGAATGTCCGCCGGAAGATTCGACCGGTGGAATCTTCCGCTCCGACGACGGCGGCGCGACGTGGCAGCGCACGAGCGGCGACCAGCGCTGGATGGTGCGTCCGTGGTACTACAGTGTCGTCACCGCGGATCCGTCGGACACGAACACCGTGTTCCTGATGAATCTTTCGACGTGGAAGTCGACGGATGGCGGACGCACATTCTCGCGCATCCGTCTGCCGCACGGCGACACCCACGCGCTGTGGATCGATCCAGCCGACTCGCGCCGTATGATCAGCGGCAACGACGGTGGCGCGACGATCAGCTTCGACGGCGGCGGCACGTGGTCCTCGATCATGAATCAGCCGACGGCGCAGTTCTATCACGTGACCACCGACGACCAGTGGCCGTACCGCATCTATGGCGCGCAGCAGGACAACACCACCGTCTCCATCGTGAGCCGGTCCGACGACGGCGTGATCACGCCTTCCGATTGGAATTCGGTCGGCGGCGGTGAGTCGGGGTACATCGCGCCCAAACCGGGCGATCCGAACATCGTGATTGCCGGCACGTACACCGGAACGCTCACGCGCTACGACGTGCGAACGAAGCAGACGAAAGACATTTCGGTCTGGCTCAACAACTACGACGGCTGGGCGTCGCGCGACGTGCCGAATCGGTTCCAGTGGACGTTCCCCATTCTCTATTCGAAGCACGATCCGCGCGTCCTGTACGTCGCGGCGAATCGGATCTTCCGCTCGACGAACGACGGCGACAGCTGGGAGCCGATCAGCCCGGACCTCACGCTCCACGATCCGAAGACGCTCGTCGCCGCCGGCGGGCCGATCACGTACGACATGACCGGCACCGAGTGGTACGCCACGGTGTTTGCGCTCGCCGAGTCGCCGCTGAATGCCGACGTGCTGTGGGCGGGCTCGGACGATGGTCTGATCCACATCACGCGTGACCGCGGCAAGACGTGGACGAACGTCACGCCACCGACGCTGGCCAAGTTCACGCGCGTCTCGATCATCGAGGCGTCCCACTTCGATCCAGCGACCGCCTATGTGGCGGCAAATAGGTATCAGCTCGACGACTTCAAGCCGTATCTGCTCAAGACCACCGATTTCGGGAAGACCTGGACGACGATCACGAGGGGAATTCCCGACGGCGCGTATACGCGAGCCATTCGCGAGGACCCGGTGCGGCGCGGGCTGCTGTTCGCCGGCACCGAGACGGGCATCTACTACTCGACGAACGACGGCGCGCTGTGGGAGCCGCTGCAGCTCAATCTGCCGCGCGCGTCGGTGCGCGACATCAACATCCACGGCAGTGATCTCATCGCCGCGACACACGGACGCGCGATGTGGGTCCTCGACGACATCAGCCCATTGCGCGCGCTGACGCCGGAGATCCGCGCGACGGCGACACACCTTTTCGCGCCGGACACCGCGATCCGATTCGCCGGAGGGCACGCGCTCACGAACAGCGCGGGCGAGAACCCGCCGGCCGGCGTCATCGTCGATTACTGGCTCAAAGCGGCGCTCGACCCGAAGGACAGCGTGCGACTCGAGTTCGTGGACGTGAACGGCAAAGTGATTCGCCACTTCTCGAGTGCGGCCGCCGCCGACTCGGTGACGTCCGCGGCGTTCGCCCGCATGGCGGCCGACTCGACCCGCGGCCAGGGCCGTGTCCCCGGCAAGCAGCCGAGCGACACGATGTCGAGCAAACCGCGCGGCACGCGCGAGCTGCAAGACGACACGCTCGCGTTCGTGCCGAGCGATTCGATCGTCACCGCGCGCTTTGGCCTGAATCGGTTCGTCTGGGACCTGCGGTATCCGGACACGCGCGAAGCGAAGGACGTCGTCAACGACGAGGGGTCGACCAAGGGACCATTCGTCGCGCCGGGACGATACACGATTCGATTGATCGCCAAAGGGCAGACGTACACGCAGCCATTCGTCGTGCGGGGCGATCCGCGGCTGTCGACGACGCAAGCAGACTACGACGCGCAGCTCAAGCTCGCGCTCGACGTACAGACGAAGACGAACGAGTTGTCCGATGCGGTGACGAAAATTCTCGGCATCGAGCACGCTCTCGACGAGCGCACCGCGGCGGCCAAGGGTCAGTCATATGCGAAACGGATCACCGACGCGGCGAAACCGCTGCGCGACAAGCTCGAGGCGGTGCGCGATTCGCTCGTCGAGATACACTCGCACGCCGACCAGATCACGCTCCACTATCCGGTTCGGTACTACAACATGTTGCTGTCCCTCGCCGGCATGGTGCAGAGCGCCGACGCGGCGCCGACGCAGCAAGAGGGCGGGATCTACCGCGAGATCGCGCCGAAGGTCGACGCGCAGATCGCGATACTCCGGGCGATCGAGTCGAGCGACCTCGCCGCGTTCAATGCGTTGATGCGCGAGCTCAATGTTCCGGCGATCCTCGTGAGCGCACCACCGATCGTGCCCTGACATCGAGCACGAACATGCGCGCCGTCGTCATCGCTCGTCCCGGAGGACCGGAGGTGTTGGAGGTACAGGAACGTCCGACGCCGATGCCGCGCGCCGGTGAGATCCTCGTGCGCGTTCGCGCGACGGCGATCAACCGGGCCGATCTCCTCCAGCGCCAAGGGCTGTATCCGGCGCCGCCCGGCGCGCCGGCGGACATCCCCGGCCTGGAGTACGCGGGCGAAGTTGCGGCGGCCGGCCCGGGGTCGAGCACTCCCCTGTGGAAGGAAGGGGATCGCGTGTTCGGAATCACCGGGGGCGGCGCGTACGCGGAATTCGTGGCAGTGGATAGCGCGACGGCGGCGCGGATTCCGGATCGCTTGGACTGGAAGGAAGCCGCCGCGGCACCGGAAGCATTCATCACCGCGCACGATGCGCTCGTCGTGCAGGCGCGCGTGCAACGCGGCGAATCGGTGCTCATTCACGCGGTGGGCAGCGGCGTCGGCCTGGCGGGTGCGCAAGTCGCAGCCGCGTGGGGCGCGCGGCCGTTCGGCACCGCGCGAACGGCGGAGAAGGTGGAGAAGGCGAAACGATACGGGCTAGCGGACGGGATTGTGATCGAGAACGACGTCGAGGCGTTCGTGCCGGCGTGCGAGCGATGGACGTCGGGGAAGGGAATCGACGTCACGCTCGATCTCGTCGGCGGCGATTACCTTGGCGCGAGTATTCGCGCGTCGGCACCGCGCGGCCGAATCATGCTCATCGGCACCGTCGCCGGTCGTGCGTCGACGATTCCGACCGGTATGGTGCTCGGCAAGCGGCTGACGCTTCGCGGCACCGTCCTTCGATCGCGCTCCATCGAGGAGAAGCGAGCCGTGACCGCCGCGTTCGCGGCGGAGATCGTCCCGCTTCTCGAGTCGGGGGCGCTCACGCCGACAATAGATAGTGTCTTCGATCTCGAGCAGGCGGGCGCCGGGCACGAGCGCGTCGCCGGGAACGCGACGTTCGGCAAGGTCGTGCTGCGGGTGAATTGAGCCGTCGCCCGACTATTTGGTCTTCGCCGAGTCCGGCGGCGACCGATCGCCAAGCAAGCCCTTGCCGAACAATCCCACGATGAAGGGCCGGGCGATGCAGTCGTAGAACCCCTTGGTGCCGCAGATCGGCCCGCCCTGCTTCTCCACGTAGGTCTTCACCTTCGAGGGATAGTTGCGGCAGTTCGGCGTGTTGGTTCCGTGAACGCAGCCGTTATAGCGCAGCAATCCCTTGCTCAGATCTCCCGCGGCGACGCCGCCGGAATCCGACGAGTGCTTGATGTAGGTACTGAGGATATAGATCCCGTATTTCAAGTTCGTGGAATCGGCCGCCAGATCCGCGCCGAATTTCTTGCGCAGCTCCTTGAGCCAGATCTTGGGATAGACCTGCATCAATCCCACGGCGCCGACGTTGGACATCGCGCTGCTGACGAACAACGCGTTCTCGGTCAGCATGACGCCGAAGACAACGGCCGGAGGAATACCGTAGCGATACGATTCGCGAACGGCGTAAAACGAGATCGAGTCGGCTCGTGCCTGATTCATCCGTCCCGTCTTCACCAAGCTGGCGGCGAACGCCTGACGGTCCGTTTCGAACTGCGGCGATTTGACGAGCTGCGCCAGGCGATCGGTGTCGGCGGGCGTTGGGGCGAGAACGGCCTTGGTCGCCGGGACGGTTTCTGTGATCTTCTCGACGACTGTGGGTTGATTGCTGTAGATCGGATGGATGAAGCGGATCGCCACGATGATCGCGGCGAGACACACGAGGATGATGGCGACATCGCGAGTCGCGATGCCGAACAGCGTACGCATCGGGTCGCGACGAACTCGGCGGCCGGGCGTACGCTCACTCCGCCGATCGCCGGAGTTTCGACGGTCGTCGTCCGCGGGCTCGCGCCCCGCCACAATCGACGATTCGCGGTCAGACATCACCGCGGTCTAGTGCAAGAGGGCGGCCTACCGTCGGTCGCCTACGCGCCGCATCCGGTAAACGGTGATTCGCTCGTGACCGCTCACCCCTGTCCGCATCGTCGCCGTCCATTCGTCGGGCGAAACCAGCGACCAGGCAAACGTGTTGTGCGCGTTGACTTGTGGGACGAAGTACGCACTCGCGCTATCGACCTGCGTGGCGCCCCATCGCCCCGGCCCTAACGAATGGTAGACGCGCCCCGCGGCGAGATACACCCGTCCGGTGCCGGCCGACTGCGTGAAGGCGGAGTCGCGATAGTAGGTGACGTCGATCGTCGAATCGCTCGAGATGTGATAGCGCTCGTAGATCGGCTGCTCGCCGGCCGCCGTCCCCACCCAAGTTCCTTCCAGCCAGCGCAGGCGTCCGAAGTCCGAGGTGCTGAACGGAGTCTTCGGCTGGCCGCGCTCCGACACTCGCACTTGAGCGAGCGCAGGTACGCCCGCGAGGAACGACGCCGCAGCGGCGAGCAGCAAATGGCGCGTGAGTATTCTCATGTTTCTTGATACCCCGCCGCCTACTCGTCGCTCCCCATTCGCGCCATGCGGTCACAGCTGTCGGCGCATGAAGCACACACATCCGCGCAATGCACCAGCTGCTCATCGCCGGCGTGCCCTCGACAGGCCTCCTCACAGGCCCGGCAGAGCTCGGCGCACGCACCGCATGTGATGACGTGATACGGCGAGCCGCGCAGCATGAAGTTGGCGCTCGTCTGGCACAGCTCGGCACAATCAAGCAACACGCCGACGAGGTTGACCTCGGTGTAGTCGCCACCGCTCGCGATGCAATGCTGAAGCGTCAACGTGCAGACAGCGTGGCAGTTAAGGCACTCCTCAACGGCCTCCTGCAGATCGTCATGCTCCTGGTCGTGGCTCTCGTCATGCGCGATCTCGGTATCAT
>Ga0068859_100006337_pt1 | contig 12001 bp, 7 predicted proteins | sample KBSSwiS22_FD_66585 | JGI IMG/M metagenome (GOLD analysis project Ga0068859, IMG submission 66585) | Switchgrass rhizosphere microbial communities from Kellogg Biological Station, Michigan, USA - KBS Switchgrass S2-2 | ecosystem: Host-associated > Plants > Roots > Rhizosphere > Soil ... | reverse complement strand
GGTGTCAATGGTTAGCATGGAGGTCTCCAAAACCTTAGGTCCGGGTTCGAGTCCTGGTACCCCTGCCAGATTGACGTTCAGCAAACTTAAGTTTGTTTGAAAGCGACATACTTAAGTTTTGTCGAACATGGAGAAAAGAAGTGGCCCAAGCGGTTGGAGCAATGGAAGAAGGTAAGAAAAAGAAAGAGAGCGTCGGCGAGTTTATCAAGCACACTCGTGCCGAGCTCGATCGCACTACATTTCCGTCATCGGAAGATGTCAAGAACACGACGATCATTGTGGTGATCAGCGTGATCTTCTTTGCGGTCTATCTTTTTCTGGTTGATCAGGCGTGGGTCTATATCTTGGAAGCCCTCACGTGGGTGATAAACAAGATCGCGGGGGTTTAAGGTTTCAGAATGAAGCAGTGGTATTTCATCCACACATATTCGGGGCATGAGAACAAGGTTGTCGAGAGCCTTCATGCGCGGATCCGCGACATGGAGCTCGACGGGCAGATCACCGAGGTTCTCTTGCCGAAAGAAACCGTGGTCGAAATGCGAGGCAACAAGCGGATCGAGTCGTCGCGGATGTTCTATCCGGGCTACGTTTTGGTAGAGATCGAATGCGACGAAAAGGGTAAGATCCCGGACAACGTGTTTCACGCGATCAAGTCGACGCCGAAAGTTACCGGATTTCTGGGCGGCAAACAGCCGACACCGCTGACGCAGGCCGAAGTTGACCAGATCGTTCACAACATCGAGGTCGCGACCGAAAAGCCGAAACCGAAGTTCTCGTACGAGGTCGGCGAAGTTGTTCGAATCAAGTCTGGTCCGTTCGCAAGCTTTACCGGAAAGGTCGAGGAAGTGAACGAGGAAAAGACGACGTTGAAAGTTACTGTGACCATCTTCGGACGTTCGACTCCTGTCGAGCTGAACTTCCTGGATGTTGAGAAGGTCACATTTGCGGAAGAAGAATAAATGAGGACATTTTCGGCAGTTAGCCACAGAGCACACAGCGAGGTTTAATAGCATTCCTCTGTGAACTCGGTGGCGGATTTCCGGGATCGTTAATCGAAAAATGGCTAAGAAGATTGAAGGTTACATCAAGTTACAGATTCCGGCGGGCAAGGCTAATCCGGCTCCGCCGATCGGACCGGCTCTCGGTCAGCACGGCGTAAACATCATGGAGTTCTGCAAGGCGTTCAACGCCAAGACGCAGAACGACGATCCGGATATGAAGATCCCGGTCGTGATCACGGTTTACGCGGACCGCTCGTTTACATTTGAAACGAAGACGCCGCCGGCAGGCGACTTGCTTCGCAAAGCGGCCGGTATCCCGAAGGGCTCGGGCAAGCCGAACAAGGAAAAAGTTGGAACGATCTCACGCGACAAGATCCGGGAGATCGCTGAAAAGAAATTGCAGGACCTCAACACGACGAATATCGAATCCGCGATGCGGACGATCGAGGGAACTGCGAAGTCCATGGGTTTGACAGTAGAAGGCTAAGAAAGAACAGGACGAATGGGACGAATGGGACTTATACGTCCTATGGGTCTCATAAATCCCATAGGTCTCATTAGGGAGAGCGACAAAGTCGCTCGTTAATACCTGGAGGTAAAATGAAAAGAGGAAAGAAGTATCTTGCTGCGCTCGAAAAAGTCGAGTTCGGCAAAAAGCACACGCTCGAAGAAGGCGTTGCTAAATTGAAAGAGATCGCGTTTGCTAAGTTCGATGAGACTGTCGAGCTTACGATGTGGCTCGGCGTCGATCCCCGAAAGGCGGATCAACTCGTTCGCGGTACGATCGTACTTCCGCACGGCCTCGGCGGTGCAGCGAAGAAAGTCGTTGTCATCGCTCAGGGCGATAAGATCAAAGAGGCTGAAGCTGCCGGAGCGGATATCGCGGGCGGCGAAGAGCTCGTTGAAAAGATCAAAGGCGGCTGGCTCGATTTCGATGCTCTGATCGCGACGCCCGACATGATGGGCAAGGTCGGTCAGCTTGGTAAGGTCCTCGGTCCTCGAGGCCTCATGCCCAATCCCAAAACAGGAACGGTGACGATGGACGTCAAGACGGCCATCGAAGAAACGAAAGCCGGTAAGGTTGAATACCGCGTCGACAAGACGGGTGTTATTCACTCGCCGGTCGGAAAAGTGTCTTTCGACGAGGCGAAGCTTCAGGAGAATGCACGCGTCCTGATCAATGCGGTGATGAAGGCGAAGCCGACGACCGCAAAGGGCCGCTATTTGAAGAAGATCAATCTCGCAGCGACGATGAGCCCGGGCGTTCTGCTCGACGAGCTGGCGTACGCGTAAGGAGTGAGGGAAACCACCCCGTCAGCCGAGGCGGCTGACACCCCTCCTTCGTAAGGAGGGGAGCCGGAGGAAGAATGAAGACAAGAGAAACAAAACAGAAAGATCTAAACGCCCTCACCGAGTCGTTGCAGAGTGCCAAGTCCGCGATGGTCGTCAGCTTTACGAAGCTCACCGTCAACAAGGACATTGAGTTTCGCAACAGCCTTCGTGAAGCGGGCGCAAAATATCAGGTCGTGAAGAACACACTGGCCCGGATCGCGACAAAGGATACGCAGTTCGAGCAGGCTAACGAGGCCTTCAAGGGCGTTACGGCGATCGCATGGACCGAGAATGATCCGGTCGTTCTGTCGAAGGCGATCTCGAAGTTCATGAAGGACAACGCCGACATCTACACCTTTAAATCGGGTGTTGTCGACGGACGTCTCGTGGATTTCAAACAGGTGCAGTCGATCGCGAGCCTGCCTTCGAAGGAAGAGCTTATCTCGAAGCTCCTGTATGTTCTGAACGCACAGGCACAGCGTATCGTGACGGTCATTAACGCAGTTCCGCGTGACCTGGCGATCGTGATCAAGCAGATCGGTGAGAAGGCTCCTGCGGGCGAAGCGAAAGCTGAAGCACCAGCAGAGGCTGCCCCGGCAGTCGAAGCAGAGGCACCGGCCGCTGAAGAAGCACCCGCAGTTGAAGCACCGGCGGCGGAAGAAGCACCGGCTGCGGAAGCTGCTCCGGCGGAAGAAGCTGCACCAGCGGTGGAAGCAGAAGCTCCCGCTGCTGAAGAAGCTCCGGCGGCTGAAGGCGAAGAGAAGGCTGAATAGGTTTTTAAGATTTGAAATTTCAGATTTGAAATTTCAAACACAGGATTTTTGAGGATCTCGGATCTGAAATTTCAAATTCGAAATTTCAAATCTGAAACGGATCCTGAGATCTCAAATTTGAAATTGCGGGCGGCAACGCTCGCACGAGCCGTACTCAAGGAAAACGAGCTGGAACGATTGTCAGGTTGTTTCGGCGTCGGACTTGAAGGAATAGGAGATGCACCCGATTCCGAAGGTCCCGTGGGTTCTAGCGGCTGACAACTGAAGATGTTCGTGGTTGGTTGTTGGTAGTTCGTGGCAAATGCGACGAACAACGAACGACGAACAACGAACTAATCACAAACAAAGAACCCGTAGAGGAGATATATAAAATCATGGCGATTACAAAAGACGATGTTGTTGAATATTTGAAGGGAATGACGCTTCTCGAAGCGTCGGAGCTGGTCAAAGAGCTCGAAGAAGTTTTCGGTGTTTCGGCTGCTGCCGCGGCTGCTCCGATGATGATGGCTGCTCCGGGCGGCGATGCTGCTCCGGCTGCTGAAGAGAAGGACACGTTCGACGTTATCCTGACGGCTGCCGGCGGCAACAAGATCGCGGTCATCAAGGTCGTTCGCGAAGTCGTTGCAGGTCTCGGCCTCAAGGAAGCGAAGGATCTGGTCGACGGTGCTCCGAAAGCCCTGAAAGAAGGCGTTTCGAAGGACGAAGCCGAAGAGATCAAGACCAAGCTGACGGAAGCCGGCGCAACGGTCGAAGTCAAATAGTAATTCGGACTGTTCGGGGTTCGGCTGCGACTAAATCGCGGCTGAATCCCGTTTGTGTCCGAGAATATTTGTGAAAAGTGAGGTCTAGCTGTTAGACTATCACCAGCGCTCGATATAGCTCTAATTTAACTGAGTGGCGATTTGCCGTCGTCGACGGATGTGAAGCCTAGATTTTATCGGGGTTTCTTGCGGTTTTGACGCGATCGTTACGATCGCAAAAATGGGAGTCGGTGTCTTTTTGCGGCACTCTCGAAAAATAAAATAAGCAGCGATTTACTGCTGAGAAGCGGTCAGGGCAGACTCTACCCTCGACCGCATTTGCCGTCTTTTCTTGAAAATTTTGCGGGGGGACGTCCGTTAACACGGGAATCCTAGCAACAAACGACGGATAAATCAATAGGTTTTTTCCTTAGGCTTTTATTACTCATATGATCAACAATCCGCTTCAAAATAATTCACATGGCCTGGGACGCCGGACGAGTCAGTCGCCGGAGCGAATAGATTTCTCGAAGATCTACACCAGTGCGCAGATCCCGAATTTGATCGAGGTTCAGCGCGAATCGTACAACCGATTTCTGCAGATGGATCTCATCCCGGAAGAGCGGGACACCATCGGTCTGCAGTCCGTATTTGGTTCGATCTTCCCGGTATCGGATTTTCGCGAGACGGCGACGCTCGAGTACGTCGAGTACCAGATCGGAAACTGGCAGTGTAAGTGCGGAAACCTGGAAGGCCTCGAGCATCTGCGTGCGAACTGTAAGAATTGCGGTTCGAAGATCAAAGTCGATCCCTTCAATCCGGCTGAAGTTCTTTGTAACCACTGCGGAACTTTCAATGCCGTCCGACCGAAGCTTTGCCCGAACTGCGGTGAGCCCGTCGGACTGAAGCACAAGCACGACCAGCAGGAATGTCAGGAACGTGGAATGTCGTACAGCGTTCCGCTGAAGGTGAAGATCAGGCTCACGGTCTTCGACAAGGATGCTGAGACCGGCACATCGACGATCCGCGATATCAAAGAAGAAGACGTTTTCTTCGGCGAGATCCCGCTGATGACCGACAACGGTACGTTCATCATTAACGGTACCGAGCGTGTCATCGTCTCGCAGCTTCATCGAAGTCCGGGTGTGTTCTTTAAGGGCGACCGCGACGAATATCTCGCGAAGATCATTCCGTACCGAGGTTCGTGGGTCGAGTTCGAATACGACCAAAAAGGAATTCTGCACGCGAGACTTGGTAAGCGAAAGATTCTCGCGACGATCTTCCTCCGTGCACTTGGCATGTGGCTGAATCCGCAGATCGACATGAAGACGGTCTCGGACAGCATCCTCGAAGAGGTCGTAAAGAATGCAGAGTACTCGAATGCCGACATTCTGAAGCTCTTCTACACGATCGATCAAACCATCGTTTCGAAGGGCAAGCTCTTCATGCAGGTCAAGCCGGAAGGTGCGACCCACCTCGTCGGAATGCGTGCGGAAGAGGACATCAAGGACAAGAAAGAAGAGATCACCAAGACCGGCAAGAAGGTCACGAAGGCCGCGATCGCGGAGCTTCGTCGGCTGAAGAAAGACAAGGTCGAAGTTTCGGTGAACGATTTCGAAGGAGCGTTTGCCGTTGACGACATCGTCAACACCGAGACCGGCGAGGTCATCGTCGAATCGAACACCGAGCTGACGTCCGCGAAGCTCCAGCAGATCATCGAGGAAGGCATCGAAGGCTTTGCGGTCTTCTTCCCGAAAGGCGATGAGATCGGCGAAGTGATCGCGCAGACCTTGAAAAAGGACGCGATCCTGAAGCCCGTCGACGCACTGCTCGAGATCTATCGCAAGATGCGTCCCGGCGATCCGCCAACGGTCCCGACTGCGTACCATCTTCTCGAAGGAATGTTCTTCGATGCCCGACGTTTCGATCTTTCACGCGTGGGCCGTCTGAAGTTCAACATCAAGATGGGACGTCCGGAGCGCGATCGCATTAACGATCCGCTTCTTGCGGCGAGCGATTTCGTTGAAGTCGTGAACTACCTTCTTCGCATGAAGAAGAACAGCGAGCATTACATTCAGGACGACATCGATCATCTCGGCAATCGCCGCGTTCGTGCCGTCGGTGAGCTGCTCGAAAATCAGTTCCGCATCGGCCTCGAGCGCATGGAACGTGCGATCAAGGAAAAGATGTCGATCCAGCAGGACATGTTCACGACGATGCCGCGTGATCTTGTGAACGCCAAGCCTGTGACGGCCGCGGTTCGCGAGTTCTTCGGTTCATCGCAACTGTCGCAGTTCATGGATCAGACGAATCCGCTGTCCGAGATCACGCACAAACGCCGACTGTCGGCGCTTGGACCTGGTGGTCTTTCGCGTGAACGCGCGGGATTCGAAGTCCGAGACGTGCATCCGACTCACTACGGCCGTATCTGTCCGATCGAGACGCCTGAAGGTCCGAACATCGGTCTGATCTCGTCGCTGTCGTGCTTCGCTCGCATCAACGAATTCGGATTCATCGAATCGCCGTATCGAAGAGTGGAAGACGGACGCGTTATCGAGTACGTCAAGATCCACAACGGCGGCGCGACGAAGTTCAAACCGAGGGAGCACGTCCCGCAAGAGGAAGTCGAGAAGGCGAATAAGAAAGTGCAGAAGGATGGCGGCAAGGAGGCTGAATTCGAGCCGTATCCGTTCTACTTGACCGCTTGGGAAGAAGACAAATGGATCATCGGACAGGCGAACATCGAGCTCGACTCGAAGGGGTTCCTGGTCAACGATCGAAATGCCGCACGACAGAAAGGTGAGTTCATTACCGCTGACCGGACTGACATCCAGTACATGGACGTCTCACCGAAGCAGCTCGTTTCGGTCGCCGCATCGCTGATCCCGTTCCTCGAGAACGACGACGCTAACCGAGCTCTCATGGGTTCGAACATGCAACGTCAGTCAGTGCCGCTTCTGCGTGCCGAGTCACCGTATGTCGGGACCGGTATGGAGAAGATCGCGGCCCGCGACTCGGGTGCGGTCGTCATCGCAAAACGTAACGGCGTCGTCGATTACGTCGACTCCGAACGCATCATCGTCAAGGCCGACCATCGTGTCGACGGTACGATCTCGCGTGAGGTGACGGCGGACATTTACTCGCTGGTGAAGTTCAAGCGTTCGAACCAGAACACGTGTATCAACCAGCGACCGATCGTCGCGGTTGGCGAGCGTGTGAAGAAGGGCCAGGTCATCGCAGACGGTCCGTGTACGGATCGCGGCGAGCTCGCACTCGGCCGTAACGTGCTCGTGTCGTTCATGCCATGGCGTGGATATAACTTCGAGGATGCGATCCTCGTCTCCGAGCGTCTCGTGAAGGATGACTACTACACGTCGATCCACATCGAGGAGCTCGAGATCGAAGCTCGCGATACGAAACTCGGACCTGAAGAGATCACGCGTGATATCCCGAACATCGGCGAGAACATGCTTCGCGATCTCGACGAATCCGGAATCATCCGCATCGGTGCTCAGGTCAAACCTGGCTCGATCCTCGTCGGAAAAGTTACGCCGAAGGGCGAAACGCAATTGACCGCGGAAGAGAAACTTCTCCGTGCGATCTTCGGTGAAAAGGCTGGCGACGTTAAAGACGCTTCGCTGACTTGCCCTCCGGGAATCGATGGAACAGTGGTCGACGTTCAGGTCTTCACCCGCAAGGGTCAGGACAAGGATGAGCGAAGTCTCGACATCGAGGGAATGGAAGAAGAAGATCTTCGCCGCGACCTCGAGGACGAAATTCGTATCCTTCAGGAACAGCGTGACGAACGCATCTACGAGCTTTTCGAACGTCGCAAGCTGACGGAGGATCTCAAAGAAGGCCGTGAGGTCATCATCAAGAAGGGAACGACGCTATCGCGCGAGATGCTGAAAGAAATCGACCCGAAACTTCTTCGAAAGATCGAAGTCTCGGCCGGTTCGATCGACGTCTCGGCAGAGGTCAAGGAATACGAACAGCGAACCGATCGTCAGATCAACATCCTCTCGGATATCTATGACGAGAAGATCACCAAGCTGAAGCAGGGTGACGAACTGCCTCCGGGCGTGATCAAGATGGTCAAGGTTTTCGTCGCCATGAAACGAAAACTGAGCGTCGGCGACAAGATGGCCGGACGTCACGGTAACAAGGGTGTTATCGCACGCATCCTGCCGGAAGAGGATATGCCGTACTTGCCGGATGGAACGCCGGTCGAGATCGTGCTCAATCCGCTCGGCGTGCCGTCGCGTATGAACGTTGGTCAGATCCTCGAGACACATCTCGGATGGGCTGCTCGAGTTCTCGGATATCACTTCGCAACGCCGGTCTTCGATGGTGCGAGTGAAAAAGAGATCAAGGAATACATCGGCGAAGCGAACGCCAAATACGACGAGCTGAATCTTCCGCCGTCAGTCGGTCCTTCGGGTAAGACTCGTCTCTACGACGGTCTCACCGGCGAACAGTTCGAGCAGAAAGTAACCGTCGGTTACATCTATATGCTCAAGCTCTCGCACTTGGTTGACGACAAGATCCACGCTCGCTCGATCGGACCGTACTCGCTCATCACGCAGCAGCCGCTGGGTGGTAAGGCGCAGTTCGGTGGACAGCGATTCGGAGAAATGGAGGTGTGGGCACTCGAAGCTTACGGTGCGGCACACATCCTTCAGGAATTGCTCACGTGTAAGTCCGATGACGTGGCTGGCCGTTCGAAGATCTACGAGACGATCGTCAAAGGCGTTTCGAATTTCGAGCCGGGCATCCCCGAGTCGTTCAACGTTCTCGTTCGCGAGTTGCAGTCACTCTGCCTCGACGTCGAACTCATCCAGGAAGATGAGATCGATCCCGAAGAAGTGGCAGCCGGCGTTGATTCGGTCGTAGGCGTAGATTAATTAGTTTCTGGTTCCGAGTTTCTGGTTTCTAGTGACTCGGAACCTTAACAAGAAACTAGAAACCAGGAACTAGAAACTGGAGAAAAAATGTTTCGATTTAACAACGACAACAAAACACAACTGACCACGAATTACGAAGCTATCCGCATCAGCCTCGCATCGCCCGATAAGATTCGTTCGTGGTCGCACGGCGAGGTGACGAAGCCGGAGACGATCAACTACCGCACCTTCAAGCCGGAGCGTGACGGTCTGTTCTGTGCACGCATCTTCGGACCGGTCTCCGACTGGGAATGCCTGTGCGGAAAATATAAGCGGATGAAACACCGCGGTGTCATCTGCGACAAATGCGGTGTCGAGGTTACGCAGAGTAAGGTCCGCCGTGAGCGGCTCGGTCACATCGAGCTCGCGTCGCCGTGTTCACACGTCTGGTTCTTTAAGGGCCTGCCGTCGCGTATCGGCCACTTGCTCGACATCACGCTTCGCGATCTGGAAAAGATCCTCTACTTCGAAACGTACATCGTTATCGACGAAGGCGACGTTCCGGATCTGAAGCCGAAAGAATTGCTGACCGACGATCGATATCGCGAACTCATGCGCGATTATCCGAATCAGTTCGTCGCGAAGATGGGTGCTGAAGCGATCAAGGAACTGTTGATGAAGATCGACGTTCCCGAGCTCGTCGAAGAACTCCGAGCGAAGATGAAGGACGAAACTTCGCAGCAGAAGAAATTGAAGTATTCGAAGCGGCTGAAAGTTTCGAACTCGTTCTCGCGTTCGGGCAACAATCCGGAATGGATGATCCTGGATGTGATCCCGGTCATTCCGCCCGAGCTTCGTCCGTTGGTGCCGCTCGATGGCGGCCGATTCGCGACATCGGATCTCAACGATCTGTATCGCCGCGTGATCAACCGCAACAATCGTTTGAAGAAGCTCATCGAGCTTCGCGCTCCGGAAGTTATCGTTCGCAACGAAAAGCGCATGCTGCAGGAAGCAGTCGATGCTCTCTTCGATAATGGACGTCGAGGCCGCGTGCTTCGCGGTGCGAACAATCGCCCGCTGAAATCTTTGAGTGGAACGCTCAAGGGTAAGCAGGGACGTTTCCGTCAGAACCTTCTCGGAAAACGTGTCGACTACTCGGGTCGCTCGGTGATCGTCGTTGGTCCGGAGCTCAAGCTTCACCAGTGCGGTCTGCCAAAGAAGATGGCGCTCGAACTGTTCAAGCCGTTCATCTACAACAAGCTTGAAAAGGACGCACACGCTGCGACGATCAAGCAAGCTCGTGAAATGGTCGAACGGCAGGAGCCCATCGTTTGGGACATTCTTGAAGAAGTTATTCGCGAGCATCCGGTTCTTCTGAACCGTGCTCCGACTCTCCACCGTCTCGGCATCCAGGCTTTCGAGCCCGTGCTTGTCGAAGGTAAGGCGATCAAGATCCACCCGCTCGTTTGTACGGCATTCAACGCCGACTTCGACGGCGACCAGATGGCAGTTCATATTCCGCTTTCGGCCGAAGCACAGATCGAAGCAAGCGTCTTGATGCTCGCGTCGAACAACTTGCTCTCGCCGGCGAGCGGTCAGCCGATCACGGTTCCTTCGCAGGATATCGTTCTCGGATGCTACTACCTGACACTCGGTCGCGATGAGATGAAGGGTGCGAATAAAGTCTTTGGCTCGATCGACGACGTACTGCTCGCACTCGATGCGGGGGTTATCGAAACTCAGAGTAAGATCCGTCTGCGATGGCGCGGCGATCTGCTCGACCTTTCGATGGAGCATCACAACCAGGACGTCATGCGTGCGACGGTTCGCGAAAATGTCGATCGTGTGATCGACACTACTGCGGGTCGCGTGATTCTTAACGAACGCCTGACACGGGACGGTCTGCCGTTCGTCAATGGAACGCTCAAGAAGAAAGGACTGCAGTCGCTGGTCAGCTATTCGCATTTGCGACTCGGTCACGAAGCGACCGTTCTTTTGCTCGACGATCTGAAGACGATGGGCTTCTTGTACGCGACGAAATCGGGCATGTCGATCGGTATCGATGACATGGTCACGCCGACGAGCAAGAAGGGCATCATCGAAGATGCTCGTAAGGAAGTCGACAAACTTCAGAAGCAGTACGAAGACGCAACCATGACGAACATGGAACGCGAGAACAAGGTGACGGCCATCTGGTCGGAAGTTACCGATCGCGTTGCGAAGGAAATGTTCAAGGCGATGCACACTCGCGAAGCCGAACGAAAAGAGCTCAACCCGATCCTCGTGATGGCCGACTCAGGCGCTCGTGGTTCGGATGCTCAGATCCGTCAGCTCGCCGGTATGCGCGGACTGATGGCGAAACCGTCGGGTGAGATCATCGAGACGCCGATCGTCGCGAACTTCCGTGAAGGCTTGAACGTGCTGCAGTACTTCATCTCGACGCACGGTGCTCGTAAGGGTCTCGCCGATACGGCGCTCAAGACGGCCGACTCGGGTTACTTGACGCGTCGTCTCGTCGACGTCGCACAGGATGTGATCGTTTCTGAAAATGATTGCGGAACTCTCCGCGGTGTGTGGGCCGAAGCGATCATCCGAAACGGTGAAGAAGTCGAAAGCCTTCGTGATCGTATCGTCGGATGTACATCGCTTGATGACATCATCGATCCTGTCGAAGGTACGACGGTCGTCACCGCGAACACAGAGATCAACGAAGATCTCGCAGCTCAGGTCCAGCTTTCAGGATTGCAAAAGGTCCGGCTTCGTTCGGCACTGACATGCGAAAGCCGTCGCGGCATCTGCGTAAAATGCTACGGCCGAAATCTCGCGACCGGTAATACGGTCGAGATCGGTGAAGCTGTCGGTGTTATCGCCGCTCAGTCGATCGGTGAACCCGGAACGCAGCTTACCATGCGTACGTTCCACGTCGGTGGTACGGCTCGTCTCGAACAGGAGACGAAGCACATGGCTGCGATGGACGGAACGGTGAAGTATCTCGATGATCTCAAGGTCATCAAGAACCGCAACAAGGAGTTGATCTCGTTAAAACGTCAGTCGGAGATCGCACTCGAAGACGATCGTGGACGCGAGGTTGCTCGCTACCAGGTCGTGTACGGTGCACAGCTTCACGTCAAAGACGGACAGAAGGTGACGGAAGACGACATTCTTGTGACGTGGGATCCGTTCACGTTCGCGATCCTTACCGAGGTCAAGGGAACCGTTAAGTACCAGGACCTGAAAGAAGGTAAGACGGTCGAAGAGGAGATCGATAAGGT
>Ga0068859_100006336_pt1 | contig 12002 bp, 6 predicted proteins | sample KBSSwiS22_FD_66585 | JGI IMG/M metagenome (GOLD analysis project Ga0068859, IMG submission 66585) | Switchgrass rhizosphere microbial communities from Kellogg Biological Station, Michigan, USA - KBS Switchgrass S2-2 | ecosystem: Host-associated > Plants > Roots > Rhizosphere > Soil ... | reverse complement strand
AAAGCCTCGTTTTCTCGCGTCAGGAAAAGCAATCCGGGTTGACGCAGTTCTTCAGTTGGGTCTCACTAATGCCGACCTTGATTCATCCGGCGAGGGAAGCGGCCAGCAAAGCCGTGGGAATGAAGGCGGGAAAGAAGGAGAAGTCGTACATGTCAGGAAGTGAGCAACGGCCCGGTTCGAGATGGTGTCTCCGCCCGCCGCTCCTCTACTTCCCTCTTCTCGTCCTGGCCGCTTGCAACGCCACGATCTACAAACCCGGCTCCGGCCCGAGCTCGGGAACCGGTGACAGCTCCGGGCAAGGTGGGGCCCCGGATCCGGGACCGGGCGGCGGCGGTCTCGGCACGGGTAGCTCGATGGGCAGTCCGGGCTCGGGCGGCATCACTGGCGGCTCCGGCTCGGGCGCCGTCACCGGCGGCTCCGGCTCGGGCGCCGTCACCGGTGGCTCCGGCTCGGGTGGCATCGTCGGCGGCTCCGGCTCGGGCGGCATGACCATGGGCATGCGGACCACGCCTGGCGATCTGCCGCTGCCGCGCCTCTCGCACGACGAGTACGTCCAGACCATCAAGGATCTGGTGACGCAGGTCATGCCGGCCGCCGAGGCCAGCAAGATCGTCAGCGCCGCGATCCCGCTGACCACGGACCTCTCCCAGGACAGCCTGGTCGGCTCGGCCAGCGAGAAGCACGGCGGGTTCTCGCGGGTCGACCAGTCCGAGCAGCAGCCGTACTCCGACATCCCCATGGCCGTGGCCATGAACCTGGGCGCGGCGTTCACCAGCAGCACGACCCGGATCGCGGCGCTGGTGGGCGACTGTTCCAAGTCGGGCAGCTCGATCAACACGGCGTGCCTGCAGACCTTCGTCAAGAGCTTCGGCGAGATCGCGCTCCGGCATCCGCTGTCGGACGCCGACGTCAAATTCTACGCCGAGACCGCCACGTCGAACCCGGTGTCGACGGCCGACCTCGCCAAGGTGGTGGCGGTCATGCTGGCCTCCCCGCGGTTCCTCTACCGGGTCGAGAGCGGCGATCAGATGGTGGCCACCAACATCTACGCCCTCGACGCGTGGGAGCTGGCCGCCCGTCTCTCCTATCACTTCTGGGGCACCATGCCCGACGCGACCCTGAGGGACGCCGCCCGCAGCGGCAAGCTCCTCACCGCCGACGGCTACGCCAGCGAGGTCAGTCGCCTCATGGCCGACCCTCGCGCCGACACGGTGATCCGCTCCTTCTTCGAGGAGATGTTCTGGCCGCTCCTCGAGCTGCCGCCCCTCGACAGCCGCGTGAACGATCCCGTGTACAAAGCGTTCGCGGGCGCGAATCTGCCGACCACCACCCTGCGCGATCACATGGTCAACGACGTGCTCGACGCCGCGTCGTGGACCGTCGCCAACGGCGGCACCCTCTCCGATCTGCTCACCAACCGCATGTCCTTCGCCAAGGACGCGGACCTCGCGGCGCTGTACGGCGTGGCCGCCTGGAACGGCCAGGGCACGCCGCCCACGCTGCCGGCCTCGCGCGCGGGTCTGCTGACGCGGCCGGCGTTCCTGTCGACGGGCACCATCAACACGCGGCCCATCATGAAGGGCGTCTTCATCCGCACCACCCTGCTGTGCGACAACATCCCGCCCCCGCCGGCGAACGCGGCCAACACCCCGATCGTGCTGACGGGCAACCAGACGACGCGAGAGCTGGTGCAGACCATCACCGAGCAGACCGGCACCGTGTGCCAGAGCTGCCACCAGTCGCTCATCAACCCACTCGGATTCTCGTCGGAGAACTTCGACGGCCTGGGGCGCGAACGGACCCAGCAGACCTTCTACGACGACGCCGGCAAGGTGACGGGCATGAAGGCCGTCGACACCACCACCGTCCCACGAGCGAAGGCCGACGATATGACCATGTCGAAGGGCATGGCCGATCTGACCCAGCTCATCGCGAAGAGCGGCAAGGTCGAGCCGTGCCTGGCAACCCGGCTGTTCCGCTTCGCCTTCCGCCGCGTCGAGACCTCGATCGACGCCGATGCCATCGCGGGCCTGACCCAGCTGGCCCAGAGCGGGAAGCTGGTCGACATGTTCAAGGGCGTCGCGATGCGCCCCGAGTTCAAACAGCGAGTGATCACGCCATGAAGACCAGACCCACCACCCGGCGACAATTTCTCCGCGGCGCCGGCGGATTCACCCTGGCGCTGCCCTTTCTGCCTTCGCTGCTGGACGACAAGACCGCTGAAGCGGCCAGCGCCACCCCCAAGAGACGCTTCGTCCAGTACTGCACGAATCACGGCGGCATCTGGGGCAACTTCATGTACCCCGACGCGGCCACGCTGACCGACTCCATGTCGTACGCGGGGCGGACCATCAAGCGCGGCGCCCTCACCCCGAAGTCGGGTGCGCTCAGCCCCGTGCTGACCGCGGCCGCGGTGACGCCCACCCTCGCCTCGAAGATGAACGTCATCCGGGGCTGCGACGTCCCTTGGTACATCGGCCACCATTCAGGCGGCCATCTGGGAAACTTCGCCTCCAACGACGGCAACGGCAACGAGGGAAAGATCTGGCAGGGATTTCCGACGCCGACCATCGATCAGCTGATGGCGTGGTCATCTCGGTTCTACGACGACCTGTCGACGATCAAGCAGCGCGCGATGGTGATCGAGTCGCGCCCGAGCTTCTCGTTCAACTACTCCAACCCGTCGAACACGGCGGATCCGGGCCCCGTCCAGGCGGTCACCGGCACCTACGACGCGCCGGCCCTCTTCAAGCAGATCTTCGTCACGTCGGGCACCGCCGCCGCCGACCCCAACGCCATGATGGTCCCGGTGGTCGACCGCGTGAACGCCGACTACCTGCGGCTGCGCAACGCGAGCACGCGGCTGTCCAGCAACGATCGGCATCGCCTGGACGATCACATGCAACGCTTGTCCGAGCTGCAGCGCCGGCTCAACGTCAAGACCAGCTGCTCGCCGAGTATTCCCGCGGTCACCACCGACACGAAGAAGCTGATCAACTCGTCGAGCTACGCGGTCGACCCCACCCAGCACGCGAAGCTCTTGCAGGCGTTCAACGACGTGATCGTGGCGGCGTTCCTGTGCGATACGAGCCGGATCGCCGTGGTCCACATCGCCGAGGACTTTTCGAGCTTCGTCGGCGACTGGCACGAGGACGTCGCGCACCAGGCCAACAACCCGGACGGCGCCAAGCACCAGATCCTCATGGCGGCCCACCAGCTGCTGTTCGAGAAGGTGTACATGGATCTCGTCACCAAGCTCGACGTGGACGACGGCACCGGCAAGACGTACCTCGATGGCTCACTGGTCGTGTGGACCCAGGAGTCTGGGGAATACACCCACGCCGGTCAGGGGATGCCGATCGTCACGGCGGGCAGCGCCGCGGGCTTCCTCAAGACGGGAAACTACGTCGACTACCGCAACGTCAGCCCGGACTTCATCTACGAGGCGGGCGAGGCCGGCAACAAGATCAGCATCTACTCGGGCCTTCTGTGGCAGCAGTGGCTCGGCACGGCGCTGCAGGCGATGGGCTTGAAGCCGGCCGACTACGAGAAGAACGGCCTCGGCGGCTACCCGGGTCCGATGAAGTACATCCAGAAGAACAAAGAGAAGCTGTACCCCGACGCAGTCTGGGCCGCGGCCACCGAGGTGCTGCCCTTCCTGAAAGCCTGAGGGCGGGCGCCGCTATTTCTCGATGAGGTAGTAGAGCGTCGTCGGGCGGAGCTGGAGCTCGCCTTTCGGGCCGAGCGGCGTCGGGGCGGCGGCCGGGTAGCCGTTGGGATCGAGGGGGGTCGCCCGCAGGGACGCTGCGTCCGGGCGCGTGAAGGTGACGCGGCCGGCGATCTCGCGAACCACGAGGGGAGGCCCGCCCACGTCGAGGATCTCGCGCGGCCCGGTCCCTGGCGCCGACCAGCCGCTGTTGGCGTCCTCGGTCATGACCTGCACCAGGATCTTCGCCGACGTAGCGATCGGCAGGCCGTCCATCGCCACGACCAGCACGGCCCCGTACAAGTTGCCCGAGTTGATGTGCACGGTGGAGAGCGCCAGCTCGCCCGCTTGCCCGAGCATGCCGGTGGCTCCGGCGGCGGCGGGGGCGTCGACCGTCATCAGGCCTCGGCCCCAGTCCCAGCGCAGCTCGCCGGTCACGCTCCGGACGATCCGGGCCTTGCGATCGACGAAGCCTGACAGATCCTTCGCCGCGGACGAGCCACCCGCCTTGGTCGCGACGTTCACCTCGACTCGGCCCGCCAGGGGAGCCAACGGATCCAGCATCGGACCGGGCAGTCCCTTGAAAGCGTAGAGGCCCGGCAGGTCGGCCTCGACATGGGCCACCACGTCGGCCGTCTTCACCAGCCCGCGCCGGTACAGGAGCGCGGCCGCCGGAAACTGCCCGAGCGTGGCCGGATTGGCGATCGTGAACTTCGCCAGCCGCTGCGCCCAGCCCCCACCGTCCGTGGCGAAGAAGAACAGGCCGTCGGTCCCCTGCAGGGCGGCGTAGGCGGCCGCCAGGAGCGGCATGTCGGTCCGGTAGCGGTTCGGCGACGGCCAGTTGACCTCGCTCAAGGTCGACGGCTTTCCGTTGTAGGCCAGGTCCATGATGGGGAGGTCGAACGAGATCGCGCCCGGCTTGTTGCTCTCGAAGCGCAACGCCAGCGCGTCGTCGTAGCGATCGCCGGCCGTGATCGTGAAGCTCGCCCGCGGCCCCTCGTGGACGGGGTCGAAATACCCGTGGTGATCGATGAAATCGCATCCCGCGTTGGACCACTTGTCGAGCGGCCCCAGCACGCGCGCGTCCGCCGTGATCCAGTTCGAGCCGGTCACGCTCCCCTTCCAGCCGAGCTCCTGTTTCAGGAAGCGGTGGGCCTCGTCGAAGTAGGCGCGCTGCAGCTCGGCCAGGAACTCGACGGTGTCACTCGCCCGGGCGTCGCGGCGGCGCAGCATCTCCCAGGGAAGCAACACCCCGGCGCGTCCGCCCGCCTCGTCGTCACCCTGGACCGCGCCTCCGCCCCAACGCGCGAACGTCCGGGCCAGCGACGGATCGCGACGCGCCCGAAGCCACGCGCCGAACCGCCGCTCCAGGATCTGCATCTGCGGCGCAGGAACGGACTGGTACGGCTTGAAGGTCCAAAAGAAGATGCTGTCCTCGTTGAGGACCTCGATGAACGCGAGGGCCGGATCCTGGCCGAGGGGCACGCCCGTCTCCGGATTTCGTGAGGTGAGGAGGGTCCGCCACCATCCGCGCTGCGCCTCCTGCACGCAGGGGTTGAAGAACGACGCGGCGAAGGGCCGCTGATCGCCCTGGTAACCCTCGAAGCACGCCACCCCACCCGCGCTCACCCACTCCGGGTAATACGACGAGAGCTCGAGATAGATCCCTTCTCGCTTCAGCGCCGCCACCAGCCGGTGAACCCCGGCCAGCTTCGCCGGATCGATCCGACCGAAGTCCTTGTCGCGCCACAGCGGCGTGTGCAGGCGCACCATGTTGACCCCGAACTTCGCCAGCATGCGCGCATAGCGGCCCAGGTCCACCGCGTCGCTGCCCAGAACGTCGCCCGAGACGTTGACCGCCCAGAAGCGCTCGGGCTTTCCGGTCTTCTCGTGCACGAAGGAGTCGCCCTTCGGCTGGATGAAGCCGCCGTCACCGGCCCGCGCCTCGTTGAGCCAGCGCAGATCGAGACGCGCCGCCGCCGAGAACGGATCGCTGTCAGGCTCGAACGCGAACCACCCGGGAGGCACACCGGCGTTGCCGTACTTCTCGCCTGGTTTCAACCGACCGCGCGCCAGGAACGGTCCCGCCGCCAGCACGAAGCAATCGAACGCCACCGTGGCGTTCGGCTCCAGCAGCTCGATCTTCACGCGGTGCTTGCCGGCCCCGAGCTTCACGCCGCCCCCGCTGACCCAGCTGGCGCTCACCCCCTTCGAGATCTCGACCGCGTCCAGGAGGACGGCGTCCGCGCCGACCACGTGCCAGGTCTGGTCGTCGACCCGCCAGCGGAACGGACCGTGCTTCCAGAACTTGCGCGCGTAGAAGCGGTACTCACGCGCCTCGGGGACGGTGACGTCGTACTCGAGGAAGAGGATGCGACCGGGCTCGTACTCGCTGATCCACGCGCCGCCCGACAGCGCCGCCGCGGAATGCGGATCGGGAGGCTCGAACGGATTCCTCGACGAAAAGTTCGTGGCGGCGGGCGCCTCCGCCTCCCACCAGACCCAGTCCTTGCCACCGGAGCCCGGGGTCCCAGGCCGTGCCGCCGCCCCCGGCGACGGCACGCAACCGAGCGCCGCGAGGACGGTCGCGGCCGAGAGCGCGGTGCGCGCCCCTCGATGGCGTCGTCGCTTCAGAGACGACGCGTTCACGGCGGAGGATCGAGGAGACACGGGTGGCATGATGACACACCCTGGCTCCTCCGACCGGGGCGAGACCGCTACTCGGGCGGGCCCGGTGGCGGTAGCATCGACGCACGTGAAAACCGGTGAGGTTTTCGGGCCAGGCGCCGAAAGATAGGAGCACCATGCGCACTTTTGAGGACCGCGGGGATCTGGCTAGGGCTCGCTCGCGACGCGAGAGTCGGCGGGGCGCCGGCGCGCCGGGTGCCGCTCCGCAGGCGTTCCCGTCGCTCGCGCTGCTCGTTTCGGGCGGCCTCCTCACGGTCCTGACGGCGTGCTCGGGCTCCAACGCCATGGGCCCACCGCTCGGTTCGGGCGGCATCGGGTTGGGAGGCGTCGGCGGCGGCGCCTCTGCGACCGCCGGAGCGCCGGGTGCGCCGGGGAGCGGCGGCATGGGCGCGACCGGCTCGGGCGGAGCCTCCACCACCGGCGGGGGCGGAGCCACCGGGCCGGGTGCGGGCGGCGCTGGCGCCATCGGCGGGACCGGCTCGGGCGGCCGGGGAAGCGGGACGGCCGGCACCGGTGTGGGCGGTATCGCCGCAGGCAGCGGCGGACGCGGCCCGGGCGGCAGGTCCGGCGCGGGCTCGGGTGGCGCCGCGGCGGGCGCGGGCGGCTCGATGACCACGGCCGGCTCGGGCGGCGCCGGCGGCGCGACCTCCGAGATCCCGGCCGGATACGTCCCCGCGATCATGGGCGTCGGCTACGGAGGCGTACGGATCGTGTCGCGTGACGGCGGCAAGACATGGGGTGACCGCTCGATCATCCCGGGATCGAAGAACGATGATGAAGGTCTCCTCCGAGCCGTCGCGTACGGCAAAGGTCTATGGATCGCGACCGGGTGGAAGTACCTCACGTCCACCGACGGCATCAACTGGACCGATCACGGCCTCCTCGACGACGGCTCGCTGAAGGGTTGCCGCATCGTCGAGGGCCTGACCTACGCCAACGGAAGCTTCTACGCCGCCTGCGCTTCGGCCCCGAGCGTGGTGTACCGTTCGAGCGACGGCTCGCTGTCGACGTGGACCAAGATCGGGACCATCGGCAACACCGACGGGCACGTCTACCTCACGTACCGCGGCGGCAAGTTCGTCGCCTATGGTGACAACAAGACCACCTACCAATCGACCGACGCCGTCACCTGGACCGTCATGGACGGAATCTCGGAGGGGACGTACTGCCTGGGCTCGTTCATGAACCGCAGCGACTGTCATCAGGCCGCCTGGTTCGAGGAAGGGTTCTGGCTCAACGTGCAGTGGGGGGGGACGATCCTGCGCTCGACCGACGGCAAGAAGTTCGACACCGTCTTCATGGACGAACACGACTACACGGTCTATCAGGGCCGGGTCTTCACCGCCGGATACGTGGCGCCCCACTGACCGTCCGCGGATCGTCGCAGCCGTGGTCGCGGGTCTTGAATGACGAGGTCACCCGTGTATGAACTCGATCATGTCTCGAAAGCGAGTCTTGGTGACCGGCGGCTCAGGCTTCCTCGGGTCTCACCTGTGCGAGCGCCTGCTCGCCGATGGGCACGAGGTCGTTTGCCTCGATAACTTCTTCACCGGCCGGCGCGCCAACGTCGAGCACCTGCTGGACGATCACCGCTTCGAGCTGCTTCGTCACGACATCACCGAGCCGCTGACCCTGGAGGTGGACGAGATCTACCACCTGGCCTGTCCCGCCTCGCCCATTCACTACCAGCGCAACCCCGTGCGCACCATCCGCACGGCGGTCCAGGGGACCCTGAACGCCCTCGACGTGGCGCGGGAAGCGCACGCGCGCATCCTGATCGCGTCGACCTCGGAGTGCTACGGCGATCCGACCGAGCACCCGCAGAAGGAGACCTACTGGGGCAACGTCAACCCGATCGGGCCGCGCGCCTGCTACGACGAGGGCAAGCGATGCGCCGAGTCGCTGGCCGTCTCTTACGCCACCCAGTACGGTGTCGAGGTCCGCATCGCGCGCATCTTCAACACCTACGGGCCGCGCATGCACGAGAACGACGGCCGCGTCGTCTCGAACTTCATCGTGCAGTCGCTGCGCGGCCAGCCCATCACCCTCTTCGGCGAAGGTCGTCAGACGCGGTCGTTCTGCTACGTCTCGGATCTGATCGAAGGCCTCGTGCGCCTGATGGCCAGCGCGCACGGCTCCGATCCGGTCAACCTCGGAAATCCGCGGGAAACGACGGTGGGCGAGCTGGCCCAGCTCATCCGGCAGATGGCGGGCTCGAGCTCGGCCATCGAGAAGGCTCCCCTGCCCAAGGACGATCCCACGCGACGCAACCCCGACATCTCGCGCGCCCGCCAGCTCCTTGGTGGCTGGGAACCGAAGGTCGATCTCGAGGAGGGCGTCGCCGCGACCATCGCCGACTTCCGAATGCGGCTCCGACCGGCCTCGGAGCGAACCGGCATGACCTAACGCGGCTTCGCCGCTGGCGGGGGGCCGCCAGCGCCGAAGGCGCGTTAGCCTATCTCGAGCACGATCTTGCCGAAGGCCTCCCGCGCCTCCAGCGCGCGGTGGGCCGCCTGAACCTCGGCGAGCGGCAGCACGCGATCGACGACGGCCCTCAACTGACCGGCCACCATGCGATCCACCACCTCGAACAGGCACGACTTGGGACCCATGGTCGAGCCCAGGATCGAGAGGTGCCGCCAGAAGACATGCCGCAAGTTCAACGGCGCCTCGTAGCCGTCGGTCGCTCCACAGGTGACGATGCGGCCCCCGCGCGCGCAGGCCACCACCGACTTGGGGAAGGTCGCGGCGCCGGTGTGCTCGACCACCACGTCCGCTCCCCGCCGCCCGGTCACGCGCTTCACCGCCGCGACCAGCTCCTCGGCGACGTAATCGATGGTGTCGTCGGCGCCGAGCGCCCGTGCCAGCTCGAGCTTGCGCGCCGTCGACGCCGCGGCGATCACGCGCGCGCCGAACAGCTTCGCGATCTGGATCGCCGCCACCCCCACGCCGGACCCCGCGCCCAGCACCAGCACCGTCTCGCCCGGCCGCACGCGCGCGTTGTCGACCAGCATGTGCCAGACCGTGATGAAGGTGGTGGGGACAGCCGCCAGGTCCGTGTCGCCGAGCCGCTCCGCCCCGGCCGGCAGCTTGACCAGATTGGCGGCCGGCACGACCACGTATTCGGCCATGGCCCCGTCGATGTGCTCGCCCAGCATGCGGAACTCGGAGCAAAGATGGTCGCGTCCCCCCAGACACTCGCGGCAACGCCCGCACGTGACGGCCGGGTTGACCAGGACCCGTTCGCCCTCCGCCACGCCGCGCACGCCGGCCCCGACCGCGCTGACGAGGCCGCAGACGTCGCCTCCGGTGACGTGTGGCAGCGCGATCTTCATGGCCGGCAACCCGCGCCGCATCCACAGGTCAATGTGGTTGAGCGCGGCCGCTTTCACGCGCAGCTGGACCTCACCCGACCCCGGGACGGGCACCGGCACCTCGGCCACCTCCATCACCTCGGGGCCGCCGTGGGCGCGAAACAGCGCCGCGCGCATGGTCAGGCTCACGGTCCCCTCGCGCCCCGCCGGGCCGGCGCGCGCCCACCGGACCGGCGGGCCTCGTCGACGACCGCGGTGACGGCAGTCAGGAAACCGTCGATGGTCGAGTCGGGCAGCTCCCCCATGTTGGCGACCTGGATGTGCCGGTCCGCCAGCGCGGCCTTGCACTTGTAGATGATGAACCCGCGGTCTCGCACGCCCTGGTAAAGCTCGTCGACGGCCAGCGTGTCCGGCAAGCGAAGCGTCGAGATCGTCAGTGACTCGCGCCCGGTATTGGTCAGCGACTCGAAGCCGAGATCGGCGAACACCCGCCGGATGCGCAGGTTGCGGCGTCGATAGACCTCGCGGCGAGCCGGCACCCCGCCCTGCTCGGCCAGCTCGTCGAGCGCCGCCTCGAGCGCAAAGAACGCCGACACGGCCGGCGTGAAGGGTGTTTGCCACAGCTCGCGCTTCACACGCAGGTAGCGCCCCAGGTTCAAGTAGTAGCTGCGCGGCGCGATGGCCTCGAGGCGTGGCAACACCTCGGGCGCGACGCAGAGGAACGACACCCCCGACATCGAATGCAGGCACTTGTTCGCCGACGACAGACACACGCCCACGCCGTCCCGCGCGACGTCGACGTCCTCGGCGCCCAGGGCCGAGACCGCGTCGACGATGGACACCACGCCGCGCGCGCGGCAGAGCGCTCCGATCGCGCCCACGGGGTTGAGCAGCCCGACCGAGGTCTCGTGATGAATCATGGCCAGCGTGTCGATGGTCCGATCGGCGTCGAGCGCCCGCGCCACCTCGTCGGGCCGGGGGAGCTCGCCCCAGGGCAGGCGCAGCTTCACCGTCTTGATCCCGTGGAGCTCGGCGATCTCGCCGAGGCGCTCGCCGAACGCGCCGTTGCTGACCACCAACAGCTTCCGATCGGGTGCGACCACCGACGCGATGGCCATCTCCATGGCCGCCGTGCCCGATCCCGTCAGCAAAAGGATCTCGTGTCGCTCGCTGGCCCCGAAGACGGGACGCAGCTTACTCTCGAGCCGGCGCACGACGCCGGCGTAGTCGTCGTCGCGGTGGCAGACATCGTGGTGGACCAGCGCCGCCTTCACCCGTGCCGAGGTCATGACCGGTCCCGGGTTCAACAACACGTGACCCGGCTGGTCCTTCTCTGCGATCAAGCGTTCCACCAGGGCCAGCGTGTCGGCCTCGGGCGACGGCGGCGCGGCGTTCACGTCGGGGCGGGCCAGCTCGTCGCCGTAGACCCGCAGCAGCCACTCGGCGTGCAAGCGCATCTGCGGCGAGTCGACGTCCTGCCAGAGCCGTTGCTGGACGTCGTGCGCCTCCACCAGGTCCGCGGCGGCTGCCGCCTGTACGCCCTCGGTCAACGACGGCCGTCGCAAGCCGTCGAGCGCGCGCAGGAGGGTGGGCGACATGACGAACAGCCCCGTGCTCACGCCATCGGCCGCGGTCAGGCCCTTTCCGATGGCGACCACCTTCGTACCGCGCAGCTTGACCTTGGTCGCATCCTCGATGTCGAAGACGCGCGCCAGGTCGCGATCGACCCCGAGCACCGTCTGGTCGCCCGTCGCTGACGACGCGCACAGCTCCGTCACCAGCGACGGTGCCGCGATCTGATCCGCCATCACCAGCAGGGTCCGTTCGGTCACGAACGAACGCGCGGCCTGCACCGAAAGGCCGTTCGGTCCCTCCCAGTCGGGATTCTCGACGATCTCCAGCTCGTCGAGGCCAGCGGCTGTGCGCTCGCGCCGGCCCGCCCCGAGCGCGGCGCGCAGTCGGTCGCCCTGCCAGCCCACGACGATCCCCACCTGGCGAATCCCGGCGCGCGCGAGCACCCGCAGCGCGCGGTCGATGAGCGTCGAGCTCCCGACGCGCACGAGACAATTCGGCGTGTCCGCCTCGCCAATCCGTTGGCCGCGGCCGGCGGCCAGGATCAAGGCCCGCCTAATCACGTCGCCTGCGACGCGAAGGCGCGCGGCGGCGTCATCTGGACTTCGCCACGGAACGTCAACTGGTACACCGAGTTCTCCGTCTCGACGTACAGCTTGTCGCCCTCCAGCGCCCCCAGCATGCGGCGCACCGGCGTCGTCACCATGCGGTGACCGTTCGGA
>Ga0068859_100006330_pt1 | contig 12008 bp, 15 predicted proteins | sample KBSSwiS22_FD_66585 | JGI IMG/M metagenome (GOLD analysis project Ga0068859, IMG submission 66585) | Switchgrass rhizosphere microbial communities from Kellogg Biological Station, Michigan, USA - KBS Switchgrass S2-2 | ecosystem: Host-associated > Plants > Roots > Rhizosphere > Soil ... | reverse complement strand
GTTCCTTCTCCCTCCGGGAGAAGGTCAGGATGAGGGGACGAAAGAGAGGTATTCCTTATTAGATCCCCTCACTCTAGCCCGCTCAATAGTATTCGGCACGGAAATTGTCGGAGGGGAGGTGATGCGGTAGCCTGCTGAGCATGAGGGAAAAAGCGCCATTAAGAGGGAAGCGTCCGAAAGGCTCCAAAGGAGAGCGTTCGATTGCCGTTGTCAATGGATTCAAATATGTCCGTTTGGTCGCTACCTTGCTGCAGGCGCTGCATGAGGCGGGAACGGGACGGGATCGGGCGGGGAATCGGCAGCTGTTTTATGATCAGTATGCGACGTTGCTGTTGCTCTATTTTTTCACGCCGACGGTGACGAGTTTGCGCGGGCTCCAGCAGATGAGTGAATTGCGTAAAGTGCAGCTGCGGTGGGGCATATCGCGTACGGGCGTGAGCACGCTGAGTGACGCGGCGACGGTGTTTGATGCAGCGCTGTTACAGGATGTGATTAGTGAGTTGGCACTGCGGGCCTGGACCCAAGGGGCGCAGCGCAAGGCGGCAGGGAGCGACCGCGAGCAGAAGTGGTTAGGGGACTTGGTAGCGATCGATGGCAGTTTACTTCCGGCCTTGCCCCGGATGGTCTGGGCCGTGTGGCAAGATGAGCAGCATCGGGCAGCGAAGATGCACGTAGCTTTTGCAGCTTTACGCCAAGTACCTATCGGTGTGACGGTCACCGCTGGCAACAGCTCGGAGCGGGAGCAAACGCACCACTTGGTGCAACCGGGCGGGTTTTACGTCTGTGATCGCGGCTATGTGGATTACGACTTGTTTGCCCAGTGGCAGGCATTGCCGTGTAGTTTTATCGTGCGGGTGCACAACAATGCGGCGTATGAAGTGGCGGAGGAGCGCTTTTTGTCGGCGGCGGCGCGGGCAGCCGGAGTCGCGAGCGATGTGGTGCTGCAGCGTTTGGGCACCTCCCACCATCGCCCCTGCGCGGCCCAGCCCTTGCGTGTGGTGCACGTCACTACAGACAAACAGCACAAAGATGGGACACCGATCGAACTCGTACTCGTGACTAATCGCTTGGACTTAGACGCTGACCTGATTGCTCTCGCGTACCAGTATCGGTGGACCGTAGAACTGTTTTTCCGGTGGTTTAAATGCATCTTAGGCTGTCGTCATCTCCTCAGTCACAGGGAGAATGGGGTACAACTCCAAGTCTACATGGCGCTGATTGCCAGTTTGCTCATCAGTCTGTGGGTGGGTCGCACGCCGACCAAGCGCACGTATGAACTGTTTTGTTTCTATCTCAGTGGGTGGGCAAGTACACAGGAAGTGATTACTCATGTCGAACGCTTACAACTCAAAGCACCCCCGAGCAAAAAATGAGCCGAACATTATTGCTTCAGAGTCGGGCTGGGGGCAAAGAGCCGCGCCCAACCGAACCGTGGCAACAATACGCTGCCGGTATCTGGGTCGAACGTAGCACCCCCATTCGGCACCAACTCGGGGTCGGCGGACCAGACGCGGAAGCCCTCACCAAACAACTGTCGCAGCTGAGCCCGGAGTTGGCCGAATGGGCGGCGTATGATGCGTTTGGGCGCATTTTTGGCCGTACGGGTTTGTCGTTACTCGAACGCGAAGCGGTGGTTATGGGCGCGTTAATCGCCCAGGGCGCGCCGCAGATCGCCGTGCATTACAAAGCGCTGCTGCGTGTGGGAGGCAGCGATACGCTCGTCGATACGTTGTTTGCCGCAGTCGCCGATATCGTGGACGAAAAATCTCTCACGCTCGCGCGTCAATACATTACTGAGGCGCGCAAGCAATAGCACTAACTGTTTCGCGCGTGCAGTAACAGGGCGGAGCGTAGTATGTGACCCCCGTTATCTGCGAACATATCCGCTGTCCCTGTAGTCAAGAGAGAGCAAGGAGAGAAGGGCAGTTCCTGGCCTCTTCCCCATATCAGCCCTTGGGAGCTTAACCCATTTCACCCGGAATCGCGTTATACGGTATTAGGTATAGCAACGCAGCAGAGAGGTAGCAAATTCATGAGAACCTCTTTCTTAACACTCTCAATCTACCTGGGGGTTTCTCGTTATTGCGTACGGCGTGTGCCGCAGTGAGAAAATCGAGCGCTTGTTCTTCCGTCAGTTGACCACGGCGCTGATAGCGTTTCACGATGGCAGCAATTGTCCCCGGATCACGATATTGGGCTTTCGTCCGACGTAGCTTCTTCACCAACAAATGATAGACCTGCACACATTCAACTCCAAGCGTCAGTACTGCGTCTGTGCGTAGATTCTGGACGGGAAAACAGCGATAAATAGCCGGCCGTTGGCACAGACCACAGGTTGCGGTTGGGTCATAGATCGGGCAGAGCGCCACTACTGCATCTCCAGGCTGGGCAAAGTTCTGTAATGCAACCGTACAACGCTTAGCGTACCCAGGGGAAAGTGGACGCGAGAGCATAATTAATGAAAATGTACGCTCTTCTGCTTTGCTATGGGAGAGGGGCAATTTCCTATTACACCTATTCCCGAACCGACGGAGGTAACCCGCACTGAACCGATCGAGCACTGCGCGTGGTGACCCAACGATGTACTCTTCCGCAGTAGGGACGAAACAAGCTGTAGGACAGGCCTAGGGCGTTACGCAACCTTTTTTTGTTTTGTCCATTGAGGGAAGATCGGTGTTGTCGCCTGGTACGTGTGTGTGGCGAGCCGAATGTACCGCATGCTGCACCAGGGATTGCGATTCCCATGCTTCGATTCCTAAGAACCTTTCCAGCTCAAACCGTGCCGCCGAAGGATCTTGTCCGCGGCAGTAAATCTTATGATCCAAGAGTTCGTCGATCAGCCGAAACGGTACACTCATCGCGCGCCCGTGCCGCCCCCCAAGACGATACGCATACCCCCAAATACCAACACCAAGAAGGACACCAAGGACACCTATGAGTATGAGAACAATATGTGTGTACATATGCTTTTACTTCGTTCGTCCCCAAAACCTTTCCCGTTTCTGGAGACCGTTAGCGTGTCATTTTTTGACCCTGTCCTTGTGGCAAGGCGCCTAACGCCCCTTGTAGGGTATGTAATTGTTCTCGTAGGCGTGCCGCTTTTGCTCGTAGTTCTGGAGTCAGTATCTGGCGAACCTCGAGGATGACCATCAACCCCTCCTGGAGTAACTGTTGCCGCACTCGTGTCACTCGTTCAGCGTAAGGTGTGATATCTGCCGGGCTAATCTCTTCGGCGGCGAATAGTGTCTTAGTTAACGCGGCGTTCGCCACTTGCGGATCACGAAAGAAGGTTTCAAGACTTTCTCGATGATTCACAAAGATATTTCTTACCTGCTATTTTTGCTCGGACGTGAGCTCCACGCCTTTCAAGAGGAGCAGCACTAAGGTTCCTGGTCCGTCTCCACGGGTACTTCCGGTCACGAGTGATTCGAGTCCGCCCAAGTCTTGTCCACTGACAGGGGATGTCGACAAGCTCGAAACGAGGAGGCCAATGCCCACTAAGTATAGATAGCGTTTCATGCGATTGCCCGTTCAGTCCTCTTCTTCGTCAAAAAGCTGGGCAAAGGTATCACTGTCAAAGTCTTTCGTGCTCCTTTCTTCACAGCGTTCGTTTGGCCATCCTCCATCGAGCGCGGCCTGTAGGTAGGAAAGGGAGGTTGCGCGTTGTGGCAGGTCCTTCACTCCTAAGTCCGCGGCCGAGAATATCGCTGGCCCGCAAGAGTTTGAGGAAAACTTCTTGAGCAGCTTCCTTTGCCTCCTGAGAATCCTGCAGCAGTAGCCGGTACAAACGTAATTCGTACATAATGTGCACGATATAGCTCCTCGAAACTCGTTTGCGATGCGTCATCTCCCACGAGCGCGTTATTTCCCACCGCCTCTCGCCTTCGTTGTATAATGAAAAGACTCTAGTTTTAGTTGACAGCCGTTACAGAAAAAATAGGGAAATCGGAGTTTGCTCCTATTTTTAGAAACGGCAGTTTGAATTGCTTGGCCGCGCTACGCGATGACGTAGCCACCATTCGGGCTTATCACCTGGCCAACGACGAAATTGGCTTCCTCTGATGCCAGGTACACAGCTAGATTGGCGACATCTTGCGGGGAGCCGAACCGGCCAGCGGGTGTGGCCATGCTGATCATTCTTCGCACGGCATCGTCAATGGCATCGGTCATTGGGGTGTCAATGTAACCAGGAGCGATCGCATTGACGTTCACTCCGCTAATGATCGCCTCGCGTGCGACCGCACGGGTAAATCCCATAATCCCGGCTTTCGCCGCGCTATAATGTGGAGCGCCGGCGCAACCAGTCATGCCACATATCGATGCAATACTAATAATCTTTCCCGACCGTTGCTTCTCCATCAGCTTGAGCGCTTCGCGGGTGCAATAGAAAGTACCGGTAAGATGCACCCCGATCATGCGGTCCCAATCTTCGTCGGTGAGATTCTGTGTCGCTTCGAGGGAAGTTTTAATTTTTCCTTCCGCCGCCAGCTCGGTCTGTTGTTTCTCTAATACTGAGTTAAAGCGGGCACGCAATTTGGCGTTCTCTAAACCAATTCCCGCATTGTTGACGAGCACATCGAGACGTTCGAACTTTTTTCGAATCTTCTCGAACATGGCGACAACCTGGCGTCTCTGTGACACATCTGCTTTGACCGCGAGTCCGCGTTTTTGCTGCCCGCATTCATCGATCACTTTCTGTGCCGATTCAACGACCAAGTCGTTACAAACAATGGTCGCTCCTTCGTGTGCAAAACTGAGACAAATCGCCCGTCCGATTCCAGAAGCACCGCCGGTGACAATCGCTACTTTCCCATCCAACCGTCCCATACCCCTCCTCCTTTCGCCCTGAAGCGGCGAGTTAAACTCACTCACCCTCTTTTGTTCGTTGCTCCTCGACCCTAGACCCTGATCTTAGGACCCGAAAAGCGGGCCCGGATACCAGGGTTGTGCCTCGGCCACATTGCGCGGCCAGACGATTTCTTTTCTTCCCTTTTGCCATTGCGTCACTAACATGGGGTGCGCAATTTGGCGACCGGTCTTCTCTTCAATCGCGTATGGCCCATACAGCGTCGTACAGCGCAGACGACTTGCCGCTGCCCGGAGGGCGTGCTGGTCAAGTACGCCAACAGTCTCAACGCAACGTTGGGCAACGACTCCTGCGGCATATCCCTGTGCCGCGGGATAGTCGATCGGTACTGTCGCGCTCTTCAAATAATGGGTGAGAAATTCTTCCTCCGTCGGTCCACAGTCGACCTGGTATCGTACTTGCGGCTCCCACTGACTAGGCGCGAAGAAGCCGTCCGCTTGTTCACGCAAGGCGGCTTTGAAGCGACTAATCGCCGCAACTACGAGTCCCACGGCTTTTATTTTGGGCTTGAGTTCGCGTAACTGCCGACCGAGTAAGATATCGTCTTCTACTCGCCCGACGCTAAGAAAAACATCCGGAGGGTCATTGGCGATCGGCGCTAGCATTGGGCGAAAGTCCTCCAGACCAGAACGATACGTTTGCTGTGTTGTCAGCACGAAGCCCTCACGTTTGATCCAATTTCTCGCTCCGGCGGCCATGTCAGTGGCAAACCCGGTCTTCGCACTAAACAGCGCAATACGTCTTGCGGTCGGGTCGAGCGATTTAATAAGATCAAGAATCGCACAGAGGTAGAGTGAGGCCGGCGTCAGAAGGCCCACTACGGAAGAGAGGTTACATTCAAATATCTCATCTGACGACCCACTATGGTTCCAGAGTACGTACTGAAACGCGTCAGCCATCTCAGCCGCTGCCAAGGTCAGGCCGCTGCCATAGGGACCGATGAGCAGGTCAATGTGGTTGTGGCGGATGAGTTTCTCTACCAGCCCGCGAATCTTGCTTTCATCACTCTCATCATCCTCCACTATGAGCGACACCGGCAGTCGTCGCCCTTCACTCTGAAGGAGAAGACCACCAGCCATATTCACATCGCGCACATAGCATTCGAGTCCTTCAAGCACTTGGCGACCAAGAAGAGCATAGCGACCACTGAGGGAAACGGCGATACCGAGCGTCACATGAGTCCTGGCCATCGTGTATCTCCCTTACAGAGGAAAAACGGAAAACGCGAAAAAGGCAAGAGCAACTTTCTCTTCTACGTTTTACGCTTTACATGTTACTGCCTTTAATATTTCGCAATCACCTCACGGCTGAATTCCTCAATCATCTCGCGCCCGGTTTCCCCAACCACCTGGATAGCGACCTGTTTAAGTCCGACCGCTTCAAGAGCTTTCAAACGGGCGATAATTTCCTCTCCGGTACCGGTTAAGCTAAAACCGCGCACCAGCTCTTCGGTCACATATCGTTCCTCCCCTGGTTTCAAGTAAATGAGGTGGCCCTCGTGAATCTCAAGATAACGGCGATCGGCTGGTGTCTTCAGTTTGGCGGCGTATTCCGTATCGTACCTGGCATACAAATCCTTCAGGAGTGGCGGCAGATCAGCAGCAACCGCAGATTGTTCCCACAGCGCGTGCAGAGCGACAATCGCGAAAGGGCCAACTCGGTTGATCACACGTTGCGAAGTAGCGGATTCTCCCGGTCGCAACACACATCCCGTGCTCAGAGTGACATTGGGAAAATTCTTCAAAGTCCGGCCCGCCTTCGCCGCACCTTTTTCTACCACGGCAAGGTTTTTCTTGAAGCTTTGGGGGTCGGACAAGGTCGTAATCCACCCGTCGGTCAACTCGCCAACCAATTCGAGGGCTTTCGGCCCGTTCGCGGCAAAGTAAATAGGAATCGGATCTTTTAGGTTAACGTAGCCGTGCCGCTGATGGAGAAAGCGAATGGCGCGCTCCCGTGATCCCTCACGATAAAGAAGCTCTTCACCGCGTAGCAACGTCCGGCACTGTTGAATATAGGAACGCACTGTAGCAAGCGGCACTGGCGGTAATCCCATGGTATTACGGCCAGTAAACCCCGTCCCGAGTCCAAGAATCGCCCGCCCGGGAGAAAGTTGGTTGATAGTCGCTATAGAGTGCGCCGTCACTGGAGCAATACGATTACTAGGGATGGCAACCCCGGTGGCAAGTTTGATCTTCTTTGTCCGTTCCGCTGCAAGCGCCATACAGACGTACACGTCGCTGTAGATCATCTGCGAGTCATAAAACCAACAATGCGTAAACCCGTTGTCTTCAGCAACGACCAAATCTTTCCATGCGTCCGGACGTGCAGGATAGGAAATAGCAAATTCCACAGTTGCCTCCTCCTGGACTTTATGCCTGTGCGTTCATGAGTCCAATACAATTACTATGAAACTGGGTGCTCGTCTTCCACTCGGGAAAGAAGAGCCTCGCGACGTATGTAGCCCACTTTTCCCTTAGGGGAAAGGATCGTGAGCCACCCTTTCTGCGATCCGACGACATCGACACGTCGCCCCGGAGACACTCTTCCGACTTCTTGCTCGTCATCAGTTGGATGAAGCCGCACCGGAGTCGCCGATCCTCCCACTATACGATAGCGACCAGGCATAAGCTCTTTGGTTAGTCCGATGAGAGAGAACGGGTCGAGCTCTGTCGGCATAAATAGGAGTGGGTAAAAGATAGTAGTCGCTCCCGCTGCCGCCGGCGCGAATTGCCATTCTCGTGCGAGGCTCTGGACCATTTGCAGGAATTCTGGGGCTTCCAGCCCAGTCGTATGGGTTTCAACTTGGGAGACCTGTCCTTCCGGCGTTACGACTAACTCCAATATGAGAGTACCAAGCAGCTGCTGGGTAGTCGTCAGTTTCTCGCTATACATACTCTGTATACTCGGCAGAAACTCTTCTATGCGCTCACGTAGAACCGTTACGGTTCGTTCGGAGTCATTCGCTCCAGGCCCAAAGACGCGAATATCGGTGAGGCCGTCAGCAGTCACAACCTTCCCTTTTGGCAGCGCCGGTGTTGGGAACGTCTCTGATACAGGCACTGGTGGCGGCGCTGGGGAGGGAAGCGTATCCACTTGCTCAGCAGTAGGAGGAAGAATGGGATGCTCTTTAGTCGGGGGTTCTGACGGTAAATGACGAAACAACACCTTTCCCCCAAGGAAGCCTAAAAGAAGAAATATAAGCGTGCCGAGTCGAAGCCCCATACGTTTAGGAATGCCGAGGAAGGAGCCTTTATCCAACGACGGAAACGGAGCAGAAGGCTCTATCGTTGTGAGAGGGACTGGGGTCGGACGGGGAGGAGAGGCGGGTGGAGATGCCGAGGTCGCGGGGCGTTCTGGTCGCAGACGCGTCCCACACAAGCTACATACAATAGCTCCACGCACGAGGTCCTTACCGCAGGTTTGGCAGCGCATCAGCTGATCGTCAGATCTTCCTTCCTCGTCGACTGGAGTGCCACAAGAAAAGCACTCTTTCATACCCGCCACTATCGGTTTTCCACACTGTATACAGGTACGGAGGGGAACCCTCATAGTCGTTTCGTCAGCCATACACCTCTTCTCTTTCCTCTCTCGACATACGAGTTCTGATTACTGGCCCCACTCACTGTGTAGTGCCTCTTTCTTCGGAGTAGGTTTCTGGGCGGTCGGCTTTCCTATGACCAGTTCCGCTTTTATCGGGTTCTCAGCAAGTGGTTTTTCCACAATCGGGGATTCTACGAGTTCCTTTTCCGCAATCGTTTCTCTCGGTTTGAGTTTTTTCACCGTCGGTTCTGACAATGGCTTTTCTCTTCCACTGCTCTTCTGATGAACCGCGACCTTCTTCAGCAGTAAGTAAAACGGCAACTCAACCTTCCCTCGACGACGATACGAAAGGCCGGTTTCCGCAATCCAGTTAACGGCCTTGATGGTACACATGCGAAATGCCTTTTGCATCGGTGTTTGCAATGGGCCTGAGGACCGGATCAATTTCCCACTGAACAACCTACTTCGTTTCTGTCCAAACTCAGCCGGTGAACCTTCGATGCTCGTCCAAGCAGTGTTTACCGTTTGTCGCATTAATCAGTCGCAAATTGATCGCGATCCGATATTGGCTCACAATCGGCAAAGCCTCAATGCTTTCACACGCGGACCAACAGCACCTCTGTGTCCATTCAACTGCGCATTACCAAAGAATGGGTCAGCCGCAAAGCCTGCCTTGAGACTCTCTAGACTTAGTTGATAGACCGCCAGCTCTCCGGCAAGCAAAAACTCTGCCCCTCCCAGCGGACTAATCCTTTCTAGTGCCGTCCGTTTCATTTCCCGATGGAAGTCAAGTCTTGTGACGAAAAAGTTTACCCCGCGTTCATCATTTTTCTCTTCATAGCGCTTCTCTAACGAGAAAGCCACCTCTTGTGGGATAAGGATCGGTTGGTGTCGTCACGCTTTGTTTTTTCCTCATCAGCAGAGCTTCGGGAAGAACCTGTCGCTTACCCCAAACACCATGACGGACAGTTCATAAAATCATAGAAATCCATCTTTTAGGACATAATTTTATATGCCATCCTGCCCAATTGATTTTTCTTAAACCCCTTCTTAACTAGGCGGTAGATAGTAAGCTTTTCCTCTTGCTTTTCCCCTGAAACAGCGATTTGATGGCAGACGAGTCATACGCCTTGAGAAAGGAGGATCTTCTCATGGTCGAGTGGCTACTGATACACCTCACCACTCTTTACGAGTCACTGCGTGCTTATACTGTTGAACTCCAGCAAGCAATAAGTACGATTATAGGAAATCAATTCTTATTGTGGATGGTAGTTGTGCTGTTTATCCTGGTACTCCGCTGGTTGACTCAATCAAGGAGTGACATGATATAGTAGGAACATCTCCGGAGAGGTATCCTAGCTTCTCTACGAACGAAGTGGCTCTTCCGCTCACCCCTTTTCCCTAACCCTACGTTCTGCTTCATCTCTCCAGTATGGCTTCTATCCGAAAATGATAGAGGGCTCACTTTCGTGAGATCTACGAAACATGATAGAAGAGCCCTATTTCTATAAAAAGGTAGGAACTTTACTCCTACCAGAGAGCCGATTACGGCCTTCTTTCTCGAAAGTGTCCCCAGGAGGCTAGCGATGTACACAACCTATTTTGGCTTTCAAGAGGAACCGTTTAGCCTGACGCCTACTTCACGGCTTTTCTATTCTAATCCGGTGTACGAAGGAGCATACAACAAGCTCATGCAAGGCATCCGTGAGCGTCAAGGGTTTCTCGTGTTGACAGGCGAGGTAGGCACCGGCAAGACCACTCTGATCCGTCGACTGATTGATCATTTGCAAGCCGATACCTCTATCCGCCTCTCTTTTTCCTATTACAGCACGCTCACTTTTGAGGAACTGATTAGCTTCGCGTGCCGTGACCTGGGGGTGACGCGAAAGAATGTCGGCGAGTTACAAGCCTTCAGCGAGTTTCTTACGCTACGCTCGCAATCGGGCGGTACAACTGCGCTGGTGATCGATGAAGCCCAAGATATCGAAGAAGACGTTCTCGAGCATCTCTTCCGGCTGGCCGATTCCCCACACGTCATCGGCAAACTGCTCCAGGTTGTTCTCGTCGGTCAGCATCCCGAGTTAGATAAGAAGTTAAGTCACTCACGGTTTGACTCCCTTCGGAATAAAGTCCTTCTCCGTTGTCAGCTCGAGCACCTGAAGCCTGAGGAGGTCCAGCAATTCATCTACCACCGTTTACGCTTAGTCGGGTACGAGAAGGAGGATCTATTCGGCCCTGACGTGGTTCAGCTTATCGCCACGTATTCGACAGGCATTCCACGGCTGGTGAACCTCATTTGTGACAATGCCTTACGAACGATTCAGGAGGCGGCACGGAAAACGGTTTCCCCCGAAGACATCCAAGAGGTGATAACGACTCTTCGTCTGCGTGGACACCCCGACGCGTCGCCGGACGAACGACAGCCTGCTGCCCCCCAGACAGTACGGATTGACGTTTCTTCTCCAATAACCCACCCGACCACAAATCATTCGGCGGGAGGCATATTTCAATCGCTCGCGTGGGGTGGAGCTGGATTCTTGTTTGTCGTACTGGGCTTTCTGCTCTTTAACATGATGCGTCAACCTCCTGCCGCCCCGGAACCTCAGACGTCCGCGACTTCTGCTACACGCAACCAACAATCCCCCCCATCGGCAGTAGCTCAGCAAACAACTACCGTGGCATTCACGGAGTCACTCGATGTCAATAGTCCCCAAATCCGACAGGGACAAACCATCATTACGGGTCTGCAGACTCGCTATCCGAACCTGCGCCCCATCGCGTGGGGTTTGGCAACTGCGACTCCCGCTATCGCGCTGATCATTCCCGAGACCGAGTGGCATCATCTCTCGAAAGAAGAGCAAATCAATCTTACACTCTATTTGGAAAGCATCATTCCCGGGGTGCGCACGAATCCAGACCCGTATGTTGAGGAGTTTCGCTCAACCTCAGTTTACGAAACGTTTCGCAAAAAATTGGCCGGTTTATGTACAGACTGTTGGATTGTCGGCACCGGTCGTGTTTCTGGCATGGGGAAAAAAGCCGTGTTCGATAAGGTGATCGTGCAAGGAAATTCACTGTGGGAGAATGCTCCGCGTGAAGGACGCGGTGTGAACGCGCTCACCTTTCGGGAAACAGACAAATAAACCGCTAGGGTGTGATAGTAGTGAATCTCAAGAGCGGGCGAGGAGGATGAATGTGAAAGAGGTGTTCAGAACAAGTGTGGCTTCTCCCATAGGATTCTAGCTCACCATGGTCTCCTTCGGTATGGACAGCAATGTTGCGGAAGGTCACTTGAAAATTTTTGTATTACGAGAAGACTTGCTGGACACGTTTGGCTTGTTGGCCGCTCAACACACCGACTTCAACCAGTGCGTCAACATTCCGTTCTTCCAGGACTTGTCCCTGCATCTCTACCCAAGCACGGATCTCTGAATCATTCGGCACGGGCCGGGAAGCCAACGTCAGATGAGACGGGAGGCGGAGTCACTGGAGGGATCAGCGCTTGGATGTCGAGCTGCCAATTCCGCTCGATACTCTTGCTTTCCGGATGACTGACACGGAGGGTCACCGTCTTCTGGCTTTTTTCGTCTTCCACTTGTGG
>Ga0068859_100006329_pt1 | contig 12010 bp, 8 predicted proteins | sample KBSSwiS22_FD_66585 | JGI IMG/M metagenome (GOLD analysis project Ga0068859, IMG submission 66585) | Switchgrass rhizosphere microbial communities from Kellogg Biological Station, Michigan, USA - KBS Switchgrass S2-2 | ecosystem: Host-associated > Plants > Roots > Rhizosphere > Soil ... | reverse complement strand
CGCCAGTCGCGCCGTGGCGCTGGTGGCCGTCGACGATCCGGACGGGATCGCCGAGGCGGTGGTGCGGCTGCTCGCCGATGCCGGCGCGCGCGCCGGGCTGGGCGGCCGCGCGCTGCAGCTGTACACCGACACCTTTTCCGTAGCGCGCGTCGTGACCGCGCTCAGGGCCGCGTGAGAGGGGCCCGCTGATGCGCATTGCCGTCGCCGCGCACTCGTCCCGCCGTGTCGGTGGGGTCGAGCAATACCTGGCCGCCGCGGTCCCCGCGCTCGTGCGTGCGGGGCACGACGTGGCGTGCTGGTTCGAGACCGACGAGGGCGATCACTTGCCGATTCTCGACCGCGGCACGGCGGTGACGACCTGGACGGCGGCGCGCACGCGGGAGCACGCCGTGCCGGCGCTGCGCGAGTGGCGTCCGGACGTGATCTACGTGCAGGGCGTCGCGAATGTAGCGATCGAGGACGCGCTCCTGGGCGTGGCGCCCTCGGTGCTGTTCGCCCACTCGTACTACGGCACCTGCATCAGCGGCACGAAGACGGTGCAGACGCCGTCTCCGCACGCTTGTGCGCGCACGTTCGGCCCCGCCTGTCTGTTGCACTACTACCCCCGCCGCTGCGGCGGCTGGAGCCCGGTGACGCTGCTGCGCCGGTATGGACTGCAGCGCACCCGCCTCGAACTGCTCGACGCCTACCAGTCGATCGTCGTGGCGAGCTGGCACATGGCCGCGGAATACGCGCGCCATGTCGACGGAACCAAGGTGCGCGTCGTCGGGCTGCCGATCGACTCGCCGCGGCCGGTGCCGCCGCGGCGCCCTCGTGCGAACGGCTGGCGGCTGCTCTATCTGGGGCGGCTCGAGGCCTCGAAGGGTGCCGATGTCGCCCTCGAGGCCGCGGCGCGTGCCGCCGCCGCGCTGATGGTGCCGGTGCACCTGCAGCTGTCTGGCGCCGGCACGCTCCACGAGTCGCTGGCCGCTCGCGCGCTCGAGTTGATGCACGCGCAGAAGAACCTGCAGGTGACGTTCACCGGCTGGCTCGAGCCGCATCTCGTGACCGCGGCGCTCGATCAGAGCGACCTGCTGCTCGTGCCGAGCCGCTGGCCCGAGCCGTTCGGCATGGTGGGCGTGGAGGCCGCGCTGCGCGGGGTGCCCGCCGTCGCCAGCGCCGTCGGCGGGATTCCCGAGTGGCTGACCGACGGCGCCACCGGCCGTCTCGTGCCCGAAGGGCCGAGGCGCTCCGCACGGTTTGCCGACGCCATCGTGGCGTGTCTCCGCGACGAACCCACCCTGGCGCGGATGCGCGATCTCGGGCGGTCGGCTGCGGCGCGGTTTGCCATGCCGTCGCATCTGGCGGCGCTCGAGCCGGTGCTGGCCGCGGCCGCCGGCCTGACGTCGCCCGCGATGGCAGCGGTCGACGAAACGGACGGCGTGTTCGCATGAACATGCGCGTGCTGTTTGCGATCCACGGCCCGGCCGACGAAGGCACGGCGGTGTACCGTTCGGTCCTGCACCGTGTCGAGGCGCTGCGCGCGCGCGGCCATCACGCCGATCTGCTGTCGGCGGGCGATCTGCGCGGCGGCGCCTCGGCGCGGTTCGATCCTCTGCTGCTGGCGCCGGCGCTCAGCCACCGCCGGCTGTCGCGCTATGACGCCGTGGTGTTCCACAGCCATCTCGGATGGGCGTTCCACGCCGCACGGCCGTGGCTCGATCCGGACCGGCGCGTCGTGACGATCACCTCGTTTCACGGACTCGAACCGATCTACTTCGCCGCGCTCGGACGCGAACTGGCTCGGCGCGGCGAGGGGCTGTCGGCGCGCTTCCGCCTGCTGCACGGCCAGGTGCTGCCGCGGCTCCTGCGTTTCAGCTGCCGTCAGTCCGACGCGGTGTTCTGCCTCAATACCCACGAAGCGGAGTACCTGACGGCGCACGAGTGGGCGTCGCCCGAACGCATCTACCGGCTGTCGAACGGTGTGGAGCCGGAATGCTTCATGGGGCGCGGACCGGCCGCGCGCGTGCGCCGGCTCCTGTTCGTCGGCCAATGGCTGCCGGCCAAGGGCACCAGAGATCTCGTCGAGGCGTTTGCCGCGCTCGCCGACGGGGCGGATCTGGAGCTGGCCTGTGTGGGGACCGGCGCGCCCGAATCGCGGGTGCTGGCCGATTTTCCCGCAGCGGTGCGGCGACGCGTGCGCGTGCTGCCGCGCGTGGATCGGAGCGCGCTCCACGCCGAGCTCGCGCGCGCCGATCTGTTCGTCTTCCCGACGCTCTCGGAAGGGTTCAGCAACGCGCTGCTCGAGGCGATGGCCGCGAGCCTGCCGATCGTGGCCACTCCGGTGGGCGCCGCGGTCGATCTGCTGCGCGACGGCGTCAACGCGGCCGTGGTGCCCGCGGCCGACGCGCTGGCGCTGAAGACGCGGATCGAGTCGCTCCTGCCGCACGCGGACGTGCGTACCGCGCTTGGACGGGCCGCGCAGGCGACGGCGCGCGAATACGAGATGCACCGCGTGGACGAGCGGTTCGTCGATCGCCTGATGCACGTGATGGAGTGGCGGCCGGCCGCGCGGACGGCGCCGTGGCCCGGAGGGCGTCATGTCGAGGGTTGACGTGCAGGCGCGCGCCGTCTACGAGAGCTGGCACGAGCGTGTGCAGGTCGAGAGCGCCACCGCGGACCGTCCGTGGCACGCGCTGGTGTTCGCGCATCTGGCCGCCACGGATCTCGACGGCCGCGACGTGCTCGAGATCGGCTGCGGCCGCGGTGAGCTGGCCTGCGAGCTGCTGACCAGCGGACCGTCGCCGTCGCGGCTGATCGCCGCCGACTTCGCCCACGCGGCGGTGCGCCTGGGGCGCGCGCGGGCGGCTGGGCGTCGGCTCTCCGGCGTCACCTGGATGGTGGCCGACGTGCAGCACATCGGCCTGCCCGACGCCAGCGTGGACACGGTGATCTCGTGCGAGACGATCGAGCACCTGCCCGATCCGGTGCAGGCGCTGCGCGAGTTCCGCCGCGTGCTGCGGCCGGGTGGCCGCCTGATCCTGACGACGCCCAACTACTTCGGCCCCTTCGGTCTCTACCGCGCGTATTTGCGGCTGCGCGGGCGCCGCTACACCGAGGGCGACCAGCCGATCTGCCGCCTCACGATGCTGCCGCGCACGCTCTTCTGGATGTGGCGGGCCGGGCTGCGGGTGCGCGCCGCCGATGCGGCGGGGCAGTACCTGCTGGCACCGGGGCGCCGTCCCTGGCAGCCCGCGGTCCTGGAGCGTCTCAACTGGCTGCTGTGGCCGATCGGCCTGCACTCGCTGGTGGTCGCGGAGAAGCCGTGATGCGCGTGCTCTTCTTCGCCGAAGGGTTCACCGACATCCGTTTCATCGTCGGCCTGAGCGAGGTGTGCGACCTCACGCTGGTCCTGCCGGCGCGGGCATTCCACGAGAGCGGGCTCGACGAGCGTCTGCGCGAGAGTGGCGCGCGCGTGGAGGTCCACACCATCGAAGGGGGCCGTCTCGCCTTCCAATGGCGATCGCTGTCGTGGCTGATCCGCCGGCTGGAGGCCTTCGACGTGGTGCTTGCCCAGGAGATGCTGCGGGGGGGCGTCAATGCCACCGTGGCCGGGACGCTGCGCGGCGTCCCGGTGGTGACCTACATGGGGATTTCGCCGATCGAGTACTTCCGCTGCCGGCGCGAACGGAAGCAGATCGGCGCCGTGGCCGCCGTGATGGGGGAGGCCGCCATCCGCACGATGATGACGATCAGCGGCCGTCTGGCGACGACGGCGCTCGTCATGGGCCCATACCTCGCCGCCGTCGCGGCGCCGTTCAGCCGGCGCGTGGCGATCGGACGCTACTACGGCGTGGACACCGATCTCTTCCGCCCCGCGAGCCGCGAGGAACGTGCCACGCTGCGGACACGGCTCGAGCTGCCGCGCGATGCGTTTCTGATCGTGCTCTCCAGCCGCATCAGCCACGAGAAGGATCCCGAGACGGTGCTGCAGGCGGTGGCGTTCGCGCGCGCCCGCGGGCTGAACGCCGCGGTGCTCAATCTGGGGGGCGGCTACCGCGAGTTCCAGGCGCTGGCCGCTCGCATGGGCGTGCCCGATGCTGCCGCGTGGGTGCTCGGGCGGCCGGCCGCGCACCCGATGAAAGAGCTCGCCGACTACTACCGCGCCGCCGACCTGCTGGTGCAGGGCTCGCTCGAGGAGGGGCTGGGCTTCTCGCCCCTCGAGGCGCTGGCGTGCGAAGTCCCGACGGTGGCGAGCGCCGTCGGCGGCCTGGCCGCCCATCTGGCGCCGTTTGCGACGTTGACGCCGCGGCGCGACGCGGTGGCGATGGCGGCGGCGATTCTGCAGGTGGCCTCGAACACGGGGGAGGCCCGCGCGCAGGCCCGTCGGGGCCGCGACTACGTGAGGCGGTACTGGAACCGCGCGCGGGCGTTCGCGGAGCTGCAGCAGCTGCTGGCCGAGGCCGCGGGGCACGTGCCGGTGCCGGCGCCGCAGGTGGAGCGCGCATGACCACCGCCTTGCCCCGCGTGGCGCTCATCTCGGATCTGCGCGAGGAGCGGTGGCACAGCATGGACCTGGTGTCCGAGCTGTTGCTAGGGGGCCTGCGTGACCCTCTGCTGCGCGCGGTCGACGCGACCGAGCTCTGTCCGCGCCTAGTGCGTCGCGCAACTCGTCTACCATGGGCGGGTGACGTGCGGCGTGTGGCCACGGCCGACCGCATCGTGAACCGGTTCTGGGATTACCCGCGCTGGCTGCGCCCGCGGGCGGCCGGGTTCGATCTGTTTCACGTGGTGGACCACAGCTACGCCCACCTGGCGCTGGAGCTCCCGGCCGATCGCACGCTGGTGATGTGCCACGACCTCGACGCCTTCGCGGCGGCGTTGCCCGGCAGCGCCGCGCGGTCGCCGCTGGCGCGGATGATGGCGTCGCGTCTCCTCGCCGGCATTCGCCGCGCCGCGCGCGTGGTCTGCGGATCGCGTACGACGTGCAACGCATTGATCGACGCCGGTGTGGTGCCGGCGTCGCGGATCGTCGTCGTGCCGTACGGCGTCCATCCGTCGTGTTCGCCGCGCGCCGACTGGCTGGCGGACGCTGAGGTCGAGACGCTCCTCGGACCGGTCGATCCCGAGGTGCCGGAGCTGTTGCACGTCGGCAGCGCGGTGGCGCGCAAACGGATCGACGTGCTGCTCGACGTCTTTGCCGCGGTGCGCGTGCGACACACGCGCGCGCGGCTCGTGCGGGTGGGCGGTCCGCTCACCCGCGCGCAGCAGCGGCAGGCGACACGACTGGGCGTGGCCGACCACATCGTGACGCTGCCGTTCATCGATCGCCGTGTGCTGGCGGCGGTGTACCGTCGTGCCGCGTTGGTGCTGCAGCCGTCGGAACGCGAAGGGTTCGGGCTGCCGGTGGCCGAGGCGATGGCGTGCGGCACGCCTGTGGTGGCGAGCCTGCTGCCGGCGCTCAACGAGGCGGGCGGCTCGGCCGCCGTTTATTGCCGTGTGGGCGAGGCGCGGGTGTGGAGCGAGACGGTGAACAGCCTGCTCGATGAATGGGAGCGGCGGCCGGAGATGTGGGAGCGCCGGCAATCGGATGCGCTGCATGCCGCGCGGCGGTTCGACGCGCTCGATCACGTGCGCGGCATCCTCTCCATCTACCGTGACATGCTGCCCGGCCGCATTCCAGAGATCGACATCGTAGGGCGGTCTGAAGACCGCCCTCTACATCACGACGAGCGTCACGACGAGCTGGTAGCTGCGCGATGAGCCGACTGACGGTGTTGCACCTTGGCAAGCACTACCCGCCCGTTCGGGGCGGCATCGAGACCGTGCTCGAGGCGCTGTGCCGCGGCGCCCGTACGTGCATCGCCTCGCGCGCACTTGTCCTCGGCACCACGCGGCGAACCGTTCACGAAGTAGTGAACGGCGTGCCGGTGACCCGCGTGCGCAGCTTCGGCACGGTGGGTGCAGTGGCGCTGACGCCGACGCTGCCGTACTGGCTCGCGCGGGCCAGCGCCGACGTCATCGTGCTGCACGAGCCCAACCCGATGGCGCTCGTGGCCTACGCGCTGGTGCGCCCCCGCGCACCGCTCGTCGTCTGGATGCACAGCGAGGTGATCCGTCCGCGCTGGCAGTACCGCCTGTTCTACGAGCCGTTCTTGAACCTGGCGCTGCGCCGCGCGGCGCGGATCGTCGTGGCGTCGCCGCCCATGCTCGACGTGGCGTCGCTCGCGCGGTTCCGCCACAAGTGCGTGGTGGTGCCCTTCGGCCTCGATCCGGCGCCGTATGCGGCGACCCCTGCGCCCCCGGCCACACGGCCCGCGGGCACCGACGCGACGGCGCTCTTCGTCGGCCGGCTGGTGCCGTACAAGGGGCTGGACGTGCTGCTGCGCGCCCTGCCGGGGCTGCCACTGCGCGTGGTGATCGTCGGCGACGGCCCGTGCCGGGCGTCGCTCGAGGCGCTGACCCAGGCGCTGGGCGTCGCCGACCGCGTGACGTTTGCCGGCCAGGTGTCGGACGAGGCGCGCTTCGAGGAGTACCGCCGCGCCGATCTGTTCGTCCTGCCGTCGGTGAGCCGGCAGGAAGCGTTCGGCATGGTGCAGATCGAGGCGATGCTGAGCGGTCTTCCGGTCGTGAGCACGGCGCTGCCCACCGGCGTGCCGTGGGTGAATCAGGACGGCCACACCGGTCGTGTCGTGCCGCCCGGGGATCCGGCCGCGCTCCGCTCGGCGCTGGCGGCGCTGGCGGCGTCACCCGATCTGCGTCGCGAGCTGGGCGCCAAGGCCCGTGCCCGCGCCATGGCGACCTTCACCGCCGAGCGGATGTGCGACGGCGCGTATGCGGTGTACCGAGACGCGGCCGACGCGGCGCGCCAGGAGGCGCCGGGCCAGGCGACCGCGCTGCCTGCCGGCCGTAGCTTCAGCGTAGGCTGGGCCAAACGGGCGCTCGACGTGGCGCTGTCGGGCGCGGGGCTCCTGGCGTCGGCGCCGCTGTGGGCGGCGATCGCCGTCGCGATCAAGCTCGAAGACGGCGGCCCGGTGTTCTACCAGCAGGAACGATCCGGACGGAACGGCGTGCCGTTCGCGGTGTGGAAATTCCGTTCGATGATCCCCGACGCCGAGGCGGTGACCGGCGCCGTGCAGTCTGGCGAGCACGATCCGCGCGTGACACGCATCGGGCGTCTGATGCGAATGACGGCGATGGACGAACTGCCGCAGTTGTGGAGCATCTTCCGCGGCGACATGAGCTTCACCGGCCCGCGCGCCTTGCGTCCCGGAGAGATCGAGACGCTCGGCAACGGACGGATGGAGCTGCTCGAAGAGGTGCCCGGCTTCGCGGCGCGCGCGTCGGTCGTGCCGGGGCTCACCGGCATCGCACAGATCTACGCGCCGCGCGACATTCCACGACGTCACAAGTTCAAGTACGACCTGCTGTACGTCCGGCGCCAGTCGATCTGGCTCGATGTGCGATTGATCTTCCTGTCGTTCTGGATCACGTTCCACGGTTCGTGGGAAGTGCGCGGCAAGAAGTTCTGATCTACACTGCCAGCTCGATGCTCGATGTCGTGGTAGTCGGGGGCGGCCCCGGCGGACTCCACGCTGCGCGGCGCCTCGCAGGCCGCGGCGCAGCCGTGACGGTGCTCGAAGAGCACGGCGCCTGCGGCAGTCCGGTTCACTGCACGGGCATCCTGGCCCGTGACGCCTTCGACGAATTCGGCCTGTCGAGGGCCTCCATCCTCAACGAAGTCACCACGGCGCGGTTCGTGTCGCCGCGGGGCAGCGACGTGGTGCATCGCACGCGTGCCGTCGAGGCCGTGGTGATCGATCGCGCACGGTTCGATCAGGAGCTCGCCGACGACGCCGTGCGGTGCGGAGCCGAGCTGCGTCTCGGCACGCGCGTCCGCGGCGTGTCCATCGACGACGAGCAGGTGCGCGTGAACATCGGCGCCGCGGAGCCGCTCACCGCCCGCGCCTGTGTGCTGGCCACCGGCGGCCGCTATGCGCTGCACCGTCCGCTCGGCCTGGGGCTGCCGGACCACTATCTCCACACCGCGCAGCGCGAGCTGCCGGCGTCCCGGCCCGGCGTCGTCGAGCTGCATTTCGGCCGCGCCGTGGCGCCAGGCGGGTTTGCCTGGATCGTGCCGGTATGGCGCGGCGACCGCCCCTACGCCCGCGTGGGCGTGATGGCCGAGACCGGGGCGTCCGAGCACTTCGCGCGGATGGTCGATCGCGTCGGCGACCGCTGGGGGCTCGACGTGGCCCCCGAGCCGCCGCGTCAGAAAATCCTGCCGCTCTCGAGCATTGCCCGCACGTTCCGCGACCGGTTGCTGGTGGTGGGTGATGCCGCGGGGCTGGTGAAGCCGACGACCGGCGGCGGCATCTACTACAGCCTGCTCAGCGCCGGGCTGGCCGCCGACGTCCTCTTGCCCGCGCTCGCCGACGGCGACCTGAGCGCGCGCCGGCTGTCGGACTATCAGCGCCAGTGGAAGTCGCGCCTCAAGAACGAGCTCGATACCCAGCTCTCCTTCCGCAAGCTGGCGCAGCAGATGTCCGACGCCGACATCGAAGGGCTGTTCGAACTCGCCCGCACCGACGGCGTCATGCCGATCGTCCACAAGGCCGCCAGCTTCAACCGCCACCGCCGTCTCATCCTTGCGCTGCTGCGCCACCGGCCCGCGCGGCAGATCTTCTTCCGCTCCTTCGTCTCGTAGTACCTTCGCGACTCATGACGCGCGAGCTCTGCGCGCTCGTCGCCGGCGGCGCCGTCGGGTGCGACGAGGCGCGTCTGCCCGAGCTCCTGGCGCTCGCCAGGACGCATCGCGTCCATTTGCTCCTGTCGCAGCAGCTGGCAAGGCTGCAGCCATCCCTGATGTCGACGGACGTCGAGGCGCTGCGCGTCGAAGCGCGCGTCGAGGCGCTGCGCGACGCCGTGCGGGTGGGCGAGCTGCTGCGAGTCGCCGCCGCCCTCGAATCGAGCGGCTGCGATCCGGTGGTGTTCAAAGGCGCGGCGCTGGCGTTGACCCACTACGACGAGTCGAGATGGCGGCCGCGCCTCGATTCCGACGTGATCGTCGATCCGGGCAGTCGCACGCGTGCGGCGTCCACGTTGGCGGCGCTCGGATACACGCGTCCGCCGATGACGTCGGGCCGTTACGTGATGCATCAGGAGATGCACGTCCGGCCGGATCCGGTCGTGGGCGAGCACGTGATCGATCTGCACTGGAAGCTGGCCAACCCCAACCTGTTGGCGGGGCTGCCGGGGCACGCGGAGCTGCGCGCGCGCGCGGCCCGTCTGCTGCTGCCGGAGGGAGAGCTCCACGTCGCGTCAGCCCCCGACGCGCTGGTGATCGGCTGCGTCCACCGCGTGGCGCACCATGCCGGGTCCGCGCAGCTGCTCTGGCTCTACGACATCCATCTCGTGGCGTCGCGCCTGACGGTGGCGGAGTGGTCGAGGGTCACGGACATCGCCGAGCGCGCCCGGGTGGCGGCCGTCGTCGGTCGCGGACTCGAGCTTGCCGCGGAGGCATTTGGCGAGTGCGTTCCGGCGACGGTTCGGGAGGCCCTGCAGTCGGCGGGTCGAGAGGCGTCGGCGGTCTTCCTTCGGGGGCATGTGCGGCCGCTCGAGCGCCTGCGGGCCGATGTCACGGCGCTCGGCACCGTGGGCGGCGCCCGGCTGATCGCCGAGCATCTGTTTCCGCCGGCGTCCTACATGCGGGAGAAATACGGATTTCGCAGCGGCGCGCTGCTGCCGCTCGCTTACGCGCGAAGGATCGTCGCGGCGGCCGTGCGCTCGTCGCGACGACGGTAGTCGGAATACGAATAGGTTTCCTGCGACGATTCCACGCGGTTGAGCACGGCGCCGATGATTCTCGGCCCGCCGATGGCGAGCGTCTCGATGGCGCGCTCGGCGAGGCGGCGCCGGGTCATGCTCGACCCGAGCACGAACGCGACGCCGGTGGCCTCGCGTGCCAGGATTGACGCGTCGGTGACGGCCAGCACGGGCGGCGTGTCGATGATCACCCATTCGAACGGCCCGGTGCGCATCTGCTCGACCAGGCGCTCCATCCGCTTCGAGCCCAGCAGCTCCGACGGGTTGTGCGGCGGATCGCCCGCCGTCATCACCCACAGGTTGTCCGGGCTCCCGAGGCGGTAGACCGCCGACGCCAGCGGCGCGCGGCCGCTCAGCACGTCCGACAGCCCCACGCGGTTCTCGAGGCCGAAGCCGTTGTGCACGCTCGGCCGGCGCAGGTCCGCGTCCACGAGCAGCACCTTGGCGCCGCCGTAGGCCATGGCCATCGCCAGATTGCAGGCGGTGGTGGTCTTGCCCTCGAGCGGTTGCGCGCTCGTCACCACGATGACGGCACTCCCCTCGCTTTCGCTGCTGAACGCCACCGACGTGCGCAATGAACGGATCGCCTCGCCGAAGTCTCCCGACGAATCGGCCGAGACCACCGGGCGATCGCTGCGCGGCCGGACGTCCGGCACCAGCCCCAGGCAGGGAAGTCCCAGCTTGCGCGTGATGTCCTCGGCCGACTTGATCGTGTCGTCGAACGAGTCGAGCGCGAACACCAGGCCGAACGCCACCAGCAGGCCGGCGAGGCTGCCGAGCATCAGCGATCGGTTGATGTTGGGAGCGAAGGGGGCCGACGGCACCGCGGCGGGATCGATCAGCCGCACGTTGTTGCCGCGGCTGTTGGCGAGCACCTGCAGCTCCTTCTCGCGCTGGAGCAGCGTTTCGTAGAGCTGCCGGTTGCTCTGCGCCTCGCGTTCCATCACCGTGTAGGCCACGCCTTTCCGATCCAGATCGGCCGCGACGGTCTGCTGATCGGCCAGCGCCTGCGCGAGCGTCTTCTCTTCGAGCTGGGCCGACTCGTACTCGTGCCGGATCGCCTCGACGGCGTTGGTCAGCTCGTTATTGAGCCGCCGCGTCGCGTCCTGAATCGACGCCAGCACGGTGACCATCTCGGGATGCTTGTCGCCGTACCGTTCGGCCAGCAGCGCCTTCTGGCGTTGCAGCTCGGCGAGCGTGGTCTTCACCGACTGCACCGACGGATTGGCCGCAATCGCTGGCACGGTTTCGGCCGCGGCCGCGGGGCCGAGCGCTTCGATCTGCTTGTAGAGCGATTCCTTCTGCGCCCGCGCGGTGCGCGCGCGGGTGGCGGACTCGTTGAGCTGATTGAGCCTGGCGGTGACGATGTTCTCGCGATCGTGGAGCGATCCGGCATTGTGGCCGGCGCGATACTCCGCCATCGCGCGCTCGCTGTCTTCCACGCGGTGTTCCTGCCGCTGCAGCTCCTCGGACAGCCACATCAGGCTCTTGCTCATGTCCTGCTGGCGGACGGCGAGGTTCTGCCTCACGTACTCGTCGACCAGCGCGTTGATGGCGCGGGCGGCCGTGTCCGGATCGGACGACACGAACGCGACGTCGACCAGCCGGCTGGAGCGGACGGGCTCCACCGATATACGCGACGAAAAGAGCGCGATCGTCGCGTCGAGCGAGAGCGGACCGGACGCCGCGGGTTCGGCGGCCCCCGTCGCCTGGCGCAGCCAGCCGCTCGCCGTGCCCCGCGCCGCGGCGATCCACTTGGCCACGCCACGTCGCTCCGGCGCCGAGCCGTTGAGGTCCGGCATCGTGCGGAGGTCGAGCTTCTTCACCACGCGCTCGGCGAGCTCGCGGCTGGTGAGTATGCGGTACTGCGTCTGGAAGTACGGCTCCGGGTCGTAGGTGTATTCGGTCGTCTTCGGGGTGGTGCCGACGCCTTCCATCGCCAGCGACCGTTCGTCCTCGAGCTCGATGAGCAGACGTGCCGACGCACGATAGAGCGGCGTCTGCGAGTAGGCCTGCAGCGCCGCCACGCTCAGCACCACCACGAACGCACCGGCGGCGGCCCATTTGTAGCGGAGCAGTGCGCGCGCCTTGTCGAACAGATGCGTTTCGCCCGGCCGCCCGTTCGTGGGGGAGAGCGCGGGATGCTTCGGAGCCGGTCTGTGTGCACTCGTGCGCATGTGGATGCAGGGATGCCCCGCGCGGCGCG
>Ga0068859_100006328_pt1 | contig 12010 bp, 10 predicted proteins | sample KBSSwiS22_FD_66585 | JGI IMG/M metagenome (GOLD analysis project Ga0068859, IMG submission 66585) | Switchgrass rhizosphere microbial communities from Kellogg Biological Station, Michigan, USA - KBS Switchgrass S2-2 | ecosystem: Host-associated > Plants > Roots > Rhizosphere > Soil ... | reverse complement strand
CGGTTCCACCAGGAAGACCCCGATGCGCCTGCCGCGCTGGAAGCACTGGCGGTTGCCAACCCAGGCATGGCGACGTGGATTTACCGCCTTATGATCCAGCATTATTTCGAGGCCGGCACCAAAGCCGAGGTGGAAAGGCTTCTCGAACTTGCCGAGGCCGCAGAGGCCGCGGAAAGTCTGGCGACCTACGAAGGGCGGTTGCTGGATCCCGGGGGTCCGATTGGCGCATTCGACGTCGATGCCGCCGCGTATAACGCAATCCGGGCGAAGCTAGCGGGCGTGAAAGGGCTCGTCGGATTGCTGGCGGGAACGCGCACGCTCAATCATGGCGGCTATCGTCAGCATGTCATGGTCTATGAAATGGCACCAAACGGAAATGCGGAGAAAATCCACAGCGCGCTGATCGAATTTATCGGCGACTATGGCGATACGGCCGCCTGGCCCGCCGAGGAGCCATGGTTGTGGCTGCACGCGCAATTGCTGGCAATACCCAATAGCCGGGTCTTTCCCTGATGGCCGCAGAGAAACGCATGTTCGGCTTCTTCGAGCGAATGCGCATAAGGCGGGAACTGAAGGCGCTGGAAGCCGCAGGCGATCCCCTCGTCGGCCCATGGCATAGACGGCTCTATTATGCGCAGCATGTTCGGCACGGGCGCGGGCTGAAATCGGCAATGCCATTGTTCGAGGCGATGGCCGCAGAACGGCCGGAGGACCATAGCATGGCCTATATTCTTGCCGCTTCGCAGCTCGAACTGGGCGATCCGGCCGGCATCCCGGTGATGGAGCGGCTCGCCGAAACCTACCCGCGCATGGCCGTTACGGGTTATCGAGCCCTGTTCGAATTTCATCACCGCAACGGGGACTTCCAGGAAGCCGAACGCATCGAGCAACTCGGCTATCATGCGGCCGAATATGACAAGCTCGCCGAAGCCGAGTCCGAGCTTCTGGAACCGGATGCACAGCTGGATCCACCGCTCTACACGCCCGAAGCGCGCGAGGACCTGCGCGCCGCGCTGGCCAAGGTGAACGGCCTTGCGCGCGTTCTCGCCGCGTCACGCTACCGCAGCCTATACCGCGAACCGCACCAGATCATCCTGTTCGACGTCGATCGCCGCGAGGCGAGTGGCATGGATGTCGGCGAAGAGGTGTTCCACATTTTCGTCGTCCACGGCGACCTGCTGATCCAGCAGTCCGGCGTCCGCAACGAATGGCTGCGCGACAAGATGCTCGCGGTGGAGGGTAGCCAGATCTTCCCGTGAGCGCGAGGGGCAAGTCGACTGCATCTATCGCTGAACTCGGTAATTTCCTTCCCGCCCACCTTGCCTTCCCGACAGCCGAGCCCCATTTCGCGAGGGCTGTCTTGCCTTGCATGCGGCTTCCTGCTTCATTAGAACAAATCTGGAACATTGGGGCCGATCTAGCTTATGCTGACCCATTTGAAGGTTCGCGGCGCGCGCGAGCATAATCTTAAGAATGTCGACGTCGACATCCCGCGCGATACGCTGACGGTGATCACCGGCCTTTCCGGGTCGGGCAAGTCGTCGCTCGCGTTCGACACCATCTATGCAGAGGGCCAGCGGCGCTACGTCGAATCGCTGTCGGCCTATGCGCGCCAGTTCCTGGAGATGATGCAGAAGCCCGACGTCGACCATATCGACGGCCTGTCGCCGGCGATCTCGATCGAGCAGAAGACGACCAGCCGCAACCCGCGATCGACGGTCGCGACGGTCACCGAAATCTACGATTACATGCGCCTTTTGTGGGCGCGCGTCGGCATTCCCTACAGCCCGGCGACCGGCCTGCCGATCAGCGCACAGACGGTCAGCCAGATGGTCGACCGGGTGATGACATTGCCCGAGGGCACGCGGCTGTACCTGCTCGCGCCGGTCGTGCGCGGCCGCAAGGGCGAATATCGCAAGGAGCTGGCCGAATGGCAGAAGGCCGGCTTCACCCGCGTGCGGATCGACGGCGAATTCTACGAGATCGAGAACGCCCCGGCGCTCGACAAGAAATACAAGCATGACCTCGAGGTGGTGGTCGACCGCATCGTCGTGCGCGAGGGGATCGAGACGCGGCTTGCGGACAGTTTCGAGACGGCGCTGAAGCTGGCCGAGGGGATTGTTTATGTGGATCCGGCGGATGCTTCCGCCGCCAACTCCCTCTCCCTCGAGGGAGAGGGCGGGGTGAGGGTGTCCGGGGCCGGCGAATCTTCTCGGAGCCCCGACACCCCCACCCTACCCTCCCCCTCCAGGGGGAGGGGAAAGAGTCTCCGCGAAATGCCGGCCAAGTTCATGCTTGCCGCGGACACGCCCGAAGGTCCGAACAGCGCCGCGGTCGAAGCGGCGGGCGCCGACGACAGTTCGGACAATATCGGCGTCGCCAAGGTCCTGCACCAGGCCGCCGAACGTGCCGTGCTCCAGGACAATGCCCCTCCCGGCCGCATCGTATTCTCCGAGAAATTCGCCTGCCCGGTGTCGGGCTTCACGATCACCGAGATCGAGCCGCGTTTGTTCTCGTTCAACGCGCCGCAGGGCGCCTGCCCCGCCTGCGATGGGCTTGGCGAGAAGCTGTATTTCGATCCCGACCTGGTCGTCCCCAACCAGAATCTGTCGATCAAGAAGGGCGCGGTCGTGCCCTGGGCGAAGTCCAACCCGCCGAGCCCTTATTATATGCAGGTGCTCGGCAGCCTCGCGCGCGAATATGGTTTCAGGCTCGAAACGCCGTGGAACGAGCTGCCCGACGAGGTGCATTACCTGATCCTGCACGGCAGCCGCGGCAAGCCGGTCACGCTCACCTTCGTCGACGGGCGCAAGAGCTATGACGTGCGCAAGCCGTTCGAGGGCGTGATCGGCAACCTCAACCGCCGCCTGCTGCAGACGGAAAGCGCGTGGATGCGCGAGGAACTGAGCAAATATCAGTCGTCGGCGCCGTGCGAGACCTGCCACGGCGCGCGGCTCCGCGCCGAGCCGCTCGCGGTCAAGATCGCCGGCGAGGACATCAGCATCGCCACCCGCCGTTCGGTGCGCCACGCGCTCGACTGGTTCTCGACGCTCGAGGAGAAACTGACCCCGCAGCAGCGCGAGATCGCACGCGTCATCCTCAAAGAGATCAACGAACGGCTCGGCTTCCTCAACAATGTCGGGCTCGACTATCTCAACCTCGACCGCACCTCCGGCACCTTGTCGGGCGGCGAGAGCCAGCGAATCCGCCTCGCCAGCCAGATCGGATCGGGCCTGTCGGGCGTGCTCTACGTGCTCGACGAGCCCTCGATCGGCCTGCACCAGCGCGACAACGACCGGCTGCTGGTCACGCTCAAGCGGCTGCGCGACCTCGGCAACACCGTGCTGGTGGTCGAGCATGACGAGGATGCGATCCGCGCCGCCGACCATGTCATCGACATGGGGCCGGGCGCGGGCGTGCACGGCGGCGAAGTCGTCGCCGAAGGCACGCTCGACCAGGTGCTCGCGAACGAGAACAGCCTGACCGCCGATTACCTCACCGGCCGCCGCGCCGTCGCGGTGCCGGACAAGCGCCGCAAGGGCACCGGCAAGAAGCTGACCGTCCACGGCGCGACCGCGAACAACCTCAAGAACATCACCGCCGCGATCCCGCTCGGCACCTTCACCTGCGTCACCGGCGTGTCGGGTTCGGGCAAGTCGAGCTTCACGATCGACACCTTGCACGCCTCGGCGGCGCGGCAGCTCAACGGCGCGCGCGTGCTCGCCGGCCGCCACGAAAAGCTCACCGGGCTCGAATATCTCGACAAGGTGATCGACATCGACCAGTCGCCGATCGGCCGCACGCCGCGCTCGAACCCGGCGACCTACACCGGCGCGTTCACGCAGATCCGCGACTGGTTCGCCGGCCTGCCCGAAAGCGCCGCGCGCGGCTACAAGCCCGGCCGCTTCAGCTTCAACGTCAAGGGCGGCCGCTGCGAGGCGTGCAAGGGCGACGGCCTGCTCAAGATCGAGATGCACTTCCTGCCCGACGTCTATGTCACCTGCGACGTGTGCCACGGCCAGCGCTACAACCGCGAGACGCTGGAGGTGAAGTTCAAGGGCAAGAGCATCGCCGACGTGCTCGACATGACCGTCGAGGATGCGCACGAATTCTTCAAGGCGGTGCCGCCGATCCGCGAGAAGATGGCGATGCTGGAGGAAGTCGGCCTCGGCTACGTCCAGGTCGGCCAGCCCGCGACGACTTTGTCAGGCGGCGAGGCGCAGCGTGTGAAGCTGGCCAAGGAACTCAGCCGCCGGGCGACCGGGCAGACGCTTTATATATTGGATGAGCCGACCACGGGCCTGCATTTCGAGGACGTGCGCAAATTGCTCGAAGTGCTGCATGCGCTGGTCGACCATGGGAATACGGTGGTGGTGATCGAGCATAACCTCGAGGTCATCAAGACGGCGGACTGGGTCATCGACCTTGGGCCCGAGGGCGGTGACAAGGGTGGGGAGATCGTCGCGGAGGGGACGCCGGAGAAGGTGGCGCAGGAGAAAAGGAGTTACACGGGGGGGTATTTGAAGGGGTTGCTGCAGGCGAAGAAGGAAAGCGTTGCCGCCGAATGATAGGCTCGCGACCAGACCCCTCGTTAGATCGCTCGAGCGTTTATACCTTTTCGAACAATCCTATGACATTTTCTTATATTGGATTTGACAATATTCTCGCCAGGCGATTTCCGTAGAAAACAAAAGGCACTTCTCCGCCAATATGCTTATGCTGGAGACGGCCCGCGTAGACGCCCACAAAGCTCACGCTAACCATCTTTTCGATGTAGACCTGAATTGAACCATCTGGCTGGGGAACCGGCAGAGGCCCAATATGTACTCGAAAAACTGGCGACCCGGAAAAGCCCGGGCTGGTCGTGGCATCCAGAAGGAACATCGGCTTGTTATCGACTGGAAGATAAGGCTCCGAAGCAATTGTAGCTCGACGCCAAATTGGCGTCATCAGACCTGTCATATCGTGAAACGGATAGCCTACGATCGAACACTCAAAACCGATACGAGTAAATAGTTCTTTTTCTAGGTCCGGCTCGTCATTAATACATCTAACCTGCAAAGAGCTATCTGCACCAAAAGGTAAGACAGCTATGTCAGTTCGTAGCTCGGCGAACTCTGGGTCTTCGATCCAAACTGGCCTATCGTTGTCGTATAAATCCATATGGGTGATTGCTCGGATCCAACTCACTCCATCCCCGCTGATGGTGGGAAAGACTCGAATTTGATTTGGAATGTACCCATTTGGCGAAATTAGCGCATCCTCGAATGGCTCGCGCCCCGACAGAACGTGCCGCGCCGTGACAAGCACAATCGATGATTTGTGACGCCAAAAGAAGCCGGATCCATGGGACACTATGGTCCCCGCTCCGTCGTTAGACAACTGGATGACTGGCGTCGTTCCAAGCGAAATCCCAGTGACATTCTCTGTGGCGAACTGCAGAGGGAATTTGGCTCCCGCTAATCCTCCCAACTTCGGCGCATAAGCCATAGATACGACTCCAATATCGATCGTCCTGAGCTATTTAGCTAGTTCCCCACCGATTTCGCTATTGGGAATTGCCGGGGCGCGAAGTAAGCCAGATCAGAACTTTAAGTTACTTCGCCGGTCGCGCGCCGAACTCCTATACGCGTCATTCGCTGGCCTTCTTCCTGCCGGCCTTGGCGCACGATCATGTGGCCGCTGATCACGGTCGAAAGTGCCCGTCCGGAACCCCTGGAAGATCCCCTGAATTAGCGATTGGCCGGATCCACCCCGATTCCCCACACCTGTCCCAATCTGGGCGCTCCAGGGGAACGGGCCGTCTTGCCGCGGGTTGTCAATGCTGGTGTATTAACCAAGAGCTGGCGCGCCGAATAAGGGGCGATATCGTCCATCGCCATCGGCGACCGATCGGGTTGCTACCCGCAAGCTAGGGATAGAGGAGAAACAGAACATGCCCTCATTGGGAAAAAGCATTGCCCTCGCCGGCGTGATCGCCGCGAGCGGGCTCAGCCTGAGCGGCTGCGCGACCAAGCAGGATATCGCCGAGGCGATTGCGCCGCTGAGCGAACGCGTTGCGACGCTCGAATCGCGCGTGCAGGCGAATGAGGCGGCGACGCAGAGCGCTGCCGGCGCAGCGCAATCGGCGAACCAGCGGCTCGACCAGCTGACGCCGCGTGTCGACACGCTCGAGCAGCAGCAGCAGGAAATGCGGCAGCGGGCTCAGAAGAGGCCGCGCAATTAAACTGAAAGCTTTGCCTTCGCTCCGGGTTTCGCCGACGGCCCCGCGCCGTGCGGAGCCCGGGGCGTGGGCGGCATTCCCCCGCATGGCGGCGATCCTGGCCGCCCTCGCGCTAACCGGCGCTGCGCTGACTGCCCCGGCGGTCGCGTTGCCCGCGAAGCCTGCCGCCAAGCCTGCGGTCGCGGCCAAGGCGCCGGCCAAGCCTGCAATCAAAGCCTCGGTCAAATCTGCCGCAAAGGCCAAGCCGAAGGCCGGCAAGCCCAAGGCCAAGGCCGCCGCGAAACCCGCTCCGCCGCCGGAGCCTGTGCCGGAGGATGTCGCGCAACTGACGCAATGGATCATGGCGTCCGATGACTCGCACGGCCAGCCGTTCATGGTCATCGACAAGGTCGCCGCGCGCGTGTTCGTCCACAATGCCAAGGGTGATCTGATCGGCGCCACTCCGGCCCTGTTCGGCATCACCAAGGGCGACGATTCCGCGGAAGGCGTCGGCGACCGCGAATTGTCGCAGATCAAGCCCGAGGACAGGACCACGCCCGCCGGGCGGTTCGTCGCGAAGTTCGGAGCGGCCCGCTACAGCCGCAATGTGCTGTGGGTCGATTATCCGACGTCGATCTCGCTGCACGCGGTGATCACCACCCACAAGAAGGAGCGTCGCCTGCAGCGGCTCGCATCGGCCACGGCGGACGACAATCGTATCACTTTCGGCTGCATCAACGTCCCGACCGCCTTCTACGCGAAGGTGGTGCGCCCGGCCTTCGCGAAGACGACCGGGATCGTCTATATCCTCCCGGAGACGCGGCCGATGAAAGAGGTCTTCCTCGCCTATCGGCCGATGCCGGAGCCGAGCCAGAGTGCCGAAGCATCGCCTGAAGCGGCTTCGGGGGCCGAAGCAGCGCGCCCGACCTCCGGAGCGAGTGGAGCAAACTCCCTTCGACAGTGATGCGATCGGGCGATCTGGCTCAGCCCCCTCGTTTTTGATCCGTTCGGGCTGAGCTCGTCGAAGCCCACTCCTTCTTGATTTAAAAGAAGAAAGTGAAGCCCTTCGACAGGCTCAGGACGAACGGCTTTTGCGGTTTTGCAGCAGGCTCCTGAAAGAGGGTTTAAGCTCGGCGGTGCGTCAGCCTCACTCCCTCCGCGCCCCAACCCCTCGCATCAGCCGCAGCCACGGCAGAAGGAACGGCCGCCGCACCAGCGACCTCCCGTTGGGCGTCTCGACGTCGATATTGCGGTTCCTGAACTGCCAGTAGATCATCACGCTCATCAGCGCGGCGTAGAAGCACCAGACCGACGCGAAGACATGCGCCTTGACGATGTGGACGATGGTCAGGATGATCACGTTGAGGACGCCATAGAGCCTGACGACGCGGTGGCTCGACAGCAGCAAGGCGCCGCAGGTCGCGAGGATATAGAGCAAGGATATCTGGAAGTTGCCGGTCAATGGGTTGCGATAGGCGATCGATGCCTGTTTTATGTAGACGCGGCTCTCCAGGAACAGCAGCCCGTAAAGATCCCACCAGCACACGAACGCGCCGACCGCGGTCAGCGCGAGGATGACCTTGCGGCGCCATCCGGCCGGCTCCATCAGCGCGACCGCAGCCGGCATCAGGAAGGGCAATATCCCCTGCGCGTAGAGCGTGAACAGGAAAGCGGCGCGTCGAAGACCGGCGTTGCCGATATGGCCCTCGAGGCCGAGCCACACCCATCCCTCGGTGAACTGGTGAATCGCGAACAGCAGAGGCACGCAGGCGAACAGCAATGCGCGCGGCTCGCGCACGTGCCGCAAGGTCGCGACTCCGATCGTCGCGATCACGCCCGCAGAGACGAAGCTGGCGGTGGCCGAAAAGCACATGCGAATTCCCCCCGCCGCGAAATGCGAGAGGCTTTGTGCAGCTATCGCGGGGACATAGCCAGCGCGATGAGTTCTTCCCCTACCGCTTGCGGGAGGGGATCGAGGGGTGGGCCTCCACCAGCCCACGGATATTTTGACAAGAAGCCCACCCCTGCCCCTCCCGCAAGCGGTAGGGGAGACGATTCAGGGGTTACCGAGGAAGTATCACCCAAGAAATCAGATCGGCGAGACGCCCATCCATTTGAGCAGGCCGAGGACCAGCAGCAGCAGCGCGATCGCGACGATCACGTTGGCGACGTTGAAGACGCCGACGCCTTTGGCGGAGACGACCTTTTCTTCGGTGTTCAGTTCGGTCACGGGAATTCCCCTTTTGTTTCGGTACTGCAAGGAAACCAGCGACAGGTCGCGCATGTTCCATGCAAAGAAGGTTAATTCGAGTGAGTGACGCGATGTCTCTGAGTCGCGCAGCTCACTCGAGATCTTTGTTATCGCATCGCTATTTGCGGAAAACCGGACCCACTTTTCCGCGCGATGCTTAGCCCCGCATATCGTCAGGGACGACGCCGCCGTTCGCGGCGAGCCTGGCCATCACCGCCTTGTGCAGCGCGATATTCTGTTCGGCGGTGCCGGCATCGCCGGCGTGGACGTTGAGCTCTTCGGCGAGTTCCTTGCGTGCGTCCAGGCTCGAATCGAGGTCGAGCAGCTTGAGCAGGTCGACGATCGAGCTTTTGTAATTGCCGCCGCCGCCCTTCATTGACGCCATGTCGGTCAGCACCGCGCCGACATCGACGGCGGTCGTGGTCGCGGTGGCGGCCGCACCATCCGGTGCGGGCGCGGCGGCAGGCGCGGCGGTTGCGGGCGCCGGGGCGGGCGCTGCTTCGGCCTTCGGCTGGTGGTGGAAGATCTTGTCCATGATCGAACCGAAAATGCCCATGCTGCGCTCCTGCGTCCAAGGGTCCGAAAAGCGAACCAATGCCACAACGCGGGGGATAGCCCGAAGGCTCCGCCGCGCGGGCGGGACGCGCGAGGTCCGGTCTTGGCCTCCGGGTGGAACGGGCGAAGGCACGGCTCGTTCAGCACCCAACCCCAGGGAGAGACAGCATGCGAAGAACGACCCTTTTGATATTATCCGCCTCCGCAATCGCGCTGGCGGGTTGCGGCAAGAAGCACGAAGCCGAGGCGCCCGCCGTCACGGTCGACGTGAACAACGAAGTGACGACCACCGCAGCTCCGGCAGTGTCACCCGATCAGACCTTCGCGAACACCGCGGCGGCGAGCGATGCTTTCGAGATCGGAACCTCGAAGCTCGCGCTGGAGAAATCCTCCTCGTCGGCGATCAAGGCGTTCGCGACCCAGATGATCAAGGCGCATAGCGAAAGCACCGCCAAGCTGACGACCACGGCGGCAACGCTCGCGCCCGCGATCGTGCCCGACGCCACGCTCAGCGCCGAACAGCAGAGCGTGATGGATTCGTTGACCGCCGCGTCCGGGAAGGACTTCGACACTGCTTATGCCGCGGCCCAGGTAGACGCGCACCAGAAGGCGCTCGACGCGCTCAAGGCCTATGCGACCGACGGCGAGGTGCCGGCGTTCAAGGATATCGCGACCGGCCTCGTCCCCAAGGTCACCGCGCATCTGAACATGGCGAAAGGCCTGAAGTAGGGCGAAAAAGTCGGTCGGCCTATTTCGCGGCCGGCGGCGGGCTCTCGACTATGTCGCCCGAATCGATCCACGTACGCGTGATCCGCTGCTGGCGCATGGCGCCGGCACGGGTCACGCCGGTGAAGGCGGCCGGCAGCCCCTCGCCATCGAGCCCGGGCTTGTCGACAAGCTGATAGTGAAGGTGCGGGAACAATGACGTTCCGGATGCGCCGACCTGGGCGATCACTTGCCCGGCGGTCACCTTGTCGCCGACCTTTACCTTCACGCTGCCCTGCTTCAGATGCCCGAGCTGGCTATATTCGCCATTGCCGTGATCGATGACGATGTAATTGCCGAACACCGCACGAAGCGCATCCTGCCGATAACCCGCGGGGGTCATCGATGCCGCCGCATTGGGAGCCGCGCCGAACATGCGCACCACCGTTCCGGCTGCCGGGGCGAGGACCGGACTTCCATAGCCCGGATAATCCTCGCGCTTCTGCCCATCGCCGGTGAAAAAGGCCCCGTCACGGTCGACGACGACGAAGTCGAACGCGTAGCGGCTGGCGTTGGTGGTGATCCCGAGCGCGCGCGACGCCGGATTGCTGAAGTCCCAGCGGCGATGGTGCGACAGGAAATCGTGGCCGTCCCAGACCAGTACCCGGCCGGCCAGCGGCATGATCAGGTCGGTGCTGGCATGGTAGCGGCGGGGCTCGGCGACGACTTTCTGCGTGACCGCGCGGCCATCCGGGGTCCTGAAGAGGAGTTCATACTCGATCCCGGAGACGGGAACGTCCGGGCCGAGTGTGTCGAAAGGGTTGCAGATCGTATGGCTTTCGCCCGGCTGCCAGGTGCGGACCGGAATCGTCTGGATGCCCGGCGCGATGCCGTTGTCGTTGACCTCCAGCCGCTGGACCACGGCACCCGACGCGTCGCGGACCAGCGCGCGGATCGCGGTCAGTTCGAGGACGGCCTTGGTCATGTTCCTGACCTCGAGGTCGAAATTGAGCGCTTGGCCGAGCCGGGTGACCTCGATGAGCGGCCGCGGCGGATAAAGGCGGATGTCGACGCTGGAGGCGGCACTCGCGGTCGCGGCGGCCAAGGTCGCGAAGGTTGCCAGCAGAAAGCGCATCCGGTCTCCTGTGTGTTATCGATATAATGCACATGCGGTGGTAGCGGGTCAAAGGGCGGAGCCACCATCGCCAGCAAACCCCCCGCTGGACAAAGCACCTCATTCACCGCACCTTCGCAATCGCAGCATTGCGGGGGTAGGGCTGATGGCGGAGCGGTGGGACAAAGCAGCGGAGCAGGCGGCGGGCGAGGTGTTCGGATCGCCGGTGCAGAATGTCGTGCGTACGCTGGCGTTCGTGCTTGCGGTGTTCGTCGTGGCGACCGCGGGCTATGTCCATGCCGGATGGAGCCTGGGCGACGCCAGCTACATGGTGACGTTGACGATATTTTCGGTCGGCTATGGCGAAGTCCGGCCGATCGACACAAATTATCTGCACGCGCTGACGATGGGAACGATGATCCTCGGCTGCACCGGGATGATCGTGCTGACCGGCGCACTGGTGCAGCTGTTCGCGCAATTCCAGCTCCGCAACCTCCTGGGGATCGACCGCATGCAAACACAGATCGCGAAGCTACACGGACACAGCATCATCTGCGGCTATGGGCGGATCGGCCAGCAGCTCGCCAAGGAGCTTTTCGCCGCCAAGCAGAGCTTCATCATCCTCGAGCGCAATCCGGTCAAGATCGCGAGCGCCGAAGCCGCGGGCTACCTCTGCCTGGCCGGCGACGCGGCCGATGAAATATCGCTTCGGGGGGCGGGCATCGAGCATGCGCGCGTGCTGGCGAGCGTGCTGCCCGACGATGCGACCAACGTGTTCATCACACTGTCGGCGCGCAGCCTGAACCCGGATCTGGAGATCATCGCGCGCGGCGAATTGCCGTCGACCGAGACCAAGCTGATTCACGCCGGCGCGAACAAGGTGGTGCTGCCGACGCAGATCGGCGCCGAGCGGATCGCCGAGATGATCCTCTATCCGACCACGTCGCGCTTCGTCGGGGAATCGGCCCAGGTGCGCGACCTCAAGCGTGGCCTGCACGAATATGGGCTCGAGGTCGAAGCGCTGACCGTGCCCAGCGACAGCGCAATGGTCGGCGAGACTGTCGGCGCTGCCGAGCGAATGGGCAATGGCGCCTTCTTCGTCGTCCAGATCGACCGCCCGGGCGGGCAACATCACGTCCATCCGGCCGAGGACGTGAAGATCGAGGCCGAGGACATGGTGGTG
>Ga0068859_100006325_pt1 | contig 12012 bp, 7 predicted proteins | sample KBSSwiS22_FD_66585 | JGI IMG/M metagenome (GOLD analysis project Ga0068859, IMG submission 66585) | Switchgrass rhizosphere microbial communities from Kellogg Biological Station, Michigan, USA - KBS Switchgrass S2-2 | ecosystem: Host-associated > Plants > Roots > Rhizosphere > Soil ... | reverse complement strand
GTGCACGGCTCGTTCGAGACATCTGGTAGCGCCGGGATCTTTTTGTACTCGCGGACAGCGCCGTTCGCAGATTGCGCGAAGATGAATCCGCCCGACCGTCTGCGCGTGCTATGCCTGACCGAGCCGACGCAGCACCGAAAGTCCTCGTCCTACTACATCTGGCACTCAGACTCTCCGCTGTACCGGGTCCCTGGCGACACGTTCGATCCCGCGAAGGAAAGACTTGCGATGGATTTCGCGCTGCGCGCCATCCATACGCAGCCGGTCGACTACATCAAGGCTGTGGCGACCGATTTCCTGCGGACGTTCCGCTCCCGCTTGGACGACTACCCCAGCGCGTCTGTCTCTCGGCAGTACCTGTTCGGCGCGCCGCCGCCTCCACTTGACGGCAGGACGAACCGCGCGCAGATCGAAAACGACCTCCGGTCGTACGGCCACGGCGACTTCGTTACCCGTTCCCACCAACCAGCCGCCAGCTGGATCTCCTCGTATCAGCGCCACGTATATCTGCCAGCTCCGCTGATCGGCGTCCTCATCATCGCCGGAACGGCCGGTCTGGCGATCGGGCGCGTCCGCCGCCGGAGATGCTCCCCGCTTGCACTCGCTCTCCTGCTCACGGTCCTCTCTCTGCTACTGCCGCCGATGACAGCCGGCTTCGACTATCGATACATTCCGCCGGCGCTCCCGCTCCTCGGCCTGGTCCTCGTCTTCTCCCTTGAGACTGTCGGACTCGCGAATTCGGGTGTCGACAACACCGAGCGGGACCCGTTGGGGGAGCCGAAACATCACTCAGAGTCAGGCTCGACTGGCGTGCCCTCTCTCCTTGGACAGCACGTCGAGAAAGATGCAGGTCCTTACGTGCTCGGCGCCGCGGACGGTCGCACGTAGGCGACAGTCCGACAGCCACGCGTCGCGATCGGTCGCAGATCCAAACCAATCTGATTACAGTCAAACACAGCAATCTCATCACCAGTCCAGACTAAGCCTCCTGGCGCCCTCCTACACACAGAGAGTGAGAGACGATGTCGGTTGCCCCACTGAGCTCATTCTCAGCGGAAAGGCTCCCGGACCCGGATGGAGGACTCCTTTGGTTCGCGATGCTCGGCCCACTCGAGATAGCGGTCGCCGGCGCCAGGACTCCGGTGACCAGCATCCGGGCTCGCTCCCTGTTGACCTCGCTCCTACTACAACGCAACCAGGTCGTCCGTCTCGACCGTCTCATCGAGTCCATCTGGGAGGCGCCGCCCCCGACGGCCCTTCCACAGGTTCGAAACATAGTGGCCGAGCTTAGGAGGACCCTCCGGGCTGCAGTACGCGGGCGGGAGATCATCGAGACGTCTCCCGGCGGATATCGCCTGGTCGTGACCGACGACGAGGTCGACGTCGCGCGGGCGGAAGACTACCTGTCTCAGGGCATGGCGGCCGTGCGAAACGACAATCATCACCTCGCTCTCGAGAGCTTTGCCAGATCTCTTGATCTATGGCGGGGAGAGCCACTCGGCGACGTGGCGCCGGTACTGGCTCGAGCATGGCGGCCCCGTTTTGCCGAGCTGCGTCGGCGGGGTCTACTCGGGCGAACCAAATCACGCTTGGCCCTGGGCATGGAAGAGCTGGTTGTTGGTGAGCTGTTCGATGCGGTGGCCGAGTTCCCCTTCGACGAGGAACTGCGCCTGCTCCTAGTCACTGCGCTCTACAACCGCGGCCGGACCACCGCTGCCCTAGAGGTCTGCCGGGAAACCCGCCGCTATTTTTTCGAACACCTCGGCATCGACGCCGGGTCCACTCTTCGCGACCTTGAGGTGCAGATTCTGAGAGACGAATCGTCAGGATAGGATAGAGCCTACATAGGGTGCCGGACGTGCCAACAATCTCTCACGGTTCTGACCCCGATCGCAGCAGGTGCGGGCACCCCACCCAGCGCGGCACGGTGCCCGCTCCTGCGAATTCGTAGGAGAGTTGGACCGAAGAATCGAGCCCAAGGTCGAGAAGTCACGGGACTCCGGCCGGGCGAACCTGTGGTCGAGCCGGCGGTGAACCCCCTCGAGTTCTTCTCTCCACTGGTCAGGGTCTACGCTGGGGCACACGGCCACCGGATGATCTTCCAAAGTCGCTACGAGCCCCGGTGATCACAGTGGCCTCTTGCATGCCCGGAATGCCTCCATCCCAACGCCGTATTTATGCGTGATTATCAGATCTCAATGATCACAATTTCGAATCGGCATCAACACACGGCGATTGAAATCGTCACCCCCGAATTGAGACCAGCTCGCGTGTCGATCAATCCCATTCGCAGCCAAGGTCACTAGTTCCAGTACGCCTACAGTAGCCTTTCGTCCCGTAGGAAGTCCCGCCTATCCAGTAGCTGATTGCGAAGTATCCGGTCTGACTGCTACGGCTCCAAGAGTCAGAGCACCATCCGCCGGAGGGTGCGGACCCGATCCCAGCAGTCGAGCCCTTATCGGTTCCTCCTGTCGCGATGACGGACGCCCTGGCGAGAAGATTCGACTTGCCGTTCGCCACAGTGTTCGCGAACCTGTAAACGACCGCGTCTCCATTCCTCCAGACCTGGATCTCGACCCCGGGGGCCGAGTTGTCGGTCAAGGAGAAATTCCAGAGCCATCCGCTGGCGGGCGGGTTACCGCAGAGGCTGGCAGCTTGGGCCGGTGCTGCGGCCACAGCCATCGAGACCGTTACCGCGACGGCGAGGGTGGCAAGCGCCGCCGTCATTCGTCGCCATCGACCGGTTGGCAAATTGATCATGGTACCTCCGTGGCAGTCTTCTAGAACCCCCTCGTCGGCGATTCTGCCTACAATTGAAACGGAGGATTATAACAATATGATAATGGATAAATAACTGGCAAAGCTTCGTGGCCTTCACCGTGATTTCCGCGGCCCGGCACTCCTGTTCGTTACCTCAGCCGGACTTGATGATCGGTTGAGTCGAGAGCTGTGGCCTGTCGGCGGCAGTGACTGCTTTGAGCGCGCGCCTGGTGTCGGCGTCGCCACCAGGATCAGGCGAGGCGGCCTGGCGCTGCGGCGGGTCGTGACGGGGGCAACGTACGGGACCTTCCTCGCCCCCCCAAGATAGCCATGTCGGGTGTGCAGTCCGTCTGATCGTCGATCAGCTGTCTGCATGGTGCTGGATCAACACGATTTGCCTCTTAAGAGCCCGTCTGAACACTCGGGTCACCAGTCGCCGGTGCGGGCGAGGCGCCGGGACATCACCATGATCATGGCGAGGTAGACCATGGCCTCGTGACTTTCGGGCAGAATCTCGTAGTCGCGTACGCACCAGCGGTGTTTGTTGATCCAGCCGTAGGTCCGCTCGACGACCCAGCGACGCGGCAGGACGACGAACCCGGCGGTGCGGTCGGTCCGTCTGACGATCTGGGCGGTGAGCGAGAGGACCGTGGCCGCCCAGGTGACGAGCCGTCCGGAGTAGCCGCCGTCAACCCAGAGATGGCCGACCGTATTCGTTTCCTTGCGCAAGGTCACCATAATGCGGTGCGCCCGGCGCGGTCCTGGATGTTCGCGGCTGTCACGACGACGGCGAGTAGCAGGCCACCCGTGTCGGTAGCGATGTGCCGTTTGCGGCCTTTGATCTTTTTACCCGCCTCATAGCCGGCGGTCGCCGAGGGCACCGTGTCCGCAGCACGCACGGTCTGTGAGTCGATGACCGCGGCGGTGGGCAGCGCGTCGCGCCCGGCGTGCACGCGGACCGTGTCCCGCAGCGCGTCGTGGACGCGCCGCCACACATCCGCCTTCGCCCATCGCCGGTAGATGTCATAGATCGTGCAGCGCTCGAACAGCGCGCATCACGATCCGCTACACCATGCCTTCATGACCGCCGAGGAGATCGCCAGCTACATCCGGCACCGCTTTGAGGGCTACGGCCTAGCAATCCGGATCTCAATCATCGTCGTCGCTTCCTGCCTGCCGGGACGAGACGCTTCACCCCTGTCGTCAACGCCCGCCGAGGGGACTGATGGACGCGATCCCGGATGAGACTGAGGACGTCGAGAGGCCTATCAGCCAACTTGCGGATGATCGGCAGAAGGAGGCTAGGACAGGAACTTGATCTCGGCGATCGAGCCCTTGTCCGTGCCCGAGTCGATCTGCGGCAGATGAGTCAACCAGATCACCCAGTACTGGGCGGCCGGCGCGTTCGCCGGGATCGGGATAGTTACGGCCTCACTCGCCTGTCCGGTGTGCGGTCCGCCGACGATCTGGTAGGCGGAGATGTCCTGGCCATTGGCGTTGCCAGCGTGTAGCTCGAAGGTGGCCGGCCCAAGCTTGCCAACCGTGATCACGACCGAGCCAGGATGTACCGCCTGTGCGAACGAGACCTTGAAACCGACGCCCGGCTTCTTGGCGCCGAACTGCTTCCCGTCGTCTCTGTGGAAGTAGCCGTCGGTCGTCCACTCCGTCGCCGGATTGCCGTCGGTCAGGTTCCCGATCTGATCGGGCTTCTCGCTGCCGTCTCCTGGCGGTGGGTCGAAGGACACGACACCCGAAGGGACAAGCTGCGGACCAGCCGTGGCTGACGTACTCGCCGACGGGCTGTTGGTAGGGCTGTTGCCACCGTCACCGCCAAGCTTGAGGGCCAGCACGACGGCCAGGACGATGAGCAGGACGACGGCGAGGGCGATGCCGATGATCATCGGGCGGCGGCTGGAGCCTGAGGACTGCTGCCGGGTCGCAGCCCGGCCGCCGCCGCGGGGAGCGGCGGCGCCGCGCGGTCCGCTCCCGTTGCCGGGGCCGGCCGGCGGGTAGCCGCGCTGCGGCGGGTAGTCGTCGTCGTAGCCGTTGCCGCGGTAGCCGCCGCCATAGCCTTGGTCGACCCGGGTTTCGGGGCCGTAGCCGTTGTCGCGGTAGCCCCTGTCCCGGTAGTCGTCGTCGTAGTCGTAGCGGCCGTAGTCGCCCCGGCCTGGCTGGTTGAAGCCGGCCGTCGACGGGAGGTTCGACGTGTCGGGGCCGTAGCCCTCGTAGCCGACCATCTCCTCGGTGCCGGGGGGCTCGTCGCCGAAGGTCATCAGGCCGGTGTCGTGCAGCGCCTCGACCGGGGTGACCGCCTCCAGTTCGGCGATCAGCTCGGCGGCGGTGGTGATGGGCTCGGTGCCGGCCTCCTCGCCGCTGAGCGCGGCCATGGTGATCCCGTCGAGGTCGCGGGGCACCTCGTGGTTGAGCTGGCGGGGGCTCTGCAGCCGCCCGTACGTGCCGTAGGGGGCCGCGCGAAGCCCGGTGTCGCCGGCCAGCGGCCAGTAGCCGGTCAGCGCGGCGTAGAGCAGGCCGCCGAGGGCGCGGATGTCGGCCGCGGCAGCCGCGTCGGCGTCCTGGGGTGCGTCGGCCGGGGCAGTCCCGTCGATGCCGGCGAGCACCGCGCCAACCTCCAGGTCGATGACCTTGACGGTGCCGTGGCTGGAGACGATGACGTCACCGGGGCGCAGGCCGCCGTGACGCAGGCCGCGCTCGTGCGCGGCGGCGATCACCCGGGCGGCGCCGAGCACGACGGCGGCCGCCTGCTCGGGGCGCAGCGGGCCCTCCTCGGCGAGCTGGCCCAGCGTGCGGCCGTCGACCCATTCGGTGATGACGTAGGAGACCTGGCCGTTCTCGGTGTCCGTGACGGTCGCGTCGTAGGTGGACGCGGCGCCCGGGTGCACGAGCCGGCCGGAGGTGACGGCCGCCTGCAGCAGCGACTGGGCCGCCTCGCGGCGGGCGGGGTCGTCATCGACGTGCTCGACGACCCGGACCGCGACCGGCCTGGTCAGGACGGTGTCATCGCCGCGCCACAGCGTGACCGGGCCGCGGGACGACAGGACGCCGATGAGGCGGTAACGGCGGTCGAGTACCGACTCGGCGAGCAGGATGCCGCCGTCGAAGGACTCTGCGGACGAAAGGTTGACCGGCACATCACCATCGACGTCCGCGGACTGGGGCCGGTTGCCTGCCTCGACCACAACGCCTCCGTCGTCCCCGACTCCGTGGCGCCGTCGCCACCCTCCTCACCGCCTGGCCGAGCCGGTCTCGTCGCCCCGTCGCGTGCCCCATGGGGAGGCGTCGGTGCTGCTTGCCGGCCGATTGGCGATGTTCCCGGATTAGTTTACGGGGATCGCCAGGTTAGGTTGCTCAGCCCCGGCGGAAACGTCGGGAAACCATCCGGGTCAGGGCCCTGACCTCCGGGATACCCATCCGGGTGACCGTGCCGACGAACAGCGGCAGGCCGACGATCGCCCCCACCAACACCGCCGAGAACGACCCGATGAAGCCGTTGCCGAGGACATCGCGCAGCCCGTGGGCGACGGCGCTCGCCGCCGCCGCGCCGATGCCGGCGGCGACGGTGATGCGGGCGAGCGTCGCGATGATCCGGTCGCCATCCATCCCGCCGAGCCGGCGGCGCAGCAGCGCGCAGGTCACGCAGAGGCCGCCCAGGTAGCCGACGGTGAAGGCCAGCGCCAGCGCCAGCGCGCGGTCCTGGGCGGGCAGCGCGTGGCTGATCACCAGCGCCGCCGTGACGTTCACGCCCACCACGCCGATGTTCACCAGTGATGGCGTCCGGCTGTCCTGATGCGCGTAGAACACCCGTAGGTGTAGCTGGAACACCGAGAACGGCACGAGAGCGACGGCGAATGCCGACAATGTGTCGCCGACGGATAGCGCCGAGTGATAGCCGAATGCGCCGTGGTTGAACACGCCGACCGCGATCGGCCGGCCCAGCGCCAGCAGGAACAGCGCCGCCGGCACGATCGCGGTCAGGCTCAGCCGGGTCGCCGTCGAGAGGTCGTCGAGCACCAGGTCCCGGTCGCCGTCGGCGGCGTGCGCGCTCATCCGCGGCAGCAGGGCCGTGATGACCGAGACGCCGATGATCGCGTACGGCAGCTGGAAGAGTTGGTAGGCGTAGGTGTAGACGGGGAACGAGTCCGTAGCCGTCGACAGGTTGGTGATGACCAGGTAGCCGAGCTGGCTGATGATCACCCAGAGGAACGTCCAGCCGGCCAGCCGCAGCGCCCGGCGCAACCCAGGATGGTTGAGGTCCAGCCGGGGCCGGTAGCGGAAGCCGACCTTGCGCAGCGACGGCAGCAAGGCGATGGTCATCAGCACCACGCCGAGCGTGGTGCCCGCGGCCAGCACCGCCGTCTGGGTGCCGCTGATCGCCTTCGCGCCGTCGACATCCGGCGGCCGGGGCCCCGCGATGACGTAGGTGAAGGCGACACAGGTCGCGATGACGGCGAGGTTGTTCAGCAGCGGCGTGAACATCGGAGCCGCGAACGAGCCGCGGACGTTGAGGATCGCGCCGATCGTCGCGCCCACGCCGTAGCAGAGGATCTGCGGCATGAACCAGCGCAGGAAGGTCGCGCCCAGAGCTTGCTCCGCGGCGCCCTTCGGCCCGGTGACGCCGTGCATGTACTGGTCGACGATCTGCGGCGCGAGCGCGATGCCGAGCACGCACGCGACGCCGAGCAGCAGGATCATCAGCGTCAGCAGCGAGGACGCGAACCGCTCGCCGCCGTCGTCGTCCTCCTTGGACGCCCGGACCAGGACCGGCACGACGACGCTGGTCAGGATGCCGCCGATCAGCAGGTCGTAGACGATGTTCGGGATGGTGTTCGCGACGTTGTAGGCGTTGCTGACCGCGCCGGCGCCGAGCGCGATCGCGATCGCGACCGTGCGCAGGAAGCCGGTCGCGCGCGAGGCGATCGTGCCCAGCGCCATCACGCCGCTGGCCCGGCCGAGTCCCCCGCCGCGGCCCTGCGCTGACCTGCCCTGGGCCGTCCTGCCCGTGGGCGGTCTGCCCTGGGGCCTGGCCGCGCCGGTGATCCGGGTTGGCTGGCCGGTGGCGCCGCTGCTGGCCGCCACGGCGCCGTCGGCGCGCGGGCGCGGCGGCCGCTGCCCCGACCGGCGGGGGCGCGGCTGGGCGACCGTCTCGTCGCCGCGTGGGCGAACCGCCCCGCGGTCCGCGCGTGCCACCAGCCGGTCCGGCGGCACCGGGCGGCCGTCCGCGCGGGCGCGCTGCTGGCGGGGCGGGTCGGGCTGCGCCGGGGCGCGCCGTCCTTCGGTGCCTTCGCGGCCGTCGGTGCTTTCACGGCCCTCGGTCTCGTGGCGGCCCTCGGTCCCTTGGCGGCCCTCGGCCCCTTTGCGGCCCTCGGCCGAGCGACGGCCTCCGGTGCGGTGCTGGCCGAGCGGCCGGGCGTCGCGTCGCTGGAGCCGGGAGACCGGGGTCGTCGGGCGCGCCTCCGCTACCCGTTCGCCAGGCACCGGCGGCGGGGTGCCGGGCGGGCCCGGAAGCCGGCTGGTCGGGGGCGCAGCCGGTGGCTGGGGCGGCGGTGGCTGGGAGGCTGGTGGCGGGGTGCGGGGCGCCGCCGGGAGGCGGCGGGTCGGCTCCGCGGCTGGGCCCTGCCAGGCGCCTGGGTCTTCCCGGTACGGCTGGGCGCGAGCCTGCTGGCGGGGGTCCGCCCGGTCCCAGTCCTGCTGCCGACTCTGCTGGCGAGGCCCGGGCGCCTGCCGCCGTGCCTCCCAGAGCCGCTCGTCCGGGTTGCCCGTCGCGCGGTTGCCCGTCTCGCGGTGGCTCTGCGCGTCGTAACCCGGCGCGTTGTAACCCTGGTCGCTGTAACCCCGGTCGCCGTAGCCGTGCCCGTCCGGGCCCCGCTCGCGGTAGCCCGGTTCCGCGTAGCCCTGATTCGGATAGCCCGGGTTCGGATAGCCCGGATTCGGGTGGCCGGGTTGCTGCTGGACCGAGTACTGCTGGCCCGGGTGCGCCTGGCCCTGGATCGGCTGGCCCGGGTTCGGCTGGCCTGGGTTCGGGTAGCCGCGGTCGGCCGGCTGAGCGAGGCCATACCGCTGATCCGGGTAGCGCTCGCCGCCGTCCCGGCCTGGCTGGGCTCGGTCGGCGCGCCGCTGGCCGGGCCCGCGCCGGTCGGCTGCGTATGGGTCGGCCGCGTATGGGTCGGCGGCGTATGGGTCGGCGGGGTACTCGTCGGCGTAGTAGCGGTCGTCGGGGTAGCGGTCGTCCGAGTAGCCGTCCGCGGGATACCGGTCGGCGGGGTTGCGGTCGCCGCGGTGCCCGTCATCCCGGCGGTTCGGGCCTGTTCCTCCGCGGTGCCGCGGCCCCCGGTGACTGTCGGGACCGTCGGCCGGGCTCACGGCTCGCTCGGGTTGGCTGGCACCCCGCCAGCGTAGGCGCGTTCGACGTCCATCCGTTGTGTTCCCGCGGCGTTCGCCTGGATTCGCCGGACCGGTGTCGTCGGCACATCCCCTGGTACCAGGCCGTTCGGGCCAGTCAGGCCGGCATCCGGAGTGAGGTTGTCCACCGGCCCGCCGCCGGATCCGCCGTCGCCGTCACCGGTACCGCCGCGGCGCTTGCGGCGCGAGCGGCGCACCTGGCGCAGCACGACGGCGGCGGCGAACAGCCCGATGGTCACATAGGTGATCGCGGTCGCGATCGCCCCGTACACGGTGGACCGGACCAGGACGCGGTACGGCTGAGGCTGATTGGACAGTCGCTGCCCGTTAGGGGCCAGCACCTGGACGTTGACGGGGAACGTGCCGGCCGCGTCGGAGCTGACCTTGACCTCCAACTGGTTGACCGTGCCCGGATCGAGCGAGATCGAGATACGGGCGGGGGACTGCAGCCGGGTCCGGTCGTTCGAGGACAGCGACAGGATGACCGTCATCGGGAACTTGTTGACGCCCCTCAGATCCTGGTTGCTGATGTTCTCCACCGACAGCGGCACGGAGCCGTGGCGGCTGGTCAGGGTGACCTTCGGGGTCGCGAAGATCCCGACGTTGCCGCGGATCGCGTTGATCCGGCCGTCGACCTCCTGGCTGAGCTGGACGGCGCCGGTACGGTCCGGGCGCCAGTCCACGGACAGCGACGTCAGGAGAGTACGGAGCATCGGCTGGATGACGGTGGCTCGGCTGTCCTGCGGCCAGCCCTTGGACTGAGTGAGCGCGCAGGGCGCTGTGCCGGTCGCGCCCGGGTCGGTCGGGCCGCCTGGGTTGGATGTCGTCGCGTCGCCGGACTTGACCGCGCAGAGCACCGGGTCGAGCTCGCGTACCTCGGCGCGCAGGTGCTCGACGGCGTCGACGTAGGCCGTCGGGATCTCGGTGGCGACCGCGGACTCGGGGTAGACGGGTTCGCTGCGGGCGGAGCCGGCGGTTGGGAAGGCGCTCGCCCCGCCCTGGGCGGACTGTGCGTTGTCCGCCCCGTTGGCGGGCGCGACGGGCAGCGGCTCGGGCTCGAAGAACGGCTGATAGCCCGCGCTCGTGGGTGCCTGAGTGCTGAGATACCCGAGCACCAGCTGGGCCCAGTCGTTTGTCGGCGGGTCCCACAGCCGAGGCAGCGCGACGATGACGAGCCGGTTCCTCGTCGTGCCGGGATTCTCGGCTGTGGTCATCGCGAGCTCGGCGAGCACCTGGGAGAACGCCTGGCTCTCGCTCAGATCGTTGGTGTTGATCTTCGGGCTCAGCAGGCCGCCCAACGTGGAGTCCGCCGCCAGCGCGCGGATCGGGCCGCTGTCGGTCCGCTGGACGGTCAGCGCGGTCGGCGTCGCCACCGACGACTTGGGCGTGGCCGGCAGCAGCTTGTCGTCAAGGATCGCCGTGGTGACACCGACGTTCTTGTTCGCCAGGAACGCCAGCGTCGCGGGGTCGGCGAGGCCGTCGCCCGGGTACGCGACCGGCGGCGGTTTCGCGGTACCGAGCACCTCGTTGAAGACTTTTCGACCGGTGTCGATGGCCCAGAGAGCGTCGTTGAGCTCGCCACCGTCCTGTCGGCCGCTGCTCTGCTCGCCGCCGGCGCGGACGAGGGCGGCGATGTCGGCGTCTCCCCAGGGCAGCGGGAAGACGATGTTGCCAGGCGCCGCCGCGAAGTCACTCAGCTTCGTCAGGAACGTCTTCGCGTCGTTGCTCTTGCCGGCGGTCTTCACGCCGGTTGCGCTGGCGTACCGATACTGACTGTCGCGCATGGTCTTCAACGCCAGGAGCAGCGTGGGGTCCACGGCGAGCGCGATCGGGGACTGCTGACCGTTTGTCGGGTTGACGGCGTTCAGCAGCCGGGTAAGGCGGCCGTTCGGCCCGATCTCGGTGGCGAGGTCGTTGTCGGTGAGCATCCCGTCGGAGCGCAGCCGGGGGTAGTCGGCGATCGGTACCACGGTGGTGACCGAGACCGCCTTCGCGGTGGGCTGCCGAGGCGCCCAGACCAGGAAGGTGTAGGCGGCGCCAAGCGGCTTGCCGGCCGCCGACGCGATGACGATCTTCATGGCGTAGATCGTCAGCGGCTTGTTGTCGATGTTCGCCTTCTGGTTGATCGTGAAGGCCGAACCCTCGACCGGGACCGCGGTCGTGATCGCCTTGTAGCTCTTGCCCTTGGGAACGATGGTCGGATCCGCCCGCAGCTTCGCGAGATCGGCCCGGCTGCCGACCCCACCGGGAATCACGTACGCCGTCGCGGTCAGTCCCTCGGTCGACGTCCCGTTGGTGACTGTGACGTGGCCGCCGATATTCAGGGGCAGGTCCGGCGAGGCGATCCCGCCGTAATCGACCACCTGGACCTGGGCGGGGGACGTGGCCGTGGTCACGATCGGGACCGTGGCTGACGTGCCGCTGGTCCCGCCTGTGGACATACCTGTGGACAAGCCTGTGGATACTGTGGATGAAGCAAAGGATGGAGCGGGCAGGCCGACCAGGACCGTGCCCGTCGTCAGGGTCACCAGCGCCAGGGACAGCGTGACCGCCAGCAGCGCGCGCGTCCGCGCCGCCGTCCGGCGGGCGGCGAGCAGGCCGAGCAGGCGAGGCCGTGGCGGGCGGGTCACGCGCTGGCCGCCAGCAGGGCCGGGACGTCGTCCAGCAGGCGCCGTTCGTCGGCGTAGGCGAGCCGGCCGGCGACCTGGTCAAGCGGTACCCAGGCGACGGCGCTGACCTCGATGTCCGCGTCGGACAGCTCGCCGTCGGTGCGCAGCAGCAGGTAGTGGTGCACGGTCTTGTGGATGCGGGACCGGCCGGTGACGAACCAGAAGT
>Ga0068859_100006320_pt1 | contig 12013 bp, 9 predicted proteins | sample KBSSwiS22_FD_66585 | JGI IMG/M metagenome (GOLD analysis project Ga0068859, IMG submission 66585) | Switchgrass rhizosphere microbial communities from Kellogg Biological Station, Michigan, USA - KBS Switchgrass S2-2 | ecosystem: Host-associated > Plants > Roots > Rhizosphere > Soil ... | reverse complement strand
CTTGACTGGCGAGGCGCTGTCAACCAGGAATACCGCCTCGGGTGATGTCCACGCATCAATCACTGCGGACCACAAATGGTGGAATTCAGCGCCGCGAATGACATCACTGCCCCAGTACGGCCGCCCTGGGACACGCTTGTCAGTGTCAGGGCACCACCATCCGCTACCGATGACGTAGTTGTATTTGCTCATCGCAGCCTATGCCTGTGCCTGCGGGCCGCGTTTGGACAGGCGGCGCAACCATTTCCGCAGCCGGGGCCCGCCGGTTACGCGAAAGTCCCACAGTCTGGGGAGCAGCGCCGGGGCGAATGCCGAGCGGGCTATGCTCGCCTGAGCCCAATGAGTTCGCCCGTCGAGCGACTTGGGGCTCAGCAGGCCCTTCAACACTGACGGCATTGGGATGCGAGGGGCCAGCTCCGACAAGTCATGATGGAACTGACCGGCCGCATGGGGAAATGCACCTAACAGCGCCGCTTCTTCCGGGCTGGGCCGTTGGATCAAGCGCTCCAGGGTCAAAAGCGCGGATTTACGCAGCCCGGCAATGACTTTCGGGGCGGGCTCGTCGAGCACGGCCAGCGCATCGAGCATGTTGGCCGTGAATGCATTGATTCCCTCCTGCAAGGCTCCAAGCCCCCAATCCAGGGTGGCCTGTTGCCCAGGCGCGAGGATGGGCTGAATTGGGCCGCCAGCGTCCCGCACCCGCTCATACCCCAGCGTCGAGCCATGATCCGCAGAAGTGAACAACTCAATGAGGCTTGGGTTCAAGGTGCTGGCGTCCGCACCTTCAACATACACATAAGTACGCCCGATCGCTGCCTCATCCGGCCGCTCGCGCAGACCCATATAGAAACCGGATATACCACCGGAAGCGCGCACGCCGCCGAGCATGCGCACGAGTGCAGTTTGAAGACGCCCTTTCCAACCGATATCAACGATAGCGCTCGGCACGCCGTCCAACATGCCGTGATTTCCAAGATACTCCATACACAGCTCGAGCCCCCGAGTGGCGCGCTCCAAAATGAGCGCATCGAATGGCGGCTTGGATAGAACATCCTTCAGCCTGTCGGCTTCCACCTGCCCGCTCCAGCTTTCTTCGGGGAATCCCGCGGCCCGCAAGGCCATCCGGACATCGGCTGCGTTGATTTCGAGGCTCTGCAGAAGCTCCGCGATACAGATCGTGTCATCCGACAGAATCGCATTGACGCGCTCCATCGCTGTGCCCCGCGCCGCAGAGGGCAGGAACCAGGCACGCCGTGACGCATGCAGGTACTTGAGATCCAACTCGCCTGACAGGTGCCCGCTGATCTGCCGGGCAATCTGCAAGAGGATCTGGCCATCGCGCGCCAGGAAATAAAGGCGCTTGATGCCGAGCTCGCGCGCGCGGACCAGGATCCAGTAGACATAGCCGAACAGCAGGGGACCCGCAATGCCGGTGGCGACGTTCCACAGAGCCTCGTCCCGGCCCTGCAGCTCGCGATCGATTCTTGCCCGCCGTGCGGCGCCGCCAATGGCGGACGCCAACAGACGCTCCCGCGTATCGGCGCCAGCGCCCCGCGATGCCAACGCCAGCTCAATCGCCGACGGTGCCGATCGCAGATAGGGCTGAACTGCAATGCCTACTCTCTCTGCCTGCTGCACGTCGCTGACAGGATGGTCCCCTGTGTGACAGATCCCGGCAGGTTGCAGGTTGTAGTGCTTGGTGACCCGGTGAAAAAGCGCGCCGGTTCTCTTGGTTGCCTGCAGGTCCGCGGACACAAACAGATTCTGGGCCTCGATGCGAACACCCGCACGCGTAAGCAGCTCGAGGAGAAATCCGCCGGAGGCATAAAAATCAGACACACAGGCGACCCTGATCCGGCGTCTCAGCAGGGACTCGAATCGAGCCACCATGGGCGCAATCGGCCGGCTCGCCTGCAGCTCACAGCTCATCTCCGTTTCCAGGGCGCTGCGTGCGGTCGCCGCGGACCAACCGAGCTCGGCAGCCAGCTCCGCGTAGATCTGCTCGAGTGTTACCTCGCCACTCTGAGCCTTTTGCCTGACGCGCGCCTCCGCTGCGATCCGGCGAGCACTCCACCGCTCAACCCCCGCTGCGTTGGCATTCACCAGCTCGATATGCAGAAATACATCCGCGGGCCGCAACCAGATCCGTGTAAGCAACGTATCGAACACATCGAACGTGTAGAGCGCAACCGGCTCTGCGGCAATGGACGGTACTGTCTGGATGATCGAGCTCATCACAGCGGCTTGGGGACAGCCACGCCGTCACGTCGTCTGAGCCCGAAAAAGGCCAACGTTTGATCCACGGCGGTATCCCGTAAGGGTGGAATTATCCACGAAGAAGCAACGGAGGAAACAAAGCACGAGCAGGCAACAGCCGCTGCCGCGCCCAAGGCGCCGAACGGCGGAATCAACAGGAAATTGAGCGGTATCAGCACGACGAATCCGAGAATAGTGTTGTACACGTGGTAGACGGGCTTGTGCTCAATGTAGATTACCTGGCCACGTACCGCCCCGCTGAACGTGAAGACATTCGCGACGGCCATCGCCACGGCCACTGGCGCGGCGGGAGCGCTCTTCGCCCCGAAAAGCAACACGATGGTGGGGGAGATGAATAGCCAGACGCCTCCCAGAATCACCAACCCGGCGACCGTAGCCCAGACGTAGCAGGCCCGCAGGGCCTGCTGGTAGCGTGGCTTGTCAGTCTGATGCAATTGGACCAAACGTGGGTAAACCACTGCCAGCACCGAGTTCGGCAGAAAGTTGAGCACGCTGAACATCTGAAATGCGAGCGCGTAATAGGCGAGCTGCTCGAAGCTGCCGAGCGACTTGAGCATGACGTGGGAGAACCTGAAGAACAGGGTCACTATGAAACTGGCGAGCACGCCCGACCAGCTCAGCATGAACAGCTCACGGACAGCAACCCGCGAAAGGCGCCACTGCAGAACAGATCCGAACTGGCGACGGTGGACGGCAAGCAGCGCCAGGCCGGAAATCAGCGGATCGAGAACCGAGGCGGCCGTGACCATATACAGCGGTTTGTGCGTCACTACGACGTAGATCTTGAACCCTGAGGCGACAGCCACCCCAAGCAACCCACAAGTGGTAGACAGCGCGGTCTTCGATGTTGCCCGAAAGAGCGACATCAGAACCAGCATACTGTTCGGCAGCAGGCCAACTGAGAGGCCCAATGCCATGTAGAGCAGCGTGGGGTCGCCGTGATCCGCGGCAAGGATGTACAGCGAAGGGATACACACCGACGCCAGCGTAGAGATCAGGACCAGGACGAACGCCGAGCCCATCAATTCGAGCCGCCGCTCGGGGTACCGCACCAGCTCTCTCACCAACATCGGATCGAGACCGCTGACGAGCAGAGGTGCCAGCAAGTTGCACATTGTCGTTGCGTAAGCATACTTGCCGATCAGCTCGGGTCCGTACGTCCGCATGCTCAGTGCGTAAATCACGACTCCCGCCATGGGCTGGCTCAAGCGGTATAGCAGCATCAGCCCGCTGTCGACCAGGCGACGCAGCCAGGGTCCGGCCAACAGTTTGGCGCGCAGATTCATTGCGTCACGCCCGCAATATCGTCATAGAGCTGTTCCAGCGAGCGTGTGCAGCGTCGGATATCAAAGCGGTGCCTGACGAACTTTTGCGCTTCCTCCGCCATGGAGAGCGCAAGGTCATCGTCCGAAAGCACCCGTGTCAGCCGTTCAGCGAGTGTGTCAACGTCTCTTTCGGCAAACGCAAACCCGGTCTTGCCGTCAATGACGCCCTCCTCCGCCCCACCGCGGGCCGACGTCACCACCGGTACGCCACATGCCTGCGCCTCCAGCAGCACCATACCGAAACCTTCCGCGTCCCCGTTTGCGGCTGTGACACTCGGTAAACAAAGAACCCGCGCCTCGTCGATTTCCCTCTTGACCTCGGTGGCTGACAGCGCGCCGGGAAAGCGCACTGGAATATGCAACTCGCCCACGAGCTGCTGGAACTTCTTCAGCAGGGGCCCGTCGCCGACCATCGTAAGCTCCGCATCGGGAACCGCCTTTCGCAGGCGAGCGAAGGCACGGAGCAAATATTCTCCACCTTTCTTTTCGACGAATCGGCCTACGAAGAGAATGCGCCTGCGCCGCGCGATGACGGGCACACCGGAGAAATGGAAACGCTCGAGGTCGATTCCCGTATGGCGCACCATGACGCGCTCCGGCGCGATGCCATACTCCATTGCCCGCCGTTTGATTGCGTTGCTCACCGCGACGAAATACACCTTTGCGCTGCGGGAGAGGCTGAGCAAGCGCTCCGGATAGCGGCGGTTACCAAATCCATGCTCACCCCTCTCCCAGCTTTCACGATAGATGTTTATGTCGGAGCCGTGCAGCGTTACAACCAGCGGACACCCGAGCCGCCGGACGACGGGCCAGAATGTGACTGCCTCCGTGGCAAAGTGAGTATGCACGAGCGAAGCGCCAACCTCTCGCAGGCGCTTGAAGAACCCGGGCGGGGACAACCCTACTTCCCCGAGACCCTTGCGGATGATGTTATGCACCAGGGTGGGCTTGGATCCGTACAGCAGCAGAACCTGCGCGCGCTCCAGCGGCAGGCCGGCCTCGAGCCGGCGCAGGCCGACGAGAATCGGATCCCAATGGGCATAGGAATGCAGCTGCTCGAGGATGAAGGTCTCCGAATACTGCAGGAGAACTGACTTGCAGATCAGGACTTTCCGCAGCGGCGCCGGTTCGGTTTGTGCACGTACGATCGTATTCATCGTGGCTACAACATGAACCGCACGTCGATCGTTTCCAGATTGTCGTCATACGTAAAAAAATCCACCGTCGATCGGCGACGCTCAAACTTGTACGAGGCGCTGACGCGAATCAGCTCGGTCGGGTCCCAGGTCGCAATGAATTTTCCCGAGTTCACGGTCTCGCGACGTGTATCCGACACCGGGACGGCAACGAAACTGCTGCCGATGTACCGGTCACGATCGCGGGAGTACTGCAAAGCGAATGACAGCTTCGTGGTTGGAGCCCAAGTGGGCGCAATGCTGACACCGTTCGATACGAAGTAGTCGGACTGTGAATCGAGGTAGGCCGTCAATTGCCGCCAGGCGTTGACAACGACCTGCGTCTTCGCTCCGGGCGCCCAGGTCAGCGTGGTATGCCAGACATTGCCTGAGAAATCGCCGTAGCTCGACGTGGGATAGTCGCGCTTCAAGTACCCGGCGGAAGCTTCGAGCTGCGTCTTGCCGGTCAGCCGGTATTTCAGGTGCAGTCCCGAGGAACTGTCAGTGTATTTCTGATCGAACGGAATTCCCTTGACCTGGCCATTGTGGGGGTACTCCGCGTGGGTATAGCGGTACTCCCAGCCGAATTCATTGCCTGTATCGGTTACATACTTGACGCCCGTTCCACCGGTGTTGGCAGCGTAGTCCTCATACACGCGCTCAGCAGCGCTGTGCGTCGTGGAGGCGCGCCGGGCATTGGCACTCAGGAACAGGTGGGCGCCGATCTGCCAGTCGATCTCGCCGAAATAAGTGGAACTGCGCAGAATGTCTTTTGCAAAGAAGTGATTGTTGGCGAAATTCGCCAGCGCTTCAGTGTAGTTCGCGCCGAGTTGGCCCGACCAACGATCGGCCAGTCTCCAGTCCCACTCCAGTTTCGCATAGCGTGACGTGTTGTTGAGGATGCCGTTGTTGGCGAAACGGTTATAGGCCAGCCCTGCGTTGGCCTTGATGGTTTGGACGCTCGGCTGCCACTCATAGTTGAGGCCCACGGAGCCGACGTCGATACGATCCGCGCGGCTCGAGCCCGCACCCAACCCTGCAGCTTGCGTAGAGACATTTGCCGGCAGCCTGAAGAGGTTGTCGTCGTAGTTTGTCTCAGCTTCAAGGAAGATCTCGAGCTGCCGCCCCGCCTGAGCGGCGGTATAGGCGGCGGCGCCCTGGTCCGGGGGACCCGCGTAAACGATGGCGGGGGCCAGCAACAGCACCGCAGCACGCAAGCAGCGGCCCGTCACGTCGCGATTCCAGCGGTCCGCACGTCCTTCTGTGCAAGGGTCGTCCCGATGGCGCGCAGGAAATCAGCGGCCTGGCGGGCGGGGAGAAAATGCTGGCGGCGCTTGAGCGCCGCGGGTCGCAAGGCCTCGATTGAGTTTCGATCACCCAGGAGCCTGCGCAGGATCGCGCTCAACTCTTCGACGTTGCCGGGCTCGAACAACCAACCCGGGCCGTCCTCACCGAGAATCTCCGGGATGCCGCCGCTGCGAGCGCCAATGACGGGAATCCCAAACCCTAACGATTCCACAACAACCATCCCTAGCGGCTCATGCCAGTTGGACGGTACAACGAGCACATCGATCGATTGATAGAACTCGGCCGGCGCGACATGACCGCAGAATTCGATATCTGGCCGCGCGTAGCGGGCTGCCAGCTCGGCACCGTACGCTGGATCAGCTGGCCGGCCGGCCAGACGCAGTGTCCACTCACCCTGGGGCAACGTTGACACCGCAGCCAACAAGACTTCGACGCCTTTACTCTGCTCGAGGCGCCCCATGTAGCCGACGCGCAGCGGCCCAGAGGTCGAATGTGGAAGCTGTGCGACGTCATTACGCTCGTATGAGCGAGCATTGTGGATCGCAACAGTGTGTGCCTTTGGAAAATAACCGTTCTCAACATGGGTTTGCAGTACGTGGTGGCTGATGCCAATCGCCAGATCGACCTGTTTGCTCATGGCGCGCTTCCACAGACTCATGGCCTTGCAGGAAGCACATTGCCGCTCGCAATTGCGGTTGCGGCGAAAGAGTGTCGACTTGAAGCACATGAGGTAGTAGTCATGCAGCATGTGGCTCAGACCGATTCCGCGGAATTTGACCTCCTGCCAGACGGCCACACTGAAGCCCGCGAGGTTGTGCGCCGAAACCCAATCAGGCTGCTCGAAATCCAATATGCGCCCCAGCTGCCGGGCCATGCGGGCATTCGAGATGTCCTTCACATGCCACAGGAGCTTCGTCACGGGCGACTTCGGTCCGGAGAACGGCGTGTAGAGGTTCCGGGTAGCCACCCTGTACACGCGGATGCCATTCACGCTGTCCACGGAGTCTGTGCCCGTGCTCGATAGCGAGACGACTACGCATTCCATCCCTTGCCGGGAAAGCTCCTCCACCAGGGTCTGGACACTGATCTCCGCGCCGCCAACGAAATTCGGGTGGTATTGATTGGCGATGAACAGGATCTTGCGCAGCGTTACTCTCTCAAGCATGACTCAATCACTCGCCGCACTTCGACTCCGGTGCGCTCCCATGAATATTTGGCGACAGCGCCCAGCCCCTCACGCACTCTCGCCAAGGTGGTGTTGTCTGTCAGACTGGCCCAAAGAGCTGCCGCGATGGCGTCCACCGAAAGCGGATCCACTATACGGGCGGCGTTACCCGCCACCTCAGGCAAGGCGCACACGTTTGAAGTGATCACGGGAGTCCCGCAGGCCATCGCCTCGACGACCGGCAGACCGAACCCCTCGTGCAGGCTTACGAAAAGCAGCGCTTCGGCACCCCGGTAGACGCTGGCGAGCTCCGCGTCACTACGCGGCCCCAGGAAATGCACCCGTCCCGACAGGTCAGTCTCCTGTATGAGTTTCAACAGGCTGTCGGACGGCACACCCGAAAAGAGCAGGTCATGCGATATGCGCGGTGCGAGCTGCGCAAACGCGAGCAAGGTGCGCGCCTCGTTCTTGTGTGGCTTGCGGTTGCCCATGCACAGCACATACGGCCTGGGATGAGCGTACTTTTCACCAATAGGGGTGAATACCGGATCAACACCGTTACTGACATTCACCACCCTGCCCGGCTCGATTCCGCTCCATTCACAGATCCGATCGCGTGAATACTGCGAGACCGTCAGTACGGCCCGCGCAAGCCGGCACGCAGGCTTCATGACACGCTCGTAATAGAGCTCCTTCGCGTACGTGCGGCTCTCCACGCAATCGATATGATTCAGATCGTGGATGGTGAATATGAACGGCACACGCGCGGTGAGCGGGGCGCTGTAACCGGGAGAATAGAAGAGTGCCGGCTTGCGCAGGGACCCCAGGCGCAAAGACAGATGTGCGGCATCGAAGGCGGACCAGGGTTTGATCCTGCTTTGAAAGTCCTGTGCCCCCGGAATCCGGGTTCGTACCTCTCTGGCAAACCTGCCGATGCCGTGGTCGCCGATCCATCTCGCATCGAAGAGAAGGACCTTGCTGGCCGCGCTCATCGCGACTGCTCGCGCACACGGGCGTTCAAGAGGTTGATGTAGTGCCGCGGCCTGCGCGAGCGAATGACTTCCCGGCGTCCGCAGGACATCACAAATGCAAACACCGCTCCCAACGAGAGTGCCAGCGTCGCACTCTCCACCAGGTTCACAGTGAGGCCATAGGCAAATACGGCCAGGACCAGGAGGTAGGCCGCGCGGTGCGGCGCCTGGTCGAAGGATAGCTTGACTATCGACAACGCCAGGTAGGCGTACAGCGCCGCGCCGAACGCTCCGGCCGTTACATACAGGTAGATGAAGAAGTTATCGCCCGGTGTGTAGACACTCGGCTCAAACAGGTTCTGCGCAGCTCCAATGCCGCCGACTCCCCGGCCCACAAACCATTGCCAGCCCTCGGTCAGCAACGCGAACGAGCGCGGCCATGTCTGCCAGGCCCGATCGACAAACGAGGAGAACAGCCAGAATTCCGGGGTCCCGACCTGCAGCCGCGGAAACTGGATCTGCTCCGACATGAGCGGGACCGCCAGCCCGATCACTGCTAGAACTATCAGCCCGGCATAGAGCACGTACTTGGCCGAGCTCTTCGCGGAGCGCGCCGAGCTCAGCAACGGCAACACAGCCACAGCTGCAAGGAAGGCGGCCGCGGCTCCTTTGGACGTGGTCAATGCGATCGCAGCACCCGAAAACAGGATCAGGAACAGGCTCGCTGCAATCCGCCGCGGGACGCAAATCAGATAGATATACAGACCCAGGATGATTGCGGCGGCATCAAAGCTCGTCCGGGAGAATCCGGACAGCCTGCGTATGCCACCTGCGGCCCAATCGCGATTGGCCGAGATCGATGCATCACCCACGTCGACGTTCAGGCCAGCCCAGGGATACTCGACGAAGTGATTGAGCAATACGCTGCAACACAGGGTAAACCAGACGAGCCACCAGATCCTGGGCCAGTCCATCGCGGGCAACACTTCCGCTTCGAAGAGCAGGAAACCCGCGAGGAACGGCAGCCAGACCTTCACCCCGAAGAGTGTCTGGGCCACATTCAACTCGGAATAGAGCGACACGCACACCAGCACTGCCGCAAAGGACAGCAGCATGACACTGCGGGTGACGGGCCGGCCCTCGCGCACGATCAGGTAACCGCACAGAAACGCGATGGCGATCAGGTCAACATCCCGAAGATAGATCACGGCCACCGCATGGACCATGTTCAACAACCAGCGCAGCACGGAATCAAATGCCTGTGAGGCAATGTAGGCTGCCGCCATTACCGCGATGGTTGTGCGCATTCCCCGGTTCACTGATACCTCGAGGCCTACTTCTGGATCATCAGCAGGGGAGTGGCGCTGAGCGCGGTAGGGTCCGGCCCCCCCGCCTGGGCCCGGAAGCCCTGCTTCAGCAACTGAGACTCTTTGGACGACGCTTGCGAAACGTCAAACAGGTCCGTCGGGATCCAGGAGGCATTGAACGGTTTCCCGCGCGCATCCGTGCCTGTAATCACGAGAGCACCTTCCGGATCAACCTTCTCGCTGGGGGGCTGCGCCGATTTGAGCACGTCCGCGAGTGCAGTCAATGCACTGTAGGCAGGTTTGGGCGAGCGGTCTTTGGCGGCCAGGCCAAAGCGATGCTCCCGGCTGCCGGGGTCGTCGCCATCATCAAACAAGTCGTACCACCAGACTCCCGCAATCCAGGGCCGTGTGGCCGCCAGCAGCATGAAGCGCTGCAGGTACGCCGCTGCCGCAGCGGGCGGTATCCCGCATTGGCCTTTCGAGGTGGGCCAACCGATTTCGGTCACGTAGACCGGGATAGGCCGTGATGGGGAATACTGGTCGAGCAACGCTTTTACCTGGTCCAGCCAGGCGATCGCCTGCTCAGGCGTGCCGCCTACCGGACTCAACACTGGCACTCCCTGTGAAACCCGGATAGCGGAGGCCCCGGAGGACATGTTGAGGAGCTTGCCGGATAGTTTCAGATCAGCTGGCGCCCGCGGAACTGCGCGCGCATTGCAATGCACGTATGGGTGGACCGAGATCCCATCCACATACTGCAGACCCTGGGCTTGCGCGAACTGGGTTATCCACGCGGTATCCGTGCCGGCCACTGCACCGCCCAGGACGCGCGCCTGCGGATTTGCCGCCTTGATACTCTGAGCAGTGGCGCGCAGCAGATTGACGTAGGCCTTCGCATCGCCTGGAACCCGGTGCTCGGGTGGCACGCCCAGGCCGTGGTTCCATTCGTTCCAGACCTCGAAGTCCTCCGCGCGGCCCTTGAAGTGCGCGACCGTAAATGCGGCATATTTTGCGAACGCGTCGATGCCGCGGGGTGAGGTAATCAGCCCTCCCCCGTCATAAGCCTTATTTCCATACGCCAGGATGAGCACGGGCCTGTGTTGACGCCGTGCTACATTCGTAACGAGAGTATCGAGCTTCCCTAGAGGCGAGGATGCGGAGGTTGGATACTGGAGATTGCCTGGAGTCACTTCGATGTCCTTCCAGGGAACATCGCCCCGGAGGCCGACGTCCAGGTCGTTCAATGCCGCCTGCGTCGCGGGCAGTGGATAGTCGCCCATATGCACGCCGACACCGACCTCCAGCTTGCGCTGCGCATGACTTGGCATGGCCGCTGCCGTCACCAAGGTCAACAGTGTCACTTGCACCCAAGACAGTTGCATAAATCTGGTCATGGCAGTCTCCTCGTCAACCGCCCGCGATTGCCGCTCTCGCTGCCGGTGAAAGTGAGTTGTACAGATCGGCGAAGAAGACCTTCTGCAACTTGAACGCGCTGGCCGAATCGGCCTCGGCCGCAACCACGGATGAAGCACGCACCAGAATCCCATCGGGCACCGAACCCGAAATGCCGTCCTTGAAAATCACCCAGCGGGTTTCCCAGGCGCTGAGCGAGATCTGACTGCCAACTCGTATCCAATACGTCACGGGCTCGTACCGGGCCCGGTTGCGGGTCAGGAGCAGGTTGGAATCAACACCAAAGTGGGGACCCAGAGCGACGTGACTTCTGCCGACGAACCGCACCTCATAGCCTTGGCTGTAGTAACACAGCTCCGGGCGATGAATTTTGAATTCCTGCGCCTGTCTGCGGCCGTAAGCCAACGCCAGCATGACCATCCCGCCATCCGATTGGCGCCGATAGGTACGCATCAGCACTTGATCGTACAGCGTGCGGCCTGTGCGGCTGCCACTCTCCGCGTCGCCCTCGCCTATCTGCGCGGGAACCTGCTCGAGCGCGGCACGCTGTTCCACCCATTCTCCGAATTGCTTCGGGATCATGCGTTCCAGCGCGACACTGTCGGCCGATACCTGTCGGGTCGGAGCAAGCGCATAGGCCAGTGCAGCCGTCAGCAGCATCGCAGCCGAGATGCCTAGTGAGCGCGGCCGGAAGCTCAAGCCCGCACATCCCGATTCATTGACCTGTCGCCCTGTGACAGGCGAATGGCATGCTCGACCAGGAACAGCGTGCCGATCGCGACGATGATTTCCGCAATGGCGGCGAAATCATGGAACCGCTGACCTGCCCGCTCACCCCACAAATACGTAATCAACACCAGGCCAGTGACGCGGACCAGGTTCGCGACGAAGGCGATGGGCAGAACCGCGGCGAGCAGGATGGAGGTGGCGAGCCAGCCTCTGCCTGGGCGAAGGTAGACATAGAGGCAGCCTATTGCGGTCAGCGCAATCATCGAATTCAGTCCCGAACATGCGTCGGCGATCAGCAGTTGATAGCGGCCGATGTACAGCACCACACCATCGCGCGCTATGG
>Ga0068859_100006319_pt1 | contig 12014 bp, 12 predicted proteins | sample KBSSwiS22_FD_66585 | JGI IMG/M metagenome (GOLD analysis project Ga0068859, IMG submission 66585) | Switchgrass rhizosphere microbial communities from Kellogg Biological Station, Michigan, USA - KBS Switchgrass S2-2 | ecosystem: Host-associated > Plants > Roots > Rhizosphere > Soil ... | reverse complement strand
CGCATGGACGCTGCCGAGTTCGCCGGCGCGGACGAGGTCCGCCACCGCCGAGAAGGCGGCCGCCGGCCGATAGGAGAAGTCCACCCCGAGCAGCCGGTCCGTCGACCGCGCCGCAGCGACCACCCGGCGCACCTCGGCGGCGCTGACCCCGAGCGGCTTCTGGCAGAACACCGGCACGCCCCGTTTCAGCGCGGCGATCGCCTCGCCGGCATGCTGCGCACTCGGCGTCGCGATCACCAACCCGTCAGGCGCAAGGTCGAGCAGCGCCTCCAGGCACTCGGCCCGCTGTGCCCCCGGGGCGAGCGCCAGCGCGAGCTCGGCACATTCATCGGAAGGATCGCAGATCGCCACCACCGCGGCGGCGTCGGCGCCAAGCAGCGCCTGCAGCCGCGAGCGCCCGATCCAGCCGGTGCCGTGAAACGCCAGCCGCAATGTCATCGGATCTGGATGACCGCCTTCACGAACCCCTCCGGCTTGTCCCGTGTCGCAGCCAGCGCTTCCGGCAACTCGTCGAGCCCGAACTTGTGCGTAAGCAGCGGGCCCGGGTCGATCCGCCCTTGCGCCACCGCCGCGATCGCCTGTTCCGCCCCGCGCCGCTGGACCGCGGGATCGCGCTCGTGCGCATTGATCACGTCGATCCCCTTCCAGTTCCACGTCTGCATGTTGACCTGCCGCGGGCCGTCCTGGTGATAGCCGGCGATCACCAGTTTGCCGCCGAAGCCGACCAGCTCGGTCGCGAGGTCGAGCGGCCATTGCGCGCCGGCGCATTCGATCACCCGCGGGCAAAGGTCCTCGCCCGCCACGGTCTTCACCGCCTCGATGATCTTCCAGTGATCGTCCATCGGGATCGTCACTTCCGCGCCCATCGTCCGCGCCAGCGCCCGCGACGAGGCGCGCCGCGAGATCGCGATCACCCGCGCTCCGGCCTGCGCGGCGAGCCGGGTGACCACTGCGCCGATGAACCCTGCGCCGATCACCGCGACCCACTGCCCGGCAACGATATCGGCTCGCGCGGCGACGTTCATCGCGCAGGCGAACGGCTCGACCGGCAGCGCCAGATCGCCCGGCAGCGGCAGTACCTGGTGTACAGGCGCGATATCGTATTCGGCATAGCTGCGGCCCGAGAGCGTCGCCACGCGCTGCCCATGAGCAAGGCCCGTCACCGCGGCGCCGATCGCGTCGATCGTGCCCCAGCCTTCGTGACCCAGCCCGCCAGGTTCGCCCGGATAGGTCAGCCACGGCTGGCCGGCGAACGGTTCCAGGTTGGAGGCGCAGACCCCGCAGCCCTCCAGCGCCACCCGCACCTCGCCGGGGCCGGGGTGCGGCAGCGGCACGCGGGTCAGTTCGATCGTGCCGGGCCTGGTCAAGACCGCCGCGCGCATGGTCCGCCCGGTCATTTCGCGCGCCCCCGGTTGCAACCCGATGCGGGCGCGGGGCGTTGGCGCCCAATGGATTCCGAAACCCGCATCAACCGCACCCTCCGGCAGAACATCGAGGAGTTCGACCGCCGCCGCCGCGAGACGCACGAGCGGCTCGGCACGGGCGAACGGCTCTCGGTCGCGGTCACCCGGTTCGCCGGCAGCGCCCCGTTTCTCGCGCTCCACGCCGTGATGTTCGGCGCCTGGGCGCTCGTGAACCTCGCGGTGATCCCCGGCCTGCCACGGTTCGATCCCTCGCTGGTCATGATGGCGACCTTCGCCTCGGTCGAGGCGATCTTCATCTCCACCTTCGTGCTGATCGCGCAGAACCGCATGGCCACCGCGGCCGAGCGCCGCGCCGAGCTTGACCTGCATATGAGCCTGCTGGTCGAGGCCGAACTGTCGCAGCTGGCCAACCTCACCCTGCGCGTTGCCGAGAAACTCGGCGTCGAGGCGCCCGAACCAGAGATCCGCGAAGTCGCGGAGCGGGTCGATCCCGGCGAGGTACTCGACGAGCTGGAGCGGCGCGGCGGCGAGGAATAGTCCACGCTCATGCCAGCTCCGCCGCCAGCTGGCTGACCGGCGCATAGCGCTCGATCATCGCCGCACAGAAATCGGCGAAAGCTTGCGGATCGTGGGGCGGACTGGTGTGATGCGCGCCCGGGCCCATGTGCTCGGGGGTGAAGCAGAAAGTCACCGTCACGTCGAAATCCGACAGCGCCTCCATCTGCCGGTCGAACCAGTCGAGCGCGCCGGGGCGATACCAGTCGGCCCAGGACAGCCCGGTGCGCAGGTGCCGCGTGCCGAGGCGCTTCATCCACGCCACCGCCTCGTCGAGCCGCGGGTCCTCGAAGTGGAACCACTGCATCAGGCCCATCCGGTCGGCCACCCGCGCATAGTTCTCCAACGCCGGCTTGGGCGTGCCGTCGGCGCGGATCAGCCCCATGTAGAAGTGGCGATAGTAGCTCGAGCCCTCGGCCTCCTTGTGCCGGGTCGTGGCGCCCCATTCCTGCGGCAGGTCGTAGAGCGAATACCAGAAGATCCGGGGCACCCGGCCCACCAGAAGCTCGGCGGTGCGGTTCACTCCGAAAACCTGCACTTCCTCCGCCCCGAACGAGCCGACGCCGACCTCGGTCACCCAGATGGGCTTGTCCCGGCAGACCGCCTCGATCTCGGCCACTTTCGCCGGCCAGTCGTGGATTGGCCAGAGGTTCCAGTCGAGCGGGAAGCCATGCACCGCGACCACGTCGACCGCGTCGAGCGCGCCGAGCCCGCGCAGCCGCTCCACCCACCCGGCATCGATCGGGCTCATCCCGCCGAGCACGCGCTGCACCCGTGGATTGGCCTGCTGGATCGCCGTCCCCGCGCGGCGGACAAGCTCGGCGTAGATCTCCCATTCCGGATCGAACGCCGGGTCCCAGTGCGACTTGTTGTTCGGCTCGTTCCAGATCATTGCGGCTTCGATCATGCGTATAATCCTTCGGGCGGCCTGCCTTGATCCGCTCGGAAGAGCGGGAAGGGGGGTATCATGCTGCGGGCTTTCCCCGCGCCGGATAGACCGCAGCGGGGCCATACTGGCTGAACGGCACCTCGCTCACCCGGCACAGGTAGACCTCGGGCTCGGGATGCGCCTCGATCGCAAACCCCGCCGCGCGCAGCATGGCCTGGCTGGCGGCGGCATTGGGCGCCCACCAGTTGGTCCAGTCGTGCGCGAAGCTGCGCTCGATGAAGTGCAGCTTCGGATATCCCGGATTGTCGAAATAGCTCGGCGGCTGCATCGTCCCGGGCACGTGGAACGGGTGATCCTCGGGGACCATGACCACGTCGGTGCTGCCCTGCTGCATGGTCTGGAACAGCAGGAGGTCACCGGCCACGTGCTCGCGGATCAGGTCGAGCGCGAGCAGCGGGTGACGCAGGTGGTAGAGCACCCCCATGAAGATCACGAGGTCGAACTTCTCGCCCAGCGCCGCCACGTCATAGACGGACAGCTGGCGGTATTCGATGTCGGGAAAGCCCAGTGTCTGCGCCACGAACCGCGCCTGGGCGAGGTAGCGCTCGTCGCTGTCCACCCCCAGCACGCGCTCCGCGCCGCGGCGCTTCATCTCGATCGAGTAGAACCCGGCGTTGCAGCCGATGTCGAGCACCGACTTGCCGGTAAGGTCGGCCGGCAGCGCCTGGGCGAACCCGGCGAACTTGAAGCTCGGGTAATCGCCGAGAAAGTGGTCGGGCGCGGTCGAGATGCCGGGCCCGAGCCGGATGTTCTGGAACCACGGCCCCAGCGCCAGCACCTGTTCGCCCAAGTCTTCGCGGTCAGCCATCGGTCCGGTCTCCGCAGCTCTCCCGGCAGACCTCGTTCAGCGAGTGCAGGCGTGAGCCCCACTCGCCGATCTCGATCCGGCTGAGCGAGGCCGGTCCCACCTCGAAGCTGAGCAGGCGGTCCAGCGGCAGGCCGAGTACGCGCGCGACGACCGCGCGGATCACGTCGCAATGGCTGACCATCGCGATCGTTGCTCCCGGCCGGGCGAGGGCGGTCGCCACGACATGGCGCCAGGCGCGGTCCTGCGCGGCGGCCATCGATTCCCCGCCGGGCGCGCGGGCGCTGCCCCGCTGGGCGTTCCAGCGCTCCCACCGCGGGTCGCCGGCGAGCTGTGCGAATGCACGGCCCTGCCACTCGCCGAAGTCCACCTCGTCGAGCGCGGGGACTGTCTCGACGGCGAGCCCCGGTTGGGCCATGGCCAACGCCCGCGCGGTTTCCTGCGCGCGTTGCACGGGGCTGGCGTGAAGCGCGTCGAGCGGGATTGCGGCAAGCCGCGCCGCCAGCGCGTCAGCCTGCCTGCGGCCGGCGGCCGACAGCGGCAGATCGGGCAGGCGGCCCGACAGCACGGCACCGAGCTGCGCATGCGCGGCATGGCGGATCATCAGGATCTGGGCGCTCACGCCGGGTGGTTTCCTCGCTTTGTCGCAGGGGTCGTGCAGCCTGTCGGCAGTTGGCCGCCGGTCCTCGGATCAAAACGCCAGCATGAGGAATGTTCCTGACAGGAAAATCCGAAAAAACCCAATGGGAACAATGACCTAGAAGAAACATTTCCAGCTACAATCCTCCCCTAGGGGAGCCCTTCGGAACGCCTTGATCGATGCCTGAAACCTCCGGGCAGGCGGCTGGAAAGCTGCTTGTCCGGCTGCCCCCGCGCGCCTGCCAGCGACGGCCCGGGCGCCACAAGAACAGAACGTTGAATACGTCCCCTCCAGACGAAGGTGCGCGAATGGAAAGAGTGCTGGTCACCGGCGGTGCCGGATTTATCGGGTGCCATGTGGGCCGCGAATTGCTGCGGCGAGGACACCGGGTGGTGGTGCTCGACAGTCTGATCGGCCAGGTCCACGGGGATCGCGCTCGTCCCGAATTCCTCGAACCCGAGATCGAGCTGATCCGTGGCGATGTTCGCGATGGCGATGCGGTCGCCGCCGCGCTCAAGGGCGTCGACAGCGTGATCCATCTCGCGGCCGAAGTGGGCGTCGGCCAGTCGATGTACGAAGTCGAACGCTACACCTCGACCAACGATGTCGGCACCGCGGTGCTGTTCGAGCGACTGATCGACCAGCCGGTTCGGCGCGTGGTCACCGCCAGTTCGATGTCGATCTACGGCGAGGGCCTCTACCGCGATGCCGACGGCGCGCTGGTCGAGGATGCCGAGCGCGGCGCCCTGCGCGATGGGCAGGCGAACTGGGAGCCCACCGACCCCCAGGGCCGACCGCTGACCCCGGTGGCGACGCCCGAGACCAAGCGCCCAAGCCTCGCCTCGATCTACGCCCTCAACAAGTACGTCCAGGAACGCACCACTCACATCATGACCCGGCCCTACGGGATCGAGGGCGTGTGCCTGCGTCTGTTCAACGTCTATGGCGCCGGCCAGGCGCTCTCCAATCCCTATACCGGGGTCCTCGCGATCTTCGCCTCGCGGCTGCTCAACGGGCAGGCGCCGATGATCTTCGAGGACGGCGAACAGCGCCGCGATTTCGTCCATGTCCGCGATGTCGCCCGGGCCTTTGCCGATGCGCTCGAACTGCCGCAGGCGGCCGGCGGCACCTTCAACATCGGCTCCGGACAGGATCGCTCCGTGCGCGAAGTGGCCGACAGCCTCGCCCGCGCCATGGGCAAGAACGAGATCGCCGCCGAAGTCGTCCACAAGGCGCGGATCGGCGATATCCGCCATTGCTTCGGCGATGTGTCGCTCGCCCGCGAGAGGCTCGGCTACGATCCGGTCGAGGATTTCGCCGCCGGCCTGGCCGAGCTGGCCGAATGGGTCGCCGGCGAAACCGCGGAAGACCGTGTGGCCGAGGCCCGGCGCGAACTCGAAGCGCGGGGGCTGGTGGCATGAAGACGCGCTACTCGCCCGCCACCAAGCCGGTTCTCGTCACCGGCGGCGCCGGCTTCGTCGGCTGCAACCTCGCCGATCGCCTCGCCAGCGAAGGCCACCGCGTGCGGATCTTCGATGCGCTTGCCCGCCCGGGGGTTGAAACCAACCTTGAGTGGTTGTGCCAGCGCCATGGCGACCGGATCGAACCCGTGATCGCCGACGTCCGCGACGCCGCCGCGCTGAACGCCGCGGCCCGGGGCATCGCCGCCGCCTATCATTTCGCGGCGCAGGTCGCCGTCACCACGTCGATGACCGACCCGGCGCAAGACTTCGCGATCAACGTCGGCGGCACCTTCAACCTGCTCGAGGCGGTGCGCGCCGCCGGCAAGGGCATTCCGGTGATCTTCGCCTCGACCAACAAGGTCTATGGCGATCTCGCCGAATTCGGCTCGCAGCTCACCCCGCACGGGTATGCCCCGCTCGACGAGCAGCTCGCGCGGCACGGCGTGAGCGAGGCCCAGCCGCTCGATTTCCACACGCCCTACGGCTGCTCGAAGGGCGCGGCCGACCAGTACGTGCTCGACTGGTGCCGTTCGTTCGGCGTGCCCAGCCTCGTGTTCCGGATGAGCTGCATCTACGGCGAGCGGCAGATGGGCACCGAGGACCAGGGCTGGGTCGCTCACTTCCTGATCCGTGCGCTCGAGGGCGAGCCGATCACGCTCTACGGCAACGGCCACCAGGTTCGCGATGTGCTCCATGTCAGCGATGCGGTCGAGGCCTATCTGGCGGCCTGGCGGCGGATCGATGCGGTACAGGGCCGGGTGTTCAATCTCGGCGGCGGCCCCGCCAACGCCATCACCCTGCGCCAGCTCATCGAGGAGATGGGCGCCGTGATCGGCCGCAAGGTCGCCTGGTCCACGTCCGACTGGCGCCCGGGCGACCAGCGCTGGTTCGTGGCGGACAGCCGCGCCGCCGATGCCGCGCTCGCCCTGCCACCGCGGCTCGGCTGGCGTCAGGGCGTCGCCCGCCTCGCTGCGTGGCTTGCCGAGGCGCGCTTGCTCGGAGCCGAGGGCGCGCTCGCATCGGGGCAGGGACATGGCCAGCGTCCGGCCGCCGCCGGTCCGATGGCGATCAACCAGTGACGACCCGGCTGCTGATGACCGCCGATGCGGTCGGCGGAGTCTGGACTTACGCGACCGAGCTAGCCGCCGGTCTCGCCGCGCACGGCATCGAGACGACGATCGCCGTGGTCGGCCCCGCGCCCGAGCCTCACGCCCATCGCGCCGCCGCGCTGCTGCCAGGGGTCGAGGTCATCGACACCGGCCTCCCGCTCGACTGGCTCAGCGATGCGGCCGGTGCGCGCCGCAGCGCGGGCGATCTGGCGGCGCTGGCCGCCCGGCTCCGGGTCGATCTGGTTCACCTCAATTCCCCCGCGCTCGGGGCCATGGCCGAATGGCCGCTCCCGCTCGTCGGCGTCGCGCACGGCTGCCTCGCCGCCTGGTGGCAGGCCGCCCGCCCATCCGAGCCGCTGCCCGACGACATGGTCTGGCACCGCCAGAAGATGGCCGCCGGCCTTGATGCCTGCACCCGCGTCATCGCCCCCAGCCGCGCCTTCGCCGAGCGCATCCACGCGCTCTACGCCCTGCGCGAGCCGCCCCACGTCGTCCACAATGGCCGCACCTGGCGCGAACTGCGCCAGCCGAGCCCGCCCGCACCTTTCGTGCTTACGGCGGGACGGCTGTGGGACGAGGTCAAGAACACCCCGCTGCTCGACGACGTCGCCAGCCGGCTGCCCTTCCGGTTCGAGGCCGCCGGCCCGCTTGAGGGTCCGCAGGGGCAGCGCACCGAGGTCCGTCACCTCGCCGCGATCGGCAACCTCGCCCCCGAGGCGCTGGTCCGCCGCATGGCCGAGCGACCGATCTTCGTCTCCGCCGCCTCCTTCGAGCCGTTCGGCCTCGCCGTGCTTGAGGCCGCCGCCAGCGGCTGCGCGCTGGTGCTCTCCGACATCCCCACGTTTCGCGAATTGTGGGACGGCGCGGCCGAGTTCGTGCCAGTGGGCGACGCCGCCGAACTGGCCCGCCGGCTCGACTGGCTGATGACCCATCCCCGCCAGCGCCTCGCCCTCGGTGAACGCGGGCGCAAGCGCGCGGCGCGCTATTCCGTGGCCCGCATGGCCGCCGCCATGGCGCACGAATACCGCGCCGCCCTGCGCTCCTCCAGGCCCGCCCGGTCCGTCAGGCGCCACCCGGCCAGCGAACAGGCGGCCTGACCCCATGCGGATCGTCTATTTCACCCACAGCCTCGCCTCGTGCTGGAACCACGGCAACGCCCACTTCCTGCGCGGCGTGCTCGACGATCTCGCGAGCCGCGGCCACCAGGTGTGCGCGCTGGAACCCGAGGGTGCGTGGAGCCTCGCCAACCTCCTCGCCGATCACGGCCCGGAGGGGCTTGAAGCGTGGCGCGCCGCCTATCCGCGCCTGCGTTCGCGTATGTACCGCCCGGACGAAGACCTCGCCGCGCTGGTCGGCGCCGCCGATCTCGTCATCGTCCACGAATGGAATGATCCCGCGCTTGTTGCGGGGCTCGGCCGCCTGCGCGCACGCGGCGCGCCGTGGCTGCTGCTGTTTCACGATACCCACCACCGCGCTGTCAGCGCCCCCGAGGAAATGGCCGCCTACGACCTCGATGCCTACGACGGCGTCCTCGCCTTCGGTGAAGCGCTGAGCGAGGTCTACCGGCTGCGCGGCTGGGGCAATCGCGTCTGGACCTGGCACGAGGCCGCCGACACCGTCCGCTTCCGCCCGCCCGAGCGCGAGCAGCAGCGCAAGGGTCTTGTCTGGATCGGCAACTGGGGCGACGGCGAGCGCACGAACGAGCTCGAGCAGTTTCTCTTCCGCCCCGCACGCGCGACCGCGATGCCGCTCGACATCTACGGCGTGCGCTATCCCGACAGCGCGCTTGCCACGCTTTCCCGCTACGGCGCCCGCTATCACGGCTGGGCCCCCAACGCCGCCGCGCCGGCGATCTTCGCCCGCCACCTCGCCACGGTCCACGTCCCCCGCCGGTTCTACGTGACCACGCTCCCCGGGATCCCGACCATCCGCGTGTTCGAGGCGCTGGCCTGCGGCATTCCGCTGGTCTCGGCCCCGTGGGACGATGCCGAGGGGCTGTTCACGCCGGGGGCGGACTACCTCGTCGGCGCCGATTGCGAGGCGATCACCCGTCACCTGTTCGCGCTGCGCCACGATCCCGATCTGCGCACCGAGCTCACCGCCCGCGGCCGCGCGACGATCCGCGCCCGCCACACCTGCGCTCACCGCGCGGATGAGCTGCTCGGCATCGTTGCCAGCCTCAGCCCCGCCATTCACGGAGTAACCGCATGAAGATCGCGTTCTACGGTTCCAGCCTGCTCTCCGCCTGGTGGAATGGGGCCGCCACATACTATCGCGGCGTGCTCAAGGCGCTCGCCGATCGTGGCTACGAGATCACCTTCTACGAGCCCGATGCGTTCGACCGCCAGCAGCACCGCGATATCGATCCCCCCAGCTGGTGCCGCTCGGTCGTCTACCCGGCCACCCCGGAGGGCCTCGCCCGCGTCGTTGCCGAAGCTGCCCGCGCGGATGTGGTGATCAAGGCCAGCGGAGTCGGCGTCTACGATGCCGAGCTCATTGAAGGGGTGATGGCCCGCGCCCGCCCCGATGCGATCCGCATCTACTGGGACGTCGATGCCGCCGCCTCGCTCGACGAGATGGCCAACGATCCGGCCCACCCGGTCCGCCGCGCGCTCCGCTCGCTCGACATGGTGCTCACCTACGGCGGCGGCCCGCCCGTGCTGGAGCGCTACGGCGAGATGGGCGCACGCGATTGCGCGGCGATCTACAACGCGCTCGATCCGGAGACGCATCACCCCGTGCCGCACAACGGCAAGTTCGCCGCCGACCTCGCCTTCCTCGCCAATCGCCTGCCCGATCGCGAGGCACGGGTGGAGGAGTTCTTCCTCAAGGCCGCCGCGCTGGCGCCCGAGCGGCATTTCCTGCTCGGCGGCAACGGCTGGGACGACAAGCCGATGCCGGCCAACGTCCGCGCGCTCGGCCATGTCGGCACCGTGCTGCACAATGCGTTCAACTGCTCGCCGCTCGCCGTCCTCAACGTCGCCCGCGATTCGATGGCCAAGGTCGGCTTCTCTCCGGCCACCCGCGTGTTCGAGGCGGCCGGGGCCGGGGCCTGCCTGATCACCGACGAATGGGAAGGGATCGAGCTGTTCCTCACCCCGGGCGAGGAAGTGCTGGTTGCGCGCGACGGGCAGGACGTGGCCGAGATCCTCCGCCGCCTCACGCCCGAGCGCGCCCGCGCCATCGGCAAGGCCGCGCTCGCCCGGGTGCTGTCGCAGCACACCTACGACCGTCGCGGTGCCGAAGTCGATGGCGTCCTGCGCATGCTCCAGTCGCGCGCCCGGGTGGCGGCATGAAGCTCGTCGTGCTCGGCCTGACCCTGTCCTCCTCGTGGGGCAACGGCCACGCGACCACCTTCCGCGCGCTGCTCCGCGCCTTCGCCGCCCGCGGCCACGAGGTGCTGTTCCTCGAACGCGACAAGCCTTGGTACGCCGCCAACCGCGATCTCGCGGAGCCCGATTTCTGCCGCCTCGAATACTACGCCAGCGTGGCGGGGCTGGAACGCTGGCGCGACGAGATTGTACAGGCCGATGCGGTAATCGTCGGCTCCTACGTGCCCGAGGGCGTGGCGGTCGGCGCCTGGGCCCAGGCCACCGCGCCAGGCCGCTGCTGCTTCTATGATATCGACACGCCCGTAACCCTCGCCAAGCTCGCCGCCGGCGATTTCGAATACCTGACGCCCGAGCTCATCCCCGGCTATGCCACCTATTTCTCGTTCACCGGCGGCCCCACGCTGGCCCGCCTCGAACGCCAGTACGGCAGCCCGCGCGCCCGGCCGCTCTACTGCTCGGTCGATACCACCCGCTACCGCCCGCTCGCCGTGGCCAAGCGCTGGGACCTGACCTACCTCGGCACTTATTCCGACGACCGCCAGCCCACGCTGGACCGCCTGTTGCTCGCCGTCGCCCGCGCCTGCCCGGAGCGGCGCTTCGCTGTCGCCGGATCGCAATATCCGGCCACGATCGACTGGCCCGCCAATGTCGAGCGGATCGAGCATCTCCCCCCCGCCGATCACCCGGCGTTCTACTCCGCCTCGCGCTTCACCCTCAACGTCACCCGCGCCGATATGATCGCCGCCGGCTGGTCGCCCTCGGTCCGCCTGTTCGAAGCCGGCGCCTGCGCCTGCCCGATTATCTCCGACCGCTGGGAAGGCATCGAAACCGTCATGGCCGGTATCCACCTCGCCGACACCACCGGGGACGTGATCGCCGCGCTTGCGGAGGACGCCACCGACGCCGGCGAATCCGCCCGCTGTTCTGTCCTCGCCCACCACACCGCCGCAGTACGCGCGGCGGAACTGGAGGCGGACCTCGCTGCCCTCACCGAGATGGCGTAATCCGGATCCTCCCCATGGTCACGCAGTGCAAATGGGGAGGGGGATCGTCCCGGCGAAAGTCGGGATGGCGGAGGGGTCACGCCCACCCCCCGCGTAACTCTTCTCCTCCACCAGCGCCGAACCCAGCAGCGCGTTGATCTCGCGCTTGATCGCCGCCCGCCTGTCGTTGGTTACGTAGACTGCCCGCGCCAGCGCTACGAACTTCGCGCCAAATCGTCCTCGCGCTTCCTCCTCGCGGATCGCGTCCTCGATTTCCCACAAGTCCCGGTTCACGGCCTTGAGCCGGAAGACCAGCGCAGTCAGGCCGCCGATCCCCTCGACCGCGGCCGCCACCCGCGCGAGGACGCCCAGCTCGCGCAGGACATTCGCCCGCGCGCGGGGCGCGGCGATGCGGTCGCGCTTGATCTCGAGGATGGTGATCTTGTCGATCAGTTCGCCCCATGAGACGGGGACGGCGGGGCAGGGGGGCAGACTGCTCACAGCCCGGTTTCCGCGCGCACCCGCGCCACCACCGGCGCCCACTCGCCCGGCGCGTCCTGGTGGACGAGGCGCAGCGAGGGATACCACGCCGAGCGTTCCGTTCCCGGCGTCCAGCGCCAGTCGCAGCCCTCGCGCAGCATCAGCCACGCGGGCTTGCCCATGACCCCGGCGAGGTGTGCTATCATCGTGTCGACCGTGATCACCGCCTCGCACCCGGCGACAAAGGCGGCGGTCGCGTCAAGCTCGGCCGGGC
>Ga0068859_100006317_pt1 | contig 12014 bp, 9 predicted proteins | sample KBSSwiS22_FD_66585 | JGI IMG/M metagenome (GOLD analysis project Ga0068859, IMG submission 66585) | Switchgrass rhizosphere microbial communities from Kellogg Biological Station, Michigan, USA - KBS Switchgrass S2-2 | ecosystem: Host-associated > Plants > Roots > Rhizosphere > Soil ... | reverse complement strand
GAATGGGAACTGTTTTGGAAAGCATGGGTAAGTTCGACGAATCGTTGAAATATCTGGAACGCAATCTCGAGCTCCATAAGCAACTAATTGCTGTGGCCCCGAATGATGAACGTGCGCAGGCTGGCTTGGCTGCCGCTTACGACAGCCTGGGTGACATTCATGGAGAACTCGGCCGCTGGAATGAAGATGTTGTCAGTCATCGAGCGAGTGCGGAAATCTATCATTCGCTGGCCCTCGCTCACCCTGAACGCAGCAACTATCTGCGCAACGATGCTCTCGAACATAAGAAGATCGGAGGGGTACTGGAGGCAACTGGCAAGCTGGTCGAGGCCTTGCAGGAATATCAATATGCCTTAAAGGTGGATGAGGAAACGCGAGCGAAGCATCCCGAAGATGCCTCCACCATGCGTGACGTCGGGATTGATTACAGCAGCGTCGGCGATGTGCTGTTCAAGACTGGAAATTACAAAGGAGCGTTGGACCGCTACCGTCGGGCCTTGGAGATCGATCAACACTTAGTTGGCAGCGATCCTAAGGATGCGTGGGCGAAAGCTAATGTGGTCTACGATTCCTACCGCGTCGCCGATGGCCTGCTGAAGACGGGAGAAACTACTGCTGCACTTGCTCTCTATACAAAAACGGCCGCGCTGGCTGAGGCCAATTCTAACGCTGATCCGGGGAACACAGAGGTCCGCGCCGAACTGGCCCGTGTTTACACAAAACTCGCGGCGGCACATTTTGCCGCTTCATCTAGCCCTGGCGGTAAAGGAAGTTTGAGTACTGCGCGCTCTTATTATCAGAAAGGGTTGAACATTTGGCTGGACCTTCGCCAACTGGGCGCGCTGCGAGGAAGCGATGCGCAGGCTCCAGATCAGACCGCCGCAGAGTTAGCCAAATGCGAAGAGATGTTGCAAGGTGGTTCTAAAGCGCGGCAAGAATAATTATTCGCTGATGCTGGTCTCGAGCTGTTGTAAGGCAACATCGCAGTTTTTCAGTTTGTCTGCCACAAGACTCGGTCCGGCGGTAGCAAAGCCGCCCGGGCTGAGCCTGCCGGGATTGTGGACTTGCTTCCATACGGCCCAGCTTTTTTCAAACCATGAGCACGCCCGCTTGTAGGAGTCGGTACGTTTCGCCACCCGCAATGACTTGTCTACAGCCTGTTTCAGCGAAACATCGCCCATACCGGAGTAGGCATCGGCGAGTGCGTATTGCGCCTGATGATTGGCGGGGGCTGAGAGGGCAAGGCTTTCCGCTCCGGAAATAGCCTGCTGATACGTCTCAGATGCCGCAGCCAAATTATTTTTCAAAGTCAGCACATCGCCAATCTTGACGCGAGTTGCTGCGAGAACAACACGAGCCTGAATGTCTTTTGGCTCTTTGGAAACGAAACCGCTGAAGATGTCGGCAGTTTTTCGATATTCAGACAATGCGCTATCCAAATTGCCGCTGGCTGCGAGTATCTCCGCTTTCCATATATAAAGCATACCCAGGACACGCTTATGTTCAGTATGCTCTGGGTCGCTACGGGCTTCCTGTTCGACCATTGCGATTGATTTTTGTAGCCAGTCTAATGCCTCTTTCCTGTTGCCCATGCCGGCAGCGGCTATGGCAAGCCCAGCGTATGTCGTTGCGACATCATCATTGGCGAGGGCGCTAATTGGATCAGCAGCGGCGAGTTGTTGTGCGAGTACCAGTGCCGCTTTATAGTTTTTGTAAGCCTCCTTGCTATCGCCTTCCACCAGATGCAGGTCGGCGATGCGGCTGTAGACTACATTCAATTCGCGGCTATATAGAGCATTGGTACCGCCTTCGGAGATCGATTTGTAAATCTCCAGCGCATCGCGGCTGTTGGCGAGCGCGCCCGCACGATTACCTTGCTCGGTGAGATCAAATGCCACCTTAAGTTTGTATAAAGCCACCGCACGGCGTAACTTCGGATCGTCGGGTTTAATCTTAAGAGCGCCTTCCGCGATCTCAAGGGCTCGGCGGTGATTTTCCAGCGCGGCTTCTGTATCACCAAGGTTCGCCGACAATCCATTCCCACCCTGTATGTCGCCGAGCACTTCGTAAGCATCTTCCAGCCTATCGAGTACGTCGAGGTCGTTTGGCCTGACATTGGCGACGGCCAGCATGATGGGAAGCGACCTTGCCGCGTACTGCATTCCACCTTGTAGATCGCCGGTAAGCACGAGCATCTGGCTTAACTTTCGATAGCTTTCCGCGAGCGCCAATTGATCATCAACATTATCGGAATTGGCTGCAACCAAAGCTTCACGCATAGTAGAGACTTTGCGGTAGCTTTCCAACGCAGCCGCGGTCTCGCCAAGATTCCCGCGAAATTGATTGCCCTGTACATCAGCTAATTTTGCGTAGGCACTGGCCAGTTCACGCTGCAAGGAAAGATCGCCGCTAGATTCTTTAGCAAGAGAGTCCAAATATTTTGCTGCATTATCTACAAGAATTTTTCGCGCAGGCGTCGAGCCGGGTAGATTGGCAATCGCATCGTCCATGTCAAAGATCAGCGTGTTGGCTAGATGTCGTACGTCGTTGAAACGTTGTTCCGCCTTCGCCTTCTCGACTCTCGCAATATGTGCTTGCCATGCGCTGGTAACGATGCCTCCGATCAGGCTCAACGCCACAATTACAGTGGCAGCAACACCGATGGTGTGCCGTTTCACAAATTTCACCGTGCGGTAACGAATCGTGTCTTTACGGGCGAGGACCGGCAGACCGTCCAGATGCCGCCGCAAATCGTCTGCAAATTGCTCAACCGACATATACCGCCGTACCGGTTCTTTCCGCAACGCTTTCAGCAGAATATTGTCGAGGTCGCCTGATAAACGATGTTTCAACGCATCCGGCTGCCCATCGCGTGTGCGGCTGACTGATTCGGGTGTGAGCGTTATTGGTTTTCCATCTATGCCAGTTTCCTCGCTGGTTCGATCAATCACCAGACTCGGGCGGATAGGCTCAGTCTCGGAAATTGCGCGTGCCAGCGCATGTAGAGGCTGGCCTTCGATCTTGTAGGGCGAGTGTCCAGTCAAGAGCCGATACAGAAGCACTCCTAACGAGTAAACGTCGCTTACTGTGGTAATAGGCTCGCCTAGAATCTGTTCCGGACTGGCGAATTCCGGAGTCATCGGCTTCATCTGCGACATCGTCAGCTCAGCCGTCTGCAGAAACATCTCCGGCTCAAGCAGTTTTGCGATGCCGAAGTCCAAAAGCTTGGGAACACCCTGAGCCGTGATCAGAATGTTGCTTGGCTTGAGATCGCGGTGGACGATCAGGTTCTGGTGCGCATACTGCACGGCGGCGCAAACTTCCAAAAACAGCTTTATGCGGGCATGAGTTGAGAGCTTTAGCGAGTCGCAATAGTCATCGATGCGCTTGCCCTCGATGTACTCCATGACAAAGTAGGGCGCACCTTTTGCCGTTCCCCCATCGAGCAGGCGCGCTATGTTGGGATGATCAAGGCTAGCCATGATCTGGCGCTCATTTTTGAAACGGCGCACATGATGATCGTCGGCAAGCCCGGTGCGCACGACCTTGATAGCCACTTGTTTGAAGTAGTGATCATCCACGCGCATGGCCCGATATACAGTGCCCATGCCCCCCTGGCCTATCTTGGCGATGACTTGGTACTGGCCAATGGAATTGCCGATCCAGGGATCGTCAGCGTAAGATTTGGGCATTTCAGAAAGCTTAAGAGCGGGAACCTCCAGCAAATCGCCGGCGTCCTGATGTGATTTGAGCAGGGACTCTACTTCCCGGCGCATGGCTGCGTCGGAGCAGGCTTGATCGAGATACCTTTCACGCTCTCCGGCAGGAAGCTCGACAGCAGTGTGAAATACTTCCCGAATTTGCTGCCACAATGCGGTATCCATGATCTAACACGTGCCAATTCCTCTTATGCTTGCATTTCGCGATAGAGCCAAGCTTTCGCCATGGCCCAATCGCGTTTTACGGTGGCCGGGGAAATTTTCAAAATCTCTGCTGTCTCTTCAATGGACAACCCGGCAAAAAATCTTAGTTCCACAATCTGACTCTGCTGCGGATCAAGTGCTGACAACTTTGTCAGTGCTCCATCGAGTGCCAGCACGTTCACGTCACGCTCCTCCTGGGCGACGAGTCCTTCATCCAGCGTGACTTTGTATGCGCCGTCACCGCGTTTGGCGGCGTTCTTGCCGCGGGCGTGATCCACCAGAATGCGCCGCATCATCTGCGCGGCAATCCCAAAAAAATGCGCCCGGCTCTGCCAGCTTACATTCTGGTCTACCAGCCGCATGTAGGCTTCATGGACCAGTGCCGTGCTTTGTAGCGTGTGCCCTGGACGCTCACGCTGCAGATAGCTCTTTGCCAGGCGTCGCAGTTCATCGTAGACCAGAGGCAGCAGGTCTTCCAGTGCCTGCTTATCTCCTTCGGTCCACTGCAATAGCAGCCGGGTTACACCCGCACCTGCATCTACACCCATATCCATCCCCCAACGCCCTCAGTGATCCAAAGCTCAATAGCTTTGTGATGAGAACGCTAAGGGAATTGTAAATATAGGTCAAGCCCCTACTCGTGCCATTTCCAGCGGGCTGGCATTTTCCGCTGCAACCACGGTGTTCTGCAGCACCGCGATCTGCCACTTGCCATTTTCCTTGGTAAGCAACATGGTGGGTCGGGCCGAAATCGTTCTGCTATCAGCCAGCTCCAGCAACGCCCGAACAAAAACTACAACCACGTCAGGACGTATAAAGCGTACTCCCTCGATGGTGTAACGGTTACGGCTGTCTTTATAAATTGTATCGAAGATTGCCCGATGTCCCGCATCCACTGATTCGCGTCCGTTATAGTGCTTGCCCATCACGGTGATGAAATCCGCATCTTCGGCAAATACCGAGGCGAATCGCTGGCTGTTGCTGCCGTTCCATGCATCTTCCAGAACTCGGACCAACTCGTATATTGAATGATTGTTGTCCATCATTTGTTTCCTTTCCTTTACCCTGCGCGACAGGCAGAGCCGCAGTCTGGCGCGCAAGCTCTGTCTCGCGAGTGATTGGACCCTAGAGGCTGCCATTTTGCTCTCCATCCCCATGCTTGCCGTTGCATTGTTTGCATTGCGTCGCGGTTTCGCTGTTGTCCACGCGATGGTGAATCGGCTTCACCGTGCGCAGATACGCAAACAGCTCCTTCAGGTCGTCGTCGTTCATGTTCTTGAAGAACCACCACGGCATGGGGGAGTGCAATGGCCGCGCTCCCACGTGCCCCGTCCGCATTACCTTGATGAAAAGCTGCTCGTCGTAATACGAGATGCCGCTCGGGTCCGGCGTAATGTTCGCGCTCACAACATCTGGGCCGAACTGTTCTCCACCAGCAAATTGCATTCCCGGTAACGGTTTACCGCTCTTGTCTTTCGGCGTGTGACAGCTGATGCAGTGTCCAATCTTGCTGAGGTATTCACCGCGGGACAGCTTGTCTGAAGTGTTCCGCGCCACAGGTTTGTACAAGGGCTGTGGTGCCGCATTGATCAGCCGCGAGAGAGGGAAGGGGATCTTGCTCTTTGCCATTTCATGGCGAATCGGCGGGAGTGAACGGATGTAGACGATGATGGAGGCAAGATCTTCATCTGACAGGTTGCGGAAGTCGTCATAGGGCATAAGCGGGAACAGAGTTCTCCCGTCATGTCCGATGCCTTCGCGAATCGCACGTGCGAACTGATCATCGGTCCATGTTCCGGCGCCGGTTTCCACATCCGGAGTAATGTTGGGAACGACCAAACGCGCCTTGCCATCGTCAAAGAACACGCGACCTGATCCCAGGTCATGGAACTTGGGTGCCTCACCCGGCGCCAGTTTGTCCAATTCTTTTTCGACTTGGGAATGACAGTCGAAGCAAGCAGCTGGGCCATTCACCAGATACTTGCCGCGCGCCAGCCTCTCTGGCGTGCGCTCGAACTGCCGGTCGGTCAACGGACGCGACTTCGCACCGAGCACCGGCCGCCAGCCGATTGTCACAGTGATCAGGATCATCACACCGGTAAGAAGCACAGTTGCCGCCCATGCCGCGATTTTTTTGACTTTCTTAACCCATGGTTTTGCCATCTTCAATTCCCTCCAACACCAATAACGCGGAAAAGAGCGAGAAACTGGCTCAGGTGGGAGAAAGAAAACTTAACGGCGTAAAGATTTTATTAAGTGATTGTTTATGAATGAGATAGGGAGGACTCCCGGAGTACGAAGCCGGGAGTTACCAGGTGCAGGATGAATGGCTGGCGCCGACAAAGTGCGAGGTTGTTTGTGGTGTCTGTTGATTGGGTACGGTGAGTGCCGCGAGATCAGTCGCGCCTGACAGAATTAATTTCGCCAGCAACACTCCCAAGGTTTTTGGAGTCCACCAACGCTTTTTCATTTTTGCGAGCATTTTCATTCTCCTGAATTTCTTTCTCATTGGATAACGCGCAGGAGAGGTCAAAACTGGCTCAAAGAAACCCCAAGGCGATTCCAAAAGAATTGGGGAATGGCCGAGCTAGCGGTCAGCGTTTGCCGTGACTTCCGGGCGAGAAATTGCGGATGCAGGAATTTCCTGATCCTTGTATTGAAGTTGATACAGTTTGTAGTAAATGCCGTGCTGGGCCAGAAGCTGTTGATGGTTTCCAATCTCGCGTACCTGGCCTTTGTGCATGACGATAATTTTGTCTGCTCTCTGAATGGTTGAGAGGCGGTGGGCGATGATCACTGAAGTCCGCCCTTCCACCATGCGGCTGAGTGCATCACGTACGCGGAATTCAGTTTCTGTATCTACGCTGGAGGTGGCTTCGTCGAGAATCAGGATTTTAGGGTCGTGCGCGAGTGCGCGAGCGAATGAAATAAGTTGTTTTTGCCCGGTCGAGAGCGTTGCTCCGCGCTCGTGGACATATTCTTTAAAGCCTTTGGGGAGTGTGCGGATGAAGTCGGCCAAGTTTACATCTTCGGCAGCCTTCTCAACGTCGTCATCTTGGATGCGCGTCGTCCCAAGTCTAATGTTTCCCTCGACCGTGCCGGTAAACAGAAACGGATCTTGCAGCACTACCCCATAGCGGCTGCGCAGATTCGCTATATCCATGTCCTTAACATCCACACCATCAATTCTGATTGAGCCCTTCTGGACATCATAAAAACGCAGGAGCAGGGAAATGATGGTTGTCTTTCCAGCACCCGTGTGGCCGACGAAGGCGACAGTTTCGCCCGGTTCGATGGCGAAAGAGACGTTCCGCAAAATCCAATCGGGCTCGGGGTAACCAGATGGTGAAACTGCTTGCGTGGAGAGCCCCGTCTCCACATGACCATTGCTCGAGCCGGAATCACGATAGGCAAACCAAACCTGGTCAAATTCAATCCGCCCCGGGCCTTTCGGGGACTTGGTTACCGCCGGAGAAGTGATCTCAACCGGAGTATCCAGGAGTTTGAACACCCGCTCCGCCGCCGCCATGGCCGATTGCAGGATGTTGTATTTTTCGCTCAAGTCCTGAATGGGGCGGAAAAACCGCTGCGAGTACTGGATGAACGCAATCAGGACTCCCAGGGTGGTTATCCCACGGAGTACACCGTTGCCACCAAACCAGATCACGCACGCAATCGCCACCGCCGACAGAAATTCCACCACTGGGTAATAAACCGCGTGGGCCATGATCGCATCTTTGAACGCGTCCATATGCAGCGCGTTGACTTCGGAAAATCTCTTGAATGATTTCTTTTCACGGTTAAAGAGCTGTAACACGATCATGCCGCTGACATGCTCCTGCAAATGGGCATTGATTCGAGCGATGGCCGTGCGAATTCGCCGGTAGGATTCACGAACCTTGTTGCGAAAAATATTGGTGGCGATTGCAATCAAGGGCAGGACAGCCAGCGTGATGAGCGCCAGCCGCCAGTCCATGCGCATCATGATCATGGCGATCCCGATCAGGACGAAGATGTCTTCAAAGATGGAGACGACGCCTGAGGTGAACATTTCGTTTAGCGCGTCCACGTCAGTGGTGACACGTGTGACCAGCCGTCCGACGGGATTTTTGTCGTAATAGGCGATGTGCATCCGCTGCAAGTGGCGAAAAATCTCCGTACGTAGGTCAAACATCGCCTTTTGACCAGTCCACTGCATGTAATAGGTCTGGAGAAATTCCAGCAGGAAGCTGATGGAAAGCGCGCCTACATACAACGCCGCAATTTGGGCAATGCCGACAATCGCATTTGTACTCAAAAAGCGGTCAAAGGGCGAGCGCAAGCCCGGAACATGGACGAGATAACGATCGACGGCAATTTTGGTGAGATATGGCCCCAGGACGTCGGCACCAGCCTTCAGAAAAATCGAGATCAAAGCCACGGTCACCTGCCATCGGTAGGGACGAAGGTAGGTGAGCAGCCGCCGCATCAATCGGCTGTCATACGCTTTGCCTAGGACATCTTCTTCTTGGGCCATCAGGGCTAAATATAAAGATTACCCTAAATGGATGGGCTGGAGTGCGTGCAGGATGTAAAAGGTTGTTAAGAATCATGTAGGCCCGGATGCCCTCGTCTGGGCACCAGCTTGACTCGCATGGAAACCCGAGTTAGGGCTCCGGAGTAGACGTCGTCCCACTCTAGGCCATCTTCTTTAGGACTAAGGCTGAATTTTTTGAGCCGAAGCCTACGCAGTTGCAGATGGCGTGCTCAACCTTTGTAGTTCGGCCCGCCTCGGGAACATAATCCAAATCGCACTCCGGGTCTGAGGCGTCGAGATTGATTGTCGGAGGAATCTTCCCATGTTCCATAGCAATCAACGTTGCGGCGACGCTTGCCGATCCACAGGCGCCTTGAGCATGACCAATTTGCGATTTGAGCCCAGACATGGGGATTCTTTTGGCCTGCTCACCTAGGGCCAACTTCAACGCGCGAGTTTCCACGCGATCATTCATTTCGGTGGATGTGCCGTGCAAATTCACATACTGAATATCCTCGGGTGAAAGTTGTGCCTCATCGAGCGCCAAAGTAATCGCGCGCGCCGGTTCTTCTGGAGATTCGCTCATGCGTACGCGGTGAAATGCCTCACAGGTGGCACCGTAGCCGACGATCTCCGCATAAATGCGTGCCCCACGTGCACGCGCATGTTCATGTTCTTCGAGTAGGAACATCCAGGATCCTTCAGCAATTACAAACCCGTCTCGATCCGCGGAAAATGGCCGTGAAGCGCGTTCCGGTTCGTGGTTCCATGATTGCGTCAATGCGCGCAGAAGGGAATAGCCTTTAATAATTCCCGGAGTGATCGCCGAATCCACACCACCGACAAAAAACATCGGCTGTACGCCTGCTTGAATATGCTGATATGCATAGCCAATTGCATCAGTTGAAGATGTGCAGCCCGCAGTCACAACGTGGCTGTATCCACGAAAGCCAAAGCGCATGCTGATTTCGCTCGGGATTGTACCCATGGTTCCACTGGGCACTGCGAACAGGCTGGCTTTCTTTTCCTGCCCCGAGTGCCAGAGCCGATACTGCTCCTCGGAAAACTCCTGCGCGCCACCACCTGTGCCCAGAATCACGCCAATCTGGCGTTTTTCTTCCATCGACATGGCAGCAACATCGAGCCCCGAATCCTGCACAGCTTCGTTGGTTGCGGCAATCGACAACGGGACTACGCGCGACACATGCTTGCGCTCGCGTGCATCCACCCACGCCAGTTCATCAAACTCAGGAATCTCGCCGGCAATGTGCACAGGCAAACAAGAAGGATCGAAGCGGGAGATGCGTTTGACGCCGGATTTACCCGCCAAAATGGCCCGGCAAAATGCCTCTTTGCCGATGCCGTTCGGACTGACAACGCCCATTCCAGTGATCACTACGCGAGAAAGCATGTTGGTCTGATGCCTACTAAGGGGGCTATGTTACGCCAAAGTGGGATAATCGTACAGAATGTCGCTCGGTCTGTATATATCGGTCCCGTTTTGCCGGACAAAGTGTACCTACTGTAATTTCGCCTCGGATGTCTTTTCCCGTGCAGCGTTCCAGCGATACGTGGACCGCGTCTGTTCCGACATTATGCACGCTGCACGAACCGCCGAACAAATGGGCGGACATTTTGAGGGGGCCGTGGATACTATTTACCTGGGGGGCGGCACTCCCACGGTACTCGATATTAGCCATCTGGAGCGCCTGTTTGTCACCATTTCGCAAAATTTTGAAGTCGCGGCGGGGGCAGAAATCACGGTCGAATGCGCCCCCGGGACTCTAACCGCGGCGGTACTGGAAAGTTTCACCCGCTGCGGAGTGAATCGGGTGAGTTTGGGGATTCAGTCGTTTGTCGACCAGGAAGCGCGCTCAGTAGGACGTTTGCATACGCGGGCGGTAGTGCTGGATGACATTGCCCGTCTGCGCGACGCTGGGATTAGCAATATCAATGTGGATCTGATTGCTGGACTCCCGCACCAGACGGCTGAAAGCTGGGAGTTTTCTTTGCAGGAGGCGATAGCCTGTGGTGCTCCACACGTCAGTGTTTATATGCTGGAGGTAGATGAAGACTCGCGACTTGGGCGCGAGTTGATCGCGGGAGGCACGAAATACCACGCGCACTTTGTCCCAGATGAAGATTTGACAGCAGATTTATACGTCGGGGCTGGTGAGCGCCTGGAAGAAGCTGGAATCAAGCAATACGAAATTTCCAACTTCGGACGTGGGGGATTTGAATCCCGGCACAATCTGAAATATTGGACCCGCCAACCTTATCTGGGATTCGGGATGGACGCGCACTCGATGCTGTTCACACGTTCCGGCAATGCCACACGTTTCGCTACACCCGATTCACTTGAAGCTTATGTACAAGGTGCAGATGTTCAACCGACGGCAATTTCCCAGCAAGTTGCACTGGAAGAAACTTTCTTTTTGGGTCTGCGTTTGAACCGGGGCCTCGACCTCGTCAAAGTTGGTCGCGAATTTGAACAAGAATCTATTACAGCGCTTTCTGCAACGATCGCGGAGCTGATCGCCAGTGGATTACTCGAACGTCAAGGCAATTCCATTCGCCTTACGCCACGTGGCCGCCTGCTTTCCAACGAAGTGTTCGAAAAATTTATTACTGTTGTTGCATAGTTTCCGGAAAGGCCGGTTAACTTCGGGATTGATTACTTTCGTCCTCTTTACATTCCCGATTCTGCTCTATGTCATAAGGTCTGGGTAACTATGGCTGACGAGCAGATAGTCCGCTTGCTGGAAGAAATTCGCGATCTGCAAAAACAACAGGTTGAGAACCATAAACAAGTCATATTGGGACAGCAACAAGCTCTGGCAAATCAGCAACAGGCGCTGGAAACGCAGAGGCAGGTGGTGCGCAGATCCAAAGTAGTGCTAGCCTTAGTTGCGGCGCTTATCGTCTTGCTATTTGGATTACCGACCGTTTTGTGGGGAACCAGCTGGGGCTTACGCTGCCTCCTGCGACATTAGTATCCGCGACAGTGTTTGTCAGATCATTCCTGTGTTAGTTCGCTGTGCTCTAATAGAGTTTCGTCTTGTACCGCAATCGGCGGTCGCGGAGGTAGTGTGGACTTTCAACTCAACGAAGAACAACTCCAACTAAAAAAATCTGTGCGCGAATTCGCCGAGCGCGAGATCGCTCCTAACGTTATGAAGTGGGATGAGGCTAGTGAGTTTCCGCTGGAGACCATCAAGGAATTGGGTAAGCTGGGGTTGTTGGGCACGATTTTTCCGCCTGAGTACGGCGGCGCAGGAATGGGATACGTTGAATATGTCACTGCAATTGATGAGCTTTCGCGCGTAGACGGATCGGTTGGAATCATCGTGGCGGCGCACACTTCACTTTGTTCGAACCATATTTTTCTGGCAGGGAATGAGACGCAGAAGAAGAAATACGTCAGCAACCTGGCTACGGGAGAGTTTATCGGTGCATGGGGATTGACGGAGCCGTCCTCCGGGTCTGACGCCGGCAGCGCACGCATGAATGCGGTGCGTCGCGGAAACAACTGGGTGCTGAATGGCACAAAGACTTTTTGTACCAACGGCCACTAC
>Ga0068859_100006309_pt1 | contig 12027 bp, 10 predicted proteins | sample KBSSwiS22_FD_66585 | JGI IMG/M metagenome (GOLD analysis project Ga0068859, IMG submission 66585) | Switchgrass rhizosphere microbial communities from Kellogg Biological Station, Michigan, USA - KBS Switchgrass S2-2 | ecosystem: Host-associated > Plants > Roots > Rhizosphere > Soil ... | reverse complement strand
GAGGACCGGCAGGATGTAGCGGCGGAACTGGGCGGGGTTCTCGCTCATTGGAAAGTGGCCGATCTCCTTCATGATCGTCACGCGCGCGCCCTTGATCTTCGCCGCCGTGCGCTCGGTGTCCGCGGGCGTACACGAGAAATCGTACTCGCCGGTCAGCAGGTACAGCGGGCACTTCGACGTGTCGATCTGCGAGACGCGGTCGCGGAAGTCGCCGTCGGCGCGATAGAAGAAGAGATCGCCCTTGAAGACGCCGGGGCCGCCCTGCATGTACATCCACAGCGTGTCCCAGCGCGTCTCGCTCGGGCTCTGGGGCGCGATGAGTCCCGACATCATGGCGCCGCTCACCTCGCCGCCGTGCACGTCGGGCCGGTGCAGCCAGCCGGTGTCGTCGTACCAGGGCGCCTGGTAGTCGGCGGACTCCAGCCCGATCAGCGCGCGGAACGCCGGCGCGTGCAGGCGCGCCAGCTCCAGCACGATCTTGCCGCCGATCGAGCAGCCGAGCACCACCGGCCGCTCGAGGTCGAGCGTGCGGATGAATGCCATCACGAGATCGATGTAGCCCTGCGTCGTGAGCCGGTACTCCTCGTCCTGCCAGCCCACGGGCGGCAGCGACTTGCCGTGCCACGGCATGTCGAAGGCCAGCACGCGGAAGTGACGGGTGATCTCGGCGTCGGTCAGCAGGTGACGCCACTGGCGGCCGTCGGCGCCGGCCGTGTGCAGGCAGACGAGCGGGATGCCCTGGCCCGCCTCCTCGACGTACAGCCGGTGGCGGCGGCCGTCGAGGTCCAGGCGGAGGTAGCGGCCGACGATCGGCTCGTACTCGGCCACTCAGGCCCTCCCGCGCGGCAGCGTCAGCACGTCCTTCACGTAGCGCAGGTTGGCCATCAGCGGCTGCAGGTCGCCCTCGACGCGGGCGTGGCCGCCCTTGGTGAGCGCGAAGAGATCGTGGAAGCCGGGCGCGGGCACCGGCTCCCAGTAGCGGCGCCAGGCCTCGGCGGAGGCGCGGATGGCGAACGCCCACTCGCGCATCAGGAACGGGCCGCGCTCGACGCGCGCCACGCACCCCTCGTGCACGGTGACCAGCCACGACGTGTCGCCGACCTCGACGAGGAAGGTCGTGGAGAGATAGCGGCCGCGGCGGACGAGACCGGCGTCGGCGTTGACCCACTCGGGCAGGCGCTCCAACACGCGCGCCATCATAGCGCATGAGTCGCGTCACCGCGGCGCCGGACCGGATGGACCGCTTCTACCGCGGTGTGCGGCTGGTCGCGCGGTTCTGGCTGTGGTTCCTCTTCAAGTCGGTGGACGTGCGCCATCCCGAGCGGGTGCCGGCCTCGGGGCCGATCTTGCTGTGCGTGAACCACCCGAACAACTTCATCGACTCGCTGCTGGTGGGCGGCGCCGTGCGGCGCAAGGTCCACTACCTGGCCACGGCGGCGATGTTCCGCAACCGGCTCATGGCGCGCTTCCTCCTCGCCTGCGGCGCCATCCCCGTCTATCGCAAGCAGGACGATCCCGACAAGATGGACCGAAACCTCGATACCTTCTCCGCCTGCTTCGCGGCCTTCGCGCGCGGCCGGCTGGTGGCCATCTATCCCGAGGGCACGACGCACGCCGAGGTGCGCGTGCAGCGGATCAAGACCGGGGCGGCCCGCATCGCGCTGGGCTACGAGGCCGATCACCCGGGCGAGCTGCAGATGATCCCGGTGGGCCTCTCGTTCGAGGCGCGCAAGTCGTTCCGCAGCCGCGTCCTCGTCTCGTTCGGCGAGCCGATGTCGCCGGCCGCGTACCTCAAGGCCTATCGCGAGGATCCGGTGAAGGCGGTGGACGCGCTGACGCGAGATCTCCAGTGGGCGATGGAGGCGCAGGTCGTCAACGTCGAGCGCATCGACGATCAACGCCTCGTGCGCGCGGTGGAGGAGCTCTACCGCGACGAGCTGACCCAGCAGGTCATGGACTCGCGCGGTCTGCGGCGCCGCGACGTCGATCCGGTGCGGCTGTCCCGCTCGATCGCCGACGCCCTGCAGCACTTCAAGGCGAGCGACCCGGTCCGGGTGGAATCGCTCTGGCAGCGCATCCAGGCCTACCGGGCGCTCCTGGCCCAGTACCACGTGCGCGACGAGGTCGTGCGCGCGCGGCGTCAGCGGCTGCCGGCGCGCACCAAGCTCGTGTACTCGTGGGACGCGATCGTCGGCCTGCCGTTCTTCGGCTACGGCGCCGTCGTCAACGCGCTGCCCTACTACGTGCCGCGCTGGCTGGCCCACCGGATGGCCCGCAAGGAGACCGACTACGCGACGATCCGCCTGCTGGCCAGCATCGTCGCCTTCCCGTTGTTCTGGAGCCTGGAGACCTGGCTGGTGGCGCGGGCGGCCGGCGCGGCCTGGGCCGTCGCCTTCGCGCTGTCGCTCCCGCTCTCGGGATTGATCGCGTATCGTTACCTGATCGGGGCGGGCTGGTTGCGCACCCGGATCCGCTTCGCCCGGCTGGCCGCCACCCAGAGTCAGGCGGCCCGGCGACTGGTGGCGGAGCGCGAGGCGATCGTCGCCGAGCTGGAGCGCGCCAAGCAGGACTACATCACCGCCACGAAAGGAAGCAGCTTTTGAGTGTCCATCGACTGGAGGAGATGTCCACGCCGGCCCTCGACGCGCTGGACCGCGAGCGCACGGTCGTCGTGCTGACCGTGAGCCCGCTGGAGGAGCACGGCCCGCACCTGCCGGTGGGCGTCGACGCCTACGCCGCCCGCCACTTCGCCGAGACCATCGCCGAGCGCCTCGTGGCCGGCCGGGCCGGGTGGTCGGTCGTGCTGCTGCCGACGCTGCACCTGGGCTCGTTCACGTTCGACACGGTCGGCACCATCACCGTACGGCAACGCGTCGTGCGCGACGCCGTGGTGGACTACGGCGACTCGCTGGCCCGCGCGGGATTCCGCTTCATCCTGATCGCCAACGGTCACGCCGGTCCCGGCCACCTCACCGCGCTCGACGAGGCGTCCGCCATCGTCACCCGGCGCCACGGCGTGATGATGGCCTCGTTCACGGGCCACCTGGCCTGGGAGTTCCTGCGCGGCCGGTTCATGGATCGGATCGAATCCGAGCTGGGCCGCTCGCTGACCGCGGCCGAGCGCGGCGCCTTCGCCGAGGACGCGCACGGGGGCTGGTGGGAGACGTCGCTGATGCTCCTGCTGCGGCCGGAGCTCGTCGACGAGTCCTACCGCACGCTCCCGCCCGCCCGCTACTCGCTGGCCTCCCGCGTCGTGCCGAACTATCCGCTGAAGAACGGTGGCCAGGGCTACGTCGGCCATCCCGCGCTCGCCGACCCGGCGTTTGCCAAGGCGACCACCGAGGTGCTGATCGGCGAGGCGATGACGATCGTCGACGGTCTGCTCGAGGGCCGCCTCAAGCCCTCGGACCGCCACTCGCCGTTCTTCCAGGTCCCGTTCTTCCGGACGAACTTCTGGCGCGCCGCCGGCACCACCGCGGCGGTCGCGGCTTGTGCGGGGGTGTACGGATGGTTGCGGAGTCGGAGCCGCCAACCTTCTAAGACAGCCCACCCACGTAGCTAGCCGTGCAACCCGATCCCGCTACGAACAATCCCGCCACAAATAATCTCGTCGGCGTGACGGCCGTCGCCGACGGCGTCCTCCGGCTCACGCTCAATCGCCCGGAGGCGCTCAACGCGCTCAATCGCGATCTGACCGCGGCGCTCGAGCGGGCGCTCGAGCGCGTGGCGGCCATGGAGGACGTGCGCGTCCTGCTCGTGTGCGGCGAGGGACGCGCGTTCTGCGCCGGCAACGACATCAAGGAGATGGAGACCATCACCGGCGACGAGGCGCAGTCGCTCGCGACCCGCCACGCCGTGCTGATGGATCGCTTCTCGCGGCTGCCGCAGGTGACGCTCGCGGTGATCGACGGCCACGCTCTCGGCGGCGGCCTCATGCTCGCCGTCGCCCAGGACCTCCGCATCGCCTCCGACCGCGCGCGTCTCGGCCTCCCCGAGGTCACGCTCGGCTTCAACCCCGGCTACGGCATCGCCCGCTTCCTCGACATCGCCGGCGGCGGCCACGGCCGCGACCTCCTGCTGTCCGGCCGCGTCGTGCACGCGAGCGAAGCGCTGCGCCTGGGTCTCGTGAATCGGGTCGTGGCGGCGCCGACGCTGGAGGCGAGCGCGACGAAGTGGGCGGCCGAGATCGCGAGCTCGCCCCGTGAGGGCCTGGCCGCGACGAAGCAGATCGTCGCCGCCATCCGCGACGGCACGGCGGGCCGCGAGCCGGAGGCCTACGGCGCCGCGCTCCGGACCAGCGCCGCCGCCCGCGCCCGCATTCGCGCCTTCACCACGCGCACACCGCGCTGAGTCGCGCCCGCCGCCCACCGGCCCGGCCGGCGCCGCGTCGTCGGCGTGCTACCCTACGCTCCCTACGGTCGTGATGGAGGTTGTCATGTCTAGCACGATCTCGTGGGCGCTGATCGTGTCCCTGCTCGCGCTGCCCGGTTGCTCGAGCCTGACCCGCAGTGATGCCGTCCCGATAGCCCTCGAGGATGAAGCCCGCCTTCCCCTCGCCGACGTGCCGTGCGCCGTCCGCTACCGGGTCGGGAGCGCCGAGGATCAGGCGGTGCTGGCCTCGGAGTTCACGCAGTCCTGGAAGCGCGAGCGCGCGTACCTCGCGTCCCAGGGGCACGGCGGCCCCCTGCCCGCCACCACCTTCCTCGCCCTCTCCGGCGGCGGTGATCAGGGCGCGTTCGGCGCCGGCGTGCTGAACGGCTGGACGGCCGCCGGCGATCGGCCGGTGTTCAAGCTGGTGACCGGCATCAGCACCGGCGCCTTGATCGCGCCGTTCGCCTTCCTGGGCCCCGCCTACGACGGCAAGCTGAAGGCGCTCTACACCAACATCTCCTCCAAGGATGTCCTCAAGCTGCGCGGCGATCTGGCCGGCTTGACCAGCGACGCCATGGCCGACACCCAGCCCCTGCGCGAGATGCTTCGCAAGCACGTCGATCGCGCCTTCCTGGACGCGATCGCGTCCGAGTACGCCAAGGGCCGCGAGCTGTGGATCGCCACGACCAACCTCGACACCCGCGTGCGCTACATCTGGAACATGACGCGGATCGCCGCCAGCCACCAACCGGAGGCCATGGATCTGTTCCACTCGCTGATGATCGCCTCGGCGGCGATTCCGGGCGCGTTTCCGCCGGTCATGATCGACGTCGACGCGGGCGGCCGTCGGTTTCAGGAGATGCACGTCGACGGCGGCGCCATGGCCCAGGTCTTCGTCTATCCCGTCGGCCTCGATTTCGAGGCGCTCGCCATCGAGCACGATGCCAACCGCCGGCGAACGCTCTACGTCATCCGCAACAGCCGGCTGGATCCGGAGTGGGCCCAGGTCGAGCGCCGGACGCTGACCATCGCCGGGGCGCGCCATCGCCTCGCTCATCCAGACGCAAGTCGTGGGCGATCTCTATCGGATCTACCTGACCGCCCAGCGCGACGGCCTCGACTTCAACCTGGCCTTCATCCCCGCCAGCTTCAACCTCCCGCACAAGAAGGACTTCGAGACCGAGTACATGCGCGCGCTGTTCAAGGTGGGCTACGACATGGCGGCCCGCGGCTACCCCTGGGAGAAGGCGCCGCCGGACTACGTCAGCGTCCGGCGGTGATCGCGCGGCGCCGCTCCGGACCGGCGGCGACTACGCGGTCTCGCGCTGCTCGCGCCCGCGGGCCTTGCGCTCGGCCATGTCGCGATCGGCCTCGCGCAGGAATTCCTCGGCGGTGTCCGGCGGGTTGTGACTCCACGCGATGCCGGGCGTGCACGTGATCGTGACCGGCAGCCGCCGCTGCGTGGCCAGCGCGCCGAGCTTGTCGCGCACGCGGGCCAGGATGATGTCGACGTCCTTCGGCATGGCGTCGAGCAGCAGCACCGCGAACTCGTCGCCGCCGTAGCGGGCCACGACGTCGGTCGTGCGCGTGGCCTCGGTCAGCGCGTCGGCCACCGTGCGCAACACCTCGTCGCCCAGGGTGTAGCCGAAGCCGTCGTTGATCGCCTTCAGGTGGAGCACGTCCAGCGCCAGCAGCAGCAGACCGCTCTTGCGGCGGCGGGCGCCGGCGGCGAGGCGCCGGTACTGCTCGTGCAGCGCGCGGCGGCTGGCGAGGCCGGTCAGCGGGTCGGGGGCGTAGCGGGCCAGCTTGCGGTCGGCGTCGTAGAGGCGCGAGGCCACCACGCGGAGCAGGCCGTTGGCGAGCGGCACCGATTCGTTGAGCGCCGCCACGAAGTCGGCGTGGCGCAGCACCAGGCAGTGCGTGCGCTCGACCGCGACGACCGTGGCCGAGCGCGGCTGATCGCGCAGGATGCCGAGCTCGCCGAAGACCTCGGCCTTGCCGATCTCGCCCAGCAGCATCTCGGCCTGGCCGTCGGTGGTCGCCTCCACGACGCGCACCCGGCCCGACAGCAGCACCCACAGCGATTGGGGCGGCTCGCCCTGGCGCGTGATGACGTGGCCGGAGGGATAGACCTGCTCCGTCGCCTGCGCCACCAGCGCGTTGAGCTGGGCCGGCGTGAGGCCACGGAACAAGGGCACGGAGGCGAGCATGCTGGCCAGCAGCGTCTGGGTGGCGCCGCGGTCGTCGCGCGCGTCCTCGATCACGACCGGCTCGCTGACGGGGCCCGGCGGCGCGCTCTCGGTGTAGGCGACGAGCGTGCGGGCCAGCCAGGCGCGCACGCGCGCGCGCAGCATCGGCGGGCTGTAGGGCTTGGCCAGGTAATCGGTGGCGCCGACCTCCGGATGGTGCAGCGCGGCGACCTCCGGCCGCTCGGCCAGCAGGATCACCGGGAAGTTCGAGCGCCCCATGCGGCTGCGGAAGGCGGGGATGAGATCGGCGCCGTCGCCGGGCGCCAGGTTGCTGTCGACGATGGCCAGGTCCGGCAGGTGCTCGGTCCCGCGCGTGAGCGCGGCGTGCATGTCGGGCACCGGCAGCGCCACCATGCCGTCCTCGGCCAGCGCCTCCTCGATGCTCGCCACCTGCGTCTCGTCGGGCGTCACCACGAGCACGCGGGCGCCGGCGATGAGGCGGCGACGCAGCGCGGAGATCTCGGCCACCGGCGTGGCGCGGTTGCTCCCGCTGATCTGCAGCTCCAGCCCCTCGCGCGCGGCGAACACGTCCAGCACGCCGCGGCAGTCCTTCACGCGCATCTTCGCCTCGGTCTCGAGCTGCTCCATCACGACGTCGTCGTGGCCGGGATCGTGATGGAACAGGGCCAGGCGCTTGACGCCGGCCGCCAGCGCCACGTCGGTCGCGTACTCGATCGTCGAGTGCCCCCAGCCCAGCCGGTTCACGTACTCCTCGTGCGAGTACTGGGCGTCGTGGATGACGAGATCGGCGCCGCGCATGAACGCGATGTGCCGCTGGTCGCCCGGGTGGTGCAGGATGCCGTCCTCGGATTTCCAGAACGGCTCGTGATCGGTGACGTAGGCGACGGTGGCGCCGCCGCTCGACATCCGATAGGCGATGGTGGGCGCGGTGTGATTGAGGTACTGCGTCTCCACCAGCACGTCGCCGACCCGGAAGAAGCCCTCCTCCAGCTCGGTGAAGTGGATGCGGCTGCGCAGGTCGCGCAGCTTGACCGGGAAGTACGAGTACTCCATCTGACCGGCCATGGCCTCTTCGAGGCTCTGCTGGAACCCCAGCGGCGCGTACACGTTCAGCTCGGAGCCGGGCAGGAAGGCGGGCACGAAGAACGGAAAGCCCTGGATGTGATCCCAGTGGGTGTGCCCGATGAACAGGTGCAGCCGCATGGGCGACGGCAGCGTCCGGACCAGGTGCAGCCCCAGCTCGCGGGCGCCGGTACCGCAATCGAGCACGATGACCGTGCCGTCTCCGGCCCGGACTTCCACGCAGGACGTGTTCCCGCCGTAACGGGCCGTGCTGTCACCGGGTGATGCGATCGAGCCGCGGGTTCCCCAGAATCGTACGTACACGAGTCCCTCTCCGTACGCCGTGCAGTCTGAGGATTCTAGCACCCCCGCCCCCGGGCCCAGCGCGATAGAATAAACCGCTTTGGGCCTGTTCGGCCGCATAGATGCGTCCGTCCCGCAAGGAGGTTGTCGATGAAGACGACACGGCGGCAGTTCCTGGCGCTCACCGGCGCGGCCTCGGCGGCGCGCGTGCTCCGGCTCGACGCCGCACCCGCGTTCGCGCAGGCCGGACCGGTCAAGCTCGGCGTCCTGGCCGCCAAGGCGGGCGTGCTGGCCCCGGTGGGCGAATCGGGGTTGCGCGGAGTGACGTGGGCGACGGAGCGCATCAATGCGGGCGGCGGCATCCTCGGCCGCAAGATCGAGCTGGTGGTCGAGGAAGAGTCCAGCCCCAAGGACACCGTCGAGCGCTTCCGCAAGCTCGTCCTGCAAGACAAGGTCGACGCCGTCTCGGGCGGCATCTCGACCGGCGTGGGGCTGGCGCTGGGCCCGGTCGCCGAGGAGATGAAGGCGATCTGGCTGGCCTGGGACGCGACCACGCAGAAGGGCGTCGACGAGACGATGCCGAAGCCGAAGTACGCCTTCCGCTCGACCGACAACGAGTGCGAGGCGGTGATGGCCTCGATCCTCACCGCGAAGAACTGGAAGGGCAAGTTCCGCACGGTCGCCGGGATCAACCCCGACTACTCGTACGGGCGCGACAACTGGGCGGCGTTCCTGGCCATCATGAAGAAATACGCGATCGACGTGCAGGTCGTGAGCGAGCTGTGGCCGAAGCTCGGCGCCACCGACTTCACCGCGCACGTGGCCACGCTGCAGCAGGCCAAGCCCGATCTGATCTTCTCGTGCTTCTGGGCGGGGGACACGCCGATCTTCATGAAGCAGGCGCACGGCGCCGGCCTCACCGGCACCACGAAGTTCGTGCTGACGACGGGCGGCGGCGTCCACGAGTCGCTCAAGAGGGCGTTCACGCCGGAGGGTGCGCTGCTCGGCTACAACTCGATGTACTTCGAGCATCCCAGGGCGAGCGCGCTGATGAAGGAGTTCGTGCGCTGGCACCAGGAGAAGTTCAAGGAGTGGCCGAGCTACGAGTCCGACCACGGCTACTTCACGATCGCCGCCTACAAGGCCGCCGTCGAGCGCGCGGCCAAGGCCGCCGGCGGCAAGTGGCCGAGCCAGGACGCGGTCATCCAGGCGCTGGAGGGCGTCGAGGTCGAGTCGCTGTCGGGGCCGCGCCGCTTCCGCGAGGATCACATCATGGAGGCGACGTTCTTCCAGGGCTACACGACGCACAAGAACAAGCACGACTTCGTCACGATCGACCCGGTCGAGGCCATGGGCACCAAGCAGATCCAGAAGCCGTCGGGTGTGGGGCTGTACGACTGGATCAACTCCTGGAAGGTCTGAGCGGGCGGCCCTGATTCAGCAGACCGTCAGCATCGTGCTCGGCGGCGCCTTCCACGCCGCCGTGCTGTTCCTGGTCTCGGCGGGGCTGCAGCTCGTCTTCGGCGTCCAGAAGATCCTCAACCTGGCCTGCGGCTCCTTCTACGCGCTCGGCGCCTACCTCGGGGTCAGCGCGGTGACGTGGGCGCTCGGCGCCGGGCTGCCGGCCCCGCTGTTCGTCGTCGTCCTGATCGCGGCCGGGCTGGCGCTGGCCGTCATCGGCCCGGTGGTGGAGCGCATCCTCCGGACGATCTACGATCGCGACGAGAGCTTCCAGCTCCTGCTGACGTTTGCGCTGGTCCTCATGTTCGAGGACGTCATCCGGTTCGTCTGGGGCACGGCGCCCCACCAGCTCGGCACCGTGTACCTGGTGTACGGCCAGCTGCGCATCGCCGGGTCCACGGTGCCGGTCTACAACCTCGTCGTGATCGCGGCCGGCGCCCTCATCGCGCTCGGCATGGGCTGGCTGCTCACGCGCACGCGCTTCGGACGCATCGTGCGGGCCACCGCCGAGAACCGCGAGATGAGCGAGGCGCTCGGCGTGGACATGCATAGCGTCTACGCCCGCGTCTTCACGCTGGGGGTGGCCCTGGGCACCGTCGGCGGCGCCCTCGTCATCCCGGCCACCGCCGCCACCAGCGAGATGGGGATCGAGCTGATCGTGGAGGCGTTCGCCGTCGTCGTGATCGGCGGGCTCGGCAGCATGCGCGGCGCCTTCGTGGGCGCGCTGATCGTGGGACTGCTCAAGGCCGGCGCCATCGCGATCTGGCCCGAGGTCGAGATGCTGGCCGTCTACGTGGTCGTGGTGGCCGTGCTCGTCCTGCGTCCGACCGGTCTGTTCGCGCGGGCGGCGGCGTGATCGCCCGCGCGCTGGGCGCGATCGCCGTGGTGGCGCTGCTGGCCGCGCCGGTGGTGATCCCGCGCTATCACGTCACCCTGCTGCTGCCGGCCTTCGCGTACAGCATCGGACTGCTCGGCCTCAACCTGCTCTTCGGTACCACCGGACTGCTCTCGTTCGGGCACGCGCTGTTCGTCGCGCTGGGCGCCTACACCGCCGCCGCGCTCACCACGCACTTCCACATCCTCCACCTGGAGACGCTCCTGATCGGCGCCGCGCTGGTGGCGGGGGTGGTCGCGGTGCCGGTGGGGCTCCTGTGCGTGCGCTACGTGAAGATCTACTTCGGCATGCTGACGCTCGCATTCGGCATGCTGTTCTACTCGTTCCTCTACAAGTTCTACACGCTGACCGGGGGCGACGAGGGCATCCGCGTCCTCCGCCCCCGCCTGCTCGGGCAGGCCTTCGCCGGCCTCGACAAGGTCGAGTTCCTCATCGGCCCCTTCTACTACTACGCGCTGGCCGTGCTGGCCATGGCCACGCTGCTGATGCATCGCATCGTGCGCTCGCCGTTCGGCCTGGGCCTGCGCGCGATCCGTGAGAATCCCGACAAGGCGGCCTACGTCGGCGTGGCGGTCCGTCGCTACCGCTTCTACGCGTTCGTGATCGCCGCCGTCTTCGGGGCCGTCGGCGGCGCGCTGCTGGCGGTGCCGACCGGGCTGGCCGATCCGCTGCTGGCCTACTGGACCCACTCCGGCAACCTGGTGTTCATGTTGCTGCTGGGCGGCTTCGACCACTTCCTGGGGCCGCTGGTGGGCGCGCTCGTCTTCATCCTGCTGCAGGACACGGTGATGTCGCTCACGACGTACTGGCGCTTCGTGTTCGGCGCGATCCTGGCCGTGATCGTGATCTTCTTCCCGCGGGGGCTGCTCGGCCTGCTGGCGTGGCGCCGGGAGCCGACGGCGTGACGCTGCTCGAGGCCGTCGACGTCCGCAAGTTCTACGGGACGTTCTGCGCGCTCGACGGCGTGAGCCTCACGATCGCGGCCGGCCAGTTCGTGTCCATCATCGGCCCCAACGGCGCCGGCAAGACCACGCTGGTGAACGTCCTGACCGGACTGCTGGCGCCCACGAGCGGCCGCGTGCGCTTCAAGGGCGACGAGGTCGCCGGCATCGGCCCCGTCCGCCTGGCCCGGCTCGGCATGGCGCGGTCGTTCCAGCTCGTCAACGTGTTCCCCGGCCTCACCGTGGGCGAGACGCTGGCGGTGCCCGTGCTCGCCCGGCGCCGGCGCGGCGGCCGGCTGCTCGCCTCCCTGGCCCGCGATCGCGAGACCTGGAGCGACGTCGCCGAGATCGCCGCGCTGTTCGGGCTCGGCGACCGCCTGGAACGCCCCGCCCGCACGCTGCCCCAGGGCGACAAGAAGCTGCTCGACGTCGCCAGCGCGTTCGCGCTGCGCCCGGAGGTCGTGCTGATGGACGAGCCGACCAGCGGCGTGAGCACCGCCGACAAGCACGCCATCATGCAGACGCTGGTGCAGGCCGCCGCCCGCATGGGCGTGCAGGCCATCATCCAGGTCGAGCACGACATGGACATCGTCTTCGGCTACTCCGACCGCATCGTGGCGCTCCACCAGGGGCGCGTCCTCGCCGACGCCACGCCCGACGCCGTGCGCGCCGACGAGCGGCTCATCGACACCGTCCTCGGCCGGAGCTACCTGGCCCGATGAGGCGAGAGCGGCTGATCGACACCGTCGTCGGCTCGAGCCACCTGGCCCGATGAGCCAAGAGC
>Ga0068859_100006308_pt1 | contig 12027 bp, 11 predicted proteins | sample KBSSwiS22_FD_66585 | JGI IMG/M metagenome (GOLD analysis project Ga0068859, IMG submission 66585) | Switchgrass rhizosphere microbial communities from Kellogg Biological Station, Michigan, USA - KBS Switchgrass S2-2 | ecosystem: Host-associated > Plants > Roots > Rhizosphere > Soil ... | reverse complement strand
GACGATCGCGTCCCACAGCCGGTCGGTTTCCGCCTGGTCTTCGGTCGAGATCATGAACGAAACGGCTTCGTTGGGTTTGAAGTGCGGACCGCCGTTCAGCGCCGAGAATTTCTGGCCGGCGAGCGTGAAGTCGACGACCATCGCATAGCCTTCCTTGCCGCTCGGATTGTCCGAAGGCGCGCGGATGACATTGTCGATGCGGCTGTCCGGAAGCAGCGAAACATAGAAATTCGCGGCTTCTTCGCCCTGCATGTCGAACCAGAGTACGGGAGTGATCTTGGCCATGATGGCTCTCCTTCAGGCGTGCTCGTGCGCGGCGTCGCCGGCGGCGAGGAACGCGTCCATGTTCATGTGGAGCGGCTCGAAGATATGGCCGTCGAGATCCTCGAACGAGCGGCCGTACATGAAGCCCAGGTCCTGCTTCTCGCGGATATCGACCTTGCCGCCGGCCGCCGCAGCCTTGTCGACAATCGCATCGACAGCTTCGCGGCTGTCGCACGACAGCGCGAGCAGCACTTCGGTGGTGGCATGCGCGTCGGCGATCGGCTTGGGCGTAAAGCCCTTGAAGAAGTCGTGGCCGAGCAGCATGAACACGATGTTGTCCGAAAGCTGCATCGACGAGGCATGCTCGGCGCTGAACCGTTCGTCCTTGGTAAAGCCGAGCGCTTCGTAAAAGGCCGTCGCCTTGGCCACGTCGGCGACGGGCAGGTTGATGAAGATCATCTGCGACATGGGTTTCTCCTTTTGAACAGGTTCACGAATCGTAGGTCAGTGAGGGGTACCAGCTCGTTCCGCGGCCCTCGGGCGTGGAATCGAGGATCGTCCACAGCGGCATCAGGTCGGGCGCGCCGCGCGGATCCTGACCGGGGTCGGCGGTCTTGCTGCCCATCTCGCCTGCCCAGAACAGCCGGATCGTGCCGTCGCGACGGTCGAACACCAGCAGCTGCGGAATGTCGTCGCCGTCGGGCGTGACGGCATGATAGTCGCGGCTGAAGCTGCCGTTCGCGTCCGAATAGAGCGGCAGATGCTGCCAGCCGCGCTCGCGCTTGAACGCGAGCAGCTTGTCGAGCGGCGAGCGCGCCGTGACCGCGAACGCGACGCGCTGCTCGATATCGGGCGTCTCGCCGTCCCAGGCCGAAAGCAGCGAAGTGCACATCGGGCAGGGCCGCTCGCGCTGCGGCCCGAACATATAAGTGTAGACGACGAGCGTGTGCTTGTCGCCGAACAGCTCGGCGAGCGTGACGGTGCCGTGCTCGCCTTCGAAGCGATAGTCGCCGCGCACCTCGGGACCGGCGGGCAACGCGCGGCGTTGCGCCGCGACGCGCTCGATATGGCGCCGCAGCTCGATTTCCTCGGCGAGCAGCGCGGTCCGGGCGCGGCGATATTCGGCGCTCTCGTTCGGCCAGCGCGCGTCCTCGCTCTCCGCGAGTTCGACGGCGCTCGGCAAAGTGGCGGCTTCCGACATGGTTCCTCTCCTCTCGATTCGGTTCGGCGAGTCGCTTGCTTGACGCTGATGGCTTCTTAAGTTAGAAAAAGCAACCACGAAGTTATAAAAAATGACTCAACCACCCAAGCCATTGAAAAACCGCTGGTACGACGATGCGTGCGGCACCGCGCTGGCGCTCGACCTGATCGGTGAACGCTGGTCGCTGCTCATCGTGCGCGAATTGATGTACGGCGGAAGACGATTCAGCGAACTACGAGGCAGCCTGCCCGGAATCAGCGCCAATGTGCTGACGCAGCGGCTCGAGGGGCTCGAGGCCACCGGCATCGTCGTACGTCGCAAGCTCCCGCCCCCGGCGTCGGTGCAGATTTATGAGCTCACGCCCTGGGGCCGGCAAAGCGAGACCGCGATCCAGGAGCTCGGACGCTGGGCGGTGCGTTCGCCCTTGCACGATCCGACGCTGCACATGTCGGGGTCGTCGGCGATGATGTCACTGCGCACGATGTTCGATCGCGAGCGCGCCATCGGGCTGCGGGCGCGCCTGGGCTTCCGCTTCGGCGCCGAGGGATTCATCGTCACGATCGGCGAATGGATCGAGGTCGTGCGCGCCGAGCCGGAGGGCGACGTGATATTCGACACCGATCCGATGACCTTGGTCTCGATCGTCTACGGCGGCCGGCCGGTCGCCGACGCCGAGGCGGCCGGCGTACTGCGCCTGGCCGGCGACCGCGCGCTCGCGGAACGCTTCGTCACACTGTTCCCGTTGCCGCCGAAGACCGACTAGCGGCGGCAGAACGCCGGCCTGCGGAACTGCGTACCGCAACCGCCCGGCCCGGCTGGTCGCGGGATCGATGAGGGGCCCTTTGGCGTTGCGGTGACGGCAAGTATTTTCTAGGTCGCCCTCGACTCCGCCGCACACGCGGCTCAGGACAATATCATGGCCGACATTCCGAACATCCAACCCGACAGCCGCGCCACGACGATTCTCGACGCGCCCGACAAGAAGATCAACGTGCGCGACTCGTTCGGCATCGATATCGACATGGAAGTGCCGGCGTTCAGCGAAGCGGACGAACGCGTTCCCGATCTCGATCCGGCCTATGTGTTCGATCCGGACACCACGCTCGCGATCCTCGCCGGGTTCGCGCACAATCGCCGCGTGATGGTGCAGGGCTATCACGGCACCGGCAAGTCGACGCACATCGAGCAGGTCGCGGCACGGCTCAATTGGCCGTGCATCCGCATCAATCTCGACGCGCACATCAGCCGCATCGATCTCGTCGGCCGCGACGCGATCGTGCTGCGTGAGGGCGTGCAGGTCACGGAGTTCCGCGAGGGGCTACTGCCCTGGGCGCTGCAGACGCCGACGGCCCTGGTGTTCGACGAATATGACGCCGGCCGTCCGGACGTGATGTTCGTGATCCAGCGCGTGCTCGAGACCGAGGGCAAGCTGACTCTGCTCGATCAGAACCGTGTGATTCGGCCGAACCCCTATTTCCGGTTGTTCTCGACCGCGAACACGGTCGGCCTGGGGGACACCAGCGGGCTCTATCACGGCACGCAACAGATCAACCAGGGCCAGATGGACCGCTGGAACATCGTCGTCACGCTCAATTATCTGCCCGCCGCCACCGAGGCGCAGATCGTGCTCGCCAAGTCGGGCGAATATGACAAGCCCGGTGGCAAGGCGATCGTCGAAAACATGGTCCGCGTCGCCGACATGACGCGCCGCGGCTTCGTCAACGGCGACATTTCGACGGTGATGAGCCCGCGCACGGTGATCACCTGGGCGCAGAATGCCGAGATCTTCGGCGACGTCGGCTTCGCGTTCCGGCTCTCGTTCCTCAACAAGTGCGACGAGGCCGAGCGCGCTTTGGTCGCCGAATATTACCAGCGCGTGTTCGGCAAGGACCTGCCCGAAAGCGTCGTCGGGCGCGCCTGATTCAGCCATATCGATTGCAGTGAGTGCAATCGATATACGCGCCGCTGCACCTTGTCCGGTTTCGCTTGCGAGCCGCGCGGCGCAGATTAGAATCGCGAGCATTCGGTCCGTTGAGGAGCAGGCATTAGCGACGTTTCGGCTTGAGCTTTAGTTTGTGGTGGCCCCGTTGGGCTGTCGCGATCTGGCTGTTGCTGTGTCGTTCCGCCTGCGCCGTTCCTCGAACGCGCATCCGCCGACCAACCCCACCGATCGACTCCACGCGTCTCCGCAAGGCTCCCGCCGTGCGTCTCCCGCCTCGCCTCGCGGCCGGATGACCAGGGGCATCGCCCCGACTTGATGGAGACCAACCATGTTGAATGAAAATCAGGGGTTTCGCGGATTCAATCCGCTGCGGGCGTTCCGCAGCGTGATCCTTTGGGTCATTCTCGCCGGTATTGCTGTCACGGTCCTGGTGATGAGCAGCTTCGCGCGCGTCGAACCCGGGAACGTCGGCATCCGCGTCAACAATATCGCGGGCGGCGTGTCACCGAACTCGCTCGCCGTCGGCTGGTATTTCGCGCCGCCGGGGACGCATATCTACGAGTATCCGGTATTTACGCGCACCTATACGTGGACGGCGTCGCGGACCGAGCAGAACGCGGTCGACGAGAGTTTCAATTTCCAGGACAAGAACGGCCTGTCGCTCAAGGCGGACGTCGCGGTCTCCTATCACGTCGATCCTTCGCATGCGTCGATCCTGTTCCAACGCTACCGAACCGACATGGACCAGATTATCGCCGGGCCGCTGCGCAATGCGATTCGCAACGCCGTCGTCGAGCGCGCCGCGCAGCTCGGCGTCGAGGAGATCTACGGCAACCACAAGGCGGAGCTGATCGCGACGGCGCAGCGCCGCGTGCAGGCGTTTTTCGCGCCGGTCGGGCTGCAGATCGAGCAGATCTATTGGGCGGGTAACATCGTCGTTCCGCAGACGGTGCTCGACCAGATCAACGCCAAGATCGCGAACGAGCAGTCCGCGCTCGCGGCGCAGGCGAACGTCGCGACCGCCAGGGCCAATGCCGAGTCGCGAATCGCCAAGGCCAAGGGCGACGCCGAGGCGATCCAGGTCGAGGCGGAGGCGATCCGCACCAACCCGGAGATCGTCAAGCTGCGCGCGGTCGAGAAATGGAACGGCCAATTGCCGACCTATGTCGGTTCGGGGCCGATGCCGTTCATCGACGTCAAGTGACGGTGCGGTGCGGGAGGCGGCCCGGCGCCTCCCGCGCGGCCGGCCAGCGCACTGGGGCTTGCATCGCGCGGCGCGGCCTCGCAATGCGGAGGCATGGCCAACGACTCCCCGCTCGATCGCTTTCGCGCCGTGCTGGCGGGTGCCGCGCGCGCGGTGTCGGGCGAGGGCGAAGTCGAGCTTGCCTTCACATCCGACGCGCCTGCCCAGGTCGGCAAGCAGCTTCGCGTGCCTATGCCAGCGCGTACCCTGCCTGCCGAGCAGGTCGGCGAGGCGCGCGGCTTCGCCGACAGCTTCGCGTTGCGGCTGCGGCATCACGACAATGGCCTGCACCTCAAGCATGCGCCGCACGAAGCGGTCGCGCGCGCGGTGTTCGATTCGGTCGAGACCGCGCGCGTGGAAGCGCTGGGGTCGCGCGGCTATGCCGGCATCGCCGACAATCTCGATCATGCGCTCGGCCTCAAGCTGCGCTCCGATCCGATCACGCGCGCGCGCAACAAGGACGAAGTGCCGCTGTCGACTGCGATCCAGCTGATGGTGCGCGAACGGCTCACCGGACGGCCAGCACCGGCCGCCGCGGCGATGGGGCTCGAGCTGGTGCGCGACTGGATCGAGGACAAGGCTGCCGGCGATCTCGACGCGCTCGCACTCGCGATCGACGACCAGAAGTCGTTTTCGCAGCTCGTCACGCGGCTGCTCGAGGATCTCGAGCTGATCGAAGCCGATATGGTCCCCGACGAAGCCGATGACGGCGGCGGCGAGGACGAAGGTACCGACGAGCAGGAGCAGGGCGACGACGAAGGCGAGCAGCAGTCGAGCGACCAGCAAGGCGAAGTCGACGCCCGCGGCGAGCAGCGCGAGTCTGACCAGGAAGACGGCGAGACCCAACAGCGTCAGGACGACGCGATGGACGACGGCGACGGCCAGGAGGGCGAGGAAGGCGAGGATTCGATGCTGCCGGTGCGGCCGAACCGGCCGTGGTCGGACCTGCCGCCGCAGTTCGAATACAAGGCGTTCACCACCCAGTTCGACGAAGTCGTCGCAGCGACCGACCTGTGCGACGAGGATGAGCTCGAACGGCTGCGCTCCTATCTCGACCAGCAGCTGGTGCATCTCCAGGGCGTGGTGACCAAGCTCGCCAATCGGCTGCAGCGCCGGCTGATGGCGCAGCAGAACCGCAGCTGGGATTTCGACCAGGACGAAGGGCTGCTCGATGCCGCACGGCTCGCGCGGGTCATCGTCAATCCGATGCAGTCGCTCAGCTACAAGGTCGAGCGCGATACCGAGTTCAAGGACACGATCGTCACGCTGTTGATCGACAATTCGGGATCGATGCGCGGCCGGCCGATTTCGATCGCCGCGATCAGCGCCGACATCCTTGCGCGCACGCTCGAACGCGTCGGCGTCAAGACGGAGATCCTCGGTTTCACCACGCGCGCGTGGAAGGGCGGCCAGAGCCGCGAGCGCTGGCTCGCCGATGGCCGGCCGCCGCAGCCGGGCCGGCTCAACGATCTCCGCCACATCGTTTACAAACAGGCCGACGAGCCGTGGCGCCGCGCCAAGAAGTCGCTCGGGCTGATGATGCGCGAGGGACTGCTCAAGGAGAATATCGACGGCGAGGCGCTGCTCTGGGCGCACAGCCGGCTGATCGCGCGTCCCGAGGACCGCCGCATCCTGATGGTGATCTCGGACGGCGCGCCGGTCGACGATTCGACGCTGTCGGTCAATTCGGGTTCGTATCTCGAACGTCATTTGCGCCAGGTGATCGGCTGGATCGAGCAGCGTTCACCGATCGAGCTGGTCGCGATCGGGATCGGGCACGACGTCACCCGCTATTACCAGCGCGCCGTGACGATCATGGACGCCGAGCAGCTCGCGGGCACGATGATCGAGCAGCTGGCGGCGCTGTTCGACAGCAATGATTGATGCCCCTCCGGGCGGCTTCATCGGCCCGGTCAAGCGCTCGATCACAATCGCCGGCCACGAAACCTCGGTCAGCCTCGAGCCGATCTTCTGGGACGCGCTCGAATCGGCCGCGCGCGAGCGCAATTTGCCGCTCAGCGCGTTGGTCGCGCAGATCGATCATGCGCGAATCACGGCGCCGAGAGCGCCGAACCTCGCAAGCGCCTTGCGCAGCTGGCTGATGGCGCTTCGCGCTCCCGCAAACTGACTTTCTCGCGACGGCGGGCGAACCGACGCCTTCGGTTCGATCCTGGGACGACCGCAAAATGATTTTGAGAATGGATCGCAATAACGTTTGACAGTGAGAACCACTCGCAATAGCGAACTGCGAAACGACCAAGGGATTTTTTCGCAGTGAGTTGTACGCGTGCCGTTCGGCAGGGAGTTTCGACCGGCTATCTTGCGCTTGCGTGTGTCGGCTTCATCGTCAGCGGGAGCAGCGCGCACGCCGCCGACGGGCCCGATCCGGCGCCCGAGCCGGCCGAGCAGGACCATCGCAACGATATTATCGTACAGGGCAAGCAGGACGATCTCGACGGACCCAAGGCCGTCGCCAGCCTGCAGAACACGCCGCGCTCGATCGTCGTGCTGCCGGCGCAGGTGATCGAAGAGACCGGCTCGACCACGCTGGCCGACGCGCTGCGCACCGTGCCCGGCATCACCTTCGGCGCGGCCGAAGGCGGCAACCCGATCGGCGACCGCCCGTTCATCCGCGGATTCGACAGCCAGGGCAGCGTATTCGTCGACGGCGTGCGCGATCCTGCCAGCCAGACACGCGAGACGTTCGACGTCGACCAGGTGCAGATCGTACGTGGCTCGGATTCGACGCTCGGCGGCCGCGGCAGCGCGGGTGGCTCGATCAACGTCATCTCGAAGTTGCCGGTGATGCACGACTTCGTGAGCGCCTCGGCGAGCCTCGGCACCGCAGACTATAAGCGCGCGACGCTCGACGTGAATCAGCATCTCGGCGAACGGTTCACGGTGCGCATCGCCGGCCTGTGGCACGATCAGGACGTGGCGGGGCGCGATGCCTTATGGCAGCGTCGCTGGGGCGTCGCCCCCAGCGTGACGTTCGGCCTCGGTACGACAACGCGCCTCACTGTTTCCTATTATCATCTCGAAGGCCATGAGCTGCCCGACAGCGGGCTGCCCTATTTCTATACTATCGCCAATGCGCCCGGCACGGGCACGGTCTATTCGACGCCCGCGCTCGGCCAGGCCACCACGATCGCCGGCCAGACCGGCACGGTCGCGCGCTCGGCCTTCTATGGCCTGGTATCGCGCGACTTCCGCGATACCACCACCGACCAGGCGACACTGCGCGCCGAGCACGACTTCGGCATGGTCACGCTGCGCAGCACCGCGCGCTGGTCGCGCAACGATCAGGCCTATATCTACACCCAGCCCGACGACTCGCAGGGCAATGTGTTCGGCACCAGTTCCGGGGCGGTGCAGACTCCGGGCGGACAGGTGTGGCGCCGCCCGAACAGCCGCTATGGCTATTCGGACAGCATCGTCAGCCAGACCGATCTGTTCGGCCATTTCGAAACGGGCAAGATCACGCACAGCTTTTCGACCGGCGTCGAACTGGCGTGGGAAAAGACGCGGCGCGGAACGTTCGTCACGCGCGGCTATCTCAATGCCAACGGCGTCGAGCAGCTTTCGGGCGGTGCGACGAACAGCCCGCGCTGCACCTCGGCGGCGATCGCGCGCTTCTATTGCACGAGCCTGTTCAATCCCGATCCGGCAGATCCCTGGGTCAATTATGCGAGCGACACGTCGAGCGTCGCTGCCGCAATCGATCGCACCCTGCCGCTCGAGGAGACGCAGAACGACGCGCATACGGTCAGCGTCTATGGCTTCGATTCGATCACGCTGCTGCCATCGCTGATCCTCAACCTCGGCGCGCGCTACGATCGCTTCACATCGCGCCTGACGCCGGGCCAAGGCTATGCCGCGACGACGAGCACCTCGCTGTCGCGCACCGACAATCTGTTCAACTGGCAGGCAGGTCTGGTGTTCAAGCCGACGCCGTGGAGCAGCCTGTACGCGAGCTATGCCACTGCGGCGACTCCGCCCAATGCACTGATGGGCGAAGGTCGCGAGGACAATGCGCTGCCGACCACGACCAGCGCGGCGAGCCTGGCGCTGCTCGACAGCCTCAAGGTGCAGAAGACCAAGTCATATGAGGTCGGCGCCAAGGCGAACGTCTTCCACGAGAAGCTCGCGCTGACGCTTGCCGGGTTCCAGACCGAGATCGCCAATGCGCGCGTGACCGATGCCAACAACAATGTCGCGTTCATCGGCAAGACGCGCATCCGCGGCATCGAAGCGACGTTCAACGGCCAGATCACGCGCTGGTGGAGCATTTTCGGCGGCTATACGCATCTCGATCCCAGGATCGTCGATGCCGGCTATTCGTCGCTCACTGTCGCCGCCAACGGCTCGGCCAAGGCGACCACCGTGCTGGTGCCGTCGGTCAACACCGGCAAGCAGGTGCCGCAGACCGCGACCGACACTTTCACCTTGTGGACGAGTGTCACGCCGATCCGGCACCTCAGCCTCAGTGCCGGCGCATTTTATTCGTCGCGCGTGTTCGGCGGCTATGCCGACAATCGCACGGCGACGCAGACCAGCGCCGGCGTGATCACGGTCGCGCCGGCGACCAGGACGCTCTACCGCATGGCGCCCGCCTATTGGCGGTTCGATGCGCGGATCGGCTACAAGTTCGACGCGCGTTGGGAACTGAGCGTCAACGTCCAGAACCTCACCGACAAGGCCTATTTCAACCAGGTCTACACCAGCCATTATGCGACGATCGCCCCCGGCCGATCGGCGTTTGCGACATTGAGCTTCAAATATTGAGCACGCTCGACGCCCTTTCTCCGGAAGAGGTGGCGCGGCAACTCGATTCGCCCGAGGATCGCGTCAAGCTGATCCGCGCCGGCGCCGAAGCCGGTGTCGCCGAGGCGCAGGCGGTCTATGGCCAGATGCTGCTCGACGGTGCCGGCGTCACGCGCGATCCCGTCGCGGCGTTCATCTGGTTCCGCCAGTCCGCGCAGGCCGGTCATCTGATGGGCCTCAACATGCTCGGCCGCTGCTACGATCTCGGCTGGGGCGTCGCGGTCGACAAGGGCCGCGCCGCCGAATGCTTTCGCGTCGCCGCCGAGCGCGGACTCGATTGGGCGATGGTCAATTATGCCACGGCGCTGACGCTCGGCGACGGCGTTGCCGAGGACAAGCCGGCGGCGCTCGCCTGGTTCGAAACGGCCGCCGCACTGGGCAACGCCAAGGCAGTCAATTACGTCGGCAGCTTCCACGAGGACGGCTGGGTGGTAGCGCAGGACATGGCGATCGCGGCGGACTGCTATGCGCGTGCCGCAGAAGGCGGCGACTTCCGCGGCATGTTCAATCATGCGCGAATGCTTGCGCTCGCCGGAGAAACCGACCCGGCGCTCGAATGGCTCGCGCGCTGCGGCGCGGTGGCGACGCCGGCGTTCCGCGACAAGGCCGCGGCCTGGCTCAAGCGCGTCGGCGACGTGCGGCTGCGCACCGAAGGGCCCGCGGCGCTGTGGCGGAACGCGCCATGCTGATCGCGATCCCCGAACTATTGTCACGCGACCAGGTCGCTACACTGCGCGCGACGATCGACGCCGCCGAATGGATCGACGGCAACGCCACATCGGGCACGCAATCGGCGCTCGCCAAGCACAATGAGCAGCTGCCGGAAGGCAGTGCCGCGCACCGCAGCGCCGGCGCGATGATCCTGGATGCGCTCGGCGCATCGCCCTTGTTCGTCGCCGCCGCGCTGCCGCTCAAAGTATTCCCGCCCTTGTTCAATCGCTACGGCCCCGGCCAGGCGTTCGGCACGCATGTCGACAACGCCGTGCGTATCCAGCGCGGCAGCGATTTCCGCATTCGCAGCGACTTGTCGATGACAGTGTTTCTCGAGGACGCGGAGGCATATGACGGCGGCGAGCTGGTGATCGAGGGGCTGTTCGGCGGGCAGTCGGTCAAACAATCCGCGGGGCATGCGGTGCTCTACCCCTCGTCGAGCCTCCATCACGTCACGCCAGTGACGCGCGGGCGCCGTGTCGCCTCCTTCTTCTGGATCCAGTCGATGGTGCGCGACGACGGCCAGCGCCGCATCCTTTTCGACCTCGACCGCGCGATCCAGCGGCTGGTCGGCCAGCTCGGCAACGACGACCGCGCAGTGATCGAGCTGACGTCGGTTTATCACAATCTCCTTCGGCAATGGGCAGACGCGTGACCAAGATCCAACTGCGCAACATTTGGTTCCAGCTGCATAAGTGGATCGGACTGATCCTCGCGGCGCTGATCATTCCTTTGTGCCTGTCGGGCTCGGCGCTGGTCTGGCACGACGCGCTGGACCGCATAGTCGAGCCGCAGCGCCACGCCGTCAGCGGAAATGCGACGCTGCCGCCCCCTGCCTATGCTGCGGCCGCGGCTGGCGTGCTCGCACCCGGCGCGCGCATCACACAGTTGCGCCTGCCCGAGGCGGCTGGCGATCCGATCGTGGTGAGCGCCTCCGCTGCGGGCAAGCCGGGGCGCATCAACGTCTATCTCGATCCGCCGACCGCACGCGTGCTCGAAGTCTCCGGGAGCCGCTCGGGCCCGCTCATGGTCCTGCACATGCTGCACGGCAGCCTGATGATCGCCGGCGGCACGGGGCGAATCATTGTCGGATGGCTCGGTGTGGCGATGCTGGTGTCGTCGATTTCCGGACTATGGCTATGGTGGCCGATCTCCGGCAGCTGGAGCAAGGGTTTGCGCTGGCGCCGGCACCGCAATCTCGACACCAATCTGCACCACCTGTTCGGCTTCTGGATCTCGCTTCCGCTCTTCATATTGTCGCTAACCGGCGCCTGGATCAGCTTCCCCGCCTTCTTCGCACCGCTCGTCGGTGAAGCGCCGCGCGCCCCCGAACGCGCCTCGCCAGTGGTTCCGGTCACCAGCCTTGCCGATGCCCTCGCCAGTGCGCACGCAAGCGCACCGGGCGATGTGATGCAAATCGGATGGCCCAGCACTGCCCGCCCCGCATGGCAAGTGACGCTCGCGGCCGCCGGCACGCCCGTCGAAATCCGAGTCGACGATGCAACCGGCGTCGCCACACGCGTCAAGCCTCGCCCGGCATCGGTCGCGCGCTGGATGCGGCAGATCCACGACGGCAGCGACATGGGGCTGCTGTGGCAGATCGTGATCTTCCTCGGCGGCCTGCTGCCCGCGGCGCTTGCGGTTACCGGCATAATCATGTGGTGGCGCGCGCGAACATGGCGCGGCCAGGCCAAGACCCGCCGAGCGCGGGCGCAGCCGGCCGAATAGGGCCGCCGCGGCCTGCGCCACGGCGGCTCCGGTCGCTCAGTGTCTGTTTGGAAAAGCGCGGAAGGGCGCTTTTCGAAGCCGTGCCGGCCCGCTCCCCCACCCGGCCACCCATAT
>Ga0068859_100006304_pt1 | contig 12029 bp, 9 predicted proteins | sample KBSSwiS22_FD_66585 | JGI IMG/M metagenome (GOLD analysis project Ga0068859, IMG submission 66585) | Switchgrass rhizosphere microbial communities from Kellogg Biological Station, Michigan, USA - KBS Switchgrass S2-2 | ecosystem: Host-associated > Plants > Roots > Rhizosphere > Soil ... | reverse complement strand
GCTGGGGGTAGACAGCAATCGACGTGGCCTAGACCCATGACGCGACGGCTCCCTGAACCCGGACCTGGACATACATCCTGGATGGCGGTGATTCTACGGATCACCGCCATCAGCGCGTCCGCACCCCGGCGCGCACCCGCATCCGCGGCCTGCCACCCTTGGCTGAGCACGGCCTCAGTCAACCATCTGACTTTCCTGTCGGAGCTGGTGCGGACCTGGCACGCTGACGCCGCGGACACGCGTGTTGGGGATTCACGTGACTGGGCCAGGACCGGTTGTCACTCAGACAATCGACCCCGAGACCGGGGCAAATCGCCGTAGATCACACAGGCCACGTCCAGCAACGCGGTTGGCCAGCCGATAACGCCGTAGCCACAACGCTGGAGGTACGGTTACTCCCTATATTCGCACTCTCACGTGGCTTGGTTTTGATGTGGGACGGGCGCCGGCTCCCCCACATGGCGGAGCTCGCCCCGTCGGATCATGGCGCCGATCGCCTCGATGTCGCCGTCCATAGGGCGATCCTGGTCGAGGAAGGCGATTTGCTTGCGTACGTGGGCGTGGACGGCACCGGTCATCGGGCCGAGCCGATCAGCGTCGCGCAAGTCGGCGGCCTGGCACAAGGCCAGCAGGTGGATGGCGGCCACGTCGAGGGCGAGTCCGCCTGTGGTGCGCGCGTGCCGGGCGGCGATCGTGCCCATGCTGACTTTGTCCTGGTTGTGGGACTCGGTGGACCGGGAGAAGGAAGCAGCGGGCGTGGTGAGGTGGAGGGCCTCGGCGGTCAGGGCGGACGCCGCGATTTGAGCGCCTTTGAAGCCGTGGTGCAGTCCCGCCGATGCGTGGTCGACTGGCAGCGGCGGGATGAGGTTAGGCGGCAGTCCCAGGTTGAACTTTTCATCCACCAGCAGCTGTAGCTGGCGGTCGAGCAGGTCGGCGACGCTGGCGGTGGCGGCAGACAGCGATTGGGCCGCCTGGGCAATGTGTCCACCGTAAAAGTTCCCGCTGTTGAAGACCTCACCACTAGTCGCGTCGAAGAGCGGGTTGTCGTTCGAGGAGTTGATCTCGATATTGAGCCAGTTTTCGACCCAGTGCGCGGTGTCCCTCAGGACACCGATGACGTGCGGTGCGCACCTGATCGAGTACGGATCCTGGACCCCACGGGAGAGTTCGACGTAGCCGAGCTTGTTGTCTGCCGCGACCTTTTCGGTCTCGCTATTGGTAAGGCCGGAGCCGGCCAGCATGCTGTGGATGTGTGCCGCGCTGTCGATCTGTCCGGGGTGGGGCTTGTGGCGGTGAGGAAAGTCGGCAAACTGGCGGTCGGTACTGAGCCGGGTCTCCGTGGCAAGGGCGGTGCAGAGCTCGGCGATCCAGATGAGCTCGGTTGCCTCGGCGAACGCCAGAGCCAGGTAAGCGGCCATGAAGGACGTGCCGTTGACGAGCGCGAGCCCTTCCTTGGACTGGAGGGCCACGGGTCGAAGGGCATGCGCGCGCAACGCTTCGGCAGTAGACATCCGGCGGCCCTGATGGCGCACTTCGCCCTCACCGACCAGGGCAGCGGCGACGTAGCTCAAGGGCGCGAGGTCACCGCTCGCGCCGACGGAGCCTCGTTCAGGGATCACCGGAAGGATATCGAGGGCGAGTAGGTCCAGCAGCAGCTCGATTGGTTCCGCGCGTATGCCGGAGTTGCCGCGGGCCGCGCAGTTAGCCCGGATAAGCATCGTGGCGCGGACGACATCATCGGGGGCGTCAGGCCCAACACCGACCCGCAGAAAGCGCAACAAGTTGCGTTGCATCTCCTCGGACCGCCGCGGGTCGACCTGACGGGAGCTACTGTCCCCAAACCCGGTGGTCACGCCGTAGATGGCGGTACCGGAGGCGACCAGCACATCCTTGCAACGGACGGACTCCGCCATGCGCCGCAGGGCCTCCTGCGGGATCTCGAAGCCGCGGCCGATCGGTGCAAACGCGATCCGGGCTACGTCGGCCAGGGCTAGGCGCTGACCGTCGACCAGCAGCGGCGGGAAGTGGCCTGCGCCGGTCCCCGACGAACATTCCGCAGTGCCCACGTCACACGACCGCGCGCTCATAGCGCCCACTGCGCGGACTCGCTAGCCGTCGTCACCACGGCCGGGCCACAGGCTGCCGTTCCTTTCCGACCGCCGGCCCAGCCGGCGGTCGGCGCGGCCACCTGTCAAGCGGGAAAGTTCGACCGCCGCATTGACTAGCCCGACGCGATCGTCTTCGCCGCGGCTCATTGTCCCGATGACCGTCACAGGCTTACCCAATGCGTCTGCTGTCTGCTGCAGCGCCGAGAGGAGAACAGGGTTGGCCCCGACCTCAACCAGGATATCGACCCCCTCGGTGAGGGTCCGCTCGATAGCCTCGAAAAGCAGGACTGGCTGCCTGGCATTTTTAGCAAAATAATTCGAATCGATATCTTGCCAGGCCGCCGGCAGACCGGTAACTGACGAGATCATAGGGACATGGCCCGGCTTCGGCGTCAGGCCCTTGAGGGCATGCCGAAGGTCTTCCAGGATTGGATCCATGGCAGGACTGTGCGCGGCGCATGGAATTGGGACACGGACGCAATTGACGTTCTGCGTCTTTAGTTCGTCGGCCAACGTCGCCATTTCCGACCGGTCGCCAGCCAGCACGGTCGATCGCGGACCACTGTGTGAGGCCACGGCCACCGAACTGTACCGCTCGCACAGAAAAGGACGAAGCTCCTCGCGGGACAGGTCGACGGCAATCATGGAACCGTGTCCGACAAGCGGCTGTGCGAGCCGACCGAACTCAAACGCCAGACGTACACCGTCGGACAGGGTAAGGATCCCCGAGATCACGGCGGCGGCGAACTCGCCCACGCTAGAGCCGACCACCATGTCAGGTTCGAGGCCCTGATCTATCAGCCAGGCAGCTATACTGACCTGGTTTGCGAAAATGATGGGCACCAAGGGGTCAGGGAGATCAAACCGGGGATTGGTAGAGAAAATCTCGTCGATAACGGAGGTGCCGCCGAGCCGGGCAAATTCACGGTCGCAACGCAACAGCATTTTGCGGAATGCATCTTCACTTTGAAACATCATTCGAGCCATGCCCGTCCACTGCTGCCCAGCAGGCGAGCAGACGAATGCAATTTTGGGGCGGGTCGCGCCGGCCGGCTGCTGCCGGGTAGTTGGTTCCGGTTGGCTGCTCATGGTTATAACTTCCTAAGACGGTCAAAGGGACATGCCGACCCGAGGTTCCAGTCGGCAGATACGGGGCGAGGCCAAGCCAGACGAAAGTCGCCCAAAAATCATTCATGGTCGCGACGAACCCGCGCTATAACTCGTTCTCCCAGACCGTGGCCAGTCGTTCTGCGAGCGTCAGCTCCTAGCCCCGCGCTCAGCCCTGCCGGCTGGCGGACCGCGTTTCCGTGAGGCCTGACGCACTGATCGTTTCTTCCGTGAGCCTTCGTCACGCGGCCGGAGACAGCCGGGGAGTGCTAGCCGCATTGGCGGGGCGATTGCGACGTCCCAACCACTGAGAGGCGAACCGCCACCTCTCAGTAGTAATGGCCCCACGGGCCGCCGCCGGAGAGGGCCTCTGAATTGCCGCCCGCGAGAACCCGCAGCGACGCGCGCTCCTCCGCTGAGGCATTCTTCTCCCACATGGCGATCATCCTTCTTCCCAGGTCCTTGCATGCCGACGAAGAGCCACAGAAATGATCCGTTTGCCATTTTAACCCTGATGACAGAAATTCTGTATGGCGCCCTGGACCGAATATTGGACTGGCTTTCTGGGGCGAGGGACAGTGGCGGCCCGGTCAGGTCGCGCCCACGTCGAACGGGGGGGCAGAGGCGCACACCCCGACCACGACGTGGCGATCAGCGCGGGCAATCGCGTCTCAATCGCCGAGGAGGTGCGTTCCAGCGTCTTCGCCATGCGGGTCGGCAACATCATGCCCGGCGAGCATGTCACCGTCCGCCTCACGCTGGCCGGCGAGCTGATTTACGAGGACGGTGCCCGACCTTCCGCTTCCCGCTCGTGGTCGTGCCCCGCTATATCCCCGGCGCTCCGCTCGCCGGCGGGCAGGTCGGCGACAGGGTCACGGCCGACGCCAGGCCGGACGTCTTCCGCGCGATAGTGACGTTGGCGGGTGGTGGTTCGCGGTACAGCAACTCGACCAGGTCTGCGCGGTTGGCCAGGACATGACGCTGGGTGAGGTAGCCCTTGTCTGTGATTTCGCCGGTGTCCAGGTCGGGCGGGTGTGACAGCAGCGCGATCCGCTCCACCCGGGCCGCGGAGCCGGCAAGGGCGCCTAGGCGGACGAGCGCTGCCGCGAGCGTGGCGCGCAGCCGGTCGTCGACGACGACCAGCGGGCCCTCGCACGCTGGCTCCTCGCCGAGCAGTGACCGCGCCTCCGTCATGTTCAGCCAGGCCAGGGCGCACACAAATGCCCGGTTCTCGCCCGCGATCACCGCGTCGGACAACAACGGCGCCGCGGTCAGCAGCGCGGTGCGCAACGCACCGACCTGCACGAACGTGCCCGTCGCCAGCTTGAAGTCCTCCGCGATGCGGCCCCGGAAAAGCAGCCCCATGTTGAGGTTACCGGGATCGGCGGGCACGACCGCGTCGCCTGTCCGGTAGAAACCTCGTTCGTCGAAGGCGGCCGTGGTGAGATCGGGCCGGCCGTAGTAACCAGGCGTGACCATTGGGCCCTTCACCCTGATCTCGTAGGCGCCCTCGGCCGGGACGAGCCGCACCTCGGCGCCCGGCAACGGTACCCCGATGCAGCGCGCGTCGGCGTGGTCGAAGTGCGCCGACGTCACGGCTGGCGCGGTCTCCGTCGCACCCCAGGCTCCGGTGACTGGGATGACGCTCCCTGTCACCCGCAGGGTGACGGAGGCGAGCCGGTCGCGCAGGCCTGCCGGCAGCGCCGCGGCCGCGTTGAACATCAGCCGCAGCCGGGAGAAGAACCGCTCGGCGAACGCGGCATCGGTTTCCAGCACCGGCACCAGCTGGGCGTAGCCGGCGGGGACGTTGAAGTAGATGGTGGGCTGCACGTCGGCGAGGTTGGCCAGGGTGACCGGGAACAGTGCGGGTGCCGGGCGGCCGGCGTCGACGTGGAGCGTCCCGCCACTAACAAAGATCATATTCATGTTGTGGTTGCCGCCAAAGGTGTGACTCCATGGCAGCCAGTCGACGACCACCGGCCGCTCGTCGTCGAGGAATGGCCACGCCTGGCGGATCGCCTGCTGGTTCGACGCCAGCATCCGGTGGGTGTTGAGCACGCCCTTGGGCTCGCCGGTCGAGCCCGAGGTGAAGAGGATCTTCGCGAGGCTGTCGCCATCGAGCGCGGCGAACACGGCCGCGAGCGCTGGGCCCGGCGCGGCCGAGGTGAGCTCCTCGAGCGCGGCGGCGCCCGGTCGCCCCGCTGCGCCCTGGGCGACGATCGCTGGCACGCCGCCATCCGTGTCCAGCGCGTCCAGCGCGGCGGCGAACCGGTCGGCGTCGTCGGCGAACACAGCGCCTGGGCGGATCAGCGCGGCGATCTGCCGAATGCGGGCATGGTCGCGGCTCTGCAGCGAGTAGGCGATGCTGACCGGGGCCACCGGCACACCGGCCGTCATCGCCCCGAGGGTCACGAGCAGGTGGGCGACGCCGTTGCCCGACAACATCATCAATGGTCGGTCAGGGCCGAGCCCGCGTTCCAGAAGCGCCTGGCCGATCGCATCCGCGGCTGCCACCGCGTCGCCGTAGCTGACAGTGCGCCACTCGCCGTCCGGGTCGCGCTCGGCGACAAGCGGGTAGCGCGGGTCACGGGCCGCCCAGGCGCGCACGCTGTGCACGACGGTCGCTGGGTGCGGTCGCAGCGGCTCGGCCGACCGCAGGAGTAAACCCCCCTCGCCGTCCGGCTCCGCCTCGACACGAGGGGCGGCGAACAAAGGGGCTTCGATGCTAGTTCCCACGGCACGCTCCCGCCGTCGACTCGATACTACGGCGGCAGGGTCTCACGCCGTCTCTCCAACGGACGCGGTTCCAAGTTCTTGCGCGACGTCCACCGTCCGCGCGTTCGCATGCCGGGTTATTCCGGCCTCAACCAGGTCCAGGGCCTGGACGGCCGTCGTAGCCCACGTTACGGCCCCGCGAGACTTCGGATGGACGAACCCCTTCTGCACCAGATGGTCGATCTGCGCGCGGAGGAGAGTGAAGACCCCGTCGGGGTCGAGAATGACAACCGGTTTTCTGTGCATTCCCAAGTCGAGGGCCACCCAGACCTCGAGTACCTCCTCCAGGGTACCGATACCGCCAGGCAGCGCCAGAAATCCGTCGGAGCGTTCGTCCATACACTGCTTCCGCTCCCGCATGTTCTCGGTTACCAGGAGCTCGTCAGCATCCATGTCGGCGATCTCAAACTCGAGCAGAGACCGCGGAATCACCCCGACGGTACGGGCCCCGAAGGCCCGAGCCCCACGCGCCACCTCGCCCATACAGGAGATGGAACCGCCGCCGGAGACAAGAGTATGGCCACGGCGCCCTATTTCTTTACCTACTTCTGTCGCGAGCCCCAGGTAGTGGGGCTCAATTCGGTCGGATGAGGAGCAGTAGACGCAGATGTTTACGGGACGATCCGACACTCTTTCCATCCGATTCAGGTCGGCACCTTGCCAACTACCAATGAAAATCTAAGTGGTCGGCGGCCTGGCGCTGACCGGGCAGGCCCGCCAACCTGTTGTCAGGAGCGGAAGTTCAGTTCGCGCAGACTGGAAACGGGCGTGCTCTCGAAGATGGAAGAGAATATCTCCTCCTGCTCCCGTCCATGTTCATCATGAGCGTCCGCTACCATCCAGGAGATCTCGTCCAGCAGGCCGGTGCTAATACATTTTCCAGCCAGACCAGCCGGCTCGACACTGTTTCTGCAACACCATTCAAGGACGGCTTCAAAACCGTCTATGCTGGCGATGAAATCGCGTTGATAATCATGCTTCCAGGCCATTGCCAGCTCGTCGAGCATGCTGGGTCTGCCCGTACTCGGTGACAGCATCTCGCGTGCCCTGGTGAACAGTCGAAGGCGATATTCAACCTCGTCGGAGATATGCATGACGTGCGTGCTCAGCCTGAAGGAGAACTGGTCGCGGCGTGCAGCCAGACGGCGCAGGACCGAGATCGACCCGCCTTCGACGACCACATACGGGTAACTCTGCCGAGACGTCAGATCTCAGCCCGACCAGAATGTTGGATAAACGAAGATAACTCGCCCCTGTCCGCCTTGTCTTTGGCACCCGGCGCCAGAAATCGGCCGGGCGAACTGGCTTCCCGGCCCAAATCATCGCCCCACCGACGCTCCACGCCCTGCTTTCCTTTATCGCAGTCCTCGTTCGCCGGATCGGCAGACCAGCATCGATCTTTTGGCTCTCCTGACCTGCTGGCGTGTAGCTGGTCGCGGATCACGCGCGCCTCGCCCGGCAGGGCGATGCCCAGGCCGCTTCTCCCATCAGGATCGCCCTGGCGATCAGGGCCCGTGCATGGAACCGCCAGTCGTGTCAGCCCCGTGTGCGGCGCGTCCATCCGCAGTTCAACCGGACCTATCGGTTTCTATTCACGGGTGCGGGCTGGTGTCCACTGACCTGGGTGTTCGTACTGGGGGACGTGCTGCGCGTCGTTACGCGACCGGTCATAGCTGGGTCGGGATGATCTGGGGTCCTGGCGGACCCGTCCGCGTCGTTCGAGTCACGCTTGCAACTGTGGAGATGCGGGCTGTCGCGGCCGAAGGCCGCAGCAGGTGGACGAACGGCCGCAGGTTAGAAACCCACTTTTCCGATAGGCAATGTGGGAACACCGTCCACGGCCTTCCGGCGACCGGCGCGTGGAGGTTGCTTTCGCCGCGCTCGGGGAGCCGGCCGGATCCGGCTGCGCCGCGGCGGGCCGCTCTTAAGCGAAGCTATAGTCCTCTCCACAGCTCCAACCGCTCACGGGCTCGCCGTCACGGTCACGAATTGTTGGCGTGCGCGAGGTGACGCCGGAGAAGGTTGGCTGACGCCATGACGGGCGACCGAAGGAGACCGAGATGGTGGACCTCCAGACCTTCAAGCTTCCGGACTTCGTGGACGGCACGAGATCCGACATCCAGCTGGCGCACGAGTTGATAAACGCGTGGCGGGCTGACGGAATTTTCCAGGTGGCCACGGACCGGCTGCAGGACAGGAAGACCCAGGCCGCGATCGAGTCCAGCAGGCGCTTCTTCAGCATGCCGGCCGAGGCCAAGTCCAAGTGCGTCAGCGATCTGACCTACAGCGGATACATCGCGTCCGGAGAGGAACAGACCGCGGGGGAGTCGGATTACTCGGAGATCTTCACCGTCTGCCCGGACGTCCGGTTAGATGACGCCCGGGTGCTGGCGGGGTTGCCGTGTCACGGCCCGGCTCCCTGGCCGGACGACGATTACAAGCACGACATGCTGGCCTTCATCGCGGAGCTAGGGGACATCGGCGAGAAGCTGTTGAAACTGACGGCGCTGGGCCTGGGTGCTGGCCTCAACGCGTTGACAAACCTGACCGAGAACGGCTGGCATCACATGCGGGTGCTTCGTTTTCCGGCCCGGTCCGAGCGGCCGAGCAGGGGCATCGGAGCCCACACCGACTACGGGCTGCTGGTGATTGCCGCGCAGGACGAGGTGGGCGGGCTCTACATACGCCCGCCGGTCGATGGTGAGAAGCGAAGCAGGAACTGGCTGCCCGGTGAAAGCATGGCCGGCCAGTACGAGAACGAAGAGCCGTGGACATTCGTGAAGCCGGTTCCGAGCGTGCTCACGGTATTTCCCGGGGACATGCTCCAGTTCATCACGGCCGGCTATCTGCTCTCCACGCCACACAAGGTAAGACTCAACACCCGCGAGCGCTTCGCGCTGGCCTACTTTCACGAGCCCAACTTCCAGGCCCGCATCCGTCCGCTGTCCGGCGGGGAGGGCGGCGAGCACATTCACTACGGGCGACACTTCACCAACATGTTCATGCGCTCCTATCCCGAGCGCATCACCACGCGGCGAATCATCGAGGAGGACCGCCTGTCACGCCTGCTCCCATGAGCCCGGTGGCGACTGCCGGTCTTGGATTGGTCCTGACCCGCCACGGCCGATCGGTGACTGACATGGCGTATGCACCTAACGGCAAGCTGCTCGCTACTTCAGGTAGTGACGAGACCGTGCGGCTATGGGACACCGCTACAGGTGCCGGGCAGGCCGTCCCGACCGGCCGCGCTGGAACCGTCCACGCACCTGCGTTCGCTCCCGACAGCCAGATGCCAGCTGCCAGCGGGGATAACGGCACCGTACAACTCTGGAACCCGACCACTGGGTCGGAACGGGGCACGCTCACCAGGCACGGCCACTGCCACACACGCTCGCCGTCTCACCGGAAGGCCAGCTCCTCGCTACTGCGGGCACCGACGGGACCATAAGACTCTGGGACACAGCTACGCACCTCGCGCTGACGACGCTGACACTCGCCGCACCGATTGAAGGATGCGCCTGGTCAGGTGACCACCTGTGCTGCGCCACCACACACGGACCGGTCCTCCTGCGATGCGTCCCGTGGGCCGTACGAGAGCTCGCCCCGCCGGTCGTCAGGTGACGCCTGGCTATGTCGCTGGGAGTGGGAACCGTGTGTTGTCGCTGATGACGGGTGTCACCGCGCCAAGGCCGCTTCCTCGTATCGATGGGGATGGGCACCACGGCACCGACGCCGGCGGTACGCCCCCGTTGCCAGCGCCCACTGGCGCGGCGCCCCCGCGGCCGGAGGCGGAGGTTGGTCAGCGGGTCGCGGACTCGACGAGGTGAGCGGTGGACAGGAGCAGCTCTTCGCTGCCGGCGGGCCCGACCAGCTGCAGGCTGGCGGGCACGACCGAGCCGTCCGCGACGACCGGCTGCGCCGTGCACGGGATGCCCGCCGCGTTGAAGAGCGACAGGTGGCTGGTGATCTCGATGGCGGTCGGGACGAGGGTGTCGGTGGTGAGCTGGTCGAGGCGGGGCGGGAAGATCGGCAAGGTGGGAAGTGCCAGCAGCTCGACGCGGTCGAACAGCGCGAGCAGCGACTGCCGCCAGGCGGCGAGCTGCCGGCGGGCGTCGTCGATGCCGGGGCGGAACATGTCGGCCATGCCGACGAGGGCTGTGACGTCCTCGCCGACCGCGTCGGGGTTGGCCTGGACGAGAGCGTGGTCGACGTCCCACAGCTCACTGAAGTAGATCGTCGACCAGGCGTTGGCGCCGGCCTCGAAGTCCTTCCAGTCGAGGGTGACGACCTCGAGCTCGGCCGCGCGCAGCGCGGCGTCGACGGCGGCCTCGATGGCCGGGTGCCCGCTGGTGGGCAGCCGGCCGATGGTCCGGGCCGCGCCGGGGCTGGGGGTGAACCCGGGTTCGAGTAGCTGCATGCCGAGGACCAGCCCGGCCACGGTCGCGGCCATCGGCCCGATGGTGTCGAGGCTGGGCGCCAGCGGCCAGACGCCGTCGAGGCTGACCCGTCCATGGGTGGTCTTCAGCCCGGTGATGCCGCAGCAGGCGGCCGGTACTCGGATCGAGCCGCCGGTGTCCGACCCCAGGGCGACGTCCGCTTCGCCGGTGGCGACGGCGACCGCCGAGCCGCTCGAGGAGCCGCCGGGGATCAGGTCGGGGTCGAGCGGGTTGACCGGGGTGCCGAACCACGGGTTGGTACCGAAGGGCAGCATGGCCAGCTCGTGCAGGTTGGCCTTGCCGGTGATCCGTGCGCCGGCGGCTCTGGCCCCTGCCAGGCAGGCCGCGTCGGCGGCGGCGGGCGCAGCCGTGCGCGCGGCCGCCCGGCAGCCGGCGGTGGTCGGCACGCCGGCCACGTCGATGATGTCCTTGACGGCCAGGCGCGGCCCGGTGCCCTGGGCGTCCAGCTTCGTAATAAACGTGGTCATGGCCGTTACGATGACGACCCGACCACCCCGGCCGCATCGGGCGAACTCCTGATCCTCGAATCGCTCCGGCTCGCCGAACTGATCGGTGTCCTGAGCCTCGGCCAGGACAACGCGTTCGGCCAGCCACTCGAGTCCCAGATGCGATCGACACTGCTGGCCGGCTGGCTGGCCGAGTCGATGGGCCTGCCGGCGCAGGATCGAGAGGCTACGTACTGCTCGATCGAGTCCAGCTGCACCCGCTTCTCACCGAGCAGATGCTGCGCCGCTCCCCGGCCCTGGCCGCTCTCAACCCCGTCGCCGCCTGCCACCACGAGCGCGCTGACGGGACCGGCTATGTCAAGGGCCTGACCGCGTCCGACATCGCCCCGGCGGCGCGAATCGTCGCGGCGGCCGACCGCTACCAGGCCATGACGCAACCGCGGGCCCACCGACCAGCGCTCGGCCCGCCCGCCGCCATGGCCGAGCTGCGGCGCATGGCCAGCGACAACCACGTCGACCGCGAGGCCGCGGAGTGCGTCCTCGCCGCCGCCGGGCATCGACCGCGGCGGGCGCGCGCCGGCCACCCCGCCGGGCTGACCACGCGCGAGACCGAAGTCCTCCGCCTGATCGCCCGCGGGATGACCACCAAGGCCGTCGCCGAGGAGCTGGTCATCTCACCGAAGACCGCCGACAGCCATATCCAGCACATCTACACCAAGATCGGCGTATCGACCCGTGGCGCGGCGGCGCTCTTCGCCATGCAGAACGCGTTGCTCTGATATCGAGGCGGGGACCGTCGTCCGCCCGCGCTGCCTATCCTCGGCTTGGTCCGGCGAGATCGGGCCGGCCGAGACTGGGGAGGCGGCTTGTGGCGGACGGAACCCGGGGCCAGCCGGTCCGCGTCGCCGAGCTGTGCGGGGTGTTGGCCATGGCCGCCGATCTCGTGGCTAGTAGAGGTAGTCGCGCAGGACTTCGGACCGGGCGGGATGCCGCAGTTTTCCCAGCGTTCGCTGCTCGATCTGGCGGATGCGTTCACGAGTCAGCCCGAACTCGCGACCGATCTCGTCCAGCGTGTGGCCGCAGCCGTCCAGCAGGCCGAACCGCAGCTGGATCACTCGTCGCTCCCGGTCTGGTAG
>Ga0068859_100006301_pt1 | contig 12033 bp, 8 predicted proteins | sample KBSSwiS22_FD_66585 | JGI IMG/M metagenome (GOLD analysis project Ga0068859, IMG submission 66585) | Switchgrass rhizosphere microbial communities from Kellogg Biological Station, Michigan, USA - KBS Switchgrass S2-2 | ecosystem: Host-associated > Plants > Roots > Rhizosphere > Soil ... | reverse complement strand
ACAAGATGTGGTTCAATGTGCCTTGACAATTTAGCGTGGTGAGTTAAAGCGACTTGCGGCCACGTAAAATAATCCGCTAAACAGCTCGGTGAAAAGTTTTCAGGCTCCGCGTTGTTAGCGCGGGGCCTTTGTTATTGCCTATGTCGAACCTGCTCGAAACAGCAAAAGAACGAATCGTCGTCTTCGACGGTGCGATGGGGACCAATCTACAGGTCCAGAACCTCTCGCTTGACGACTTTGGAGGACCGCGCTTCGAAGGTTGCAACGAGAATCTGCTCGTGACGAGGCCCGACGCAGTCGAGAAAGTTCACGCCGGATTCCTCGATGTCGGTTGTGACGTAATCGAGACCAACTCGTTTAACGGAACTCCGGTGGATTTCGCTGAGTACGACATCGCCGACAAGGCATACGACATGAACGTGCTCGCGGCACGACTCGCCAAACGCGTCGCTGTCGATTATTCCACTAAGGAAAAGCCGAGGTGGGTTGCAGGCTCGATGGGTCCCGGTCGCAAACTGCCGACCCTGGGCCACATCTCCTTCTCTGACCTCCGCGATGCTTATTCCGTCCAGGTTCGCGGACTGCTCGATGGCGGTGTCGATCTGTTGGTTGTCGAAACCTGCCAGGATCTTCTCCAAACTAAAGCCGCACTATCGGCAATTTTTTCGCACTTCGCAGAAACAAAACGGCGCGTGCCCGTCTTCGCGCAGGTAACGATCGAGGTCTTCGGGACGATGTTGAACGGCACCGAGATCTCCGCGGCGTTGACTGCGCTCTCGCCGTTCCCGGTTGATGTGATCGGCATGAACTGCGGCACTGGTCCAAAACACATGACGGAGAGCATTCGCTACATTTGCGAGAACTCACCGTTGCCGGTTTCAGTTCTGCCAAACGCGGGCTTGCCTTCCGTCGTCGAAGGCAAGATGCACTACGACGAAACTCCGGAAAGTTTTACGGCCCAACTGATCCATTTCGCAAACGACTTCGGAGCAAACTTTGTGGGCGGCTGTTGCGGAACAACACCCGCGCACCTCCGTCTCGTTGTTGAGGCGATGCAGCGCATCGCACCAAAAGAGCGCGAGGCGAAAACCCTTCCGGCTGCCTCGTCGATCTACATTCAACAGCCTTACGTCCAGGATGCTTCATTCTTGATCGTCGGCGAGCGCGTAAACGCGAGCGGGTCGAAGAAGATGCGCGACCTGCTGAACGTAGAAGACTGGGACGGCCTGGTTGCACTCGGCAAGGACCAGGAACGCGAAGGCGCGCACATCCTCGACGTGAACGTCGACTTCGTCGGCCGGAATGGCGAGAGTGACATGCACGAGCTGGCTTCACGCCTGGTAACGAATGTCAAAATTCCGTTGATGTTCGACTCGACCGAATGGCAGAAGATGGAAGCCGGACTGCAACACGCCGGCGGCAAATGCATTCTCAATTCGACCAACTACGAAGACGGCGTGCCGCGCTTTGTGAAGGTGATCGACCTCGCAAAGACGTACGGCGCGAGCGTCGTCATCGGCACGATTGACGAAGATGGCATGGCGCGCACGAATGAAGGCAAGGTCAGGATTGCGACGCGTGCCTACGAACAAGCGACGAAGGAATTAGGTTTGCCTGCTTCCGATATCTTCTTCGATCCACTCGCCCTCCCGATCTCCACCGGCATCGAAGAGGACCGCCGCAATGCACTCGAAACCATCGAAGCAATCAAACGAATTAAAGCCGAACTACCGGGCGCGTTCACGATTTTAGGCGTGTCGAACATCTCTTTTGGTCTCAACCCTGCGTCACGAGTGGTGCTGAATTCGGTGTTTCTGCACGATGCAGTTGAAGCCGGTCTCGACGCGGCGATCGTGAACGCGAGCAAGATCGAGCCGCTGAATCGCATCGGCCAACAGGAGCTGAAGGTTGCGCGCGAGTTGATCTACGACCAGCGCCGTTTTGAAGGCGACGTTTGCGTCTACGATCCGTTGACTGAGTTCACGAAGCTCTTCGAAGGCGTAAAGGCGAAGACGACGAAGAAGGCTTCGAAAGGTGAGACCGTCGAAGAGCGACTCAAAACCCACATCATTGACGGCGAGAAGATCGGGCTCGAAGATGAACTGCGACTCGGTCTCGAAAAATATCCCGCGCTCGAGATCATTAATAATATTCTTCTCGAAGGCATGAAAGTCGTCGGAGATCTCTTCGGCAGCGGACAGATGCAACTGCCTTTCGTGTTGCAATCCGCCGAAGCAATGAAAGCCGCGGTGCGTTTTCTCGAACCATTCATGGAGAAGAAGGGCGGCGCCACCGCCAAGGGAACGATGGTGCTTGCGACCGTCAAGGGCGACGTCCATGACATCGGCAAGAATCTTGTCGACATCATACTCACCAACAACGGCTACAAGGTTTTGAACCTGGGCATCAAGCAGCCGATTGAGGCGATCTTGCAGGCGTACAACGAACACGGCGCGGATGCGATCGGCATGAGCGGCCTGCTCGTGAAGTCGACTCTGATCATGAAAGAGAATCTCGAGTTGATGAACGAGCGTGGTGTGAAGGTTCCGGTCGTGCTCGGTGGCGCAGCGTTGACGCGGCGCTACGTCGAAGACGATTTGAAGCCGCTTTATCACGGGAAACTGTTTTACGCGCGCGATGCTTTCGCCGGTCTTCACACGATGGACGTTCTCATGGGAGGCACTGAGCAGGAGCCGAAACAGCACGAGGCAGGAGCAGGATCAACGAAAGATGCGGAGGACGATCCGGAAGATCTGATCGGTGAGGAGGCAAAGCTCGGAGTAAAGAAAATTGCACGACCACGAAAGGGCGCTGGTGATACGACGCATACCGTGCGTTCCGATGTGAGTCGTGACGTTCCGATCCCGCAAGCGCCTTTCTACGGTTCGCGCGTTGTCGAAGACATCGCGCTCGACGACGTGTTCTCCTTCATCAACGAGACGGCGCTATTCAAAGGTCAGTGGCAATTCAAGCAGGGCCGGATGCCGCTTGAAGAGTATCAGGCGTTAGTGAAGACGAAAGTGCGTCCGATCTATGAAGAGCTGAAGGAACGCAGCAAGCGTGAAGAATTGATCGTGCCGAAACTGGTCTATGGTTATTACCAATGCCAGTCGGAAGGAAACGACCTCATCGTTTACGATCAGGACAGGGAAGTGCGATTCAGTTTTCCGCGCCAGCCTGCCGGAAAGCACCTGTGTCTTGCTGATTTCTTTGCGTCGCGCGAGTCGGGCAGGATGGACACAGTCGCATTCCATCTCGTGACTGTCGGCCGTCGTGCGAGCGTGTATTCGCACGAGTTGTTCAAGTCAGACAATTACTCCGACTATCTCTACTTTCATGGTTTGAGCGTCGAGAGTGCGGAGGCGTTGGCGGAGTTGTGGCACAAGCGCATTCGCGAAGAGTTGGGTATTGCGGGCGCGGATTCACCGGACCTATCACGACTGTTCCGGCAGGATTACCAGGGCGCTCGTTACAGTTTTGGTTATCCGGCGTGTCCGCGACTCGAAGATCAGGAGAAGCTTTTCACGTTGCTCGATCCGACGCGCATCGACGTGGAGTTGAGTGAGGAGTTTCAACTAGAGCCAGAACAATCGACTTCGGCTATTATTGTCCACCATCCGGAGGCAAAATACTTCTCGATTGAGTGAGGCCACCAAAAGGCACAAAACAGTTAGCCACAAAAAGGCACAAAAGGCACAGAACAAACAAGGTAAATCTTTTGTGCTTTTTGTGCCTTTTTGTGGCCAAATAAGTCAGTGAGTGAATTTGAAGCCCTAACACCGTTCGAACGTTTCGCGTTTCGCTTTGTGCGGCGCATGAATCAAGGCACCTGGAAGCGATTCTGGACGTGGTGTCAGAGCACCCTCGGCGCCGGCTGGATTCATCTTTCAACTTACAACATCATGAATGTTTACGGCCTCGAGCACGTCGAGGCTGCCTCGCGCGAGCGCCCGCTGCTGCTGGTGGCGAATCATCGTTCGTTCTTCGATATGTATGCGGTGTCGACGGTTTTGTTTTACAGGACCAGTTGGCCCAAGAAGCTGTTTTTTCCGGTACGAGGCAGGTTCTTCTATCAATCGCCACTGGGATTGCTGGTGAATTTGATCATGGGATGGTGGTCCATGTACCCGCCATTCTTTGGCGCCGGCGAACATCCGATACCTGAGAAGCGAGCGTTTGATAAGTTCTCGTTCAGCGTACTCACCGAACTGGCGAGTACAGGACCGGGCAACATCATCGGTTTCCACCCTGAAGGCACGCGCAATAAAAGTGACGATCCGTATTCTTACCTGCGTGCACAGCCGGGAATCGGGAAGTTGATCATGGACGCGCGGCCGCAAGTGATTCCGGTTTTTATCGCGGGCCTGTGTAACAGTTTGCCGCGACAGGTGGCGCGAAACTGGAATCGCGAGGATGTTATTCGGATTCATTTTGGACCGGTGCTGGATCTTTCGGAACATCTTGAGAAGCCTGATCGACTTCGTACACATAAAGAGATTGCTGACACAGTGATGGGAAAGATCGCGGAGCTTGGCGAGCAGGATCGCGCGAGGCAGTTGGAACACGGATTACACGGATTTAGGCGGATTGAACATGTCGGTAGTGATCGTTAATCCAGCATCGGCGAGCGGCAGCACCGGTGAGGCGTGGCCGCAAATTGCCAGTGATTTGCGCTCCCAATTCGGATCGTTTCGCGTTCTTTTTACCACCCATCGTGGTGAAGCGGCAGCTCTTGCCGGCGAAGCTGCGCGGAAGGGCGCGAAACTGATTATCGCCTGTGGCGGAGATGGGACTGTTTCAGAAGTCGCGAATGGCATTCTGTCTTCAGGCAAGGATGTAGAACTCGGTATCCTGCCGAGTGGCACTGGTGGCGATTTCAGACGAACGCTCGAGATTCCTTCACGAACTCGCGACGCCGCGCAAGTGCTTCGCACCGGTCGCACGGTGCGAATCGATGTTGGTCGCGTCTCGTTCGTCGATAACAACGGCGGTGAAGCGATGCGCTACTTTGTTGGCGTTGCGTCCTGCGGGATGAGCACCAAAGTCATCGAGCGAGTCAAAGCCGATGGGATCTCCTTTGCTTCCTCGATGTTGCAAACCGCGATGCGTAATGAGGCAATCCGGCTCGTGGTCCAACTAGACGATGCTCATGATCGTCAACTCACAGTCTCAACCTTGTGCATTGCAAATGCTCGCTACTTCGGCGGCGGCATGAAGATCGCTCCCGATGCGAAACTCACTGACGGCAAGTTCGATGTCGTTAGCCTCGGCGATTTGAGTGCTTTGAAACTCTTCACGAGTGCGCCGCGAGTTTACCTCGGTTCGCATCTCTCGATGCCGGAAGTCAGCCACGCCCTCGCACGAAAAGTAACTGTGCGACCCGCCGATCGCGGTAAAGAAGTCGCTTTGGAAATCGATGGCGAACTTCCTGGAAGACTTCCGGCCACGTTCCAGATTATTCCGGAGGCGCTGCGAGTGAGAATAGGCCGCGGATTACACGAATAAACGCGGATTAATTCTTATCTTTGTTTATCCGTGTAATCTGTGGCTAAAAAAGATTATGATGATCCCGGCTCATGGACGATAGACGTTCTAAACCCCGACTAAGCGTTCATCTGGATGCGGTGTGGCATGGCGGCGAAGAAAGACATTCCGCACGCATCACGGATCTTTCGGAAGGCGGCTGTTACCTCGATACCGTGGGCGAGGTGATGGCCGGCGAAATAGTTGCGTTTCGTGTGCTCCTTCCTGATGACGACTGGCTTTACCTCGAAGGTGAAGTTCGGCATCATCGTCACGGAATGGGATTCGGAGTTCGCTTTGTCGATCTGAACGAAGAACAAACGGTGAAACTGTTGCGTCTGTTGCAAATCGCCAGAGATGCTGGACCAGAAGCGCCGGCGATCTGTGCAGACCTGGTTGAGGATTAAAACCCTCACGTTCACCCGCCGGTAAGTTATACCAACCAACTGCTGATGGCGATTCAAGGTACTTTGCAAACAATGAGTCTGGTCGACCTGCTCCAGTTTCTGGCGGCGGGAAGAAAGTCAGGGACTCTCAAATTCGATCAAGGCAAGATCACCAAACAGATCTACTTCAAAAACGGAATGATCGTTGGCTCAAAGTCGAACGATCCGCGAGAGTATTTGGGCCAGGTACTGCTCCACTACGGCAAAGTCGATGACACCCAGCTAAAGACCGCGCGCGAACTGCAAAGAACTTCCGGCGCGAAACTCGGCGAAGTGCTGGTCGAACAGGGTTTCCTGACCGAGGAAGAAGTGCTCGCAATCCTGAAGACTCGCACACTCGACGCCGTCTACGATCTGTTTCTTTGGACTGACGGTGACTTCCAGTTTTACGACGACGATCCGCTGCCGGAAGATCTGTTGCTCATTGAGGTCGAACCGACCAACGTAATAATGGAAGGCATCTACCGGATCGACGAGTTGGCGCGCTACCGCACGCTCGTTCCGTCTGATCGAAGCATTCTCGAGCTCAACGCCGGTTGGACCTCTTCGTTGAAGCTCGGCAAGGAATTTCGACAGATTCTATACTTCGTCGAGAAGCGCATGTCCGTAGCGGAGATCTGCTATCACATGCACGCGTCCTCGTTTCACGTTTATGGCCAACTCTACACGCTGATCAGCGAAGGCATTGCTCGGGTCATTGGAGAGTTACCGGAAGAGAGTGTTGTTCCGGTTGCTGAAGTGGAGGACTTGCCGGAAAGCGTGACGGAGATGGTCTGGTCCGCCGAGCGCAAGCTCGACAGCGATCCCGAGGCGGCGCTCCAGATCATTCAGAAAGCATTACAGCAGCAACCGAATAATCCTGAGGCGCAGGCGTTGTTACCGGTGGCGGAGCAGAAGTTTATCAAGCACGTTTACGAAACGGGCGCCATCTCACCTCGTTCAGTGCCGCAGTTACGTGTCTCGCCGTCTGATCTGACTAACGAACAGATCGATCCGCAGGAAGGATTTGTGTTGTCGCGTATTAACGGCACGTGGGACATTCAATCGATTCTTTCGATCTGTCCGTTTCGTGAAGCGGATTGTTTGCGTATGATTAAGAAACTGATCGAGCGCGACGTGATTGAAATCAAGTGAAAATCCTTTTGATCATCGCGGCCGTTGTCGTTTGCTTTGCGCAAATGCCCGGAAATTCTGCATCGCAGGTGCAGCCCGGAACGTTGTGCGAACAAACAGAAAAGATTGTTTTCAGTTGTACGATCAGGAAACCGGCGAAGATTGTTTCGCTGTGCTCCTCGAAAGAGCTGACAAAGGATCGTGGTTACTTACAGTATCGCTTCGGTCTACCCGGGAAGATCGAACTCGAGTTTCCGAAAGAGCGTGAACAAACCCAGTCTGCGTTCAAGTACTCGCATTACTTCCGCGCGCAGTTTGATCAAACGGAAATCAGTTTTTATCAGGGTGCTTACACGTACGCAATCTTTGACGACTACAACGGCGAACAGAAGCCCGTGCGGCACGATCAGGGCATCAGGATCACGCCGAACATGGGGAAGGAAGTGACGCTCAGTTGTCGCGGCAAAGCGCGGGCTCAGTATGGCGATCTTGCCGAAGTGTTCCCCGAGCCTGAATAGATTGGCTCGCCCAATCGCACCGGAGCAAAATCCAGAGCCGAATCTTCTTTGCGACTTTGCGACTTTGCGTGAGATATCACAAAGAACCTTCGCGACACCGGATGCGCGAGATTACGCCAGCGAGATAACGGCCGTTCCTTCACTACTTCAAAACCTGACAAACTAAAAATTCTGCGCCAGTGGTGCTCTGCGTGGAACGTACATGGACCAGTGCGGCCACGCCACTGTCGATCGTGTGTCCAACAGACCATGCGGTCCCACCAGAGTGCCGGCATGTCTTCGTAAATGATCGCGAGTCCTCCCTCTCGCAGCACCCGGCTCACTTCATTCAACACGAGTCGCGGATCCTGCGCGTGATGCAACACATAGCAGAGCAGCACCGCGTCGAAGCTCTGGTCCCTCACCGGAAAATGACGGCCGTCGTAAGGCAGGTAGTTGATGCGAGCCTCGCTGTCGCGGCCCACGTCGAGTCCAACCACAGTCGTGCCGAGCATGCTCTGTAGATGGTGGGCGATGAAACCGTTGCCGCAGCCGACGTCGAGCACGTTCGCGCGCGTCGGCAGCACCTTCACAACTTCGAGCGCCATGTCATAAGCACGGCCCACCTTGCGGCGGCGTCTCATGCGCTTGAAGCGACGTTTGATGGTCGTGCTTAGACTTGTCACCGTCCGTGGCGAGTGCAAGCACGATGCCTCAAAGAAATGCTGATAAACTGGGCAATAAGGGAGGTGCAGCAAATATACGTCGCCAAAATTTGCCGACCGTTGCTGCCGCAGATTTGCACGGATAGAATTGCCGCATGACTAAACTGCTGATGACTGCATTGTTACTGACGCAAACTCTTCCCGCTGGATACTGGCCGCTCGAAAAGAGCCAGCCACTTATCGACAAAACACAAACGATCACTTTGTCGGGCGACCTCTCAAAGCTGACCGACGGCGAGCGCAAGGCTGTCGCTAAGTTGATAGAGGTCGGGCAGATATTTCAGAAGCTCTACGAGGAACAGCGCCACCCGGAAGCGCTCGCGTCGTATCGCGCGCTCGTAGATCTGGACAAGCGGACCGGGTCCAAGCCGGCAACGCAGAACCTCCTGACACTCTATCGTTTGTTTCAGGGACCAATCGCGACCACGCTCGACAATAAACGCGAGCCATTCCTTCCGGTCGATCCTTTGAAGCCTGGTAAGAATGTTTATCCCTGGGGGATCGCAAAAGAGGCAATCGATCCAAATCGTGCAGACTTGTTGGACCTGCGCACGGTCGTTCGTTCCACCACTCCGAAAAACGTCAAGGACGACATCGCCACGTTGAACAAGTATCCGGCGTTGCAGACGTTGCACCCGAAGCTACTCGCTGACTTGCAGCGGTTGCAGGGCGAAGCAAAGCAGCCTCTTTACAGTGTTCCGTACGCCGTCGCCTACGCTGACGACTTGATGAAAGCGTACGGGCTGCTGAACGAAGCTGCTGATGCGGTTCAGAAAGATGACGACGAGTTTGCGAGATACCTGCGCAATCGCGCGCGCGATCTATTGTCAAACGACTACGAGTCGGGCGACGCGAGTTGGGTGACGGGAAGATTCAAGAACCTCAACGCGCAGATTGGTTCGTACGAAACCTACGACGATGAGTTGTTTGGTGTGAAGACGTTCTTCGCGTTCTGCGTGTTGCAAACTCGCCAGGAAGAGACGGCCGCACTGCGACAGGCGATGAAGGGTCTGCAAGCGTTTGAAGACTCACTGCCTTATCAGAATCATAAGAAGATACGCGAAGACATCCCGGTCGGTGTTTACGACGTCGTGGCGGATTTCGGGCAGTCTCGTGGCGGCAACACAGCGACGATTCTACCGAACGAGAGTTATCTGGCGCGACGTTATGGTCGCACCATCCTGCTGCGGGCCAACATCATGCGCGACACCGGTATCTTCGAAGGAAGCTCGGGCACGCTTGCGGCGGCGATCGGTGAGCAACAGGCCAAAGATCTCACGCCGGATGGTAACTTCTATCGCACGTTGTGGCATGAAGTGGGTCACTACCTTGGTGTGGATCGAACAAAGGATGGCCGTGATCTTGACGAGGCATTGCAGGACAACTCGAACACTCTCGAGGAGATGAAAGCGGATCTCGTGTCGCTCTTCGTCGCCGAAGCGCTTCACAAGCAGGGTTATTACACTGATGCGCAGCTACGGAGTGTTTACGCCGGCGGAATTCTGCGTGTGTTGCAGAACAATCGTCCGCGTCGCGATCAGCCTTACAACACGATGCAGTTGATGCAGTGGAACTTCTATCTCGAAAACGGTTTGCTGAGTTTTGATCCGGCGACGAAGACGCTCCACATTAATTACGACAAGTACCATGACGTGGTCGGCAAGATGCTGGAGAAGACGCTGGCCGTGCAGTATGAGGGTGATAAGGCGGCGTCTGACAGGTTTATCGATCAGTACGCGAAGTGGGACGACAACCTGCATGGCGTCATCGCCGCGAACATCAGGGCGCAGCAGCGTTATCGCTTCCGCGTGTTCAAGTACGCTGCGCTAGGTGAATAGAGAACAGTTTCACGCAAAGGCGCTAAGCAAAGCCGCAAAGGCGCAAAGAAGAATTTCAAACCTCTGCGTCTTTGCGGCTTTGCGTGAAATATTCTTACTCTTTCCTCGTGATCGTCTGCTCCGCGATTTGCAGATGCACGTGCAGTCGCACCTCCGCCAGACGGAGCTTGTCTGACGCCGCCTTGGCGCGATCGAAGTTAATCAGAGCCATGCTTCCCAGCACGCCTGACATCTGATGTGCGAGTTGGGCCAGAGTCCCTTCGTTTTGCAGGTCGAGTTCATCGTTGTCGAAACTCTGAAGACCAAATCCCTCGAGCGTGCGCGCGGCTGTACAGATGTCATTAAACTGTTCGATCAGAGGATCGATAATCTCAAACGAGCGTTTTGAATCATAAGGAGAAAACGCGCGCGCGATCTCCAGCAGCGCCCCCATCTGCTCCTGATCCTCCGCCTGTGGGGACGGCGGCAACAAACCTCTCGCTTGCTCGAGCAGACTCAAGGCCGTTGCTCGCTTCTGTCCCGGACCAATTTGCCCGGCGAGTTGCATCAACTGTGCAGCCCTTTCCCCGGGAGTACGCAGAGCACTAATATTTTTCAACGCCTCTTCAATTTTTCCGCTCGACATAGCGTGATCGATCTCTTGCTGCTCGATCGATCGCAAAGCTTGCGCGCGTTGATATGGGTTACTGACGTGCTCGTTGAGGATTTGCTTGGCGCGAGCCAGGTCGCCATTGGTACCTTCACGCGTCGCCAGCATGACGTACAGTTGTTCGCGGAGTTCCGGCGGCGCCTTTTCGATCGATTCAAGTGCGGCTTCCACCGGATGGTTTGCGATCGCGTTCTGAAATTCCTGGAACTGGTTGACATATTGATTAGCAACATTGCCAACGAGGTCTGTCTGTTTCTTATTCAACGCCGCCGTGCTGCCGCTCACAACTTTGTCGAGCTCGTCGCCCAACGACTTGAGTCCGGACATAATGGTCCATAGCGTACCCGCTGACGTGTCGTATGCTCGGTTTGCAGGGATATTGTAAGAGAGTACTTCGCGAACCATTTTCTGGACCAACTGTTTGTATTCCTGCTCGGAAAGCAGCCCCGTGTTTAAATGCTGAAGCGCAACGACCGGATACGGGCCCGGAATAGTATTGGTGGTCGGTTCACCTTGTTTGTTCGCAGTGTTGTAGTAGCTCGTGAGCGTCATCGCGAGAGTTGCTGCCTCGATGTTGTTTACTAACTTGTCCTCGGCGAGAAGCTTACCGGTTATGTCGTGTACGAGTTCGGTTGCGAGCTCAGGGTTTTTCGCAGCAAGTTGCGACGCCGTGTTCATCAATGCCGGCGAATACGCCTTCTTCAGGTTTTTACGCGCGATTTGCAGGGCGCGATTAGGATCCTTCCGCGCGATTTCATCGGCAATGGAGAGTTCCAGTGCGCTTTCCTGCACCACGAGATCGCGTGGACCACCATAAGGACTGTATTTCGGTGTAGTTGCTTGAAGAAAACTAAGAGCCGCATCCGGGTCCGTTTCCGCCAAAGCTCTTATCACGTCACTACGCAGTTGCGAGAGCGATGCGAAGTTCACCATTCCATCTTCACCCTCGACATCGTCCTCGGGATTGTCGGTGGCAAGGAGTTGCTTCAGATCCGCGACAGCATCCAGCAAAAACTTCGAGGCTGCTTTTTCATCTGTCTCCTTGAGCAGACTGGCAGCCGTGAGCTGTGCGTTGATACGAGTATGAGGTGAGCGAATTTGTGAAATCGGCTCCCTGAGTTCCAAAAGCAGGGCAATACCTTTTGCTTTCGCGGTCTCGCGATTTTTGCTGGTCTCGATCTCTTCTTCCGTCGCCTCGCGTGTTTCAATGAGCTTGATCTCGTAACGACCGGTTGTAGTTTC
>Ga0068859_100006300_pt1 | contig 12034 bp, 12 predicted proteins | sample KBSSwiS22_FD_66585 | JGI IMG/M metagenome (GOLD analysis project Ga0068859, IMG submission 66585) | Switchgrass rhizosphere microbial communities from Kellogg Biological Station, Michigan, USA - KBS Switchgrass S2-2 | ecosystem: Host-associated > Plants > Roots > Rhizosphere > Soil ... | reverse complement strand
ATGAGCAGCCACGCGTGCCTGTCTATGCTGGCTACAACGCCGACGAAGTGCGACGCGCACTGAAGCGCAAGGAAGAGCCGAGCTACATGGGAACGTTCACGAGTGCGCGGCGGCATGTGTTGCACACATTCGCCAACACCCACAGTGCGCTCATGAAAAAACGTGTGGCCCAGTTTATGGTGGGCACGGAATGTCCGACTTGTTACGGCAAACGCCTTCGTCCCGAGTCGCTCTCAATAACCTTTGCGGGCATGGACATAGCCGAAATCTCGCGCCTGCCGCTGAAGCGTTTAGCGGCCGTGATACGTCGCTTTGCTAAAGGAAGCGCACCGGGTTTAGCAAAGCTGAAGACAGAGCATCCGGAGAAGGCGATTGTCACACAACGAATTTGCGAAGACCTCGCAGCACGACTCACGGTGTTACTCGATCTCGGTCTTGGTTATCTCTCCCTCGAACGAAGTACGCCGACTTTGTCGCCCGGTGAGCTGCAACGCCTCAGACTCGCCACTCAAGTTCACTCCAATTTATTCGGCGTCGTTTACGTGCTCGACGAGCCTTCCGCGGGTTTGCACCCGGCAGACACGGAGGCGCTTCTCGCCGCGCTGGACCAGTTGAAGGCCTCCGGGAATTCGCTCTTCGTTGTCGAACATGAGCTCGATGTGATTCGTCACGCTGATTGGATCGTCGATGTTGGACCAGCGGCCGGCGAACACGGAGGCGAAATACTTTACAGTGGTCCCACCGCGGGGCTCGAGCGCGTAAAGGAATCGCAAACCCGGCGGCACCTTTTCGGTGAAGTATCACTTCCGTTACGCGAACCGCGCCCGCCCAAAGCGTGGTTGAAACTAAGAGGCGTCACGCGCAACAACCTACACGAACTCGACGTCGAGTTTCCGTTGGGTGTGTTCACGACCGTCACCGGTGTTTCGGGTTCGGGCAAGTCGAGTCTGGTTAGTCAGGTTCTCGTCGAACTGGTCGCAGAGCAACTCGGCCATCAACTCGTGCCGGATGAGGACGAAGGTGAAACGCTCGAGAGCACCACCGTGACGACTCTCGGCGGCCAGATAACTGCGGGAATGGAAGCTATCAAGCGTTTGGTAGTGGTGGACCAGAAACCAATCGGACGCACGCCACGATCTAACCTCGCCACTTACACCGGACTCTTCGATTACGTTCGCAAAATCTTCGCCGACACTAAAGCAGCGCGCGCGCGACGCTACGACGCCGGGCGTTTTTCGTTCAACGTCGCGAAGGGCCGTTGCGAAAATTGCGAAGGTGAAGGCTGGGTGATGGTGGAGTTGTTATTTCTGCCGAGTGTCTATGCGCCTTGTCAGGTTTGCCATGGAGCTCGATACAACGCCAAAACTCTCGAGATCAAATATCGCGACAAGAGTATTGCCGATGTGTTGGAAATGACGGTTGATACCGCCTGGGAATTCTTTGCTGATGAGCAACACGTGCATCGCTCGCTCGGTGTATTGCGTGAAGTCGGTTTGGGCTACATCCGTCTGGGCCAGTCGGCTACGGAACTCTCCGGCGGCGAGGCGCAGCGAATCAAGCTCGCGACCGAGCTCCAACGAATACAACGTGGCAACACTCTTTATATCCTCGACGAACCAACGACCGGCTTGCACCCGGCGGACGTGGAGAAGTTGATGGTCCAACTCGATGGTCTCGTGGAGTCGGGAAACACTGTTATCCTGATTGAACACGACATGCGCGTGGTGGCCGGCAGCGACTGGGTAATCGACATTGGCCCAGGCGCGGGTGATGAAGGCGGCCGAGTAGTGACTGCTGGAATGCCTGCCGAAGTTGCGCAATCATCGACGAGTCGTACCGCGCCTTACCTCGCGCGCTTTCTGGAATTTGTGTAATCGATGGACAAGTACTTGCGCTTACCCGTTAAAACTGTAACCATCCCGACGGGCGATCACCTGACATCAGCTTAGGGTGCGCGTCGCATCCGCTCGAAAGGGTACGGCTAGGATCGTGTCAACGATCGCCCAAATGATCTCACATGAATCCTCTAGTAGTCGATTTCAGGCGACCCAACTCTCCAGAGGAAGCGGCGACGCTTGTATCGCAGTCGTGGTCGCTATTCCAGGAACTGATAGATCCGATCAAGAAGACCGCTTATTACAAAGTTCATCAGATACCGAAGCGGCGTCCTGTCTCCGGCATAACTCATCGGCAGGTTTGGGAATGCGTCGCCGAAGAGACGGCCATCGTCCATAAAACCTTTGCTCGCCGGCTCTATGACTTCATTAAAAGTCGGTGCGCGTTTCCGAGTGCAATAGCGCATGGATACGTTCCCGGACGATCGACAGTCACAAACGCCAGACAACATGTTGCGCAGCCACTCATATTGCGTGTGGATATTGCAAACTTCTTTCACAGCATTTCTATCACTGAAGTCGAGTCGCTATTAACGAGTTTGGGTATCGAAAGCAGTGTAGCTGGAGCGCTCGCTCAATTGGCAACGCTTGATTCGCATCTTCCGTTGGGTTTGCATGCAAGCCCCACACTGGCCAATTTTGCTTGCTTAAGAATGGACGAAGATTTACAGAGGCTGGCTTCAAATCTGGGTGCCACAGTTACTCGTTACGCGGACGACATTACTTTTTCTGGAACCACCGTTCCGTCATTAAGTACGGTAGAGGAACTACTCCACAAATACAAATTTGAAGTTGCTACAAAGAAGTGCCGATTGACTAAATTGGGACAAGCTCATTACGTCACCGGCTTGAGTGTATCGACTGCTGTTCCACACTTGCCGAGGCGCATGAAACGCCGGTTGCGGCAGGAACTTCATTTTGTCAGAAAGTATGGTTTGGCGTCTCACATAACAAGAAGCGGTGACCTTACCATTCAGAGGGCGGTCAACAGGTTGGATGGAACGCTGCGGTACTTTAACGCCGTAGAGCCAATATTGGCGGCCAGGTTGAAGATCGAGTGGGATCAGTTGATGAAAATCGAGAAGGTCCTTCCTGCATACAGTCCGTTGCCTGGTTTTGCGCGCCCTCAAATAACTATTTTCATAGACGAAACAGTAATCCCGACGACAGATGGAAAAGTCCTGGCAATCGCGATGGTCTTAATCGTTGAATTAGATCAGGTGCGAGACATGCTGCAACGTGTTGCTCGAAAGTATGCCCTTGATCAGTTTGCAGCCGGTGATCAGGATGAACTGGACGACCGGGGATTGCATTACGCACAGGACCATCCCGACCTGAGAACAAAGGTATTTGAGATTCTCGAATCGCTCCCGATACGATGTTTTATTTCTTATGACATGCTGACGACTCCACAGGACTACAGCAGGATTTTCGAAAAACTGTTTTCTTCGTTGCTTAAGTACCGCCTGATGTTTTCCAATGGCGCGGATTTGGAGATCGTGTTTGAGGAAAATTCCAGCGTGGCTTTGCGTTCGCTGCAGGATCTCACCAATCAAGAGTTTGACAAGCTGGTGAATGCGAATGACAGACGACCTAAATCCAGGCCAACCGTTCGTTTCGGTACGAAGCGTGGCGATCCGTGCCTGGCAGTTGCTGATTACGTTCTGGCCGGTTTCAGTCATTATGCATTACTTGATAAGCCGCAAGCTTCGAAAGGTAAGAAGACGCCGGGAGAACAAGCGCAAAAGCGTTTTGAGAGACTGCGCGATCGGATACGTGTGATTCTCGCCCTTCCGATAGGCAAAGCCTTCAGTCGCAAACAACCATTTCAGCCCTGGCCAGGTGGCCGACCAATACCCCCTATTGATGGTTCGGAGCAATCTGCGTGATTCTATGAAAAAAGACATGGCTCCTTCAGATGACAAAGCGGCGGCGCTTCTACGAGTTGCCTCCTACTTAGGTCGACCTCAGAAATTCATGCCCGTTGCAGATGCGCGCGCGGAGATGCGTCGCACTCTGGGACTGGTTGCAAAGGGGAGCGTGGTTCTTACGATGCACGGCGAGCCGGAGGCGGCGGTAGTGCCTTTTACTACCCTCGAAGATATGAGACGCGCTCTGCCGCATCTTCTCATTGAGGAAATGGGGTCAAGCCTCACGCGATCCAAGGAACGCGCACGATCTCAGCGACAAGACATAGTTACGTCTAGCGAAGAAGAGCTGGAAACGTTAGTCGGAGAAGCCGTGAAAAAGGCGCGGCGGCGTAACAGCAAGTCTTCTCGGAAAGCTTCTCGTAGGTAGCATGCCTACTGCTGATCCGGCCAACGCATGCGAGAGTGACCCTGCGCGTAGTTGCTGACGCACAAATAGTTCTTGCAATGTTTCTCATCCGGCGCGATCAACCGGACGCGATTTCTCCAAAGCGACAACTGCTTAATCTCATAGTTCTGCACACCTTTCACTGGCTGTGGACTCCAGACATCATCAATGACTACGAGCGTGGCTCGGCAGCAATCGAGGCTGACGACGCATTATGCGAAGGGCGGAATTTGATCGGATGGGCTTTCAACTATTCCTGACCGCGTTGCAACTTGAGCCGCCGATCGTTGTTTCTGTCACCACAATGCGGAACGCGCGTCGTCGCATATTGCAAGCGCCGTGCGCGGCTGAGCGTGATCTTGATGATGCTATTTATCTCGCTTGTGCAGTGGATTGCGAAGCAAAATCTCCTTACCACTGAGGATTCTGATTTACGTTCTGCACACTGAATACTTTCGCGCAGAGTAGTTCTTTAAGAACAATCCTGGACCACAGATTACAGATAAGCCAAGGCTTTGAATGTAACCTTCTGTAGTTTTTATTGACATGCGAAAATCCGGTCGCTACAGTGCCGATACTCCACCAAAAAAAGAAGCGGGCCGACTTGTGCTGGTAACACAAAGTCAGCCCTTGACCCTCAACCTTCTAGTGAAAGGATGAAGATCATGTCTAATCTTAACAGCGCGCGATTGCGCGAAGAAACACCTCACCTCAACGACGCTCTTAAACGCCGCGCTCAATCAGTCATAAACGACAAATCGATCGACGCACAAACCCGTACGCTAATCCGTTACGCCTTGGAAATAAACGACCCGTGGCTGCCCGAACTCGTACGCTGCGTCGACGCCGGCGAAAGCATCATCGACAACTTGTACGTTCATTCAAGCGAAGAAAAGATCGAAGCATTGACGGATCTGATCTGCCGCGCCGGTGACGAACCTTCAGCAGCATTGCTTGTCCTGCTATCAACACTCGAAAACTCCACTCACCCTAAAGCACTCGCGAACACAGCTAAACACCTTGCCTTTACTCGCTGCGGTGAGTCGAACGTCCACGGCATGGTCGACGCGCAGATTGCATTGCTTGAGAGCAAGTTATTCGCGGACAGGATGTTTGTATCCTGATCACTCTTCAGCGGCCGGTCCCACCACCGACTGCTTAGCCAGATTACGAGCCAACTCAAAATGTAATACAATGCGGGCCTCAACCTCACGAAAGGAAACTCACATGACCAATACAAACCTCATCCCGATCGAAAAATAGAAAAGCCATTTACTTCATTCGCGGTGAAAAGGTGATGCTGGATCGCGATCTGGCATTGCTCTACGAAGTGGATACTAAGACGCTCAACCGCGCCGTCAAGAGGAACCTCAAGCGCTTCCCCTCAGATTTCATGTTTCAACTTACGGCAGATGAAGCCGACGTTTTGAGGTACCAAATTGGCACCTCAAAGAAGGTCGAGGTGGCAGGCGTTACCTTCCCTGCGTTTTCACCGAGCAGGGCGTTGCGATGCTATCGAGCGTGCTGAGCGCCGGCCGTATTAGTCAATATCGAAGTCATGCGCGCCTTTGTAAAGCTGCGACAACTGCTAGCGTCCAACTCAGAACTCTCTCGCCGTCTCGACGAGCTCGAAAGCAAGTACGATAAATAGTTCAGAGTTGTCTTCGTCGCGATTCGGCAGTTGATGGCAATGCCCGTTCGAGATCGAAAAGAGATAGGCTTCCGTTCGCGGTCAGTGAAGAAGTGATTTCCAACGCGTCCACAGGTATTGCCATTCTAAAGAAAGTTTGTTCCCGATACGACAAGCTGACATAGCTTTTTCTTCAATAAGGTGACGATTTCGTCCGAGGTAGTTAAAGGCGTAAGCTCATCAAGTCTAATAACAACCACGCGGACTCCACTAGTTAACGCGGTGGCAATTTCGAAATGCGCGCGTGTTAGGTCTTCAGCGACCCCTGTAATTCCATTTGTCGCAATGAGAATTCCGTAATCACAGCCTCTCTGGTGCAATCGATTAACGAAATATGCTACTTCTTGACTGCCGCAGGCGTTACTCCAGTTCTTGCATTCAACAAGAATTATGTTCGGCATGAAGTAAATACCGACCGCATCACGATTATTCCATAGGGCTATATCAACTTCTTCAGTAGCAAAAGCGTTCAGAACATTTCGTTCAGCTATCTCAACTCCTGGAATAACAGGGAAGAGAAAAGCTATGAGATCCTCAAGCGCACGTCCCTTGTCATTTGTCGTGACGGCAGTATTGACCTGCTGGAGGAGGTTGCGAAACTTAACACGAGGGATACGCGGCAACGATTAGACCTCTCCGTGAACCGCCGCGTTACGCCGTCGAAGCAATTCACCAGATAATTGGTTCTCTCTGACCAGTCGCGTAAGTTCTGACCCACTTATCTGAATAATAAGTGGCCAGCCCTTTGAGACGATCGGAAATTCACGTTGATGCTCGTCCCAGTAAATTAACAATGCACAGCGTCCCTGTACGCTCTCTGTGTATCGTTGTAGTTGCGCCGCCGCTTCTTCAATCCTCTTTGCCGTGAGACTGCCACCCTTGACCTCCACGAGCAGAGGATTTCCGAGTGTGCTTTGAAGTTCGTCGGCCCAGACCGCGAAGTCTGCCCCTTTATTTTGAGCGACAGTTGGGGACGACACTATGAATCCGGCCTCCTGTAGCAACGATGCGGTTCTTTGCTCAAGTTCATAGCCAAAATGAGAAGGAGCCCAATGATCCAATGGCTTTGCTGAAGTCTTCCTTGGTTGAATTTGGGATCGTCTCGACCTTTTGGCATGTTTAAGAAATGTCACGAGTGAAGCATTTATCACATCCGAGTCGGTAGGGTTCGCCCTAATATACGTTAGAGCTGTTAAGTCGGTCGGCACCCTTGCTGAAGGTCCTACAAAGACTAAAATCGGTTTTCCCTTGCCGAAAGCTATTCCTAATTCGAAAAGAATGTTTCCATGGTGCGTCTCAGGGAGAACCGCGCAAATAAAATCAGATTTTTGAAGAACTGAATCAAGCTTTTCTAGCCAGCTAGTGCCTAGATCCAACGTTGTTTGATCGGACCAAGTTATTCGATTGGTCTCGAGGGCGTGGCGAATCACAGACGTATCTACGCCAAAAGGTGCAGATATAAAACAGCTCTTGAAATTCGTCATCTTCACGTCACGATTCTAACACGGCGTGAGGTGTGAAGATGTATTTCATGATTGACATAACGCGTGGGTCTCGCGGGAAGCGTGAAAGATGTTTCATAGAAGCTGTATAGTCATTTCATGAATTCACCTTACGATCGCGATGTACTTCGTGGACGGGTGGCGGTGGTTGCTGGGGCTACGCGGGGGGCGGGTCGCGGGATCGCGACCGCACTCGGCGAGGCGGGCGCGACTGTGGTTTGCACCGGACGGACCAGCAGTGTTCGACAACTTAAGTCGGACTACGATCGAACGGAGACAATCGAAGAGACTGCGGAACTCGTGACGCAACTCGGCGGCAAGGGGATCGCCATTCCGATGGACCACCTCGTTCCGGATGAAGTGAAGCAGTTGGCCGATCGTCTTCAAAACGAGTTTGGAAAGATCGATATCCTCGTGAACGACATCTGGGGCGCGGAGGTACTCAAAGGCGGTCCAGAAGAGTGGAACACGCCCGTGTGGAAACACGACCTCGCGAAAGGCCTGCGCATTCTCCGACTCGCGATCGACACTCACATCATCACTTCAAAGTATCTATTACCGTTGCTCATCTCCGAACCCGGTGGACTGCTCGTCGAAGTCACGGATGGCACGACGAAGTACAACGCATCGCACTACAGGATCTCGGTCTACTACGACCTCGCCAAAGTCGCGGTGAACAGACTTGCGTATTCACAGGGACACGAACTGGCTCCTTTTGGCGCGACGGCGGTGGCAATCACGCCCGGATGGATGCGCTCAGAGATGATGCTCGAACACTTTGGCGTCACGGAAAGTAACTGGCGTGAGGCGCTCGATCCGTCACACTCACCGGCAGCGCCGCCCGATTTCGCTCTTTCTGAGACGCCGCGCTACGTCGGGCGCGCGATTGTTTCGCTCGCGCTGGATCCGGACCGCGCACGTTGGAATCAGCAGTCAGTGAGTTCGGGTGAACTGGCGCGAGTGTATGGCTTCACCGACGTTGACGGCACGAGCCCGGACATCTGGCAGCACATGGAAGAAAGCGAATCCGCTCAAAAGAGATCAAAGAACCAACCGTAGATGGCGCCCCCGGCGGCAGGCCAAACGCTGAACACAATGAAGCTAATAATTCCGAGAGCCAGGCTGACGAATTTGTACAGCGTTCCTGTGAAAAACGTACCGACGATGACGCACGCAACATAAGTCGACAGGCCACCGGCGGCGTACAGGATTATCATTATCCAAACGGGCGCGCCAGCAACTGAGTTCTGTACTACAAGGGCGGCAAACGCCGACCAACCGGCCTGTAGAAAGCCGCTCACGACCAGGCCGGAGATTACGTATGCGCCGGAGTGTGAGTACAGATCCACACGGAAGGTACGTTGGACCAGGGCCAGCAACGACGCCGTAATAATGAGGATGGCCCAAAAGGTCCAATAACCCTTTGCCAGATGGAAGGCCATTATCGTACGACCCAGCGGCCAGAGCAGCAGCGCGGTGATTGCAAGAAAGACTATGTTCAGTACGACGGCGAAAAGATAGTCGAAGAGTTCCTTCTGATCCTCATGCAGTAACCATTTGGAAAGCTCTCCCATGGCCGCGAGATTATGAGAGCTTCTTCTTGAGACCGAGATAATGGTCGCGCTGCTTCTTGTCGAGTTTTTCGATTGAGTAGCGCAGAGCGACGCGAGGCATCGTCGCGGCGTGTTGGTCCAAAAACTTCAACAGCCGCGGGCGGTCTTTGTCGCCGGCAAAGCGAAGCATCCAACCGGTACCTTTGTGAACGAGATCTTCCTTGTCGGCGAGCAGCATCTCGGCAATCTTGTACGTGTCGTCCAACTCACCTTTACGAATGAAGTACGCGGTGCTGACGATGGACGTGCGGCGCTCCCACATGTTTCGCGAGCGCGCGAGCTTGTAAAGAACCTTGCGCGGCTTGTCGGACAAGTAGCCACCGACGACATGAATGGAACAGACGTCAACCAGATCCCAGTTGTTGATGCGGTCGTGTCGCCTGAGATAAAGATCGTAGAGTTCTTTTCTTCGCTCCGGAGTAGTCTTTTTGCTGCGTGCCTGCTTGTCCATGATGCTGCACCCGCCCGCGCGAACTTCATGAATCTTGCTTTCGAGTAGCTTCTCAATTTCGTCCGGTGTCATCGTGATGAATTCTTTGCAGAGCGCAAAGAGCTGGCCCATGCGCACGCCGATGAACTGATCGGCCTCACCGTTGGATGAAGTCTTGAAATAGCGCATGAGCTTCTCGCGTTCCACGGGCGATTGGTAAGTTTTAAGACGTTCAATAAAACGTTTGGCGGTCGGGGTCGTGTCGTTTTTCATAGATGTTAATGAACGGATCGTTTGAGCGTTAAGTCATTAATGAAACTTGTCAAACTTTTACTGAATGCATTAGTAGCCTGGGCGCTGGGAATCGCATCGATCGCTACGATTCTCTATTTCAGTAAAGGCGGTGCAGACTTCACGCTTACAGACGTGAGTGGTTTCGGCGTCATGGCAATTGTAGTGTCAGGTCTGCTGATGCTGGTCCTTTATCTGCCGAGTCTTCACTGGCTGAAACGTCGCCGCAGTGGTGTCAGGCCGCGCAGAGAATTCATGTTACTCACTGGTCTTCTCTGTAATCTTCCCGTCTTCATTTTCCTGCTGACCCTGGTTAATCGGAAGATGGTCCTCAGCGAAGCCCTGGGTTTCATCGCCACGTTCCTGATCATCGGCTCCGTCTTCGGACTCGGATTCACTCTGGTGCACGACTAATCACTCTGGAGCCGATCGTCCTCGTCGCGAGCGAGTAAGAAGGCATCGATTTTAAGGTTTGGAATTTCCCCTTCAAGAACTCGCTCGAGGTATATCCTGAGAATTTCTACTTGTTCTAAATGTTTATCGAATTCAACAGGCGGTGTGACATCCGCCCATTCAAGACCAAAAAACTCTCTGTAAGCACCACAGTCGCGATGCTCAAGGATCATGATTCGATCAATTGGATGGCCGACCAGTCGTGCGGTTTTTATATGTTCTACGAGCACTTCTCGCCATTTTTCATCTTCGTTCGCACCAGCCGCCGCCCCCGCTAAAACGAAGATGTCGTATTTTCGACGCAGCCCTTTGCTGTCCATGAGATCGGTTATGCGATGAGCATAACGATAATCCATGCACGTCAGCAGGAATACAGTAGCTTTCTCCGTTGCTGCGAGGCTTGGTGCAAGTTGAGTGACATACTCTTCAAAGTTGATTTTCATCACAATCCTCCAGAGGAATTTAGCTTTGCCTTAAAGTCGAAATCATTCTTGGATACGGTCAGTACAGGGAGCGGTAGCGACCTGGTCAAGCGATCCGAGTCAAGAATCTTTAGGAAATATCTCATGCAATAACTGACCAGGTCGCTACCGCTCCCTGTACTGACTGTGTCCAAGCCAGACGTCCGACTTTGAGGGAAAGCCAACGAATTTCAGTAAACCGGCCTAACTCGTTTCCATAAATCATCGAACGCGATGGGGTCGTACAAGGCGATGGCGCTGATGATCTTGCCGTCGCGCATCTTCAGAAAAAAGGAATACGTGTTCTCGTATGACTTGCCGTCACGAGCCATTGCCGCGCCGTCCCATAACACAATAACACTATCGCCATCAGCATAGATGTTCCGCACTGTCGGCACGAGTGGCGTCGAGAGTCGTGAGTTGAAAGGAACGATCACCTGGTCCAGAAAATCGCGCCGGTTATAATATGTTCCCGACGCTACGGAATGGCCAACTATAATCCATTTCCCATCGGAAGCGAGTAAATCAAAGACGCTTCCGGAGGCACGGCGCCAGTTATCAAAGGCAGTCTGTACTGCCCGGCGGTTTTTCTCTTCAACGTCAGCTTGTGCCATCGCCGTCGTTGTAATCGCAGTCAAAACAAGTAACACAAGAACGTGTCTGAATCGCATGTTCGCTCCCGTTTTCAAATTACTTTGGTCCAACAATTAACACACCTTCACCACCGCTGAACATCCCTGCAACACATCCGGTCATGAGCGTCGCCAATGTGGCAGCCAATAATGCTCGCACTCCGAGGCTCGCGAGGTCGTCGCGGCGGGTCGGAGCGAGCGCCGCGGTGCCGCCGACGAAGATCGCCATCGCGGCAACGTGTGCGAACCCACACAGAGCGTAACTCAGGATCACGACCGTTCGAGGATCGGTTATCTGACCGTCGGAGATCATCTGGGCCAAATGGTTGTACGAGAAGACTTCTGTAAGTATCACGCGCTCGCCCAACAAACGCGCCGCGACGGGTACGTCGCTCGTCTGCACTCCGAGCAGAAACGCGAACGGATAAAACAACCAGCCGAGTATTCTCACGATCGAGAGCGGTTCGCTCATCCCCAACCATGTGCTCACGACTCCGAGTAACTTGTCGGCCAACGCAACGATTCCCAGGATCGCAATGATTAATGCGGAGATGCCGGCGGCGAGTTTCAGCCCATCCATTGAACCATCGATGATCGCGCCGATCAAAGTCTTCGATCTACTCGATTCGTCATCCGGCGGAACGGCCGCGAGCGTCTCGGGCGTTTCGGTTTCGGGAATAAGAAGCTTAGAGACGACCACGCAAGCAGGAATCGCGAGGATGGACGCCGATATCAGGTGTCCCGCGATCTG
>Ga0068859_100006299_pt1 | contig 12035 bp, 9 predicted proteins | sample KBSSwiS22_FD_66585 | JGI IMG/M metagenome (GOLD analysis project Ga0068859, IMG submission 66585) | Switchgrass rhizosphere microbial communities from Kellogg Biological Station, Michigan, USA - KBS Switchgrass S2-2 | ecosystem: Host-associated > Plants > Roots > Rhizosphere > Soil ... | reverse complement strand
TTGGCGGCTTAAGCGCCGATGAAACTGCGGGGGTGCTCAAGGTTTCACCGGGCACGGTGATGCGTGATTGGACCTTCGCGTGCGCGTGGCTGAAGAACGAGATGAGCGCGTGAGCGAAGCGTTGTCAGTACTCGACAATAGTCCAATTATGGACGCAAAGATTTCGCTCCTAAACGGAGCTGGATCGATTCCTTAAAGACTACGTTCTCTGAATCGCGCCCTACGCGGCTGAGCCAAACAAACTTGTCCATCCCCATGCCTGATCAGCACTGGGAAAACCTGAAAGAGATTTTTCACGCGGCATTGGCTCTGCCCGCGAACGAGCGGCCCGCGTATTTGGATCGCGTATGTGACGGTGATGCATCTCTGCGGCAAGCCGTCGTATCACTTCTTAAGTCTCACGAAGAAACGGGCTTCGTAGATGAGCCTGTTTACCAAGCTGCGGAGGACATGTTGGTTAATAGTGAAGAATTCGCCTCGGGACAGAGTGTGGCCCATTACCAGATCCTTTCTGCGCTGGGCGAAGGCGGTATGGGCAAGGTTTATCTGGCCAAGGATACCAAGCTCAATCGGAACGTAGCTTTGAAGTTCTTACCGTCGCACGTTGGAGCACATCAGGATTCGGTGCGACGCTTTTCGCAGGAAGCGAAATCGGCGGCCGCGCTCCATCATCCAAATATCGCGCAGATTTTTGAAATCGGAAACTCCAATGGCAGGCACTATATCGCAATGGAGTATGTCGAAGGTGAAACTCTACGCGAGCTTTTCGCTCGTCGAAGGTTGGAACTCAAACGGGCCGTCGAATTCGCGGCGCAAATTGCTTCCGGACTGGCGGCTGCGCACAAAGCAGGGGTTATTCATCGCGACATCAAGCCAGACAACATGATTGCGACGACGAACGGCCAGATCAAGATTCTCGACTTCGGGCTGGCAAAGCTGGTTGAAAGAGAACGCGGGAGCGCTGCAATTAACGAATTGACCACTGCCCGCGCGCCCTCAGGCGATGCGACTGCACCGGGAACAATCCTCGGCACCGTCTCATACATGTCGCCTGAACAGGCACGTGGTGAAACGCTCGACCAGCGCACGGACATATTCAGTCTGGGCGTCGTGCTTTATGAAATGGTTACTGGCGAGCGACCATTCAAAGGGAAATCCGCAATCGATATTCTCCATGCGATCATCAATCAGGAGCCGGCGCCCGCAACAGAATTCAATTCGCAACTGCCGCCGGAACTTTCCGACATCCTGGCTAAAGCTCTCGCAAAGGAGGCTCCCGAGCGTTATCAACACGCCGGCGATTTCGAGTTGGATCTGCGAAGGTTTAAGCGCGCGCTGGAATCGAACTCGCTGATTAGCACCCAGCGTTCCGCGATCAGCCCTGGCGCGCAAAAACCTACACTCACTGTCGCCACAATTATTGTCGGCGCTTTAGTCGTACTCGGAGTTGCCGCTGCCGCGTGGCTGATCGGTCAATGGACTGCTTCGCACAAAGGTTCGTCGGTTGGGCTTGAAAATGTAACGCTCACGCCGCTCACGACAGATCCCGGTTACGAAGGCGAGCCGAGCTTCTCGCCCGACAGCGAAACCATCGCATATGTCTCAGACCGCACGGGCAATTTTGAGATATTCCTCAAGCAAATCTCTGGTGGTCCTGACATTAATCTCACCAGGAATGACGCGGACGATGTGCAACCCGCTTTCTCGCCGGACGGCAAACAGATCGCGTTCGTCTCGACGCGCGCCAGTTCGTCCAATCTGCTTTATCCCGGCGTTGACTTTTCCTTGCTGGGCGGCGACATCTGGGTGATGCCAACGTTGGGAGGCAGCGCTCGACGTGTGGCTGAATCCGGTAACTTCCCCTCATGGTCGCCCGATGGGAAGATGATCATCTACACGAGAGGCACCTCATGGTTTCAGCCGAAAATGCGGCGCGTTGCCGCTCAAGGGGGCGAACCGCAAGAAATTCCCATAAAGTTCAAGGCTGGTGAACCGCCGCAGCCATTCTGGTTGTATCCCAGCTACTCAGCGGATATGCGCTGGATAGCCTTTGAAGCCGGGGACAACATTTTCGTCGTGAACTCCGAAGGCGGTGAGGCTAAGCGAATAGTCAAAGGCCGGCGTCCCGTGTGGAGCGCAAATGCGGAATCGCTCATCTATTCAAACAGCGAGTCCGGCAAAAATTTTTCACTCTGGCAAGTGCCTTTTTCGACAAATGAAGGGGCAGCTTCGGGCGCGCCTGAACCGATCACGGTTGGCCGCGGGCGTGACATGCAGGCCGCAGTCTCTCGGGATGGGAAACTAATTGCTTTCGCTTCGCAAGACCTCTCATTCAACATTGAGACGTTACCCTTCGATGCCGAGGCGGGCCAGCAAAAGGGCGCGCCACAACCAGCTACCCAGGGAAGCAACCTTATTTATTTTTTAAGCTGCTCGCCCGATGGCCGTTCCGTTGTCTTTGAATCTCGCAGGGGTGCCAGTTCACACATCTGGCGAGTGGACATAGGATCTGTGCCGGTCCAATTGACAGCCGACCTAAACTTTAATGATTCGGCTCCGCGATGGTCGCCCGACGGGCAAACCATAGCCTTCACTCGCAGGCCTACTAACGAGTCGCAACGGCCCCTCGCGCCCGGGGCCCGAGCCAACCTGTGGCTCATGTCGCCTGACGGTGCGAACCCGCGCCTTTTGATCGAGAATGCAGGCAGTCCTGTGTGGACGCCAGATAGCCGCGCTCTGGTTTATGGCTCAGTGGTTGATGATCGACAGAACCAGCTATTTATTTTCGATCTGGCGACTAGCAGTGCGCGCCGTCTGACAAACGAGCCGGGCGTAGTACCTATCAGCACTTTCAGCCCTGACGGCAAGTGGCTGATTTTTCAATCCAACCCGAGTGGTAACATAGACCTTCGCGCTATTTCGATGGCTGGTGGAGACCCGCGCAGTGTTGTAGCGACACCGCATCAGGACTATCATCCATTTGTCTCGTCCTCCGGCAAGTGGCTTTATTTTCAACTCGACCACAAAAATATCTATCGCGTACCCGGCCCTGCGCAGGACTGGCGCAACGCCGAACCCGAACGGGTAACCAATTTTCCTGAATCGGGTCTATTTCTTGAAGATCCGCAGATTTCGCGCGACGGACATTGGCTGCTTTACTCGCGCGGACGGATAACCGCTGATATCTGGATAATGAATCTAGGCAAGGGACCAGGCACATAATGCCAGCGGCTGAACACGACTGGGAAAACCTGAAAGAGATTCTGTAACCCAAGCGTACATTGTAAGGCCCGCCAAAACCACAACCGACCATTCTTTAGTTGCAAATCCAATTCGTGTTGGCGAAGTCAACGATTCATTTGTCGTCATCTGTGGTCGTTACTCAATGCGCAGGCTTTGCTCCATCGCGAAGCACTGGTCCCAGATATAGACGTCAAAGCCGGCGAGTCTCGAAGACCACTTTGGCGCGAGGGTATTGACGCATTGAGCCGCAACCCGATCGATGTAGTTATCGAAGCCTGCCCACGGATTCGCTTTATCCAACGGGTTCAACCCCTCGCCGGGTTTGGTCGTCGCCAATGCCGTGGCCGCCGCCTGCTTCACGTCCTGATTGAATTCGGCTTGAACGTCCACGTCGGCATGGGTGCCGGTGCGCGCCACGTGACCCCCAACCAGCGTTTCCCAACCCATCTTTCGGATTTCCTCGACCTGCGCGAAGTATCCCGGAATATCCTGGGCAAGTGCGAAGCGGCGCCAGGGCATCCACCCGGGAAATACGACATCGACGACCATCAGTACTCGCTGCGCCGGCGCAGAGATAAAGATATTTCCCGGCTCGTGCGCGTTGCCGTGGTAGGAAAGCTCAAGCACCTGGTTTCCGACGCGCAGAGTGTACTTGTCGGAGAATGTGACTGTCGGCAAAGGCCGGTTAGGATCCGCAGCTCGCTTTAGCAGCCGGAGGGTCTCTTCCTGCGCGATGATTACGGGTTGACCACCCAGAGCCTTCGCGCCGCCGATATGATCTATGTGCGAATGGCTGTAGACAATGTGCGTTATTGGCTTGTCGCTCACTTCGGCGATTGCCTGCGGAATGTGCGCCGCGTAGCCTGGAGGCGCATCAACCACCACCACGCCGCGGTCGTAAACCAGAAACATCGACTGGTATGCATTGTCGGTGATCATATACAGACCTTTGCCCAGATCCTGCAGACGATACCCCTTGGCGGAGTCGATAGCTGGTCCTTTTGCGGAGGCTGGAACATCCAGATACTTGTCGATCCTTACCCCTATCGGAGCAATCGACGGCATGTTTGGATATGGCTCACCCGCCTCACCCGGGGTGTTGCTCGAATTCGTAGATTGAGAGTAAGCGCAGTTAGCGCCTGCACAGATGCTGAGGATTATCAGGACGACAAGACGGAGCCAGGCAATCCGAGCATTCTTCATGAAGTTGTTCTCGCCGTGATAGCGCGAGCACCTGTGATCGGCAGCGCCCATTAGAGTCAGGCGATATTTGGACATTTCTAAAGCTCCTTCCTGTGACCGCTGTAGAAGACGGTCACTCACCAAAAGCTCTGTCTACTGGAAAAAGTGGGGGGACTCTAACTGCATAGCTTGTCAGGCCGCCTTCGCCGACGCAGTGAATATCGCCGCATTCTTCCTGACGAAATCCTGCACGCTCAGCGGCCCTTGCCCCGTAAGCGTGAGTACGTCGTCCGACATCCGGTCGTAGCGTCCTGCGCGGTGCAGATCCGCCATAGTTGCGAGGTGATTCACCAGGTGATCGGGCAATCCGCGCTCGATTAGTCCGTCCCGCCAGGGCTCAAGCGGAATGTCCTGATAGGTGATCGTGCGGCCAAGCGCCTTCGAATACTCCTGTGCATAGAAATTCATGTTCTCGGACTGCGGACCGGTCAGGTGATAGATCTTGCCGATGTGCGGCTGCGGATTGGCCAGGAGCGCCGCGACGACGCGCGCAACGTCTTCCGCTGCGACCGGTGAAGTCTTGCCCTCGCCGAACGGTAGTCTGATCTGATTTGATTCTCTGACCGAATCCGCGGTGAAGATCAGGAATAACCCTTCGAGAAACACTGTCGGCCTCACGTGGACGACTGGCAGACCGGACCAGTTCAGAGCCTGCTCGGCGAGCCAGTGCAGCTTCTGCTGTTGGCTGGCCGTGGTCTCAGTAATGTTCATCTGGGCGACCGTCATCTGCGACATATTGATGAACGCTTTTACGCGGTGATACTTCGCTACCGCCGCAGTATTGACCGTCGCGGCGAGATGGGTATCCGAAATCGACATGCCGAAGTAAATCGTCTCGCAGCCTGCAATCGCCTTATGCATCGAATCGAGATCGAGCAGATCACCGACCACGACCTCCGCACCCATGTCGCGCAACGCTCGCGCCCGTTCGTCTTCATTTCGCACCATCGCACGCACTGCCTTGCCTTGCTTCAACAGCAGGCCGGTAACCGTGCGCCCTACCGCTCCAAGGCGACCCGCTGCTCCTGTGACCAGAATGGTATTTGCCATCTCTTTCTCCCGTTCATTTGCCTCCGCGGACGACTTTCATTGCTCGTGATGCAAGGCCACCGGCAATGTGAACGTCACCGTCCTGGTCTGTCCGGGAAAGACCTGGTGGTTGGCGTTGACCAACTCAATCCGCACCTTGTGCTGGCCGACCGGCAAACCGGCGATGTCGATTGTATTGTTGTCGCTCGCGTCCGCCCACCACCAAGGCAGGTCGTCAACGGTGACGTGCAAGTGGCCGACTCGCGGAGACACTTTGGTGGCACTCTCCCCGAACACCGGTACGATGCGCAAGTTCTCCACCCGGTACTGAATCCAGACGACCCCAATCGCCAGTCCTGCCGTGAGCGGTGGGTCCACGATCAGTTTTGGTGCCGGCTCGTTCTTGATTTCGATGTACGGCGTGACGCCGCGGAGATCCTTCGCGCTCCGAAGGGCGGGCTCCGAATCGGTACGGGTAGTTGTTTGGGCCCAGGCGGCAACCCCAGTCACCATTGCAACTGCAACGAGTAAGAAAGCAGTCCTTTTCATAATGGTTCCTCCTTCAAATATTCGATAATTCGAAACTCTTCAAAATTCGCTAAACAATCAATCCTCAATCAGGGCAGCTCGCCACGACTAGCGCAGCGATCGAAACGCGGCTCGGATCTCTTGAGCGAAAAGTTCGGGCTGCTCCCACGCCGCGAAGTGTCCACCTTTGTCGAGCTTGTTGTAATAGATCAGTCTGGAGTACGCGCGCTCGGCCCAACTGCGAGGGGTTTGAAATACTTCATCAGGGAAAGCACTCACCGCGACCGGGATGTCGACGTGTTTCGGTGCAAAGAAGGTGAACTTGTTTTCCCAATAAATACGCGCCGAAGAGACTGCCGTGTTCGTCAGCCAATAAAGCGTGGCGTTGTCGAGTACGTCGTCTCGCGTGAGTCCCTCAGACTGGCCGTCAAAGATACGCGTGATCAGCTCGTAGCTTCGCACATCGTGGTCGATGAGCCAGGCGGCAAGCCCGACCGGCGAGTCCCCCATCCCGTAAATCGTCTGCGGGCGGTTCGCCATCTCCAGGGCGTAGCCCACTCCGTGCGCGTAGAAGAACTGCAGTTGCTCGCACGCGTGTTTTTCGTCGGCTGTGAGATCGGATGGCAGCGGACTGCCTGTTTGGATCGCCTGATCGATGTCTGGTGGCACCGTGAAAGGCCAGTTGAGGTGAATGCCAAGTAATTCCGGAGGCGCCTGCGTACCCATGACGTCCGTGACCATCCCACCCCAATCGCCGCCTTGCGCTACAAATCGGGTGTACCCGAGGCGCTTCATTAGAGCGGTCCAAGCACGGGCAATGCGAGGCGGATCCCAGCCGGTTTCGGTCGGCTTGCCGGAAAGTCCGAAACCTGGCAGCGACGGAATCACCAGGTCAAAGGCGTCGGCAGCACTCGCGCCATTTGCCGTTGGATTCGTCAGTGGATCGATCAGCTTGAGCATCTCGATGATCGAGCCTGGCCACCCATGCGTGATGATGAGGGGTAACGCACCGGCCTCTGTCGAACGGACGTGAATGAAATGAATATCCACTCCGTCGATCTCAGTCATGAATTGTGGTAACGCGTTCAAACGCGCTTCAACTTTGCGCCAGTCATAATCGGTCTGCCAGTAATTCGCGAGCTTTTGTATCGTCGCCAGCTGTACGCCTTGTGATCCATCCGTGACCAATTCCTGCTCAGGCCATCTGGTCGCGTTGATGCGTCTGCGTAAGTCGGTCAGTTCACTTTTGGGAAAATCCACCTGAAACGGACGAATAGCGGTCTTGTCAGATGCCAGCTCGCTAGCTGGCTGTGTAGCACTGGTCTGCGTCATGATCTCCTCCTCTTATAGCTCTCGATTTCGAGTCAGCGAATGTCTCGCCCTATGGGCCTTCAGCTTTCCCCTGGCGCTTTCGGTCATTCCTCAAGGTGCGTAGCGCGTGAAGACCAAGTCGCGCTCTTTCATCTTCTGGTGGCAGGGGAAGCAGGTTTTCATAAACGCATCGTCAACTGTCTTCCCGTCACTGTTGAAGTGACCGAAGCCCCAGCCACCGGTTGAGGTGTACTTCGTCGAATCCTTCACCATAAACTGAATGTTGGTGGGGGCGCCGGCAACAAAAGATTGGTCACGGCCAAAGACCTTGTTGTTCTCCTCGGACGGGACGAAGCGGTAGTGCAAAGCGGCGATGATCGAGCCGTCCGGAAACGGAATCGTCCGGTTCCTGAAGGCCGCAATCGCTACGTCGTTGCCCAAAACGGCAGCAAAGCTGTTGAGGTTGCCCTCCTCGTGGGCCACCGAGATGAACTGCCAGTCACGGTATCCGCTGGGAATTTTGGTTACGAAGGTTGGGGCCTCTTGACCGGCGTGTCGAGATGCGGTCGCCGTGTAACCTACAAAGCCGGCCAAGGTGGCAACTGCAAGCAGCCAGTGAGCGATCCTTTTCATAGATTGTTCCCCCTTCAAACTCTCCATCAACTGGGTGCGGAGTACATCACAAGAGTTGAAGCGAATCTATTGCACGAAGGTATCGATCAATACCTTGGTATTAGTTGGCGTAGACTTCAGGATTTACGAGGCGAGGTTATGGAATGACGGGGTTAAGAAATTCGACTGGCGCGAAATCAGAAACAAGCAGGGTAAGTCAATTCTCACGTTGCGGGTGCCAGGCACTCTGGTGCTAAAATCTGCCGAAAAACCAGCGCCAACGGATAGCAGTCCCCCCCCGACTTGCGCATCTTCGCGCCACGGAGGATCCCCCAGAAATGATGATCGAAATAAAGAATGATTTCAGACTCTTCGGCGAACGCTGCTGGAATTCTCAAAGGGACGCTGGTAATGCCTGAAACTGTCCGCGTAAGACGCTGGCCGACCCGCTTGGCAGCGAGTTCGAAGACCCTGGATCGGATTGGCACTTCGCCATGGTTACCGATAAGCGTAGCGCTCTTCGCCGCAATTAGTGCCGTGGGAGTATGGCAAGCGCTAATCGCAGATGGATACGCACCGTTCGCTCTCGTACCGGCAATCGTGCTCGACGGCGGTCTGGTGATGGCGCCCATCTTCGGACTGACGATTTACCAGGCGCAACGCGCTTACAAACAGGCTGCGGCGCTCAGTCGAAGTGAGGCGCGCAAGACAGCGATCTTTGATTCGGCCCTCGACTGCATTCTGACGATAGATCACGAAGGCCGGATCACTGAGTTCAATCCAGCCGCCGAGCGCACCTTTGGTTATCGTCGGAACGAGGTTGTCGGCAGGCAGCTGGCCGATGTCGTCATTCCGCCGTCATTGCGGGAGCAGCACCGGCGGGGTTTCGCTCGCTACCTGGCCACGGGCGAGGTGCGAGTGCTGGGACGGCGCGTCGAAATGACGGCGATACGTGCTGACGGGAGCGAATTCCCCGTGGAACTCACAATCACGCGCATCCCATTGGACGGGCCGCCCTCATTCACGGGCTACCTGCGCGACATCACCGAACGCAAACGTGCGCTTGAGAAGTTGCAGGCGAACCAGGACCTCCTCGATTTAGCCCAAAGGTCTGCGGGTGCTATGGCGTTCGATTGGTATATTCAGAGGGAAATCAACTACTGGTCGCCTGAACAGGAAGCTTTATTCGGGCTGGCCCCGGGCACTTTTGACGGTACCTACAAGAGTTGGAAGAAAATGATGTATGCGCCTGATTGGCCGGTCGTCGTTGATGCGATCAAGCATGCTCATCAGACAGGAGAAGTGACAGCGGAGTATAGAGTGGTGTGGCCTGACGGGAGCCTCCACTGGCTTTCGACAAGAGGTCGAATGTTCTTCGATGACGAAGGAAAGCCACTGCGTATGGTCGGATTTACGTCCGATGTCACGCCGCGCAAGTTGGTCGAAGAGGAATTACGCCGGAGTGCGGCACTGCTCGCGGAAGGCGAGCGCCTGAGTTTGACCGGGACCTTTTCCTGGCGCGTGGCGACTGACGAAATCATCTGGTCAGACCAGGTATATCGGATTTTTGATTTCGCGCCAACGGTAACAGTGACGCTCGAACTCATTGCTACACGAGTGCACCCCGACGATATGCCGTTGTTGTTTGAGATGACCGAGCGGGCGCGAGGAGATGGCAGTGATTTTGAGTATGAGCATCGCTTGCTCATGCCCGACCACTCAGTCAAATACCTGCACCTGGTTGCTCACGGAACTCGCGATGAGAACGGTCAACTGGAATACATCGGCGCGGTGCAGGACGTAACGGAGCGCCGCCTCTCGGAGGAAGCACTTAGCGAGGTTCGTTCGGACCTCGCGCACATGTCCAGGGTCTCGAGCCTGGGAGCGTTGACCGCGTCCATCGCGCACGAAGTCAACCAACCACTGTCAGGAATCATAACCAATGCCGGCACCTGCCTGCGGATGCTGGATGCTGACCCGCCAAACGTCGACGGCGCGCGACAGACTGCGCAACGCACGATTCGCGATGGTCATCGTGCCGCTGATGTAATCACCCGATTGCGCGCCCTCTTCAGCAAGAAGAATGTTTCGACGGAATTGTTAGATCTGAATGATGCCATTCGCGAAGTGATTGCACTGTCTCGAAGTGAACTTCAGAGAAGGCAGGTGATCTCGCGAGTCGAACTTGCCGAAGACCTTCCGGCGGTCATGGCAGATCGTGTCCAACTTCAACAGGTCGTGCTGAATTTGCTTCTGAATGCTACCGACGCGATGAGAGACATAGACGATCGTCCGAGGCAGTTGATCATCAGAACCGAACGAGACGAGGGTGATCATGTTCGCCTGAGCGTACAGGACGCCGGTGTGGGTTTGGGACCACAAGATCCGAATAGTCTCTTCGAACCCTTCTATACAACCAAGGACGGCGGTATGGGGATTGGGCTATCCGTCAGTCGCTCAATTATCGAAAGTCACCATGGCCGTCTGTGGGCAGCACCGAATGATGGCCCGGGCGCGACTCTCTCATTTTCCATTCCCTGCCGGCCGAGGGTTGACTAATGATCACTGCCAGCGATGGCCTTGCTGATCTGGATATCGGCGCCCAACCGATACCAAAGTACAATAGACGCTCGCCAACGGATTAGCGCATCCTTCTGCCGGAGGGTGCTGTGATGAAACACGGTTAACCGGTTTTCAAAGCATTAGCTCAGACCGGTATGGACGCAACTCTCCGACGGCACTACGACTTCCCAACCGACGACTTTGCGAATTGTCGGTCTTAGTATCGCCGAAGCCTGTGGCCGTGAGTGCGCCACGAAAAACTTATGACAAAAGCACCGTCACTTGTCTCGGTTGTCGACGACGACGAATCTGTACGTGAGTCACTACCCGACCTGCTGCGCGAGTTCGGCTTTGTAGTAAAGGCATTCTCATCCGCAGAAGAGTTCCTCAAGTCCGATTGCATCGAGCAGACCAGTTGCCTGATTCTCGATATCGCCATGCCCGGGATGACGGGACTGGAGTTGCAGCAGGAATTGAAGATTCGCCGACAGAAGATTCCGATCGTTTTCATCACCGCTCAAAGAGACGAGAATGTTCGCGCCCGGGTGCTCGAACAGGGTGCGGTGGACTGTTTGTTGAAGCCGTTCAGCGATACGGCTTTGCGTGACGCGGTAAACGCCGCTCTTGCGTGAGCCGATTCGTACGACACGCTCTTCCGGTACGGTTGTGAACGATATGAAATCAGCGAGCGCACCGAGCCTCGAATCGCGTTTACCCGGGTCGGAGACTACGCCAATTGTCTTCGTCGTCGACGACGATGTCTCAGTTCGCGAATCCCTCGAGACGCTGATCCGTTTTGTAGGGTGGCAACCAGAGACGTTTGCCTCGGCTGAAGAATTTCTCGCTCGCCCGCGGCCGCTGGTTCCGAGTTGCCTGGTGCTGGACGTTTCTCTTCCGGACCTCAACGGTCTCGAACTGCAAAAGCTGATAGCGCCGGATCGCATCGACATGCCAGTCATCTTCATCACTGGACACGGCGATGTGCCGATGACCGTGCAGGCCATGAAGGGCGGCGCAGTCGAATTCCTGACTAAGCCTTTCGATGACGAAGTATTGTTAAGCGCTATTCGGCATGCCATCGAGCGAAGCGAAGCAGTGATCGGCGATCAGGCTGAAATCGCGGCGCTGCGGGGTTGTTACAAATCACTGACGCCGCGAGAGCGTGATGTCTTGAACCTGGTGGTGGCCGGCATGTTGAATAAGCAGATTGGTCTAAACCTGAACATCAGCGAGATCACGGTGAAGGCTCACCGGGGAAGGATGATGCAGAAGATGAAGGCTGATTCGGTTGCGGATCTGGTTAAGTCAGCAGTAAGACTCGGTTTGACGCGGGCGCGGAATCCATGGCACACGAATGAGCGCTAAGGAAGGTAAACGCGGATTTGCTCGCCTTCATTAAGGGCAGAGTCTCCCGCGGCTTAAGAAGCCAAGATGCCAGAAGTTGAAAATGCTCTATCGCCGCCGCCGGGAAGCACGCCCAGCGAAATGTTTCCCGTATTGACCTCCGC
>Ga0068859_100006297_pt1 | contig 12035 bp, 10 predicted proteins | sample KBSSwiS22_FD_66585 | JGI IMG/M metagenome (GOLD analysis project Ga0068859, IMG submission 66585) | Switchgrass rhizosphere microbial communities from Kellogg Biological Station, Michigan, USA - KBS Switchgrass S2-2 | ecosystem: Host-associated > Plants > Roots > Rhizosphere > Soil ... | reverse complement strand
ATGCGCTCTGCGCTTCACGAGTGACGACGGCATCGACAGCCCGGCACGCTCCACCAGCCGCAAGTCTTGCTACCGCGGCCGAATCGCGCGAGACCATCGTGTCCGGGTCGAGAGCGGAACGATCAAAATCAGCCGTTTCAAGGACCCTCGCCAAGGTGGCCTCCGAGTGGCAGCTTAGTATTTCGCGGTCGGTCGCCGGCCGAGGTGCGAGCTTTACCAGCCTCTCCCAGAGTTCGGGGTCCTGCATCAGTCCACCCAGCGCAGCCAGATACCGCTCGCTTCGCTCGGGGTGATTTCCCGTGTCGTGTCGCAGGAATTCGTCGCTGAAGATGAGCGCTGTGGCCATGCCGCAGATACTACTTACGCCGGCCGTAAGAAGCAATTCGCGAGCGGCGAGCCCGGGATCGATTGAGGATTGCTCTTGGCCTGTGGTTGGGGTGTAATGTGGCGTACGAGAGGTGAAAAAACAGAGAATGAAAAAGTCACGCACAAACCTTCTGGGTTGCTTTCTGATAGCGGTCGGACTGCTCTTCACCGGCTGCGGGATGATTGGCGAGAGGACGGCATCCCCCAGTCCGACCCCGAGCGCGTCACCGACTCCCACCGTGAGCGAGGCGCTTGCTACCGCGCAGAACTATCTCACGAGCGCGTTGAACGAGCTGAGCAACCGCAACACCCGCGGGGCGCTTGAAATGATCGATCTGGCATCCGGGTCGCTGAAGACGGCCGCAGGCGGTGCTTCTACGGTCACCGCTACGGCGATCGAGGGTGCGATCAAGAACCTCGATTCCGTCAGGACGATGATCGCAAACAAAGACAAGAAAGCCGAAGAGACTCTTGCCAGGATCGAAAAGACGGTCTCGGGCCTGGCCCAATCAGCTTCGAGCGTGGTAGGGGAAGCAAAGGAGAAGGCCCGCGGCGCAATCGGCGCCGCTGCCGATGCAGTCAAGGAGGCTGTCGCTGCTACTCCACGGCCGACTCCGACCCCCAGGAAGAAGAGGTAGGGGCAGGGCTTGTCCCTGCCCGTGGGACAGGGCTTGTCCCTGCCCGTCCTTGCGTCTCAGCGCCGTTGCGCGTTTGCGTTGATTTCTGTGCTAGAATGGTGTGTTGGTGCGAGTGGCGATCGTCGTCTGGCTCGCCTCGTCAATGAAAAAGTCCAAGAAACGCGTGTGGATCCTGCGCCTTTGGCGGCTGCCGCAGTTAGCGGAAGAGCGCATCACACGGACCTTCAGCCTCATCCCTTCTGCAGTTCGTCTTTATTTCGCATCAGCTTCTCTGGTCGTCTTGACGACGTTCCTGATATCTCAATATCCGCTTTCCCTTATGCCGTACTACCGGCCCGGGGATCGGGTTCGTGAGGACGTGGTTGTTCCAATCGATCTAGAGTTGGTTCGCCCATCTTCGGCGTTGGGGAGCGAAGGTGAGACGACAGCCGCGTCCAGCGCAAGCCATCGTCAGCGGGTGGTCCTTCACGCCGGCGAAACCGTCACCGTGGAGACTGCGCCCGTACTTGATGCCATTCGACGCCATCAACTGGCGGAGCGGAGCCCTCGACGGATCATCAGCCTGCTGCTCCTGGTCTCCCTCGTATTCTTTGCGCTCTATAAGGGATCGATGAGCGAAACCGCGGGCCGGCTCGAGCCACGCAAGGCGTTCTGGGTTGCCGCAACCGCAGTGACGATCCAGGCGGCATTAGTGCGCGTCGGGATGTTCATTGCCGCGGTCCTAAGCACTCGACCTGAAACGATGTGGTTGGGGGACCACTTCATTTTTCACTTCGCCATCCCGTTTGCTGCGGCGGCCCTTGTTGTCTCCATCCTGGTGGGGAGCCGTCTGGCCCTGGTCGTCGGGCTAATGACATCTTTCCTTGCCGGGCTCGTGTCTCCGTTTGGAATGATCACAGCCGGTTACGCCGTGGCGGGCTCCATTGCCGACGTATACAGCGTACGGCGCTATCGCACGCGCAATGCGATCACGCGGGCCAGTCTTGCCATCGCCGGCGTCAACGTAGTTATGGGCCTCTCGGCGTTGCTGTTTACCGATTATGAAATGTCGTTGCGTACCGCGCTGAAGGTGGCCATCGCGGGTGCACTCGGCGGTTTGCTCACTTCCGCGATGGCCAGCTTTGGGACGCCAATTTATGAATCCGCGTTTGGCATTCTGACGGACATAAAATTGCTTGAGCTGTCCAATGCGGAAGCCCCGTTATTGCGCAAGCTCGCAATCGAAACGCCGGGCACGAATCATCACTCCTTCGTGGTCGCCATGCTGGCAGAGGCAGCGGCAAAAGCGATTGGAGCGAACGCACTACTCGCGCGCGTCGGGTGCCTGTACCACGACATAGGTAAACTGGCGGCGCCGACAATGTATATCGAGAATCAGCGGGGCGCGGCAAACCCGCATGACCGTGTCACACCGCGTGACAGTGTACGCATCATCACGGGGCATGTGCGGCGCGGGCTGCAGCTGGCGGAAGACGCCAATCTGCCGCAGCAAATCATGGATTTCATTCCTCAGCACCACGGTACGCGCGTGCTCGCTTACTTTTTTCACAAAGCGAAGTCTCAAGCTGAAGCGAATGGCGAGGTGGTCAATATCGAAGACTTCCGCTATCCAGGGCCGAAGCCGCAGACGAAAGAGGCGGTGATTCTTATGATGGCCGACGGGTCAGAGGCCGCCGTCCGCTCTCTCGAAGATCCGACGCCCGAGAACATTCGCGCGATAGTCAGTAAGATCGTCGACAGCGTCGTCGCTGATGGCCAGCTCGACGAATGCGATATAACGTTCCGCGAGATTAAACTGATCCGGGAAAGCCTGATCAGTACGCTTATCGGGATGTATCATCAGCGGATCAGCTATCCCGGGTTTAATCCCCCCGGTGAAAGCGACGGACGCAGCGGGGCCGTGAGCTCACAGATCTCCTTATCGGAGACTTCCACGAGCCCGCGTGACAAATCAGAAGAGCAGAGCGATCCGGCCCCGGCCCGGGCGCACGGACAACGTTGAAGACCAGCGAGAAACTGCGAAGCGATGGACGAAGCCGTTTATCTCGGAGTGGACCTCGGCGGGACACAGCTGCGAATGGCTGCCGTCGACAGAAGCGGTGCATTGACAACGGAGGTCATCTCGGTTCCCACAGGCAGCCACTTCGGGCCGGATGATTTCACAACGCAAATTCGTAATTTGCGTGCGGAATTGCAGACGCGCATCGGCAACACTGAGATCGCAGCACTGGGTATCGGCACTCCCGGCGTGATCGTTGAGAATGCGATCACTCAGTCCGACAATCTGCCGCGGTTGAACGGAAGCAATCTCAAGACGCTGGTTGGCGAAGGAGCGGCGTTCGCTGTCAAGGTTGAAAACGACGCGCGCTGCTTTGCGCTGGCCGAGGCGCGGTTCGGCGCAGGACGTGGCGCAAGCACCCTGTGTGGCGTGACGCTTGGAACGGGAGTCGGTTGCGGGGTGATCATCAATCGCCAGGTGCACCGCGGCGCGAATGCAGCCGCTGGAGAGGTGTACAGAATTCCGTTGCGGGGCCGCCATCTCGAATACTTTCTTTCCGGTCCCGGCCTCGTCCGAACTTACCATGCAGCCGGCGGACAGATGCCGGAAGGCGCAGGCGTCCTCGACGGCGCCGGGATTGCGGAGCTGGCGCGGGCAGGGAATGGAGCAGCGCGAACCGCGTGGCGGACGTTTGTTGAAGACCTGCATTTCGTCTGCGAATGCATTGTCTCGCTCGTCGATCCCGAAGTGATAGTGATCGGTGGTTCGATCACTCAGGCCCGCGATCTGTTTGGCGACGAACTGGCTCGGAGGCTCGCTGGACACGCGACTCGAATCGCATACGCCGAACTTGGCACGGCCGCAGGTGTAATCGGGGCCGCCGCGCTGAACATCGCTGCTTAACGCAAAGACGCAAAGACGCAAAGGCGCAAAGAGGCGTTAGAGAGAAACATTGCTTCGCCTATCGATTCCCGATCCCTCGCTCGTTCTATTGATAGGCCCGTCCGGGGCAGGGAAGTCGACCTTTGCTTCCCGTCACTTCAGTCCAACGGAGATAATCTCGTCGGATCGTTGCCGCGCTCTGATCACTGACGATGAATCGGACCAGTCCGTGTCTGGAGAGGCGTTCTCGATCCTGCGGCACATTGCGCGTGAACGACTGCGTCGCGGTCGTCTGACCGTGATTGATGCCACAAGCTTGCAATACAGATCGCGCCGACCGCTCCTGCGGATGGCGCGATCTGTCCAGGTTCCGATTGTCGCGATCATCTTCAACCTCGGGCGAGATAGCTACTTCTCCAACAATCTCGCGCGCATCGATCGCCCGATTCCTGCCGCGATACTCGAGAAACAGCTCGAGGAGTTCGAAACTGCACGCGCACGACTGGCCCGCGAAGGTTACTTGAATATCTACGAAGTCGATACGGCTGGGCTGAGCGAAGCCGTTGTCGAACGGACACGTCACTCGAGTGAATCACTTTCGACCGCTTGATTCGCGCTCGACCTTCTCGTCATTTGCCCGCTTGATAATGTAGGCCTGAATCGCGCGAACGTCATCGGCGGTCAACGCACCCGCAAAGCTCGGCATTCCCTTGCCTGGAATTCCGCCCCTGACGATTCGATCGAAGCTCTCGTGTCTCTTTGCATCAAGCTTTCGTAAGTCGGGGATCACACCACCGCCCACGGCCGCTCCACCATGACAGAAGACACAATTCCGATGGTAGAGTGTGCGGCCCTTATCGACTGTTTCAGCCGATGCCGTCAGCGGTGGCGGTTCGACTGGCGCCGGCTCGGGAGGGCTCGGTGGCAGAGTAGCTTTTCCTCCAAGCTTGAATACGAGCACCCGACTGATCGAGCGCACTCGCGCCGCGCTCGCCAATTCACCACCAACCAGTCCAAACGCACCGCCCCAGCCCACCATAACAGCAACATACTGCTCGCCATCCTCAGTGTAGGTTACGGGAGGCGCAATGACGCCCGTTTGCGTCGAAGTCTGCCATAGCTTCTTGCCTTGATCTGCCGAGTACGCGACAAACTGGCCGTCTGCGGTTCCCTGGAAGACGAGATTGCCGGCAGTCGCAAGGACTCCGCCGTTGAAGGGATGATCCTGATCGACGCGCCACACCTCGCGTCCCTTAACGGGATCCCAGGCAATCAGCTTGCCCCCAGTAATTGCAAGCGCTCCCTGTACTGTCTTTTGATCCTCCGGAATTCCAACCACCATCGTCCCGGTGTTCCAGTTGTTGTCCGGACGGTACTTGAAGGTAGGATCGCTCATCATCGCGAAAGGCATCTCCTGTGCCGGGATGTAAACCAGCCCGGTTGCAGGGTCGAACGACATAGGTTGCCAATTGTGACCACCGTATGGGCTCGGCCAGACGAGCTTCGGCTCCTTCCAGTAGTCGGATACGGCAGGGTCTTCAACCGGACGTCCCGTCCTGAGATCCACACCGGTAGCCCAGGTTACGTGTACGTATTTTTCTGCTGAGAGGAGTTCACCCGTGACGCGGTCCAGGACGTAGAAGAAGCCATTCTTCGGCGCCTGCATGATTACCTGGCGAGGACGCCCGCCGATGTTCAAATCGGCAAGAATCAGATGCTGCGTAGCGGTGTAGTCCCAGCTATCGCCCGGCGTCGTCTGGTAATGCCAGACGTATTCGCCCGTGTCGGCTTTCAACGCAACGATCGAGGAAAGAAACAGATTGTCGCCCCCGTCCGGACTGCGGTACTTGCGATTCCACGGAGATCCATTGCCGACGCCGATATAGAGCAGATTGTGCCCTGCGTCGTAAACCATCGAGTCCCAAACGGTTCCACCGCCACCGTAGACCCACCACTTGTCGCCGGTCCAGCTTTTCCTGGCCATTTCCAGTGCCGGCGACTCGAAGGGCTTCGAAGGATCACCCGGTACAGTGAAGAAGCGCCAGATTCGCCGGCCGGATTTGGGTTCATAAGCTGTGACGTAGCCACGTACTCCGAACTCGGCCCCGGCATTCCCGATAACGATCTTGCCGTCCGCGATACGGGGTGCGCCGGTGATAGAGTAGGAACGTGCTCGATCCGTGAGCGTGTTGACTCGCCAGCTGACTTTGCCCGTTGCGGCGTCCAGCGCTACAAGGTAACCATCGAGAGTGCCGACGTAGACCTTCCCTTGCCAGACGGCGACGCCGCGGTTGACTGCGTCGCAGCAGGTTCTCGCGGCATAGTCGCGAGGAACCCTGGGATCGTATTTCCAGAGCAACTTGCCGGTCCGAGTATTGAGCGCGTAGACGATACTAAATGCGCCTGTCGTGTACATGACACCATCGACGACAATAGGAGAAGCTTCAGTGCCGCGATCAACATCAAGCTTGTAATACCAGGCGAGTCCGAGTTGACTGACATTCGACTCGTTGATTGTGGAGAGCGGGCTGTAGCGTTGCTCGCTGTAGGTGCGGCCGTGCGCGAGCCAGCTGCCGGTATCGCGCGCACCCGTTTCCGCACTCTCCAGACGCGCTGAGGTTATTCGGCCGGCCGCCGCTGGACGTCGCGTTTGCGTGAGTGCCGACTGAGTGACGATGCTGGACCCGAGCACCAGCGACACAGCAACGACCTGCAGTCTTCTCTTTACCATCGACAAGTTCCTACCCGGGATCGTCACTGAAGAAGGTGTGTCAAAAGTCGATCTCCGATATCTCTTTTCCCCGCAGGGGACAAATTCAATAGCCGGGGGCACCGCCCCCGGGTGGCAACCACCATGCGACCAACCCTGCAAGGGTTGCATAACCCCAGTGAGATGCAACCCCTGCAGGGTTGGTCCTCGATTCGATCTCTACCGGGGGCGGTGCCCCCGGCTATTGAATTTGTCCCCTGCGGGGACGATATCGGACGAGGAATTAATCTTTGACACACTCGCTGAAGAGGCGCTTGAACTCAGGCGTTTCCTTCCTCAGCAGCAGCCAGTCATCGAATAGATCGGGCGTTCGCAGCCAGATTGTAAGCCATTCGGCGATTTCGGCCTGCTCGTCGCGCTCGCGGGTAGAAAGACTCTTCTTCCTGCTTTCGGCGCGAGCTGCGTTCTTCGCGCTCAGGACCATTGACCGGGCGTACTCTGTCCCACGCTTATCCCCGAGGCGTTCGAGACGGCGGCAAAGCGCGTCGATCCGCCGCAATGAGTCTTCCGCCGAAACAAGCGTCGAGGTCTCGAGCACACCCGTGAAGAGTCGTTCGAAGCGATCATCGGGCGAGCCCATATTAAACACCTGGTCGAAGCGCACCGGGAGCTCTTCGTCGATCAAAATCCGTGCGATCTCTGCAGGCGCGAGCACGCCACCCTCACCGAACTCGGCGACGAGTCCCCGGTTTATTATTGCGATCTCGACCGCGGCAACCTCGCCCATTGCCTCTCGATCGTAAATCTCCAGCACCAGTTCGCGCCTGGATTTCCTTTTCATCGCCGCACGCTCGCCACCCGTTCGGGGAGGGTTGCATCCATCCGGTTGACGCTCTCAATGAAGATGTCGTTGAGCGACGGCTCAACGAGTTCGAACCGCCGAAGTCTTGCGCCCGCGGCCACTAGCCGTTCGAGCAACACCTGAGAGTCTATGCCGGGGACAGGAACAACCTCGACGCGATCCGGAAAGCGTTCAACTGAACTGATGACTGCGTGATCGTCGAGAAGGTCATCAAAACCTTCACCGTCGAGGGCGACCGTTCGCTCACCAAAGCTTCGTTTGATTTCGCGCACTTTGCCCTCGAGTAACTTCTGTCCCTGATTGATCAGACAGATCGATTCACACAACTCTTCGGCCTGGGCCATGAGGTGCGTCGAGAAGATGATCGTCTTATGTCGATTCTTCATCTCCTGGACGATTTCAGTCAGCAGTTTTGAATTGATCGGGTCAAGACCCGAGAAGGGTTCATCAAGGATGACAAGGTCCGGGTCGTGCAGGATCGTCGAAACGAACAGCGTCTTCTGCTGCATTCCCTTCGAGAGCTCGTCCCAGCGCTTGTTCTTCCACTGGCTCATTCCGATGCGCTCGAGCCACCCGTCGATCTTCCTCGCTGAGGCCGATGCCGGCATCCCCTTCAACGCGGCAAAGAATGCGAGCTGTTCGCCTACCTTCATCTTCTTGTAGAGCCCGCGATCTTCGGGCAGATAGCCGACCCGCTCCTGCAACGCCGCATTCATCGGCTGGCCGAAGACCCGGATCTCGCCGGAGTCCGGCATCGTAACGTTCACCAGCATCCGAATGGTCGTCGTCTTACCGGCGCCGTTGGGTCCAAGCAGACCAAAGATGCTGCCTTCAGAGACCTCAAAAGAAAGATCTTTGATGGCGACAAAATTGCCATAGTTCTTGTTGATGTGACGAACGGAGATTGAGCTGTTCACCGCGCAATCCTAATCGACTCTCAGAAGGAAACGCAAAGGCGCAAAGGCGGAGAACTTTGCGTCTTTGCGTCTTTGCGTTAAATCACTACCGGCGGATATAATTCAGCTTTCAGTCACACCTATGCTTCGACGTGGTTTCAGGCTTAAGACTTTGACGATTGCGGCGGTCGAGTCGGGGATCCTTGTCTCCGTAATCGTACTGGGCATCTACGTCCGATTCGAGCCCTTTCACACCCTCGTACTCTTCAACCAGCGCGGCATTTACAAGGTCCTGCTGACGACGATCGTCTGTCAGTTCATTTTTTACCTTTTCGATCTGTACGACATCACAACCCCGCGGTCGATCCGCGAACTGGTGACACATATTCTGCAGGCAGTGGGCACGGCGTGTCTCACTCTCGGCGCGATCTTTGTGCTCCGGCCAACATTGCTCCTCGGTTATCTGCAGAATATCGAAGGCATCGGAGTAGTTCGATACGGCAACTGGGTGCCGCTCTTTGCAATGGCGCTGGCGCTGGCTCTCATGATTTGCTGGCGTGTGCTCATTCACTGGTTGCTGCGCCACCCCAGATTGAGCGAGCGAATACTGATAGTGGGCACAGGCCCATCGGCGGTCGAACTCGTGCGTGAGGCCCTCGATCGTCGAGACCTCGGCTATCACGTTGTCGGATTCGTTGCGGAGGAGGAGACTTCTCTTGTCGGAAAGAGTCTCGTAAATCCGCGGGTGCTGGGTGTCGTGAGCGAGCTCCACCGAATTGTCGAGGAGGAGCGAATCGATCGAGTAGTCGTTGCGCTGCAAGATCGGCGCGGACATATGCCGGTCAACCAGCTGCTCGAGCTGCGTCTCCAGGGACGCGTCGCGATCGAAGAGGGTACGTCGCTTTACGAGAGGCTAACCGGCAAAGTCGGAGTCGAAATGCTCCGGCCGAGTTGGATCATCTTTTCGGGCAACAGCAGGCGAGGAGCCACCTGGCTGGCCGCGCGTCGCGCGCTCAATATCGTCGCGGCTCTCCTGGGTCTTTTGGTTGGGCTTCCCCTCGGTATTCTCGCCGCGATCGCGATAAAGCTTGATTCGCCGGGACCTGTCTTCTACCGGCAGGAGCGTGTCGGCAAGAACGGTCGAATCTTCCGGATCATTAAGTTCCGCTCCATGCGCGAGAATGCGGAGACGGCTGGCCCGGTCTGGTCCACTGAAAATGATCAGCGGATCACGAGGGTGGGCCGGGTTATGCGCAAGACACGCATCGACGAGCTGCCTCAGTTTATCAATATCCTTCGCGGCGAAATGGGTCTCGTTGGCCCGCGCGCTGAACGTTCATTCTTCGTCGAGCAACTTACCCGGGAAATTCCGTTCTATTCGCAACGGCATCTCGTCGAGCCAGGCCTGACTGGCTGGGCGCAGGTGATGTACGGCTACGGCTCGTCAGTCGAAGACGCCCTGCAGAAGCTGCAGTACGATTTGTACTACATCAAGAACGTCTCCTTCTGGTTCGACCTGTGGGTTATTCTCAAGTCGATCCGCATTGTTCTCTTCGGCCGCGGAAGGTAACCTCCTATGATCGGGAATGAACAACTGACCTACAGCGATTACCTCCGAGTGCCGCAACTGATCGAACTTCAGCACCCGCAATCCAGGCCGGAACATCACGATGAATTGCTTTTCATAATCATTCACCAGACGTACGAGCTGTGGTTCAAGGAGCTGCTTCATGAACTCGATGCGGTGGTTGCGAACCTGCGCGAGGCGACTGTCAGCAGCGGACCGCGCGATGAGGTTTACGAGGCGGCGCGCCTGTTGCGGCGGTGCACTGAGATCGCCCGCGTGCTTGTCGAGCAGTTCACTATCCTCGAGACAATGCTTCCGTCGCATTTCCTCGCCTTTCGCGGTCGCCTGCGTCCCGCGAGCGGATTTCAATCCGAACAGTTTCGGGAGATCGAGTTCCTCTGCGGTCTGAAAGATCTGAAGATGATGCGGTATCACGAACCGACAGCGGAGGCACATGCCGCCCTCAATCGTCGTTTACGTGAACCATCGCTAAGGGATGTCGTTTTTGATGCCCTCAACGCATTGGGTGTGATGCCCGAAGTAGGACCGGACGCGAGCGAGGAAGAGCGCTTTCATGCGCGCGCTCAGGCGATCCTGACAATCTATAGCGACGAGCGTGGACATCGCGACTGGATAGACGTTTGCGAGCGGCTTACCGAGTTTGACGAATTGATCGTAGGATGGAGATTGCGCCACATTCAAATGGTCGAGCGCACCATCGGCGTCCGCTCGGGCACGGGAGGAAGCCCGGGTGCGTCATACTTGAAAGAGACGCTCGGGAAGAAATTCTTTCCCGAGTTGTGGGAGGCACGGACACTCCTGACCGAGGAGAAGTGATTTATGGACGAACTGATTGAGTATCGCCGGCAGTTCCCCATACTCGAGGGGACCACCTACCTGATCAGCCATTCGCTTGGTGCGATGCCCGCGCGGACGTATGACCGGCTGCGAGAGTACGCCGATATGTGGTCGACCCGCGGTATCCGTGCATGGGGCGAGGGCTGGTGGGAGATGCCGGTTACAACCGGCAATAAGATCGCGAGGATCATCGGCGCCGAATCCGGGTCGGTCGTGATGCACCAGAACGTATCGATCTGCCAGGCAATCGTCATTTCGTGCTTCGACCTGTCAGCGAGGAGAAACAAGATCGTATATGAGGCTCTGAATTTTCCCTCGGTCATGTACGTTTACGAAGCCCACGTGCGGGCCGCGGGCGCGCGCCTTGTAGAGGTGCCAAGCGATGACGGAATAACGATTGATACGCAGAGAATGGTCGATGCGATCGATGAAGAGACGCTACTCGTACCGATCTCACACGTGCTGTTCAGAAGCGGTTACATCCAGGACGTCAGGGCGATTGTCAAAAAGGCGCACGCCGTGGGCGCGCTCGTCGTTCTTGATGCATACCAATCGGTGGGCACAGTCCCCTTCAACGTTCGCGAACTGGACGTTGATTTCGCCACCGGGGGTTCGGTCAAATGGTTGTGCGGTGGTCCGGGCGCGGGGTTTCTCTATGTGCACCCGGAGTTGAGAACAAGGCTCGCTCCAAAGGTAACCGGATGGATGGCGCACCGCGCCCCATTCGCATTCGAGCCTGGAGAGATCGACTACTCCAACGATATTCATCGCTTCCTTGGCGGTTCTCCCGCGATTCCTGCGCTGTACGCAGCCGAAAGCGGGTACGACGTGATCAACGAGATTGGCGTTGAGCGGATCCGCGCCAAGTCGGTTCGGCAGACGAGCCGATTGATCGAGCTGGCCGATGAACAGGGATGGCGCATCAATTCGCCTCGCGACCCGAGCAAGCGAGGCGGCTCGGTGATCATCGGGGTACCGGATGCTGAGGGAGTGGCGCACGAGCTCGCAGCGCGCGACATCCTGGTCGATTTCAGACCGGGCGCCGGCATACGCGTTGGACCCCATTTTTATAATACAGATGAAGAGATTGCGGTGTTGGTCGAAGAGATCAGGAGCATCGTTGAGGGGAGGATTTAACGCAGAGACGCAGAAGAAAATCAAAAGGCAAAAGGCAAAAGGCAAAAATAAAGAATAAGGAATTAGAGCTCGCTGGAATGGAAAGTGTCTTCATTTTTGCCTTTTGCCTTTTGCCTTTTG